>Ga0194115_10000239_pt1 | contig 85228 bp, 70 predicted proteins | sample TA2MahsurfametaG_3_FD_148656 | JGI IMG/M metagenome (GOLD analysis project Ga0194115, IMG submission 148656) | Freshwater microbial communities from Lake Tanganyika, Tanzania - TA2015002 Mahale S4 surface | ecosystem: Environmental > Aquatic > Freshwater > Lake | place: Tanzania: Lake... | reverse complement strand
TCTGAAGAACTTTCTCAAAATGCTGCATTGCCCTCAGTGTATCTTTTTGCTCTTTGTATCCCATCCCCTTATAAAAAATGGCGTTATCGGCATATTCAGGCTGCTTTTCAAGTTTTTCGAAAGATTTAATGGCTTTATCATACATCTGCCTGTATAGATAAAGTTTAGCCAAGGCAAATTGTGCTTCGTAAAAATCTTTTTTTAGCATTGTGGCTTTCTGCAGATGCTGTAAGGTTTTGATAGGATTGGCAGAATCCTGCAAAAGACATGTCTCCCCGAGTTTAAAATGGTAAACAGCATTATTACTATCAAGATTTACAGCTGTCTCAAAATCCAGTATCGCATCACTAAGTTTCTTTTGGTAATAAAAAGTATTACCTCGCTTGTAATACAAATCTGCATTGAACGGATCTTTGTTGATTTTGGCTGAAATATCCCTGGTATCCTTGCTGTAAGCCGTATCGGTTTCGCTGATAAAACGACCAAGGATTTCTTGTTTACAAGAAATGACCATTAAAACAACGGTGACAAAAAGTAAAACTCTGAAAAACATTAGGCAAAGTTAATCTGTGCAAAGCTTGCAATCCATCAGCTGCCTGCAATAATTCAAAAACAACTGATATGCTAAATAAAAAAGCTACGCCTTGCACAGCTTTTAATGTGCCCGGGACGGGAATCGAACCCGTACTGCCATTGCTGACAACAGGATTTTAAGTCCTGCGCGTCTACCTATTCCGCCACCCGGGCAACGCGGGTGCAAAGGTATGACAAACAATTTAAAAAGACAGTGCAGAAATAATCAAATGGAACAGTTACCCTTAAATTCCATCAATTTCACTGTTTAACCCCTTGCCTCTTCGGTCCTTTGGGTTAGATTTGCGTGGAAATGGATCTGGTTGAAGCAAAATTAAACAGTAGCCTGCTGCGACACCCCTGGGAGTTGGCGCGTTTTGAGATAGTATGCAAGCTATCAGGCAAAGTACTTAACCAACTTAATGAAAATGGAGGTTTTCTTCTGGATGTAGGATGCGGAGATACATGGTTCATCGAACAACTATCCCAAAAATACCCCAAAATACAGGTGGTGGCGGTAGACATCCTTTTCACCGAAGAGGACTTGGCTTACTTTAAGGAAAAACGTGCTGGTTCCAACATCAGTGTTTTCAAAACCATGGATGATGCTCAGCAATTTCTGGGTGATAAAAAAGCTGGGGCAGTGTTGCTACTTGATGTTATTGAGCACATAGAAGATGATATTGAATTTATGAAATGGCTTGGCAACTTCGCCTGCGTAGGAGATGAAACCCAGTTTGTAATAACCGTGCCTGCCTTTGAGTGGTTGTTTAGTGCCCACGATGTTTTTCTTTATCATTACCGCAGGTACAACAATGCTCTGCTCAAAGGAAATTTAGAAAAAGCCGGATTTATCAAACAGAAAATCGGGTATTTCTTCTTGTCATTATACCTGGCCAGAATTTTGGTTTGGTGCATGGAAAAAACCATCGGGAGAAAGAAGGATGCCACAGGAGTTGTTGACTGGAAAGGTGGAGCGTTGATTACCGGCTTAATAAGGGGTTCGCTAATCATTGATTTTTATACAGGACAGTTTTTCAGACTAATTGGAATTAAACTTCCCGGACTAAGCAATTATATACTTTGCAAAAAATCTGCATAATAATTCCATGCTACAATGAAGAGAGAAGGCTTAAAATACAAGCCTTAAGGGCTTTCATGCACGCGCATCCTGATATTTCCTTTTTTGGGGTAAATGATGGCAGTAGGGATGCAACATTGTCGATACTTCAAAACCTACACGAAGAATTCTCCTCTCAATTTCAATGTGTTAATCTGACAAAAAACTCAGGAAAAGCGGAGGCAGTCAGGCAAGGAATGCTTACGGCCCATCAAACCGGCAAATTCGATTACATTGGCTATTGGGATGCTGATTTTTCAACACCCCTTGAAGAAATAGACCATTTTATCTCCTTTTCGGGCGGGCAATTAACCCATACCCTTGTTATGGGCAGCAGAATTTCACGGCTTGGCAGCCAAATCCGCAGAAAAATGAAAAGACACTACCTTGGCCGCATATTTTCTACACTCACCAGCTACATTTTGGGTTTGCGGGTCTATGACACACAATGCGGAGCAAAACTAATAGCCAGTGAAGAAATTAACACATTGCTGGATAGGCCCTTCTTATCAAAATGGTTTTTTGATGTTGAGATTTTAGCAAGGTTGATTAAAAAGTATGGTAAAGATAAAACCTACGAAATTGCTTTGGAGATACCTCTGCTAATATGGAATGAAATTGGCGGCTCTAAACTCAAAATCATGGATTTTATCAAAGTTCCTTTGGAACTGCTAAAAATAAAAAGGTTTTATAAAATTTGAATTTTAAGCCCATTGTCTGTCAAAGCAGCATGGGATTTGTTATTTTTGCCTACCACGCATGAATAAAAAAGTTCAAAATCCGGCAACCCATATCTCTCAGAACTCCTTTCCTGTTATTGCATTTTACGGAAAGCATGCTACTGAAAATCAGTCCGCCTCTCTTTCTGAAAGATTTAAAAATTTTTTATCGGAAAATACCGATAAAGAAAATTTTATCCTATCGTTTATTCCATCAGACACTCCCGGTATCAGTGATTTTGCCAAAACCATAAACGAATCGAAGTCTGATTGTGAAGTTTTTATATCAGTTCCTTCAAAAATTAAAAACAATCTAACTTCATGGACCACCGGCATTCGCGAACAAGAACTGCAAACACCATTTCTTTGTGTGAATAGGGCTACATTGCAAGCCTTATGCAATTCAGGAGTTGATATAAACAATAAATACGGATTTCTGTTTGCACTGCGCAAAGAAGCGCGGGACTGGAATTTTATTGATGGTGCAGCTTCTGACAAATCGGAAAAAACTATTGGTTGGAAAATGCGCCTGAAGGCCGCTCTTCAATACATAAACCCACTTAACTTTAAAAACAATCCGGCTAGACATATTTTCACAGCCCTATCGCTGCTGGTATTGATTACTATAACATCCCTAAGTAAAGACGCTGGCATAAGTGGTGATGAATTTATTCAATACAACTGGGCCGATACTGCTATAATTCCCTATTTCACAGAAAACAAAGATGCCGCTCTTTTTGACAAAAGCGACCTTCACATGGAAAATTACGGCAGTAGCTTCGATACCTTCACTGCCATGCTGGTAAGAATTACCGGCACAAACGAGATTTTCCAACTAAGGCATTTTTGGAACGCTGTAATGGGCTTTCTATGCATCATATTTGGTGCTCTTATGGTTCGATACCTAACAAGAAGCTGGGTGTGGGCCTGCATCGGTATGGTTTTGCTGTTTTTCACACCCAGATTGCTGGGCGATTCACTGAATAATCCCAAGGACATACCATTTGCCGCCGGATACATTATCGGATTGTATTATGCATTGCTTTATTACGGTAAAAACGGTGGGCGCATCGGTCAAGCAGTTGGTATAATTTTAGGCACCGGTCTGGCCATTAGTATCCGTATTGGTGGATTTGTTTTAATCCCTACCATAGCGCTTTTTGCAGGCCTCAGGTACATTGAAAACGTAGGACTTTCAAACTTTTTAAAATTACGCTGGAAAGGTATACTTCCTTATATGCTTTCATTTTTATTGATTGCACTGTTCTCCTTTATTTTAGGCATAATCGTTTGGCCATACGGCCTCGATGATCCATTTACCAATCCCCTGAAGGCACTAGACGCTTTCACAAAATTCCCTGTCACCTTGAGACAGCTTTTTGAAGGCAAACTGACAGACAGCGGCATGTTACCGCCATACTATCTCACAAAATACCTGCTGATTACCACACCAGTAATTTCACTGCTTGGATTGCTACTATATTTCATGTTGGGGCTTTTTAACCGTAAAAACTATAGCCATGCCTTAATGATTGTGTTTTTTGCAGCAGCTTTCCCTATTTTTTATATCTGGTATCAAAAATCCAACGTTTATGGCGGCATGAGGCAAATAATGTTTGTTGTGCCTTGTATTGTTGTGTCCGCTACAGCAGGTTTTTCCATGCTGGAAAAAATGTTTACCCGTATAGGTTTGATAAAATGGCTGCTGCCCGGACTGGTAATAGCGGGTAGCATCCCTCCTGCCATTCACACATTTAAAAATCATCCACTGCAATACATTTATTTCAATGAACTGATAGGCGGTACCAAAGGTGCATATGGCGAATTCGAAATGGATTATTACCTGGCCTCACTAAGACAAAGCACCGAATGGTTTTTAGAGAATGTGGCTCGTAAAAACCCCAATAAAAAATATACAGTACTTACTTATGGTATGAACCATGTAAAGTATTACTGCAGAAACGATAAAAACGTACATGTAGGCTTTACGAGAGCTGATGAGCGAAGTAGCGCTAACTGGGATTATGCTATTTTTTACAATGGCTTTACAGATAAATCAAGGTTAACCAATGGCGCCTATCCTCCAGTAGGCACAATTTATACGCCCTTGGTAGATGGCAGGCCTATGGGTTGGGTTATAAAAAGACCTTCATTTGATGATGTAGTAGGATTCAATGCTATGGAAAAATCTAAAAATTTTTCCATAGCACTTAATAAATTCAGGTCTTATCTATCGATTGACGGAAAAAGTTCAGAAGTTTATTTTTATTTGGCCAATACCTATGCTAATCTGGGTAACCTGGATTCAGCTATCTGGGCAGCTGAAAAGTCACTTGCTATTTATCCGGAATCTAATAGAGCGCTGCTTAGTTTAAATTCATTCTATGCAGGAAAAGGACAATGGGATATGGCAGTTAAAACCATGGATCGCTATACCAAAACACGGCCTGCAGACCCTGACGGTTGGTGGATTAAGGCTCAGATGGAGTTTAACAAGCGGGAATATAAAGCTGCTGAAGAAAGCCTTAGAAAAACCATTTCACTGGAGGCCCAAAATCCCAAATATTATGAGATTGGTGTTAATATTTACCAGGCTTTAAAAGACGACATTAACGCACGTTTGTATTACAATGCCTCCAAAGTAGGCTCAAACAATCCAAAAGAGCAGCAGGATGGTGTTTCAGCAATACAAAGTATTTACCTGGATATCACCGGAGAAGAGCTGGATTTGGGAGGAAATGAAGCGGAAGAAGAATAATCTGCTATCGGGCAAGCAAATCTGATAGATTACCTCTTTCGGCCACCACCATTTGACCACGTTCATTTTGTTCCAGCCTAGCACATTCCGTTTCCAAATCATGCTCAAAGAAGTATAGCGTGTTTGCTGAGTCCATGTCTTCATATAACTTCTTTTTTTCCTGCATCACCACCAGGGGTTCAATATCATATCCCATGGTATAATGCACTGGTACGTGAGCCGAAGATGGAATCAAATCGGCGCAGTAAATAATCTTTTTTCCGTTGTATGAAATTTCTGGGGTTATCATACCCATAGTATGCCCGTTCACACTGCGAATGTGAAAATTAGAAGTTAGTTGATCTCCGTGATTAACGAAATTCAACACACCGGCTTCCTGCAAGGGTAAGAAATTCTCCTGTAAAAAAGATGCTTTCTCTCTGGCATTGGGACTCAGTGCATGTTTCCATTGTGTTTCTGTAACATGGTATTTTGCATTTGGGAAGGCAGGAATTAAAGTTCCATCCGCTTTCATAGAAACAGCGCCACCAACATGGTCAAAGTGCAAATGAGTTAGCAAAACATCGGTGATATCTGTATGCAAAAAACCAACGTTTTTCAACGATGAAGCTATTGAAAAATTGCCATTAAGGTAATAATATCCGAAGAATTTTTCACTCTGCTTGGCCCCTATTCCTGTGTCAATTAATATTCTTCTATCTCCATCTTCCACCAGCAAACAACGCATTGCCCAATTGCAAAGATTTTTCTCATCCGCAGGATTAAGTGAATTCCAAATCACCTTGGGAATAACCCCAAACATGGCACCGCCATCCAGTTTAAAATTACCCGAGTGAATTACGTGCAGATTCATGGTTAAAAATCTCCGTATACATCGGTTAAAGCCTCGAACCCGGTTTCCGTTATCAGCACTGTATGTTCATATTGCGCGCTGAGCTTACCATCTATGGTTCTGGCTGTCCAGCCGTCTTTTCTATCCACTTTACAGCGGGCTTTTCCTGCATTGATCATGGGCTCAATGGTAAAAACCATGCCCGGCTTTAGAATGGGGCCTGTGTTTTTCTCAGCAATATGGGACACTTCGGGGTCTTCATGAAATTTTATTCCTACGCCATGACCGCAAAATTCATAAACCACAGAATACCCGTGTTTGTGGGCATGTTCTGCAATGTGGTATCCAATATTATTTAGGTGGTTTCCCGGAAAACACTGTTCCAGACCTTTTCTGAGACATTCGCGTGTAACCGTCATTAATTTTTGGGCGTACTCAGAGGCTTCACCCACCACATACATTCTGCAGGTATCACCAAAATATCCATCAAGTATGGTAGTAACATCAACATTTACTATATCTCCCCATTTCAATTCGTAGGAATTTGGGACTCCATGACAGACAACATCGTTGGGTGAAATGCATGAGGCATACTGATATCCTTTATATCCTTTGGTTGCAGGGATTGCACCATGTTCACGCATAAACTTTTCAGCCAAATCATTCAAAGCTAGTGTGGTTATGCCTGGCTGTATGAGGGATTCCAAATATTTAAGTGTTTCAGCCGCGAGCCTGCTGCTCTTTCGGATTCCTTCTATATGTTCAGGGGTTTTGATAATAATTCCCACGGCAGCAAAATTAGTGTGAAAACACAGCTAAGCGCTTAATTATTGTGCAGAATTACGCTCTATTCGGATAAAAAACGTAATTTCGCACCCCAATTTTCAAGCAACTCAATATGAATACTTCAATATTGTATCTGATTCCTGCCCTTGGTTTGGTAGGTCTGATTGTAATGGCGGTTAAAAGCGCCTGGGTATCCAAACAAGATGCCGGAGATGAAAAAATGCAAAACCTGGCCGGGAAAATTGCCCGCGGTGCCATGGCTTTTCTGCGTGCCGAATGGAAAGTCCTTAGCTATTTTGCGGTAATCGCTGCTGCCTTGCTGGCATACAGTGGAACCATAAAAGAAGTAAATGGTATTAAAATCCATTCTCACTGGATTATTGCGGTGGCATTCTTTATTGGCGCATTCCTATCGGCTCTTGCCGGATATTTTGGCATGAACATCGCCACCAAAGCCAATGTGAGAACCACACAAGCCGCACGCACTAGTTTGTCAAAAGCCTTGAATGTATCTTTTAGCGGTGGTACTGTTATGGGGCTTGGGGTTGCTGGCCTTGCCGTAATAGGTCTGGGTGGGTTATTCGTTGTATTCTATAACATGTTTTATGCCGGTAGCGGTGAAGCCATCACCGGAGACAAAATGAAAACTGTTATTGAAGTATTAACAGGTTTCTCGCTAGGAGCTGAATCTATTGCTTTGTTTGCCCGTGTGGGTGGAGGTATTTATACCAAAGCTGCTGATGTTGGTGCCGATCTTGTTGGTAAAGTAGAGGCCGGCATTCCTGAAGATGATCCCCGCAACCCTGCAACCATCGCCGATAATGTAGGCGATAACGTGGGTGATGTTGCCGGTATGGGCGCTGATTTATTTGGTTCTTATGTAGCTACTATTCTGGCTACCATGGTACTTGGACAGGAAATTTCTGTAACAGACAACTACGGAGGCATGTCTCCTATCCTTCTGCCTATGGTGATTGCAGGTATGGGTCTAATATTCTCAATCATTGGAACTTTCTTTGTTAGAATTAAGGATGATAATGGCAATGTGCAGCAGGCGCTGAACCTGGGCAACTGGTCCTCCATTATCCTCACCGCCATTGCTTCTTATTTCGCCGTTACGATGCTGCTTCCTGAGAAGCTCGAACTACGTGGAGTTGAGTTTACTTCCATGAGTGTATTCTGTGCCATTATAACTGGTTTGGTTGTAGGCGCTATCATGAGCTGGATTACAGAATACTACACTGCCATGGGTAAAAAACCCGTTCTGTCTATAGTAGAAAAATCCGGTACAGGCCATGCCACCAACATCATTGGCGGTTTGTCTGTAGGTATGGAATCAACAGTTATTCCTATCATCACCCTGGCTGCGGGTATTTTCCTTTCGTATATGTTTGCCGGTCTTTACGGTGTTGCAATAGCTGCTGCAGGTATGATGGCCACAACTGCCATGCAGCTTGCCATTGACGCTTTCGGTCCCATTGCAGACAATGCAGGTGGTATAGCCGAAATGAGCGATTTGCCCGAAGAAGTTCGTGGACGCACCGATATTCTGGATGCCGTAGGCAACACCACCGCCGCCACAGGCAAAGGCTTTGCCATTGCTTCAGCCGCACTTACCTCACTGGCGCTTTTCGCAGCTTTTGTAGGTGTTGCAGGCATAACCGGCATAGATATTTACAAAGCCCCTGTATTGGCAGCCTTATTTGTAGGTGGCATGATACCTTTCATATTCTCTGCCCTTGCTATTTCAGCGGTAGGTTCTGCAGCTATGGATATGGTAAAAGAAGTACGCCGCCAGTTCCGCGAAATTCCCGGAATTATGGAATACAAAGCTGAACCCGAATATGAGAAATGTGTTGAAATCAGCACCAAAGCCTCCATTCGCCAGATGATTGCTCCGGGTGCTATTGCTCTCCTGTCACCAGTATTGGTAGGTTTCCTTTTTGGACCCGAAGTATTGGGTGGATTGCTCGCAGGTATTACCGTAAGTGGTGTTCTTATGGGGATTTTCCAGAACAATGCAGGCGGTGCTTGGGACAATGCTAAAAAATCATTTGAAAAAGGCGTACAGATTGATGGTGAAACCTATTACAAAAAATCTGAGCCCCATAAAGCATCTGTTACCGGAGATACAGTTGGTGATCCTTTTAAGGATACCAGCGGTCCCAGCATGAATATCCTGATCAAATTAACTTCAATCGTTTCACTGATTATTGCACCTTACATTGCTGGTGGTAACGGCATTCTGGGCAGTAGCAAGGATAAAGACTGCTGCAAGGCCAAAACCGAACAGTGCGGAGATCATCAATCAGCTGCCGGTAAATGCGATATGAGCAAATGTGCAACCATGACCAAAGACGAATGTGCAAAGCATTGCGATAGCATGGGTTGTTCTGCCGAAGAAAAAACAGAATGCATGAAGATGTACGATGCTAATGGCAAGTATATTGGAAAAGAAGGGAAAGAGCCTTGCTGTAAAGATCAAGAATAATATTGAAAGGCCGCCCCAATAGGCGGCCTTTTTTGTAAGTAGAACATCCGCCTTAAAGCATTTATGATTTACAACCCTTCCCTGCCCATCATCAAACCCGGATGGAATGGCAATCCACTTGATAAAAAAGGTCGGTTTTGCAACCATGAATTTCCCCACATCCCAAAGTTTAAAGATGTGTGGCGTTGGCAAACCGGCCCCCGCCCATTTAAAAAAGAAAAGAAACTGGATCTTTGGAAGCCCGAGAGTCTTGCTGACAGCCTCTTTAGACGTAAAAACGACGACTGTATCGTTTGGCTTGGACATGCCTGGTTCTTCATGCGGCTTAATGGGATTTCAATGTTGATTGACCCTGTACTTTTCAACGCACGATTTTTAAAGCATAGGGTAAAACCCCCATACACTCCCCATGCTTTTGGTGAAATCGATTATATCCTTGTTTCTCATGACCACCGCGATCACTGCGATGAAAAATCGCTGAAACGGTTGATGCGCCTAAATCCCAGAGCCACATTAATTACCGGACTCAATATGGGCCGACTTCTCCGCAAATGGGGTCATAATCATGTGGTGGAAATGGGCTGGTATCAGCAGTTTCATGGTTTTGAAAATATTAAAATAACCTACCTTCCCACCAGACATTGGGCTCGGCGCATGCTTAGAGATACTAACAAACGTTTGTGGGGGGCTTTTGTCATAGAATCCGGCGCCCGTTCTGTTTATTTTGGCAGCGACAGCGGCTATGGCAGCCATTTTAAAGAATTAAGTGAACTTTTTCCGAATCTGGATTATGCAATGATGGGCATTGGCGCTTTTCAACCTGAATGGTTCATGCAACCTGTTCACATGTCACCGGCTCAAGCAGTTCAGGCGTTTCATGATTCAGGTGCCAAGCACTTCATTCCCATGCATCATGGCACATTAGACCTTAGTGACGAGCCGGCCGGCCTTCCCATGCGTTTGCTTACAGAGGCACATGCTGAAGGAAAAATAAATGGACAACTGATACTTCCAAAAATCGGGGAAACATTGTGGGTTTAAAGGGATAAAATGTTCATCAATTCCGGGAGCAGTGGATTAAATTGCACCTTCTGTAATTATGTGCGCGAAGGAAAAATCGGAAACCCCGCTGATGAAGCAATACTACAGCATCAAAGGACAATATCCAGGTGCTTTACTGCTGTTCAGGGTTGGCGATTTTTATGAAACATTTGAAGAAGATGCCCGCACTGCCAGCAAAATTCTGGGAATTGTACTTACCAAACGTTCCAATGGTTCAGCTTCAGAAATAGACCTGGCCGGCTTTCCGCACCACAGCCTCGATGTGTACCTGCCCAAACTTGTAAGAGCCGGACAGCGCGTGGCCGTATGCGATCAGCTGGAAGATCCGAAACTAACCAAAACCATCGTAAAGCGCGGCGTAACAGAATTGGTTACACCGGGGGTCAGCTATAACGACAAAGTGCTGGAATCAAGACAGAATAACTATTTGTGCTGCCTGTTTTTTCACCAGGAAAAAGCTGGTGTGGCGTTTCTGGATATTTCAACCGGCGAATTCATGGCAACTACCGCCGATGCAGAGTCAATTAAGCGGCTCATCAGCGGTTTAAAACCAGCTGAGATCATTGCGCCCAAAAGCCAGCAAAAGGCGGTCAATGAACTGCTTGGCGATCAGATTTTTAGCCAATATCTGGAAGACTGGGTTTTTCAGACAGAATATGCTACCGATAAGCTGTGCCGGCAGTTTCAGGCTGCGTCACTGAAAGGATTTGGCATAGCGGAAATGCCGGAGTCAATTATTGCTGCAGGCGCCTGTCTGCAATACCTGGATAATACTCACCATACGCAGGTTAGCCATATCAAAGGTATTCACCGCATTGATGACAGCGAACATGTTTGGCTGGATGGTTTCACTGTACGCAATCTGGAACTGCTCTACCCTATTTACCCCGGCGGCACTCCCCTGATTGATATTCTCGATCAAACCAAAACACCCATGGGCAGCCGTTTGCTCAGAAATTGGCTTATTCTTCCCCTAAAAAAATCTTCTGAAATCGCCTTCCGACACCAAATTGTTGAATATTTTTTTCAGAATCAGACAAAGCTTGTATTCTGCAGGGCTATCGCCGAAAGAATTGGGGATTTGCAGCGAATTATCGGCAAAGTGGCTTTAAATCGTGTAAACCCAAGAGAGCTACTGCAACTGGGTCGCAGCTTGCTTGCGATTGAAGAGCTTACCGACAACCTGAAAGATGCGCACCCTGCAGTGAAGGAACTTACCGGACTTATTCAGGATGCACGTGCCATTATATATAAACTGCAAAACACCATTTCCGAGGATGCTCCTGCCCTGCTTAGCAAAGGCGGAACCATAAAATCAGGCATTAATGCAGAACTGGAAGAACTGCGAAGCATAGCCTTTGGAGGAAAAGACCACCTGCTGGAAATACAAAAACGCGAAGTTGAAAAAACCGGTATCAGCAGTCTGAAAATTGGTTTTAACAATGTTTTTGGCTACTACCTGGAAGTTACACATTCCCACAAAGATAAAGTTCCGGAAGACTGGATTCGCAAACAAACCCTCACCAATGCCGAGCGCTACATCACGCCGGAACTTAAAAGTTACGAAGAGAAGATTTTAAGTGCCGAAGATAAAATACTTGCACTCGAACAGCGGTTATGGGATGAATTGGTTCTATGGGCAGGCCATTACATAGCATTGCTTCAGCAAAATGCACTTACTGTAGCTAAAATCGATGTTTTAATGGGGTTTGCACACCTTTCAGCATCACATCGTTTCAACAAACCTGAAATTACAGAAGAACGAAATCTTCAGCTGTATGGTTGCAGGCATCCGGTGATTGAGAAACAGCTGCCTCCCGATGAAAGCTATGTACCAAACGACATATCGCTTAATACCGATGAACAAAGAATTGTAATACTTACCGGACCAAATATGAGCGGTAAAAGTGCCATTCTACGGCAAACTGCGCTGGCCGTTATTCTCGCACAAATAGGCTGTTTTGTTCCTTGTGAAAGGGCTGTTATTGGCGTTGTAGACCGCATTTATACACGGGTAGGTGCCAGCGACAACATTAGCCTGGGTGAATCGACCTTTATGGTGGAAATGCTGGAAACTGCCAGTATTTTGAATAACATCAGCGACCGCAGCCTTATACTGCTGGATGAGATAGGACGTGGCACCAGCACCTACGACGGCGTAAGCCTTGCCTGGAGTATTGCAGAATACCTTCAAAGTCATCCTTTCAAACCCAAAACCCTGTTTGCAACGCACTACCATGAACTCAATGAGCTGGAAAGCAAAATGGAAGGCGTTAAAAACTATCACATTGCCATTAAGGAACAGGGAAATCGTATTGTGTTTTTACGCAAATTAAAACCGGGCGGCAGTGAACATAGCTTTGGTATTCACGTTGCCCAAATGGCAGGTATTCCCAACAAAGTTCTGTTAAGGGCAAGCGAAATTCTTAACAGGCTTGAAACAGACCGATCTGCTATCAGCGGCAGAAACACCCTGAAAAACAATGCCGCAGTTCCCGTTTATCAGCTCAATATGTTTCAGGCTGAAGATCCCAAACTGAAAGAATTGCAAGAAATCCTAAAGAAAATTGACGTGAATGCCATTTCACCCATTGATGCCTTGCTTAAATTGCAGGAACTGAAAAATAAGTTACCCTAGAAGGTGTAGTTGCAGCCAAGCGCCGGCAGTAAAGGTAATTGATTTACCCTGATGTTATTTACCCTGTCGAAGTAGAAAATATTGTCTCTGTTATATACGTTTGTAACACTCAGCACCATCTGAAACTGCCTGCTGTCTGTTAATTTCCAGGTTCTTTTGGCGGAAAAATCAAGACGGTGGTAATAAGGCAGTCTTCCTGCATTGATACTACCATATAAAATTCCCAAATCACCGTTTCCGGAAACATAATCGGTACTCAAACCCTGGCCAAAATTGAATTTCTCATAGTAACCCTGCGTTTGGGTAAAAGGAAAGCCTGAACCAAAATTCCATCTAAGGCTTACCTCTGTAGATTTGGCTTTGCCGGGAAGGGTATAATTTACCAGTATATTGGCATTGTGTCTTCTGTCAAATATAGGCTGATACGTCATTACACCATCAAAACGGTTCACGTAGGTAAGGCTGTAAACCGCCCACACATACCATCGTTTATCTTCATACTTGAAAGTAGCATCTGCACCATAGGCACCTCCTGTTTCAATGATAAAGTCCTGGCGAAGGCGTGCGGGCTTACTCTGATTGAACAAATCATCATTAAACAGTTTATCCCTGTTGATATTGGTAATCTGGTCAAAACGCTTGTAAAAGGCTTCTGTATTTACACTGATGCGCTTAGTAAGCTGATATTCCATCCCTGCCACAGCATGGCGGGCTTTCTGCAGTCGATCAGTAACAGGCTTGCCATTGAATGTAGCCGGTAAATTTTCCGGCCCGCTTAAAAATCCATAAAATAAATTTACCACATCCCTGTCACTAATTGCCGAAAGCAGGTTCTGACTGTATTTACCAACTGCTGCCTTAACCGAAAGCCATGGAAATGGGCTGTATTTGGCCTGTATGCGGGGTTCAAGACTTCCATTTCCGAGTGAAGCATAGTATTGCCATCTGATACCGCTTTCAGCAGTAAATTTCTTGCGGATATACCTGTAATTGGCAAAAGTATTAATTTCTGCCGTAGCTTCTTTTTGTTGAATCAGGCGGCTATTGCTGTTATATAAGACAAAATCGGTTTGAAAACTGTTCATCTCCAACCCCCATTTAAACTGATCCTTTTTAAAATTATAGGAAAAGTTCATACCGATATTAAATCCGCCAATGCCGCTTTTACGGGGTAACCCATCCTTTTCAATCTGGTTTATTTCGTAATTACTATATAGAAAATGTCCATCGAGGCGCGTTTTGGACTGATCGGGAACAACCAGGTATTTACCGCCAAATCCGCTTGACACCCAGTTATAGCGTGTGGTATTAGGAAAATCGACCCTGTCGCTAAAACGAAAACCATATAGATTGGTGTATCCGCCTCCTGCCCCGTTCATACTGAATTTACCGAAGACATCTCCAAAATTATAGGGTAATTTATCCGGGTTTGCGTAATTATAAAAAATACGGGAGGATTGTTTAAGGAATGAATTTCTGTACGATAACACGAAAGAACTATTGCTGCTGCCTTTACTGAATTTTTTAATAGGACCTTCAAGGAGAAATTTTCCGGTAAACGTGGTAAGTCCTGCCTTTGCACTCAGTTTTTGCTTATTGCCATCGCGGGTCCTAACATCCACCACAGCACTTATTCTTCCGCCATACTGGGCACCAAATCCTGCTGTATGAACATCTGCGCTTTTGATGAGATCCGTTTCAAAAACCGAGAATAGACCAATGGAATGAAACGGATTGTATATAGTCATTCCATCAAGCATAACTTTATTCATGATAGGTGAACCACCGCGTATGTATAGTTGTCCGCCCTGATCGCCTGTAAATACGACCCCTGGCATTATCTGTAAATACTGAATAATATCGGCTTCAGCCCCAACCGTAGGTATTTTATAAATTTGCTTGGCCTCAATGGGTGTCCCGGTAATACCTGCATCTCGCTTTTTAGCAACAGTAATTCTCACCTCTTCCATTGATGTGATTTTTTGTAAATAGTGGTCAGCTTTGGTGCTTGCACCATTAAAAATGGTTGCTTCCGCTGTGATGGTATCAAAGCCTGCCGCCCAAATCCACAAACGTTGTTTTCCTACAGTAAGTTTTGTTAGGGAATAATAACCGTCAGCATCTGTAAGTACAATACGGCCATCAGATGACGCCTTTACAATAGCATTGGCAATCCTTTCACCGGATTCTGAATTGTAAACAAATCCCCTGATATCACCCTTTTGGGCATTTATTGTTCCAACCAAAACCAAACACCACAAAAAAGAAAATAATACCCGCATCCGATACCGCGAAAATACGGAATTTGCTCGGCATCATTTAACTTTGCGTCAATATGATTTATCGTTTTAAAGTTTGGTTTGAAGATCTGGAAGATGTGATAAGGTGGATAGATATTAAACCCTCTCACAGTTTTCTCGATTTTCACAATGTAATCCAGGATTCAATTGGGTTTGATAAAAAAGAACCTACCTCTTTCTATATAAGCGATGATAAATGGCGTAAGCTTTTCGAAATATGCCTTGATGACATGGGAATAAGCGACTCTGACAATCCTGAGCCCAAAGCACTGATGAAAGATGCCAAACTCAGGGATTATATTAATGATCCCCACCAACGCTTCATCTATATCACTGATTTTTTGGCCATGTGGACTTTAAACTGTGAACTCCAGATGATAGCGGAAGATGCACCCAAAAAAGAATATCCGCTTGTATTCAGAAGTGAAGGAAAATCACCAAGGCAACGAGAGGACAGCCGTTTCAAAATGCTGGATGACAATGAATTTGATGCATTGGCTGCAAAGATATTGGCCGCCAAAGCCGGGAAAAACATAATGGAAGGTGCCGAAGAAGAATTGCTGGATGAAGCAGATGAAGACGACGAAGACGATCTGGGATTGAACGAATATGGTGATAGCACCGATGAAGATTTTGGCATGGATGGATTTTCCGAAGTCAGTGATCAGTAAAATCAGAATAATCCGATGAAGCCAAGGATTATAGCCATAACAGGCCCTACCGCTTCCGGAAAAACAGATCTTTCCATACGTATTGCCCAAACACTTAAAACTGAAATTATCAGTTTTGACAGCAGGCAATTTTATCGTGAACTGAACATTGGCGTAGCAAGGCCAACTGACAGCCAGCTAGCTGCAGTACAGCATCATTTTATAGCAAACAAGAGTATACATGAACCTTACAGCGCAGCTTCATTTGCGACAGAGGCGCGAAACAGAATAGTTACAATACTTGAGAGCCATCAGTATGTGGTTCTATGTGGTGGTACAGGCCTATATCTGAAAGCAATTTTGGAGGGTTTCAGTGTTCTTCCGGAAATAAAAGTAGAAATTCGTGAGGAGATTGAAAAAAGATGGCAAACAGAAGGCCTGTCAGGTTTGGTTAATTTGATTAAAAGTCTTGATTCAGAAGCCATTGGCATAATTGAAATCCAAAATCCGGCCCGGGTAAAACGTGCCGCAGAGTTGCTTCTAAGTGCTGAAGGCCAATCACTGAAAGAAATCTACGCTACAAAAATGGATAGAATATCGTATCCCTACAAAGTTTTCAATCTTATACCAGATAGAAAATTGCTGTATCAAAGTATTGAGAACCGTGTGGATGAAATGATGGAATCAGGCCTTTTAAATGAAGTTAAATCGCTGAAAAGCTATCGGGAATTTCCCGTTCTAAAAACAGTTGGCTATACTGAATTATTTGAATTTATTGATGGCAAGCTAAACTTGAATGAGGCGGTTATAAAGATTAAACAACACACACGGAATTACGCCAAAAGACAGATTACATGGTTTAAAAACCAAACAGAAGGCATCAAAGTGCAGCCCGAGAATGCAGCAGAAGTCCTATTCAAAATTTTTTAACATCATTACAAAAACAAAAAAAACGGGCTCTAAAGCCCGTTTAAATTTATTTCATATTTATTATCTGCTTGACCTTGGCGTTGGAGGCAATACTGGCACCGGGGTAGGCTTAGGTGCAGCAGGCCTTGAACCGCCGAACTTAAATTCCATTCTATTTTTATCTTCCGATTTGCAGGCGGCATCAATAACAATGCGATCCCGGGTAATTCCAAATTGGCTTACCAATGCCTGGATTATAGTTTCAGTGCGGCATGAACCAATAACATCTCCTTTTTTGCCTGCATACATTTTTTCTTTCTCGCCGGTAGATCCGCAAATAACCAGTTTCTTATCCGGGCACTGCTTCATTTTGTCAGCAATCATCATCATTACAACCTGAAACTCAGGCCTGATCTGACATTTGTTGGTTTCAAAATAGAGCGCAGGAAAAGTCATGTCTTCGCAATTGCAGCAGTTATTTACGATACTGCGACCACGGGCATCAACCATAGCTCCGATTGGGCTATTGGGTTCCAAATCACGGTGGTTAGGAATATTGTCACCGTCAGAATCAATCATTCTTCCTTCTGCATCCACCTCCACACCTTTATCTGAGAAAGGCTCTTTATCTTTATAATCAGCAACACCATCACCATCTGAATCAACAGCTGTGCCGTTACCATATACATTTACACCTTGTTCTGTGCTGTCATCAACATCAAAAAAATCACTTACTCCGTCACCGTCAGCATCTGAATATAAGGTATCAACGCGGCGATCTAGAAGATTAACTTTTTCATAAATACTTTCGATAGGACTCAACCAATCGTAGTGCTGATTGCTTTTGCTGCCAAATTTCCAGGCGCCGTAAACAGTAAGTGTGCTGTATTGATCAAACCAGCGATTCTGCCAAATTGCAGTGTTATACACATCAATATCATCCGTTCTGAGGTACGTTTGACGGTAATCAAGTCCGATATCAAAGTTCTTACCAAGATTGTGTTTTATACCAAAACCGAAAGGCACATTCCAGTGTCTTCCTTCCCAACGGTCTTCAACATCCTTGCCAACATTGGGATTGGGTGTACCCTGACCAAAATAGTGATTCAAGTAATAATCACCACCTACGTAAAGACGCTGATCGTTGAACTTTGCTACTGAGCGATAAGAACCCCAGCCACCGCCAATGAAGAGGTTGAGCTGTGTTTTACGCAATGGGCGTAAAAAACTGATATTACCCAAAGTAAATACCATCTGGACGTTATAATCCTGAAAATTACTTCTGAAACGGAAATAGTCTTTGTACAGCGTAGGAAACTGAAAATCCCTGGCGCCACGCAGAACACCAACATTGTATTCAGCCCTCAATCCAAATGTTTGGGAAATGCTGTATTTTGCAAATGCTTTTGCATGCCAACCCGGCTGAATTTTGTCGGCATCTCCAAAAAACTGGGTGGAGCCGGCTCCTAAACCCACAGACCATTGCTTAGCGCGGCGATCCACGAAATAGGAAGTCACTGAGAACTGCCCAGAATCCTTTTTCTTTTCGGTTTTCCCGGAAGGCCATTTCTCCATGGCTGCTTCGTGATAATTGGCACCAGGCTTTTGTTTGTAGTATGGCTGCGCTATAACGGTAGCGGCCAATCCTAAAAAGATACCTGCAGAAATCCCTGTTTTCGAATTAAATTGCATCAGCTAAAGTTGTTAATGATGCGAAAATAATAGCAACAAATCAATTTACCAATAAAAAGAGTATGATTTTTAACATTAATTAGTACATCGTTCCAAATTCTAGACACTAAGTGTTCCAAAAGTATGGCCACTTAACGGAATATCAAATAAAAAATCAATAGGAATATTACGTGTTTTTAACAATAATTCCAGCCACGATAAGGACCTTTCCTGCGGATTGTTTTTATCAAAATACAATGAAGATATTTTTTGCAGTTTATTAAAAACCGGCTCAAAAGCAGTTTGCTTTCGAACATCATTCAATACTGATTTCACAGCTTTTTGAAGCACTTTTATCCAGACTTTGTTTTGTGTTCTTAATTCTTTAATATTTTTATATTTGAGGCCAAAGAGCGTTTGAAAAACTATTTCTGTTTTATTTTTCAATTCTTCTATTTCCTGGGATAACTTATTCTCCCCAATAAGCACGTTCTCCAAGCAGATTGAAGAAACCTCAAACCCTTTCCAAACAACACTTTCAACAAGGTTATACTTTTGTAAAAAATCGAGTGTTTTATTATCTAAAAACAAAAATGAATCACGCAGTATGAGTATTGGAGCAACTACTAATTCTTTCTTAAACAGCGGAAAAAGTTGGTGCCAATAATGCAATTCTGCGGGTCCACTTACATACGCCACGTTGGGTAAAATCAGTTGCTGGTAGAGTGGCCTGAGCAGTGCATTTGGACTAAAAACATGAGGCTTTTCAGCAGCCAGTAGCATCATGTTATTTTTTGAAATAAATTCACCCGTGGGATGTAGTTTAAATCCATCTCCTTCCCTGTCAATTCGAAGCCTGTCCTCATCCTTTATCATGAAAAAATGGGTTTTTCTGGGGTTAACCTGATTGCCAAATCCAATGGCTTTCAGGGATGCCGAAGCTGTTTGTAAGCTGTCGAACACAGATTCCGAGAACAAATCATTATGAATAAGCGATTGTAGTTCCGTTTTTAACAAATCATGATCTGCATCTATGATAACGAGCCCATACTTACCAAACAGTTCATTAAGAATATACCGGGTCGACATTGATAAGGTTGAAAAACGGGTGTAAGCCTCTTTGAAAACCTTTAAAACATCATGTATTTCTGATGAAACGTTTTCTTTATCAACCAACCCCATCAAGTCGTCGCAAATAACCTCAAGTCCTTTGGTTGAAAACCTACCTGTGGGCCCATGCTCAGCTGTATCCCAGGTGTATTTTTTTCCAAATACTGTTACGTTGTTAATTTCAGCCACATCATGATCTTCTGACGCCATCCAAAAAACCGGAATATAATAATTATCAGGGTTTTCAGCCTGTAAACGCTTTGCCTGTCGAATTACAGCGGCAATTTTATAGATAAAAAATGCCGGGCCCAGGAAAATATGTATCTGCTGACCGGTAGTAACCGTGAAAGTATTGTCATGTCTGATTTTTTCAAGATTTGCACTTACATTGGCATGCAGCTCTATGCCTTCATACTGTTTTGTTAGGATCCCAAAAAGCCGTTCCCTTTTATTGCTGTTGAATCCTGCATATTGCTCCTGCAAACTGTTAATATTGGCTTCATCAACAGGATAAATATCCCTAAGGTTTTTATCATTTTTCAACCATGCGGATGCCAGTTTGCCATAATAACCTTCTGGCACATCGCTATGGATGTTTATATTCATGGCTTTACAATTTCGCCCTGCAAATCATAGGGGCCGTATCCGGTAATTCTCACATTGGCAAAATCACCCATACGGACATAATTATTTTTAGCATCCACCCATACTTCGTTGTCAACTTCCGGTGAATCGGATTCAGTTCGACCAACGAAGTGATCACCTTCAAGCCTATCAAAGAGAACTTTGTAAGTTTTGCCCAGTTTTTCTGCATTTTTTTCTTCGCTGATTCCCATCTGCAATTCCATTAGAGCCGCCGCTCGCTGCTCCTTAACTTCGGCTAGCACATCATCTGAGAGGCTATAGGCATGGGTGTTTTCTTCGTGAGAATAGGTAAACACACCAAGACGGTCAAAACGCTGGTTTCTTACAAAATCATACAAGGCTTCAAATTCCGATTCTGTTTCTCCGGGATGCCCCGGCAACAGGGTGGTTCTAAGTGCAATACCCGGAATATCAGACCGTAGTTTTTCGAGCAAGTCTTCTGTACGCTTGCGCGTAATACCCCGTCGCATAATCTTAAGCATATTATCGGTTGCGTGCTGAACGGGAATGTCCAGATACTTGCAGATATTGGGTCTTTTGGCCATCACCGGTATCACATCCATTGGAAACTGCGAGGGAAATGCATAGTGCAGCCGTATCCACTCCAGTCCTTCAATGTCACTCACATGCTTAAGCAAATCTGCCAGCTTTCTTTCGCCGTAAAGATCAAGACCATAATACGTTGAATCCTGGGCAATAAGCATGACCTCTTTGGTTCCATTTCGCACCAATCCTTTAATTTCAGAAACCAGCTGTTCTATGGATTTACTTACATGGTTGCCGCGCATAAGCGGAATGGCACAGAAAGAACAGGGACGATTACACCCCTCACTGATTTTTACATATGCATAATGACTAGGGGTGGTGATAAGCCTCTCTCCTATTAGTTCATGGCGATAATCGGCACCCACACTTTTCAATAAATTAGGCAGTTCCAGGGTACCGAACCAGGCATCCACTTCGGGGATTTCTTCCTTTAATTCGTCTTTATAGCGGTGCGATAAGCATCCGGTAACAATCAGTTTTTCAAGATTCCCATCGGATTTTTCCTGCGCATAGCGCAAAATGGTATCGATGCTCTCCTGTTTGGCATTTTCTATAAATCCGCAGGTGTTGATAATGACAATATCCGCATCGTTTTTATCCGATTCGTGGCTTACCTCAAATTCACCGGCCTTGAGCTGCCCCATCATTACCTCAGAATCTACCAGGTTTTTGCTGCATCCCAGGGTTATTACATTCACACGAGGTTGTTTATGGCTGCGGGTTTTCATGACTGAAAAACGGATTGAACAAATACTTTTTTATCAAACAATTTAAGGTCTTCGGCTTTTTCGCCCAGCCCAATGTATTTCACAGGAATATTAAATTGCTCACTTACACCGATAACGACACCACCGCGTGCAGTGCCGTCGAGTTTGGTTACAGCAAGTGCATTTACCTGGGTGGCTGCAGTAAAATGACGGGCCTGTTCATATGCGTTCTGTCCTGTGGTGGCATCAATTACCAGCACAACCTCATGCGGCGCGTCTTCCTTGAACTTTTGCACCACACGTTTCATCTTAGCTAATTCATTCATCAGGCTCACTTTATTGTGTAATCGGCCTGCAGTATCAATTATCACAACATCTGCATCGTTGTCAACACCATACTTTACAGCATCAAATGCCACTGATGACGGATCCGTGTTCATGCCGTGGCTAATAATCTCCGCTCCGGTTCTTTCTTTCCAGATGCCCAACTGATCTACTGCAGCGGCCCTAAATGTATCACCGGCAGCCAAAACCACCTTCTTGCCCTGTGTAGTATAGTGCCAGGCCATTTTACCGATGGTAGTGGTTTTTCCCACACCGTTCACCCCAACAACGAGCACTATATAAGGCTTAGTTGCAGTAGATAGTGTAAAATCCTGCTGCACTGGTTCGTGTATATCGGGCATCAGGGAGGCAATTACAACTGAAATACGGTCATTGAGCTCCTGCTGACCCAGGTATTTTTCACTCGAAACCTTTTGGTTTAAAGCATCAATAATTTTAACGGTGGTTTCTACCCCAACATCCGAGGTAATGAGGATTTCTTCCAGTTCATCCAGAAAAGCCTCATCCACAGTGGATTTCCCTGCAAAGGCTCTTCCTATGCGGGTAAACAGATGTTCGCGTGTTTGCTGCAGTGCCTCTCTGGTTTCCTGCTTATCCTCTTCCGGATTCTTCTTTTTGCCGAAAATGTTAAAAATTGACATTATAAAATAAAAAGAGCCCCTATTTCAGGAGCTCAAATTTAATGTTTAAATTCTCTTTTAAGGTTTGCTAAAAAAATCTTTTACTGCGTCCTGAGATACGATTTCCTCACGAAAAGTGTAATGGCCGCTTTTGGGGGATTTTACCGCTTTGATTACCTTAACATAATCGTTGCCAGCGCCTTCTTTTTTCAGTGTTGCTACTACTTTCTTTGCCATTATTTGATTTCCTTATGAACGGTCATTTTTCTAAGGTATGGATTGTATTTTTTCAATTCAATACGCTCAGCAGTGTTTTTTTTATTTTTAGTGGTGATGTAACGGCTCATACCTGCTACACCTGTTCCTTTATGCTCAGTGCATTCCAGAATAACCTGAATACGATTTCCTTTTTTTGCCATGGCTTATATCTTTCCTTTTTTAAACAGGTTGTTGATACAGGCTGAAATGCCTTTTTTATCGATGGTCTTCATGGTGCTGGCCGCAACCTTGATGGTAATCCATTCGCCGGTTTCGGGAATGAAGAACTTCTTGGTTTGCAGGTTAGGATAAAAACGACGCTTCGTTTTCTTGTTAGAATGCGAAACATTGTTTCCCTTGAGAGCCTTTTTACCGGTTAAATCACAAACGCGAGACATAGTTTTTGGGGCTGCAAAGATAGCAAATTATATTGATTTTAAAAAATGTTCTTCCTTTTTTTCAGCAAAAAGTACAAAAAACAAAGCTACCACAAAAATAGCCACCCCGGATTGACGTTCCAGATAACTCTCAAAAAACATTGAAATAAAAAGCGCAGTCAATACAGCCAGCCCTACATAATTGGCTTTCCGGCGTAACTGCACAAACAATACTATCAACCAAAAAACAAATAAAAAGGTTGTAATCAACCCAGACTGCAGTGCCAGCTCCAGAAACTGATTGTGAGGTTGTATCCTATCTGTAACATGCAGGTATGAATCTTTTTTTTCAAAACCTGTCTGCATGGCTGATTCCACACCTGAAATACCATATCCGGTTAAAGGTTGCTTAGAAATCATAGCTGCGGCAACCTTCCAGGCTTCCCAGCGTCGACCGAAACTTTTATCGCTGAGGTTAGCGTTTTGTTTAACCGCTGTAATATCGTCAATGGTATTGATGATGCGGTTTCTCAGTGATGGTATTGAAAAAACCAAGAGCACCGGGATTAATAGCAATAGCCATTTTTTATATCCTCTTAACCAGGTTGGCAAATCCATTTCACCCAGCAAAAATGGCATACCAAGCCAAAAGGCAAGCATGCCGGTACGTGCCGACAAAACGTGAAGGCAAACAATATTAAAAACAATACTTACCGCCATCAGCCAGCGCTGCCAGGCCTCGCTCGCATAGCGCAGCCAGGATAATTGAAGTAAGGAGACTACCGCCAAAATCAGGCTGAACTCTATATGATACACAGACGAGTATAGAGGCAGCGGCTTGCTTTCCAGCACCATCTGATTAAGAAATCGATAATGTGCCAGATAATTGAGAACCGAGGCACCACCAATCCAGGTGTGTAAAAGCCCGGCAATCAAGATTACGCTGAAAAAATATTTTCGGAAAACCAGTGGTTTTACACACCAAATAAGTGGTAGTAGCAACAAGGGGAGCCTCAATAATAACTTTCGGTTTGTTTCTGCATCAAAACTAAAATCCGTTTGAATAATCAATTGACTAAGGCACCAAAACAGCGATAGAAAAACAAATGGTTTAGGAGCCAGAATACTTTCTATATTTATTGATGCAAGCAGTACCGCAAAGAATACCAACATCGACAACGACGACAATGCAGGTGAAAAATGCAGGGCACAAAGTGATAAAGCCGCAGTAGTAACCGCGGCTTTCATCATTCTTTCCCTTGAAATTTCTTTTATCAAAAAGCCCTGCAAATTTAAGGTGCAGCGTACTTAATTTTCACAGAAGCCATATTGCCACTCAATCCGATTTTATCAGCCACAGCCGGAGTCATTATAAGGCCTGAACCTTCATACTGACGGGGTGTGTAGTTGTCAACCACCTTGCAGTAAGCCATCCTGCCTGACTGGGGATTCAGTACAACAATAATATTCCCTTTGGGCAACGTAGGGTGCATCACATGTGTGCGGGTATCTTCCATCTTACTTTTCACAACCTTTGCCATGGCTGTTTCTTCTTTCTCCGAGACAAAATCAGTCATCACTGCCGCAGTCTTTTCAGGCATGCCGGGATTAACATCCACGGCTACGCGAGGACCTGGAGGTGTTGGCTTTTTAACCGTTGTGTCTTTAGGTTTGGCATTAGCATTGATGGCCGGGTCGGGAATTACTGGTTTTTCCCTGTGCGTTTCAACAGGTTTTTGTTTGGCCGGAACTTTAATTTTCTGACCTATTTTCAGCTGGTCGCCAGACATATTATTGATCTTTTTGAGGTTTTCGACCGTAGTGCCATATTTAGCTGCAATTTTTCCCAGGTTATCTCCTTTAGCAACAACATGTTCTTGGTAAGCGGCGGAATATAAATCTGTCCTGGAGGTTGTTTTTGAGGGAATGCGTATTGTTTCCCCCACCTTTATCACCGTTTTATTGTCATTGGCTTGCTGTATTTCATCAACGGTACAGTTAAATTTCTTTGAGATTTTATAATAATTATCTCCTTTTACAACTTTATAGGTTTTATAATTGGCGTCCTGCTGTGCCGCTAGACTGTATGCAGAGCAGCAAAAAACGATTACCACCAATTTCTTAAATACATTTTCGACCATAAGCACAAAACTAATCCTGCGGAACTTCAGTCAGCTATTTTACAAACTGTAAGGTATCCACCAATAAGCAAAACGTCTATTTAATCAAACACTAGGCCACCAGACCGTTTCTAAAGGCATAGCTAATCAACCCTGCTGTATTTTTTACATTTACCCGATGCATGAGATTCACCCTGTGATTATCTACTGTTCTTTTGGCCAGGCAAAGCTTATCGGCAATTTCTTCATTGGTATATTCCAGAGCAATAAGCTGCAGAATTTCCAACTCACGATTGGAAAACACAGACTTAAACTTCTTTAATTTTCCAAGATCATTATCTTCACTTTCTAAGTTATCGGCAGTTGGCGGATCGTTCAACATTAGCTGATCAATTCTTTCTTTAACCTCCTGTGCTTCAAAGGGAATGTTAAAAAAGGCCATATCCACCCTTTGCTGGCCATACAATGATGCTGTAAGCTGCGATAATTCCTTCAGGCTGTATGCTGTGGACACCGAAATCAATACCATGGGACGATTTTCCTGATCAACGATCACAAACACCGGATTGGTCGCTTTTAATACGTTTATGTCCTCAGAAATATTTACATCCAACAGGCTCATTGACGCTTTTTAACTACGATATTAATCGCAATATTTCAAAAAAGCAAATTTATTCTAAAATTTAATCGTATTTTCCTTCAGAAACACAATTGCCCTGCTCCAGTTTTATAAAACGATGACAAAGGTATCGGGCTGCAGCGGGATTGTGGGTTATAAAAAGGTAGATAACCCCTGTATGTACCTGAATATTTTTCAAAAGATCGAGGATTTGTTTTTGCACAAGTGGATCAAGGGCGGCTACCGCCTCGTCAAGTACAAGCACCTGTGGATTACCTGCCAGCGCTCTGGCAATGCAAAGTCGTTGTCTCTGGCCACCGCTTAACTGATGCGGGAAGCGGTTTATCATACTTTCTTCCAAACCCACTTGCTTAAACAATTCCTTTGCTGCTGCATTGGCTTTTTCTGCCGCTGTTCCATTCAGTCTAAGCACTTCAAGTAGGGTTTCACTGTTGGTAATTTCAGTATTCAGCGATGAAAACGGATCCTGAAAAACCATTTGAACCCCGGTGGGTCTTTTATCTAGCAGAGATTCGCCGTTGAAGGAAACGCTTCCATTATCGGCAGTCTCAAGACCTGTTAATATTTTTGCCAAGGTGGTTTTACCGGAACCGGAAAAACCCAGAATAGCAAGACTCTCACCTTTTTTCAGGGTAAATGAGATGTTATTCAGTGCCCTGAATTCATTTTCACCCTGCCGGTATGTCTTTTCCAGATATTGGGCCGTAAAAACCTCCGGTGCGTGGGGCAAAGGATCTCTTTTACCAATTGGCAATGCATCGATTAGGGCTTTCACATACGGATGCATACGCTCTGCAGTAAACACATCTTCTGAAATACCAGAAACCACCGCCTGCCCATGCTGCATGACGGTTATATGGCTGCAATGTTTCCTCACCAGTGGCAAATCGTGGCTAACCAGCACAAGGCTGCTGCCTATAGTTTTGCAAACCTGCACCAGGGTTTCCAGCACTTTTTCGGCTGTTTCCGGATCCAACGCCGTGGTAGGCTCATCGGCCAACACCAGTGCAGGTTTGTGAATGATTGCCATGGCAATCATCACACGCTGTCTTTGTCCACCGCTTATTTGATGCGGATAGGCATTATAAATTCTTTCGGGCTGCTCAATACCTACATCTGCGAGAGCATTTAAACAAATCTCCTTCCCTTTTTCATTGTTGATTTTCTGGTGAACCTCCAGTGCTTCCATCAACTGCCAACCACATTTTCTTTGTGGATTCAGCGCACTGAGCGGCTCCTGAAATACCATTCCCATGGTTTTGCCCCTGATGCTTCTTAAGATTTCGGGGCCGGACCGCAACAAAGACAGTGAACCACTTTCCGTATTAAACGATATAGACCCTGTTACTTTCAGTTCTTTGGATAAAAGCCCCATCAAAGACAACAAAAGCAATGACTTACCACTGCCGCTTTCACCTACTATACCATGGGTTTTACCTTTTTCAATCTGCAAATCATTAATAAACGACAGGGTTTTATCACCACGGCGAATAGACAAAGACTGAATATGGAGAATGGGATTTTCCAACACATTCAAAACAACAAAAACAACAGGAAATACGAACGGAAAATTACCCACAAAAACAAGGACCGGTCACCTTGTATTCAAATAATGTTATTCCAATCAATTTATTGCCAAAAGTATGGTAACGTAAAAATATTTCATTGTTTGGTATTCATAAAAAAGGCTGCTGTTTTAATACAGCAGCCTAATACACTTCATTTTAATTATTGCTGAAGCAACAGACGAATTGGCAGTGTTCTCCATGATGTGAGAAACTTACCATTATTCTGCGCCGGAATCCAGGGCGGACATTTTTGTAGCACGCGAATGGCTTCTTTATCAAATTCAGGGCAACCAGGTGTGGGCTGAATGATCTGGATTCTTGAAATTCTTCCATTCACATCCACTACGAATTTAAGTTGCACATAACCTTCAATTCCTTCGTCGCGGCAGCGTTCAGGATACTCAAAGTTTGCAACAATAAAACGTTTAAAAGCTTCATCACCACCGGGAAACTTAGCTTCGCGCTGCACGATTAAGGCAGGTTCATTATTACCTTCTATCGGACTGCCGCCACCTGTTCCAGTTGAGCCATCAAAAGGATCGTCAACACCCTGTTGGGTTTTGGTACTGGCATTGGTAATGCTTGAAACGGGGGGGGTTTCAAATTCCTCGGTTGTTTGCTCGTTAATAATTGGTGCTACATAAGCCTGGGTTGCTATAGGCTCTGGCTCTTCAATTTTGGGTTGTTCCTTAGGTTGCTCCTCTTCCTCTTCGGGTGGTTTCACATCTTCCAGGGTGGTAATGACTATTTTAGATGGCTTCCCTGTATCCTTTCCTCCCATTTTTTCAATAATTAATGGGATGGAAGCCGCGATTAAAACGGCAGAGCAGGCAATGACTGTAGCAACAACCTTGGATTTACGGTAAATGCTTCTAACATAAAATGCTCCATAATCTTTAAGTCGTCCTTCAAAAACCATGGCAAGGCGGTCCGCCGATTCCGGCTGATCCCATGCGTTAAAAATGTCGTTTGCCATATTTCCTCCTTTTTAGTTTCCTTGTTTTTTAATGAGATCTTTCTCCAGTTTAGCCATTCCTTCATCGATAACGAAGTATTTGGCAATTTGGGTAATCATAAACTCATCCATCACATCAATCATATTGCGGTAGGTTGCGCCCTCATCATTTTTCACCAGTACAATCTGCTTTGAAGCGGTTTGTACTTGAAGTACCTCATCATCCAACTTCCTTTTTGCCGCAGTGTCTTTCTCATCAACCTTGTTCATGCGCTTTTGAATGTCCTGCAGCTTTAGCAACATATCTGAATTATAATCTACCAATACCTTTCTGAGCCCGGTGCGGGTATAATCGATGGGAATTAGTTCAGTAGTAGGTTTTAAAGAACCTCTGTAATAGTAAATTTTGTCTTTGTCTGTTAGCAGCAGGGTTAAACCATCCTTCACCTCCGGAGCTTTTACGTTGTCGATTTTATCAAGCTTTTCGGGAAAAATCATTCGGAGCACTTTGGGCTTGCTAAATGTGGAGGTTAGAACGAAAAATGTAAGCAGCAGAAAAGCCAGATCCACCATGGGCGTCATGTCCACATGGGTACTCGATTTTTTGGCTCTTTTTTTACCACCTTTACCGTGGCCACCACCACCTGATTCCTGAATTTGTGCCATGTTTTTATTCCTTTCTTATTTCAATGATGGTTCTGCTTCGAGGCCTGTAATCATCTGGAATTGCTTGACTTTCGCATCCCTGAAAATCTGAATTACATTCTTCACGGCGTCGTACTTGGCATCTGATGCTGCTTTTACCGCAAACTGTATGTAATTGGATTTATCGAATGGTAGTTTTCTGGTTTTGGCTTCCTCTTCACGCATTTTAAAATCGGCGTGTGCCTCAGTTCTTGTATAAAAAGCCCACCAGTACAATTCACTTTTTTTCCCGGTTGTGTCATAAGGCACACCTGTCTGATTTACCTTGGTTCTTTCATTGGCTTCCAGCTCCAGGTATTGTGGTATAGATGATAATTTCATCCCGATGGCTCCTGATCCTGCGAATTTCTTCACGGTAAGAGAATCCACCTTCATACCATACTGATTGCAAACCTTTTCAAAGACCCTTGATTTTACGGCGGCATTGGTGATATCTATAAACGCACCACCTTTATTGTCTACTGTAATCATAAATACCTGTTTGGGTATTTCGATTTTTGTGGTACTTGTGGGTGGATCTACCACCACCGGTTCCGGGGTTCTGAAACTAGAAGTGAGCATGAAAAAGGTTACCAGCAGAAACGCCAAATCCACCATGGGCGTCATGTCCAGTGTAGGATTCGAGCGGGGCATTTTCACCTTTGGCATGGTCCTATTTTTAACTTTATACGATTAGTAAATAAAAGGTAAACGGCATTAAGCATGATTGGAATTGAACTCAGACACAATGCTGTATCCGGCTTCATCCATGCTGTAGGTCATGCTGTCTATGCGGTTGGTGAAATAGTTGTAAAAAATGATAGCCAGGGTTGAAGCTATAATACCAAATGCAGTATTAACAAGTGCTTCAGAGATACCTGTTGCAAGGGCAGCTGTATCTGGCGCTCCGGTGTTTGCAAGAGCCGCAAATGCACGAATCATACCGAATACTGTACCTATCAGACCAATCAGTGTTCCGATAGAAGCACAGGTTGAAACAATTACCAGATTGCGGGATAGCATAGGCAATTCCAGGCCGGTAGCCTCTTCCAATTCTTTTTCGATGGCTGCTTTTTTCTCGTCGTTGCTAAGTTTGCTGTCTTTGGTAACAAGCTGGTAGCGCACAAGGCCACTGCGAACAACACTTGCCAAAGAACCTTTCTGCGTGTCACATGCAGCTATGGCATCTTCAAACTGATTTTTACCCAGCATCTGGCGAATGCTACGGATAAAAGAAGCAGCATTCCCTTTGCCCGAAGCAGCGGAAAGCGTGATGAATCTTTCTACCACTACCAGAATTACGGTGATGTTAACGGCAATAAGCAAAGGCACGATAAATCCACCACGGTGGATGATACCCAAAATGTTTTTGGGGTGTCCTTTTTCGATGTCGTTATTTTCAAAGTTGGAGGCATTACCCATTACTTTCCAGTAGATAAGAACCCCAACCAACAGCGCAAACAAGATGGCGGCGCCTGCAAACCAACCCATGAGGGCATTGTTACCTGATGATTTTTCTGTGTTATTCATACGGATATTGATGTTTTTTTGTTAAAGGTGCAATATTACTGACACATGGCGTTAAATGCAAATAACCTTATTGTTAAGAATTTCGTTTTAACGCATAAACTTGAAATTCATTATCAGATTTTTGCCATTTTTATTATCTTGCTTTATGCATCCTGCACTTATCGCTGCAATATTTTACTTCATCCCAGTTTTTCTCCCATTTCTTGCGCCATTCAAACGGTCTATGGCATACTATGCAAATTTTGGGTTCAATGCGTTTTTTTTGTGGTAATTTGGCCATTTAGTGAATGACAGTTACGGTACCTTTGGTTTTGTAGGTTTTGTTGTCCCAGCCGTCAAATATCACATACCATGCATAAACCCCATCTGGTGCAGCATTGCCGTTTATTTTACCATCCCACTGTAGCTTTTTGTCAAAGCTTTCCCAGATTTTTCCACCCCAGCGATCGTAAACCCGCATTTGATAATTTTTCACAAATACAGGAACCGTACCCCATACATCATTTATTCGGTCTTCATTTTCAGTAAAAGCGTTGGGAACCCATAATTCCGGCGGCTGATAAAGATAAATCCAATTGCTTTGGCTGGTATAGGGTTTTCTGCTGGCAGATGCGGCAAACTCATGGGCGGTAACACGATACCAGTAGCCTCCCCAATCATAGTCCAGATTGGCATCCCGGGCCTGTCTGTTTTTTACGTTTGAAGCAATCTCAGTCCATGGTTTTAAAGAATACTGCCTTTCCACAGTCCAGTAATCAACAGCACCGGTCCATGAGATATAATCCTGCCAGGATAAATCAAAGTAATATTGCGGTCTGCCTGTAGCAGTTCCTGAAAGCACAATATTACAGGCTTCTACCCCGGGTTTGCTGATGTGACCACATTTATCAACCACCACAACAGTGTAGCAATATGATTCATTATCAACGTTGAAAGATGCATCATTTATCAATGTATCTGTTGTAACCAAAAAAGGCGATTTACCTTTGCTTCCGCCTCTTGGATAACGGTAAATTTCGTATTCCTTGAAATCAGGCTCTTTGCTGGGTTCCCATTCTGCCCGCACTGTTTTATCAAAATCAACAGTGGCGAATTTCATGGGAGTTGAAGCAATGGGGGTGTTTATTTCAGAAACCGTGCAAAAAGGAAGCGTACTCTGCACCATTTCGTTGCAGATATTATAACCCTTAAGTCGGTAGCAGTAATTGTTATTTGAAGGATCTACGGTTAATACGTCTGAAAATTCACCGGCATTGAAGTTTCGTATAGTATCCAGGGTTATAACTGAATTGTCGGGATTGGTTCTTTCCAGCAAAATATATTTAAAAAATGCGGCGGGTTGTGAAGTAGCTTTCCACGAAACTTTTATTTTGCCTGTAGCCCTGTCCAGACTCACGCATATGGCATCAGGTGGTATCACTTTGGGGGGTGGTGTAACTAAAATCCTAATAGTTGCCCAGGTAGTATCGGCTTTGGGACAACCACGGTCAAAAACCATTACCCTAAAAACAACTGTATCAGACGAGAAACTGCCACAGGTGGTGTTCCACTTTAATGCAATGCGCGCATTGCCAATTCCGGGGGTGACAATTACAGAAGCAGTATCATTGCCTTTCATGCCACCGTTTTTCAGCCTGAAAGCCTTTAGCATGAGCGTATCAAACGGATCAGGATCAGTGGCCTTAAGTGTAAAATTTATTGACTGGGTGGCAATTACCTGAACAAACGTATCCTTCATGGAAGGCTTTTTATTCAGGTTTTCAAAGTCTATTTTAAAAATGGCATTGTTACAGTTATTGCTGTTCATGTTACGGCTGTAGGCGCCCGGTGTGGTGGGAAATAATCCATTTCGGCCACAACCTGCACACACTGATTGGTAGATAATTCCTTTCTTGTCAAAGCGGCTTGTACCGCCATCCACATGTTCCTGAGCCTGTTTGTTGCCAGAAGAGATGCCTCCGAAGAAAGTTGCATAGGCCAGACTATTCATATTTTTACTAAAAACAGCCACATAAAAATCACTGCCGTCGGTGACTTTTTGCGCTGCATCTGCGGAAATAGGGAGATTGTTGGTGTTGCCCGTATTTCTGTGCACTTTTGGTGATCCGGTCTGGTTATCTGTGAGATAGTCATTGGTAGAACCTCCCCACCCTGAAACAAAAATTCTTTCACATCGATCAACTAGAAAGGCTGACGGGCTTATGTTTGGCTGGTTGCTGTTAGCGCCAAAAGTTGTGCTCAGGGTTAAATTGTTAAGACCAGTATCATGCCTTATGATGAATTGTCCCTTTGCCGACTGGTTATAGATGGCGTTGATAATGGGAAAAACACCTTCTGTTTGTCCGAAGAAATACGGATTGCCCGAATTATCCGTCTGTGCAAAATAGGCCTGTTCGTAAGCAGCGGTGCCTATGTGGGTTGCCGCAAGTGCTTTACCACTGTATTTATTGAACCTAAAGGCAATACCATCGGCAATACCTCCCAAATAGCTGTTTTTAAAAATTACGGGGAACTTTGACGGGAGATCCTTGCTACTGCTACCACCGGAAGCATACAAATCGCCATGTTTGCCCAAGGCAACACCATAAAATGCATCATGACCGCTACTACCGGCCAACTGCGACCATTTTAATTGGGTAAGGTTATTATTCATGGCAAAAAGTACGGCATCTTCCTTGCCACCAAACCAGGCGCTGTTTGAAGAGCGGGGAAAATCAATGCTATAGGTAAATCCTGCAATAAATACCTGTGTATCGTCGGTTATTATTTCACCCCTGAATTCATCGGCGTAGTTATATAATAAGGGATAATCATCAATAGGATCTGAGGCTCGGTTGGCGCCAACAGCATCCATACCTGTCCCGCCCAAGAATGTGGAAGCCAATAGTTGACTGCCATCATTGCTGAGTTTAGAGACGAAAAAATCGTAATCACCGCGTTGGGATGACTGGTAAGCCCCAGATGTGACCGGGAAGGTGCGGCTTTTGGTACTACCCATCATATATAAATTGCCAAAACGGTCTACCACCATGCTATGCGGCTGCTCATTGTTTTCCCCGCCAAGGTATGTACAATAAAGGAGTGTGCTTCCATTCGGTGAAAATTTCAGGATTGCAGCATCCCGGGCACCACCATATCCGAGGCTTTCGCTCTGACCTCCTCCAAATCTGGTTTGATAGGCACCTGCTGTGGTTGGCAAACCTGCATTGAAAACAGTTCCGCCTGCGTATGCATTCCCTAAGTCATCATAGGTTCCTGAACATCCGAAATTATCGGCCCGTGAGCCACTGAAAGTACTGAATACCAGTATAGGATCTATAATGGTTTTGGTTCTGCGTCTTTTAACAGATGCTGTTTTCACATCCACGCCAATATATCCTGCCTCAGATAAATAATGAGCCTGCAAATCGGTTTCTCCGTCTTTGTTTGAGGCAAAAACCCGGGGGAGTTGTTCTGCGAAAACACCCAATGAAGTTATAATTTCAAGGTTATCAGATTGAACTTTTACACCTTCAGAACCTTCGTATTTCCAGCGAACCTGCTTGATTTTGGCGGGATCGCTACAAATGATATTGTATTTCACGCGACCCTGAAACTCCATAATTTCAAGGTCCACACCCGGATAAAGATCTTTTACAAAAATCACAGAATAGGCCTGTGCAGGTTGAGATTGCTTTTTTTGATTACCATAAAAATAGTGATATTTCTCGGGGAACACCTCTCCTTTTCCTGAAGTTTTTCGAAAACTGCCACCCTTAAATTTCAGGATTAACGCATGGCCGTTAACCAAAAATTCATCGGTGTTTCTGGCATGCATCTTTTCCGATGCCGCAGGTTCCCAGCTATTAATCCAAATACCTGAATCCGAGACCCACAAATCGGCACTGCTGAGTGATGCTTTAAAATGATAGGAATTAGGCCATTGTCCGGTGTTCTCGACAAATTTAAGCTGGCATTTCAGAGGAATTGCAAAAAGTCCGCTGGCAATGATGCACAAATACGCAAATATTTTTTTGCCAAACTCCATGTGTTTGTTACAAATTTCGGACTTTTGCAGCAGCGTCACAACTATTTAGACGTATATATCATGTGTATCGTTTTCTTTGGCACCCCGGCATTTGCGGCTTTTTCATTGCGAAAGCTGATTGAAAACGGTAAAAATGTGGTTGCGGTTGTTACGGCTCCAGACAAGCCGGCAGGCCGTGGAATGCGTTTACATCAAAGCGATGTAAAGAAAGCGGCACTTGAGCTCGGGCTCAATATTCTGCAGCCTGAAAAGCTTAGATCTGAGGAATTTGTGACCCAAATGCGACAGTTAAATGCGGATTTGGGGATTGTTATTGCTTTCAGAATGTTACCTGAAATTGTTTGGAGCATGCCTAAGCTAGGAACATTTAATCTCCACGCCTCGCTATTGCCTCAATATCGCGGTGCTGCACCTATTAATCACGCCATTATACAGGGTGAAACCCAAACCGGGGTGACTACTTTTTTCCTAAAGCATGAGATTGACACCGGCGATATTGTTTTACAGCAATCGGTTGACATTGATGCCGAAGACAATGCAGGCACCATGCATGACAAGCTCATGATTGAAGGAGCAGAACAAGTTTTGAAAACTGTAGATATGGTAGAATCCGGGAATTTGCAAAGCCGTCCTCAGGTACTAACCGGCCATGAAAAACCGGCGCCAAAGATTTTTAGAGAATTCTGCCAACTGTCTGCTGATGACAGTGTTTTACAAAATCATAACAAAATCAGGGGGTTAAGCCCTTACCCCGCCGCATGGATAGAAACTGCAGAAGGCCCGATTAAGATTTTCAAAGCTCAACCTGTTACAAATCTGAGTAAACCATTGAATGAAAACCTGTCAATAGTGGAGAATCACCTAATATATAGGTGTAAGGATGGATATCTTGAGTTGTTGACTATTCAGCCTGCAGGAAAAGCATCCATGTCATCCCGCGATTACATCAACGGGAAAAAAAATAAATAATTTTAAAGAAAAATTTGCATTTGTCATTTTTTTGTTAGAACTTGCATATTGTAACCTCTAAATAAACAACGCCTATAGTAAGCAAGCCGTACTCCTTAAACCGTTTTATTAAGTCTAACATTAAACACAAAAGGAGGAAGCCATGCAAAAACCCATTATTTCAGACGGCGCGTTGTTAAAAGTTTATCTTGAAGGCAATGAATCAGCGTTAGAAACCCTTATCAAAAGGCACAAATCACGCATTTTTACCAGTATTTACCTGTTGGTAAATGACCGTTACCTGGCCGAAGACATCTTTCAGGAAACCTTCATCAAGGTTATTCAGTGTTTAAAATCCGGTAAATACAGAGACGAAGACAAATTTTTACCCTGGGCGCTGCGCATAGCACGCAACCTCAGCATAGACTTTATCCGCCAGAAAGGACGTATGCCTGGCATTGTTACCGATAGCGAAGGAAATGATATTTTTTCTTTTCTAGACATAAAGGAGGAAAGCCGTGAACAGATTATTATCGAGCGTGAGGAGCATGCCTCTTTGCACAATTTTATCAACCAGCTGCCTGCCGAACAGAAAGAAGTGCTGGTTCTGAGGCATTATGCAGATCTCAGTTTCAAGGAAATAGCCGAAATGACCGGCAACAATATCAATACCTGTATTGGCAGGATGCATTATGCCCTCATTAATCTGAGAAAAATGATGCAAAAATCTGTGGTTGAAATAAAATAATTGTCAGGTATTTTGCGTTATAGCTGCATAATCAAGCCTATGACACAAAATACTACTCAGGAACTATTGATTTTACTGGCCTACGGAGAACTTAGTGCTGATGAACGCAAAATGGCTGAAAATGCCATGGCCGGTGACCCCGAATTGAGGAACTTCTATCAATCGGTATTGCAGTCTAAACAACTGTTAAACACCATTCAAGAAGAGCCCCACCCCACCACACTGGCTATAATCAGTGAGCATTCTCATGACAGCCATACCGAGGCAGTTTAGAACTTTTTTTCAAAAAGACGACTTGAGTCTTTTTCTAAAAACCATTTTTTGGTTAGGTTTGCACATATAATCTGTTATGCGTCGACTATATTATTTGCTATCGGTTGCTGTTTTGCTATCCGCAACCGCCTGCAGCACTGTGAAAATATCTGAACGTGGCATGGAAGGCAATGCTATGTTTGGTACAACAGCAATAAAACCTTCACAACAAAAAAAACAAAACGATTTTAAAACAGTTGAAGTTGTTAAACTGCAAAATATCAAAGAAGATAAACCCTTTCTATTCCCTGTTTACGCTAAGGAAATTTCACAGTCAGAAAAAGCTTCGACACATGCTATTACAGAGCATAAAAATTCCGCTAAATTCTTAAAGTACTCTTCTAAACAACTTTTGACCAAATCATTTAGTAAAAATCAACCAAACAAAATTTCTAACAACAACCAAACCAATAATAACGGGAAAGACAATCCCGATGCTGGCAGTCTGCGTTGGTTTTTCTATTTGATTTTGTGCTTTGCAATTCCTCCCATTGCCTATTATCTTATAAAAAGAGAAACCGATAACTTATTCTGGATTTGCTTCCTTTGCTTTCTGTTGACACTATCTATGTTTGGCGGTTTCCGTTATGGCATTTTAGGACTAATCAGTATTTTCATAGCATTACTTGCGCTCCTTGAAATTGACCTCTAAAACCCTCTTTACATTGACTACACAATATCTATCTGCTGTTCCCAAACTTGATTTGGCCGACTTTACACAGGGCACCGAAGCCCAAAAAATGCAATTTGTTTCATCACTTGGAAAAGCCTATGAAGACATTGGTTTTGTGGCCATCAGAAACCACGGTGTTGATGGCAATCTGCTAAAGGAACTTTACAATCAGGTACGGGCATTCTTTGAATTGCCGGTTGAAACCAAACTACAATATGATGACACAGATGGCGGCGGACAACGCGGTTATACCGGATTTGGCAAGGAGCATGCAAAAAATTCAAACGCCGGAGATTTAAAGGAATTCTGGCATTTTGGACAATGGGTAGAAGATGGCGATTCGCTTAAAGATTTTTATCTATCCAATAAATATGTGAATGAAATTCCTGCATTCAACAAGGTTGGCAAGGATATTTACCGTGCGCTTGAATCCACTGGTATACAAATGCTCAGAGCCATTGCCCTATACCTGAATCAGCCTGAAAACTATTTTGATGATAAAGTGCACAATGGAAACAGTATTTTACGCCCCATTCATTATCCGCCCATCAATGCCGAACCCAATGGCTCTATTAGGGCAGGCGAACATGAAGATATTAATCTCATTACACTTCTGGTAGGCGCAAGCGCGGATGGGCTCGAGGTATTGAGCAGACAGGGTGTATATGTTGGTGTAACCGAGGTGGAAGATCACATCATCATAAATGTTGGAGATATGTTGCAACGTTTGACCAACGACAGGTTGCGCAGCACAACCCACAGGGTGGTGAATCCCCCACGTGAGCAATGGCACCTTCCCCGCTATTCCATACCTTTTTTCATGCATCCCCGCCCCGATGTATCACTGGCTTGTCTGGAAAGCTGCACAAGTGAAGACAATCCCAAAAAGTACGAAGACTGCACTGCCATTGAGTTTCTGCATGAACGACTGCGGGAAATCGGCTTGATGAAATAACCTGTTATTTCACCATCACTTTTCGAACCCACCTGTTTTCACTGCTGGATACAGTAAGTGTATAAAAACCCTGAGGAATATCCCGTAACTCCATCCAATCATTGTTGTCTTGTGCACTGAAAATCTGTCTGTTGACTTCTGCGCCCGTCATATTGTTGATTTTAACTTCAATATTTTGTGCCCCGGAAAGACCGGTAACTTTCAATCGCAGCCCTTTTCTTTTTCATAGCCATTTTTATTGGGGCTACAAAATTGAATTCGCTGTAAAAAAATAATTATGACCTGCTTCGACATGCGGGTGCCGTAAATCAGTGTAGTTAAGAAATTAAGACTTATACAAACAGGTTTTTCAACTCCTGGGCTTCTTCAGGCTTCATTTTACCTGCCAAAATGAGCCTTACCTGCCTTCTTCTTAGCGCACCTTCATACTTTTTTTGCTCATCCTCTGTTTCCGGTTTTAACTCAGGTACAGGCGCCGGTTTATTGCGGCTATCGAGCGCTACAAAAGTATAATACGCCTCGTTGCAGCGTATTTTTTCACCTTTGGGAATATTTTGGGCAAACACCTCAATATATACTTCCATAGAAGTATTGAAAGCGCGGGTAACCCATGCCTCCAGGGTCACCACATCGCCCAAGCGGATGCTCTCTTTAAATGAAACACTGTCAACAGATGCAGTAACCACAATGTTATTGCTGTGTTTCTGTGCGGATATGGCGGCACATATATCCATCCAGTGCAACAATCGTCCTCCCATCAAATTCCCTAATGTGTTGGTATCATTAGGCAAAACGATTTCATTCATAATGGTGTAGGACTCTTTGGATGTTTTGCTGTTTTTTTCCGACATGTTGGCAAAGTTAGGAAGATTAATCGTGTAATAAAAAAAGGGACACCATTGGATGTCCCTTTTCATTGAATGTTTTGATTTGTTAGGCTTGGGCCTGAACTACGGACACTTTGCTGCGACCCTCGCGGGTTTTACGGAACTGCACCACGCCATCTGCCAAAGCAAAAAGCGTATGGTCTTTACCGATACCTACGTTCACATCGGGGTGATGTTTGGTGCCACGCTGGCGAACGATAATGTTGCCTGCTTTAACTACCTGTCCGCCAAATATTTTAACACCCAGACGTTTGCTGTGCGATTCGCGTCCGTTTTTACTACTACCTACACCTTTTTTATGTGCCATGATGATTAATTTTCTTCGGTTGTTGCTGCCTTTTCAGCCTTGGTTTTAATGCTTGTGATTTTGATACGGGTCAAATCCTGACGGTGCCCGTTGCGCACGGTATAACCTTTGCGGCGTTTCTTTTTGAAAACTACCACTTTCTCGCCGCGACCATGTTTTTCAACAGTAGCAGAAACCACAGCACCTTTGATGGTGGGCTCTCCTACTTTGGCTTTCCCTTTGTCGCTGATCATCAGCACCTTGTCAAAGGTTAAATTATCACCCTCTTTGGCGGTGATGCGGTTTACAATCAGGTATTTGTTTTCTTCTACCCTGTACTGTCTTCCGGCTATTTCTACAATGGCGTACATAACTTAGTTTTATAGTTTTTCCTCAAAAAGGGCTGCAAAGATAAGAAATAGAAATAGTAAATACAATAGCAATACAATTATTTCAGGCCTTACATAGTACTGTAACAAAGACAATAAACCAATCGGAGAATCGTTTAACTGTTAAATATTGTTTTCAAAAATAGTCACCTATCATGTAAAAAGCCCACTTCTAACCACATAGTGTCTATAACTAACCCAAAAACCGCATTCATCAACATTCTATATTTGCCTATCATTGTATGTATAAACAAGTATTAACCGCGTTGTCAGGTGTATTTCTAATTACGCTGCAAGCACAGAACACCTCTGGCTTTGACGATGGCACAACTGTTTCCACAGCGTTTAAGCCAAGGTTGTTATCTGCCAATAAGCTACTTATAGATCCCACGGTTCCGAAGGCAGGTAAATATCCCTTTGATATAAACTACATGCCACAGGATTTCAAATGGAACACCAGGAAAATTGCCCGCATAATGCCTCCTGTTAAGCATTTTGAACCCGGCCTGGACACTATTTATAACCCAAATTATGCACGCATGGGAGGAGGCAACTACAGCCACAAACTTATGGAGCTGTTCGTAGGCAGCCGCGCTGCTGATAAGTGGGCGTACAATGCATCATTTCAGCACCTCAGCGCAGATGCTGAAAAAACATACCAGGATTTCAGTACAAACCGGGCCTATCTTGGTGGCTCTCGTTTTTACAAGCGAAGCAGCATGGATGTAAGACTCAATTACAGCAGGGATATGAATCGTTTTTTTGCCAAAGATACTTTCTATGAAAAAGATGCAGCTCTAATTAAAAAGACAGGACAAAACCTGGGTTTCAATGTATTGTATGATATGAAACGGGATGGTAAAAAACCCGGAATTGGCGCAGGTTTTAAGTTTAATAATTTTTATAACAACCTGAATCAGAGTGAAACTGAATTTGCAGGAAAAATAGGCTGGGATGCCGGCGTTAAATCCATTGGCTCTTCAGGATGGGTAGAACTTACCAGCCTGCAGTTCAGGCAGAACTTCAGCACCAGACAACAATATTTTGTGGATGCGACACCGCGAATCACGATGAAAATCAAAGAAACAGACGTTGACTTTACCGGCGGCTTGAATATGACATGGGTTTTTACTGACTCTTCATCACCGTTGTTTTACTTAAACCCAGTGATAATGGCAGAAAAGAAACTGGAAGGTCTTAAGATGAAAATGTATGGTGGTGTTGACGGTGGTCTCAGAAAAAACTCCATCAGAAGGTATTTTGAAATGGTTCCTTTTACCTATGACAGCATTCAGGTTACCAACTCCTACGACCAACTGCGGGTTTACGCCGGTTTAAAGGGTAGCATTACCAATAATTCACAATTTATGGTTGAATTTGGGAATAATACTACTTCTAAAATGCCGCTTGTGGTTACGAATAATGACAGTATCAATAGCCTTCAGATTGTATATGACAATATTAACAATCTCTACTTTGCCGCTGATTTACGTTTTTCAGTGGGAGAAAAACTTCGTGTGGGGGCCAATTGTAAATTTAACAATTATACAACCAATGACCAGTTGCAGGCCTGGCATTTGCCCAACTTTACCTATGCGCTTTCCGGTCAATACTATGTTAATAAAAACCTGGTTACCCAATTGGGATTAGACGGTATGAGCCGCAGGTATAATACAATTCAGTATACAGGGCAACAACTCGAAATGAAGGGCTTCATTGACATGAATCTTCGAGTAGATTATAAGGTTAAAAACTTGTTAAGAATATGGGTTCAAGGCAGTAACCTGCTAGCCCAAAAATACCAGCAATGGTATGGATACAATAATTTTGGTCTCACTATAATGGGAGGCGTTTCAGCCGGATTTTGATTTGTGACAAAAGCCCTTTAATTTTGTACGTATGACCGATTTGCAAAAATTAGAAACAGCCCTTACAGAATTGCTTAGCACCCATGAATGTGTAATCATTCCTAATTTAGGTGCATTTCTGTTGCGCTCTTATCCGGCATCAGCAAATCCTTTCACCGGCGAAATTAAGCCTTCCGGGCAAACACTTTTTTTCAACCCTGCCATTACTTCAGACGATGGCTTGCTGCTCACACACTGGCGATATAACCACGGCTGTGATTACACAACAGCAAATCAAGCCATTCAAACTTTGGTTGATACCATAACCTTAAAATTAAAATCTAACAGAAGCCTGGCATTGGGTAAGCTTGGAAATTTCTTCTTGCACAATGATGGAAAATATCTATTTCTACCTGTTACTCCCCTAAACCTAAGCAAACACGCCTTTGGTCTGGCTCCTATTATTTTCAAGGACCATATCGGGGCCGGTTCAATACACACACGTGTTGAATTGACGAATAAAAGTGAAGTCGTCCGGGAAAAAGCCATTCCTAATACTGCTGAAGAAATTCAGGAAGCTGAAGTCGTTGAACTTAAAATCACCCGTCAGAAATCATATGGCTTTATTTGGAAAATTGCGGCATCCGTTTGCATATTAGGTTTATCGGCAGCGGCTGTATACTTCGGAAAATTCAGCCATAAAAAACAACATGTGCAACTGGCATCGTCCATACCCTCAGCTCCTACTGTGACTGAAAAGGAAGAAATTACAACTTCAGCCAATAAAAAAGCTGTTCCTTTCGTTTCCCTTTTAACTGAAGAAGGAATGAATATGGGGATGGAACAGATTAAAAGCGGTCAAGGACATATTTTCGTATGTGGTGGATCTTATATGAGTCACAACCTTGCAGTAATCGAATGTAATACTTGGAAAAAATCCGGAATTCCTGCGGTAATAGGGCAGAAAAAAGGCAGCTCTCTTGTTAAGGTAATTATTGGAAGATTTGAAAATGAAAAAACAGCCAGTGTTTTTTTAGAGTCTATACCCATAAGCGCTGGTTATCATGCAGGTTTGCTTGATGCCCAACTCGCATTCGAATAAATATGGCTCATTATCTGGTTGAAGAAAAATTAGACAGCACTCCGGGCGAAAAAGCCAAAAGTGCTGCACTGTCATTGATAGTTTCTGCCATACTTATTGGTTTACTTTGGTTTATGCGTATAAGCATGCCCAATCCTCCCTTTGAAGTTAAGGAGGGTGTGCTGGAATTGGATATGGGGGTAGTTGATGGTGGTTTTGGTAATCCCACTGACGGGGGACCTTCTCAAACACCTCCTGCCCAAGGAGACAACGGAGGGCAATCAGGCGGAAACCCAACGCAGAATGGAGGTGAAGGCAAAAACATCACCAATGAAGGTGAGGACAACATGAATCTTCCTCCTATTGATCCCCCGAAAAGGGGAGATCAGCTCGATCCAAATCTGGCCAAAAGATTACCTACAGGTAAAAGAACCGGTGGATCTCAGGATGGCACGCCAAACGGATGGAAAGACGGTAAAGGTAAAACCGGTAGTGGAGGGGGTAAAAATACCGGTAGAGTTAAAGGTGATAATACCGGCAACAACCCAGGAAATAGAGGTAAAGGCCTTATCAGTGCAAAATTTACCAATTTTAAGCTGTTGTCTGATGTAGAACAAGTGGACGCACAGGGCACAGGCACCATTGTGTTTGAAGTAAAAGTTGACTGTTATGGAAATTTCAAAATTCTGGGGGGTGAAGCGGCAGGCACCAACTATACTGGCAGTGATGCCAAGGCTGTTTTTACCAATGTGTTGTCTAGATCAACTTTCAAAAAAACAGGTGAAACTTGCCCCGAGACAGGAAAAGTTTCTGTTACCATAAGACCCAGTCTTTAACAGTATGCCAACATATGAGGAAACCCTGGAATTTCTTTATTCCAGATTGCCTGTTTTTCAACATATTGGTGCTGCTGCCTACAAAGCAAATCTTGACAATACTATCGCATTATGCGATGCGCTGGAAAATCCTCAGAACAACTTTAAATGTATTCATGTGGGCGGAACAAACGGTAAAGGTTCTGTAAGTTCCATGCTGGCTGCCATTTTTACCAAACAGGGCTATAAAACAGGACTTTACACTTCCCCTCACCTAGTAGATTTCCGGGAGCGCATTCGGGTAAACGGACAGATGATTCCAAAAGATTTTGTGGTTGAATTCACGGAATCGATGAAGCCACTAATCGATAAAATATCGCCGTCTTTTTTTGAATTGACGGTAGGTATGTCTTTTGATTATTTTAAAAAATCTGAGGTAGATATTGCCATAATTGAAGTGGGCATGGGTGGCAGGCTGGATAGCACCAATATAATTACTCCTGAACTAAGCGTAATTACCAATATTGGTTGGGATCACATGGAGTTTTTGGGAGACACTTTACCCAAAATTGCTGCAGAAAAGGCCGGTATTATTAAAAACAATATACCTGTGGTGGTTGGAGAAGTATTACCTGAAACCTTACCTGTTTTTGAAAAATATGCTTCAGAAAATTCCGCCGTTATGACTTTAGGCGTTACGCCACCTGCCCGATGGATTGAAAAATGCGCTCTCAAGGGAGAATATCAGAAAAAAAACCTGGGGACGTTAAAAGCTGCCATAACAGCACTTGAATTGCAGGGATACCACTTTTCAGAACACCTTGTTTTGGAGGCTTTACAGGAAGTGAAATCCTTAACAGGCCTGAAAGGTCGCTGGGAAGTGTTACAAGTAGAACCGCAAATAATTGCTGATACGGCACACAACCCCGATGGGTTGAAACATACCATGGCACAGCTGGAAAAGATTTTAAAAGGCAAGCTCCACATAGTTTTGGGCGTTGTAAAAGAGAAAGATTTAACCAAAATCATATCACTTCTACCCTCCTCCGCTGAGTACTATTTCTGTAAACCCAATATTTTCAGGGGACTTGACGCCCATATACTTGCTAACGAGGCTAAAAATCACGGACTAAAAGGAAATATTTTTGACAGTGTTCAGTTTGCGCTTAAAGCGGCAAAAAACAATGCTGAAAAGCATGACACAGTCTATATTGGCGGCAGTACGTTTGTGGTGGCCGAAGTGTTATAAACTCCAATAGTCTAGTGCCGGGCGGCTTTCAGGTTTTCTGAACAACGCTTTTATATCGAAAAAGAAACCATCTGCTGTTGCATGCTGATCAAACCAGGATGCGGGAAGATCTTTATACTGGTCATGTGAAACAGCCAGTATAATACCATCGTATTTACCGCAAGGTTCTGAAGCCAGTCCGAATCTGTATTCATGCTTCAGTTCTTCAGAACTTGCGTATGGATCTACCACATCTACGTTCACGGAATAGGATATCAGTTCGTTTACAACATCCACAATTTTACTGTTGCGGATATCGGCCACATTTTCTTTAAATGTAGCACCCATAATAAGAATACGGCAATCCTTTACCACTTTGCCACGCACATTGAGTTTTTTTATTGCTTTTTGTGCGATGTGGGCAGGCATGTTGTCATTGGTAAAGCGTCCTGCGGCTATTACGCGCGGATGCAATCCCATTACCTCTGCTTTGTGCAATAAATAGTAGGGATCTACACCTATGCAATGTCCGCCAACCAGCCCCGGCTGATAGCGGTGGAAATTCCACTTGGTAGCCGCTGCATCAATCACATCATGGGTACTGATACCGATTTTATTAAAAATCATGGAAAGTTCATTCATCAGAGAAATATTAACATCGCGCTGGGTGTTTTCTATGATTTTTGCCGCTTCGGCTACTTTGATAGATGCCGCTTCGTAAACACCGGCTGTGATAATACTGGCGTACAGTTTTGAAACATTTTGCAAGGCCTCTTCATCGCTGCCGCTCACAATTTTCAGAATTTTGGTGAGTGGGCGTTCCTTATCACCCGGATTGATGCGTTCCGGAGAGTATCCAACCTTGAAATCAACACCCATCTTCAATCCACTGAGCTGCTCAATCACAGGTACACAGTCTTCTTCCGTGCAGCCGGGATAGGTAGTGCTTTCATAAATCACATAATCACCCTTGCTGATGGCTTTACCCACCGCTGTGCTTGCGCCGATGAGCGGCTTTAATTCAGGTTCATTAGATTCATTGATGGGTGTGGGCACTGCAACGATGTACACCCCGCATTCCTTTATATCATCAGCATTGGAGGTGAAAACAATGTTTCGACCTTCAAATTCTTTTGATTCTATTTCCTTACTGGGGTCAATACCTTGCCGCATAAGCGCAATACGCTCATGGTTGATATCAAAGCCCACAACCCTGAATTTACGGGCAAACTCGAGGGCTATGGGAAGCCCCACATAACCAAGACCAATAACGCAGATGCTTTTTTGGCTTGAAGAAACCTGATCAAACATAAATTAGATACAAAATTAAGGATAGGATTGCTGAATACAGTTAATTATTTCACTTCTCCCATCAGTTTCTTTACCCATGGTGAAATGGCTATTATCAGAATTCCTGCAATTACAGCATACAAAGCAAACTGCTGATAACCTGCTGAATATATTTCAAGTTTTTGAATTGGGCTTGCATTATCATCGGGCGAAATACCTGCACCGAATAAACCTGCTATGTATTGGCCGTATGCACTTGCCAAAAACCACATCCCCATCATAAAACCTTTTAAACGTGTGGTAGCAAGCTTCGTCATCAATGACAAACCTATCGGGGAAAGTACAATCTCACCCAAGGTTACAACCAGATATCCAAGCATAAATATGTCTCCAGATGCGATTCCACTACTTGCAAACATTCTGTTTACAGCAAAAATATAAAACGCAATTCCAAGCAATAGAAAACCCAGTCCAAATTTCACCACGCTGTTTGGCTCTATTTTCCTTTTGTGCATCCAAATCCAAAGCAAACCCACCAATGGAGCCAGGGCAATCACAAACATGGAATTGGCAGAATTATTAACAATATTTGGATCTACATTCAACGAACCTCTGTCCAGATGCTCTGCAGCATAAAGGCTTAATGAACCACCGGCTTGTTCGAAGATGGCCCAGAAAAAAGATGAAAATACGATAAAAACCAGCGCGGCCAGTAATTTCAGATTTTCGGCTTTTTGTAGTTTGGTCATCTCATATCCCAGATACAGCAAACTAAAAGGGCCTATGAAATACATAAACCAATCTGTATACTGCGTGTTTGATACCATTTTAATAATGACCGGTATACAAGCAAGCGCGCCAATATATACTGCATAAGAATACCATTTTTTTTCGGGTTCACTGTCTTCGTTAATGGGAGTATTTCCAATGGAACCAAGTGTTCTGCGGGCAAATGAAAAAACTACCAGACTTATAAACATTGCAATGGCCACCAGTCCGAAAGCCACATTCCAGCGCAGGTGTTCAGGGATTAAACTGCTTAAAATTTCACCCTTGCCCACACCAATCATTAAAATGCCCCCGAAAAAGGCTCCTATATTGATACCTGAATAAAAAAGTGAAAAACCTGCATCTCTTCGATTGTCGTCGCTGCGATATAGTTGGCCAACCATAGAGGAAATATTAGGCTTAAAAAATCCTGTACCCACAATCAGGAATGCAATTCCCTGAAAGAAAAATGCCTTGGGATCAAACGTTAGGATGATACTACCGACTATCATTAAAATTCCGCCCCAGAAAAGAGACTTTTTGAAACCTAAAATTTTATCGGCAAACAAACCGCCAATTAATGTGAAAGCGTAAACCCAAGCCTGGGTAGCTCCGTACTGAAGATTGGCCACTTCCTTGTCCATAGACATCTGGTAAACCATGAAAAAGGTGAGCATACCCCGCATGCCATAAAAGCAAAATCGCTCCCACATTTCGCTGAAAAACAGACTCCAGATCTGTTTAGGATACGCACCGGAGAAGTTGCGTATGGCTTCGAGTTGTTTGTCGTTATCGTTCATATTAGTTTTTAATAGCGCTGTTCAGTTTTTTCAGCATCGCAAATAATAGCAGAGCAGCACCAAGTAATAGGAAAAAATTCACCCAGAAATAGGATGCCTTATCCGTGTATGTATCCCACTGACTGGCAAGTACTCCACTGAGTTTGTTGCCGATGGAGGTAGCCAGAAACCAGCCGCCCATCATCAGCGAGGTAAATCGTTGCGGACTGAGTTTTGAAACCAGTGATAGCCCCATTGGACTCAGGAATAATTCACCAATCGTAATAACTCCATATGTGCCCATTAACCACCAAAAACTCACTTTTTCAGCACCATTGTTACCGCTTTTTACAGCTGCTACCATTACCAAAACAGACAAAGCAGATACGAGCAATCCCAAGGCTATTTTGGTAGGAATGGCCGGCTCCTTCCCTTTTCTTCGCAACAACAAGAAGAAAGATACCACAACCGGAGTAAGCAGAATTACCCAAAACGGGTTGAATGACTGACTAATGTTCGTACTCCAAACAAACACATCCGCTTTCTCTGCAGGTTTTACTTTTTCATTTTGGAAGTAATTAGGATAATCATAGGTCATCACAAGTTTCCCATTTGTATCCTTGGTTTTTCTATACATAGAATCGATTTTGGGCACAGAATCTTTCGCATAGGTAAGCTTCTTTGTTAACTTAAGCTGGTTAAACACCGTCTGGCTTGTTCCTGAAACACTTCTGTCGGTATAATTGTCTGCCCATGTATTTAGGGCCGTTCCGTTTTGCTTGAAAACCGCCCAAAACAATACAACTACGGCAAAGATTGTAAGCATTACGCCCATAGGTTTCTTTTCATCTTCGTGCGATTTGAAGTACAATGACGCATAGTACACAACCACCGGAACACAAGCGAAAATGAACGCATCTGTGCTATCGCTGTCAAATATTTTTCCGGGGATAAACCAGCCCAAAAAACCACATAATACAGATGGCAAAAGCACAATTGCCATAATTTTCCCAATACTCATATCACCGGGTCTTGGTTCAACGCGCACATCAAATTGCTTGTAATGTCGGGTACCGGCTATAAATACAATAACACCAATAAACATTCCCACTCCGGCAGCCGCGAATGCAGCACTCCAGCCAATGGTTGTATAGAGTGCAGCACCAAAAAAATTACAGATAAATGCACCAATGTTGATCCCCATGTAAAATATATTGTAGCCTTCATCTTTTTGGTGTTGGTTTTCAGGGGTTGAATACACATTCCCTAGCAATGTGGAAATATTGGGTTTAAAGAAGCCATTGCCGATAATCACCAGCGCCATGGAGAAATACAATGCCGGTATTGAGTGAATGCCCATCAAACAATAACCAACACCCATAAGTAATCCACCTACGATGATAGATTTTCGGTAGCCCAGCAATCTGTCGGCTATTAATCCCCCCAGAAACGGAGTAAAAAACACCAAGGCAATAAAGGTTCCATACAGGTTGCTGGCATCTTTTTCATTCATCTGAAATCCATCTTTTACGTCTTTTAGATACAATGTAAAAATACCAATCATGAGGTAATAGCCAAATCTCTCCCACATTTCGGAGAAAAAGAGAAACGGCAAAGCAGCAGGATGTTTTTTGAACATAAGGATTAAACGCAATATTAAGCTTTAGTGCATAAAAAAAGCCGGGCTATACCGGCTTTTTGTAATAAAATCAGGACTTTTAATTGATTCCGTGCATGCGTTTCTTCAGGAAGTTACTCATCAGGAAGAGAATAACAGCTGCCACACCACTCAGCACAATGAAAACCATAAAGAAGTCATACAAATTATTGATCTGAAATCCTGCAATACTCGGGATTTCTGCACCGGCTTCAGCAGCTTTTTCGCCGGCTCCTGGAGGAATAAGTGAACTCAATGTTCCTGCAAGTTTGTTTGCGCAGGCATTAGCCAAAAACCAGGTACCCATAAGTAGTGAAGAAAATCTGGCAGGAGATAATTTGCTCACCATTGACAAACCAATTGGCGACAAACACAATTCGCCCATGGTATGTAGAATATAAAGCGCAATCAGCCACCACATGCTTACTTTCACAGAGCTGTCAACGCCATTTACGGCTATAGCAATCACAACATAACCCAACGTAAGCAATGCCAAACCCCAGGCCATTTTCATGGGTGAAGAAGGTTCCATGTTTCTTTTGTGCATGGTACCCCACAAAATACTAAACAATGGAGCCAGAATAATTATACCCAGCGGGTTTATACTTTGAAACCACGATGCAGGCATTTCCCAGGTTCCCACTATTCTGTCGGTTTGCTTGTCGGCAAAAAGGGTAAGTGATGCACCGGCCTGCTCAAAAGACATCCAAAAGAAGATTACAAAGAAACACAGTATGAAAATTACACCAATACGGCTGCGCTCCACGCTGCTAAGCGATTTATCAGTCATAATTATCAGTGGCATTATAATCAATGCACCGAAGATGAAATAGCCAATGATATCAGCTTCTGTATTAATGATAGATTTCAAGTTGAGCATTAAAAAGATTATGCATGTGGAGCCAATAATTGTGATAATACTCATTAAATCCAGCTTTTTTACAGGCATTCCCAGATCTTTACCATCATGACCAATCAGTAGTTTTCCTTTATATAACCAAAAACTCACCAGACTAATTACCATTCCGATACCAGCGGCGAGGAAACCCCATTTAAAATCAACCTTTTCAGCCAGTGACCCGCAAACCAGAGGCGAGAAGAATGCTCCGAGATTGATACCCATGTAAAAAATAGTAAATGCAGAATCAACTCTTCTATCGCCTTCAGGATACAAATTTCCAACCATGGTTGAAATATTGGGTTTGAAGAAGCCGTTGCCAATGATAAGCAGTGTAAGGCCGGCCCACATCAGGGTTACTGCTAAACTACCCGTTGTGCTGGCACTGAAAAAGAGTATGAACTGCCCCAAGGCCATCATAATTCCACCAATCTCAATACTGCGCCTGTTGCCTAAAAACCGGTCACTGAGGTAACCACCGAGCAAAGGTGTGAGATAAACAAGCCCTGTGTAGCTTCCATAAATATTGGAAGAATCTTTTTCAGATAACAGCAGTGCCTTAATCATAAACAGCATAAAAATAGCTCGCATGCCATAGTAGCTGAAACGTTCCCACATTTCGGTAAAGAACAGCAGGTACAAACCTTTGGGATGGCCTTGTGAAGTATTTGTATTCATGGGGTTTTTATTATTCGGCTAAAATAGAAATTTATTTGCTTTGTTCAGCATATTACACAAATAAAAAGCCCCGAATTTTTCGGGGCTTTGTAATCTTTAATATTCTAAAATTACTCTTTATCCGAGAATGCTCCCATATCAAACAGCAGCGAGAAACGCAGCTGATTTTGCAGTGGGTGCCTGCGGGCAAAAGGAACCAGCATAGCCAGATCAATGGAAACTTTCTGATATTTCAAGCCCAGACCAAATGTGGCATATTGTCTTCCGCCTTTGTTTTTATTTTCATAAAACGCACCTACCCTGGCAGCAAATTTATTGTCGTACCAATATTCGGTTCCAAATGACCCAGTCCATTCATTAAGTTCTTCACTCATTCCACCAGGTGCGTCATAAAAGCTCTGAACCATACCTTGTGTTACGCTTACATTGGGATCATTACCAATAAATTGTCTCACACCACCAATAACAGAGTCACTGCCATCAGCTGCTACGAGGTAAAAAGGACGTGTTGGAACCAATAATTTATTTACATCGGCATATACACCTACTTTGTTATACTGGTCAATTTCATATTTCCAGCCAGCGCCCAATTTTAGGTTGGTAGGAATAAAATCCCTTTGCTCACGCGTAGTGTAAGTCATTTTAGCACCAATGTTCTGGATGTTTACTCCAAAATTAAAATCAGAGTTTTTACCGCCTTGCATCTTAATCTTTGTTTTGTACAAAAGATTCACATCGCCAGCGCCCGATACGCCTGCCTTGGTATTGGCGCCATTGATAACACGGTTACCTGCAATATTTGAGTAGATGAACCTTAGGTTAACACCCATGCTGAATTTTTTACTGAAACGCGTACCATATCCGCCTTCCAGGCTGAATTCATTGGGATTGAAGTTACCAATGGGATTACCTTCAAAATCAGTAAAATTGATATTACCCAAGGAAAAATAGCGAATGGCACCACCAATAACAGAGTTACCTGATTTGGATTTGGAGTAGCCAGACAAATAACTAAATCCCACATCCGACACCAGCTGTCTGAGCCATGGAGCATATGAAAGCGAAAAACCTGATTTTTTATCAGCATTCACCAGGTTACTCATGTTCCAAGAAACACTGTTGGCATCCGGACTGAATAGGGCAACACCTGCATCCCCCAGACCTGCCGAGCGGCTATCTGGTGTGATGGTAAGAAAGGGAACCATGGTTGTAACAGTGTTCATCTGTCCGGATAGCTGGCTCTTGCTAATCTGCGCCATGGAAACAGAAACCCATGTACCAATCAAAATGAAAAGTGAGACTTTCTTCATAAAAGGAAGTTTGGCAAAAATAGGGTTTTGTTTCTGAATTGTTTGTTTTGATTTTGAAATCATGGCAGGAATCTCGCTATAAAGCAATTTTGGTGTTTTTATTGTAAGACTAAGGTACTATTTTTATCATTTTGCCTGAAAATGATGTGGAGGCTTCTCCAGATTTCAGGTTTACCCTGTATTGATAAATTCCTGAAGGCAATTCTGATGAACGCAGTTGCGGCTCTGGGGCACTATGCCCATTCCAGTTAAGCCTTACCTCTGTGGCTGCTGCAGCAGATATTCCCATTTGGTATCTGTGCAAAGTTTTGCCGGTCATGTCTATTACAGTCACATCCGCTGTTAAATCCTTGCCCGGCATATTATGCGTAAAACGCAATGCCACACTCTTTGAAAATGGATTGGGGAAAGCCGAATGATCAAATACTTCCAGGCTACCCTCTCCCACGGTGAATTCTGTAGACCCCTGACCTGAGTTGTTAAAAATATCCCACACTTTCACCAGCACTGTATGTTTGCCGGGTGAAAGATTTGTTAGTGGCATACGTATACTGCCGGAACGGTAAGAATTGAGGTCATAACTAAAAAACTCATTGAGCAAATAAGATTTCTCATTGGGCGTACCTTTATCTATTACAGCCAGCATATCCCTGCCAATACCCGCACCTGTGGCATTTAACCCATCTGTATCAGACACTTTTACCAACAATTCAGTTTCAGATTGAACCTGACCGCCCGATACAAAAGTGGTATCATTCATAAAAACCCTAACCATGGGTCCATCTGTTCCAGGCTTCACATCGGGCTCACTGCCTCCTATCATCACATTAAATCCACCTGCTGCATCGGTTTCACCATTGTGTGCATACAATAATATTTTACCAAGATCCACCTGATAGGCAATGTCTTTCGGTGTAGCAAAAACAATTTTAAACTCACCATCCTGGACAGAAACAGTACCTTTGAATATGTAGCTGCTCTGATCCTCATATGAAATCGGGGCACCCACCTGATCATTAACCAATGTTTTTCTGAGGGTGGGCTTATCGAGCACCTTTACCCATAAATTTCCGTTAAATCCGTTAAACTTGCCTTTTAGCCTTTCTTCAATATGTCCTTTTATTTCAACTACGCCAAAGGCTTTCAACGTATCATTATAGCCGGCAGCTGTTTTATGGTTTATGGAATCCAGCACAACTAGGTGTTTTGGAAATGCAAGGGGCATAGACGGATCTCCAAGCAAGGCAAACTTATTGTCTTCAGAGGTAATATCCTGTCTGTTTTTCAGTCTTTTGAAAACATCACCCAGCGCGGGTATGGGCTCATTCGGCTTCGGAAATCCGTAATTTGTCCAAAAATCATTATTAATGGCCATATTGCCCGAAACGAACACAAGGCGGGTTGTTGACATGAGTGCAATCGGTCCGCCATTGGGATTCAGCAAGGCGAGTTCTCCTGCACTTTGTTCGCCGGGATCATCATACAAACTAAACTCGCAGGTTGCGGTAAACATTACGGGCATTTTCCATCTGTTGCTCCAGGTTTTAATCATAGGAACATCAAGAATAGCCTCCTGTGCCCAGCCTGCCGGACCGCCATGCCCCTGGTAGTTCATAAACAGACATCCATCTTTCATGGTCCGGTCAATAGCATCATTCACATCGGGATATTTTTCAGTATTGCCGGTAGAAACCTGTTTAAAAGCATCAGAGAATAGTTTGGTTACAGATAAGTAAGGATGAACAGTATCAATGTATTGTGCATATCGCTCGCTTTCACTCGTAAATACTGTTTCCCATGAAATATCCACATCATCTGTAACGTAGGTAATGTTTGTGCGCCAATCTCCCAAACTATTGGGTGAATCATAGCGTTCAAGCTTGCTTACCATTCCTTCCGCCTCGGCTGCTGTTCTGCAAGGAATTCGGCCCACCGATACCCACATTTGATTTTTACCCCTTGCGGGATCTCCTGCCAGTGAATCAAGGTAGCCGTAAAAATCATCAAGACAGAAGGTTACACCTTTATTATGGGCATCATACTGATAGGTTGGAATAAAATTGGTATTCCCTTTAACCCTGTCTTTCATATCGTAGCTTGCAGCGCCCATCAGAAGCACATATTTGAGTGGCTTACCCGCCTTCAGTGAATTTAAATAAACCAAACGTACAAAATCACGAATGGCCACTATATCTTGTTGTGAGGTGCTAAACTGTTTATATATATCTGCAACATCTACCACCTGAACTGCATATCCCTGATTTTTTCTTCTAATTTCTGCCAGACGGTTTGCTGCTGCTCTAAAGTTATTGTGGGTAATTATCAGCATTTCAGGGGGACTGCTATTTAGTAAATCCGACCCGGTTATTACTCCCAAAATTTCAGGTTTGGGGATATTTGACGTTTCGAATGCCACGAACATTTTTTTGGATACCCCTGGCCCTGACAACACCTTTTTAAAATTCCCTACTTGAACAATATCAAGTGCCACAGGCATAAACGGATCGCTCACGTTCCAGACAGATTGTGGTTTACTTAGCAAGTCTGTTGAAATTCTGATCTCGGCGGTGTTGTTGTCTTTAAAATCTCTGTTTCTGATAACAACTGGCCCCTGTGACGTATTTATTGGTATTTTACCTGTAACCTCGATAAAATTTATCCAACCACTGCTTTTCGCATTGGGTCTGTTTAGGGAAAACTGCGTAGTTAGCTTTTTGCCCGGTACGGAAACCTGAAAAAATCTTTCCTGAAGATCAAAAGCTACATACTCTGTATTGATGGGTGTATAAGAAAGGGTGCCGGAAAGGTTGTTTATGTTGTAGGAAACAGACCCTGAACCATCCTGCATACCGCCGGCCACAGAAATTCTTACACTGATGGTGTCATCTGAAGATGCGGGCAACGGCAAATCTATGTTTCGGTTAAGGCTCTCATTTCCCAGTTTTTCTCCCAGCCACGTTCTGCCCATGTGAATTGGATTTTCAAGATCCTTTTCATAAAAAGTCATCCATTCTGATTTATCTACAACTACATCGGGCGTACCTTGGTAATTGCTGTTTCCTATTCTTTTGCCCGGAGCATTTCCAAAACCAACATACAGGTAGGTAAAGTCATCATAAAAATGTGTTTGGTGACGCCATTGTCCGGAGGAATAATTCCAGGTATGGGGTGCAGATGCAAAAAATAAAACATAATCATCAGCACCAAAGATACCATCGTTACCATCATCAACAAAAATCGGAATTTCCCGTGTACCATGGAATTCGCGACGACTAAGCTCCGGAAGCATGGCCCCTTGATGTGTGAATACAGACAGATTTACCGGATTCTTACCGGCGAGATTAAAACCTGCATTTTTAAGATCGACGCCGGTTATCTTATAAACTCCATCAGCAGCCACTCTTACTCTAATCCATTCCCCATCACTGAATTTCATGCCCTGAGCGTTAAGAGATGAGCAAAAAATTGCACAACCTAACAGGTAAAAAATGTTAACTTTTTGAAATATACGCTTATACAACGCACTCATTAACGGCAAATATCTTACAATATTGCTATACAGACAGCATCTTAGTGTCATTTTTCCACCATCAAAAAAAAATATTTTATTGCATGAAACGTTTTATCTCCTAAATTTGTCCATTCAGAAACTATGCAAAAAGGATTTTTACGACTTTCCTTTATGGCCGCCTCCCTGCTTACAGTGGCCACAATTAAGGCACAAGACCCGGAATTGACCCAGTTTTATGCAGCTCCGGTTTACACCAATCCAGCGCTGGCCGGTTCAGCGGTTTGTAATTTTGGTGCAGCCGGCCGTGTAGCACTTAACTACAGAAACCAGTGGCCCGGACTGCCCGGTACTTTCCGCTCATTTGCAGCTTCCTGGGATCAACATATCCCAAGTGTGGGTGGTGGATTGGGTGCGATGGTATTTCATGATGTTGCGGGTTCTGGCTTGTTAACCACAACCACAATAAGCGGTGTCTATTCTTATCTTTTGCCACTAAACCGAAACAAACTCTTCATGCGTTTTGGCTTACAGGGAGCATATTCATTTAAAAGTATCAACTTTAATCGGTTAAAGTTCTCCGATCAGATTGTGCCAACACAAGGTTTTGTAAATCCAACGGCCGAACAGGTACCTTCTCAAAACATTGGCTACCCCAATTTCAATGCTGGTTGGATTATGTACTCTTCAAAATTCTATCTGGGTGCTGCAGCACATAACATCATTGAACCTAACTGGAGTTTCTATCAAAACCCCAATGAAATACTGCCTCGCAGATATACTGTTCATACAGGTGCCGTAATACCACTAACAAAGTCAAGATTCAGACAAGATGATGCTGCAACTTTCAGTCCCAATGCCTTATTTATGATGCAGCGAAATTTCACACAGTTAAATGTGGGTTTCTACGCCAACAAAGGTCCTTTGGTAAGTGGCTTGTGGTTTAGACAGACATTTGGAAATTATAAAAATTCCGATGCTATTATGATGCTAATCGGCTTCAGGAAAAATCGTTTCAAATTCGGTTACAGTTATGACTTTACTGTGAGTGATGGCAGAAGTGCTATTCCTTCCAGCCATGAAGTAAGTGCAACCATCGACTGGTGCGTTCCACCCGGAACCAAACCTTTCCGACCTTTGAAGTGTCCTGAATTCTAAAAAGTTATTAATTACATATAAAAAATGGGCTGAAAATTAATTTCGGCCCATTTTTATTTGGGATATAGGAAAAATATTTATATACTTGCGAAATATTTTTCGCCTAAAAGCGTTAAAACATAAACAAACGAAAATGAATTTCAGGGTAAAAATTCAATGGTTAGCGGTAATTGCAATGCCATTATTGTTTGCAAGCTGCGGGTCTAAAGACAAAAGCAGAACAACCGGTCAGTTGTACAACAATCCAAAATGGGGTGGGTTTGCTAATCCCAAATACAAAGGTCAGGAGACCGGTCCCGGGCTTGTTTTAGTGGAGGGTGGATCATTCACCATGGGATCAACCGAAAATGATCTGCGGTACGACAACAACAATGTGGAGAGAACGATTACAGTAAACTCTTTTTACATGGATGAAACTGAGGTAAGCAACCTTGATTACCGTGGCTACATCTTCTGGTTGATGCGCACATTTGTTGATTATCCTGAGGTATACAACCAGGAACTCCCCGACACCAACTGCTGGAGAAGTAAATTAGGTTACAATGAACCATTTGTAGACTACTACTTCCGACACCCTGCCTACAAAGATTATCCCGTAGTAGGGGTAAACTGGCAACAGGCCACAAACTTTGCAAAATGGAGAACCGACCGTGTTAACGAATATATCGTTGACCGTGAACGCATCATGAAATTCACTATTGCCCAGGATGCTGCCGGCGACAACAACTTTAACACCCGCACGTATCTTGCCGGTCAGTATGATTTTCTTAAGAAAGGCAAAAAACCACTTAAAGATTACAGTAAACTTAAGAAAAAAGATCGCAAGCGTTACAAAGTAAGCATGGAAGATGGCATACTCCTTCCCGACTATCGCCTGCCAACAGAAGCTGAATGGGAATTCGCCGCACAGGCAAACATTGGAAATACCCAATTCGAAAACATTGATCAAAAGCGACTATATTCTTGGGATGACTATACTATAAGAATCAAAGATGGTAGTGAGACAGACAGAGGAAAAATTCGCATGAATGCCATGCGCGGCAAAGGAGATTTTGGTGGTGTGGCCGGTGGTCCTTTGAATGATGCAGGCTTTATAACCACACCCGTATACAGTTACTGGCCTAATGCATATGGTTTGTATAACATGTCAGCCAACGTTAGTGAATGGGTTATGGATGTTTATCGTCCCCTATCTATGGAAGACATGGATGCCTTCATGCCTTTCCGTGGTAACGTTTATAAGACGCTTGTAATGGACCAGTACGGAGCAATCGAAGAAAAAGATAGCCTTGGTCGTCTTAAGTTCCGCGATGTAACAGAGTCAGACAATGTAAATCGCCGTAACTATCGCAAGGCTGATAACATTGGCTTTAAAGATGAAGACAACTACAACAACGGAGAAATGATTTACGAATACGGTGCTACCTCTTTGGTAAACAACAAAGCCCGTGTATTCAAGGGCGCAAGTTGGAACGACCGCACCTATTGGGCCTCACCCGGTACTCGCCGTTTCCTTGATGAAAAGCAAAGTACCAGCACCATAGGTTTCCGTTGTGCCATGATTAGAATCGGATCACCTGTGGGTAATAGTAAGGAGAAATATAACAAACTCCCCAGCAGTGGTATCGACAAGAAAACAAAGCAAAAACGTTGATTATAATTGACATTACACAAAAAGGCCTCACATGAGACCTTTTTTATTTAATCTGACTTAACTTTGCTGCAGCAGTCTGCCTTACCGCGCCGGGAAAACCCGGTGAGGAAAGTCCGGGCAACACAGGGCGCCGTACTTCCTAACAGGAAGGCGCAACTTGGGTAACCGGGTTGCGACAGAGAGTGTCACAGAAACTATACCGTCTCGGCTTAGCCGAGATAAGGGTGAAAAAGCGGGGTAAGAGCCCACTCATCTCGTTGTGAAACGGGATTGGGATAAACCTTGCGGGTTGAAAGACCAAATAAACCCTGCATCAGGAGCTGCCCGCTCCGGTTTACTGCTTCGGCAGTAATGGCAGGGAGGGTAGGTCGATTGAGGCCTGTTGTGAAGCAGGTCCCAGATAAATGGTAAGGGTCCTTTTTCGGCAACGAATTCGGATACAGAATCCGGCTTACAGGACTGCTTTTAAAAAATTAACTAATCCGGGTTGATTTTAGCCTGCGGATTCATTAATTTTGCACCCACATTGATCGAAAGAGCAATGTAAAAGCGAGAATAGCTCAGTTGGTAGAGCATCACCTTGCCAAGGTGAGGGTCGCGAGTTCGAGTCTCGTTTCTCGCTCCAATGAGCCCCGGAAACGGGGCTTTTCTTTTGGGTGAATCCATCAATACCAATTCACTCACGTATATTTGTGTCGCAATAAAATAGGGCAATGAGCACTGAATTTGAAGCCGTAATAGGATTGGAAATACATATACAGCTGCTTACCGGCAGCAAAGCCTTTTCGGCAGACAGCACTTCTTACGGACAAATGCCGAATACCCAGGTGAGCCCTATAAGCCTTGCCCATCCGGGCACCCTGCCCAGGCACAACAAACACGCCATAGAACTGGCCATGAAAATGGGCCTGGCTTTGCAATGCGACATCACCCGGATAAACCGTTATGCGCGCAAGAATTATTTTTACGCAGATTTGCCCAAAGGATATCAAATAACCCAGTTCGACACACCACTGTGTACGGGCGGTTTTGTTAATATCAAGCCAAAAAAGGGTGAACCCAAAAAAGTACGTCTTATCCGCATTCATATGGAGGAAGATACCGGCAAAAGCATGCATGACCAGGATCTGACCGACTCACTGATAGATTACAACCGTGCAGGTACGCCCCTCATAGAGGTAGTAACTGAACCTGATATCCGTACCGGTGATGAGGCCTATGCCTTTGTAACGGAAATACGCAGACTGGTGCGGTATTTAGAAATTTGCGACGGCAATATGGAAGAAGGTAGCCTGCGTTGCGATGCCAATATTTCTATTCGTTCGAAAGGAACCTCCGCATTTGGAACCAAGGTGGAAGTGAAAAACATGAACTCCATCAGCAATGTAAAACGCGCCATTGATTTTGAGATTAAAAGACAGACCGAATTACTGAATAATGGCGGTTCCGTGGTAGGTGAAACACGCGGATTTAATGGCCTTAACGGCATTACTTTCAGTATGCGCAAGAAGGAACTGGTTAATGATTACCGCTATTTTCCGGAACCGGACTTACCACCGCTTACCCTAACCGAAACAGACATTGAAGCCGTGCGACATAGCATGCCGGAATTACCAGAGTCTCTGTTTAATCGATTTAACAATGAACTTGGCCTCTCAGAATATGATGCTTCGGTTTTAACAGACGATAAGTCCACAGCACTCTATTTTAATCGGCTAATTCAATGCACCTCTAACTATAAAGCGGCAGCCAACTGGGTAAATGTGGCCATTAAAGGCTACCTGAATGAGAATGCCATGGGTATGGAATCATTCCCGCTGCAACCTGAAAAGATTGCTGAAATCATTGAAGTAATTGATAAAAATATAATTTCACACAGTGCAGCAGCGCAACACCTGTTCCCCGCCATGATTAAAGATTCTGCGGCTTCAGCAGTTTCTTTAATAGAAAAACTAAACTTGGCTCAGGATGCTAATACGGATACGATTGAAACGCTTATCGCAGAGGTATTATCCAAATTTCCTGATAAGGTACAAGAATATAAAAATGGCAAAACAGGGTTGCTGGGATTGTTTGTAGGTGAAGTTATGAAAGCCAGCAAAGGGAAAGCTGATCCCAGAAAAACCAATGAACAGGTGCGTAAAATGCTTGATGCATGAGCATGCTGTTTCTACATGACATTTTCAAAAATTTACAACAAGGGAGTGATAGAACTGCTTGTATTATAGAGGATACTAACTTTTCTTATGCATACCTAAAAGAACTTACAGGTGCTATACAGGGTAAAATACAGCGTACCGGCAGCATGCATATCGGTGTAATTACCCAAAATACTCCCGAGACATATGCTACCCTTGTCGCAGCATGGCTCACCGGAAAGGCCTATGTTCCCATTCCATCACATTATCCTGTTGAAAGAATTACAGAAATTATAAAAGCTGCCGAAATCGGCACATTGTTTTATACTACCGAAGACGAAGAAATTGAAAAACTGAAGGAAAATTTTCCGGAAACTGAATTTGTTAACAACTCCGCATTGCCTGATTCTGAATGTTTTCACGCCTTTCCAACTGAAGATAAACTGGCTTATATCCTGTTTACATCGGGCACAACAGGAAAGCCAAAAGGAGTGCCCATAACATTCGGCAACCTGCAGTCGTTCATGGATGGTTTTGATGCACTGGGTTATGATGTGCGTGAAGAAGACCGGTTTTTGCAAATGTTCGATCTCACATTTGATTTGTCAGTGGTATGTTTTGCCAGGCCTTTGATGCAGGGTGGAAGTTTTTGCACCTTGCCAACAGGCATGATAAAAACACTGGCATTGTATCATGTATTGGATAAATACCAGATAAATGTGAGCCTAATGGTTCCTTCTGCCATCGGTTTACTGCTTCCCTATTTGGAAGATATTCATCTGCCCCAACTACGGGTTTCTCAATTTTGTGGCGAAGCCCTTAAAAAAGACCTCCTTGAAAAATGGGCCACTTGTATACCAAATGCCAGAATTGACAATGTTTACGGTCCTACGGAAGCTACCATCTATTGCAGTTCTGCAACCTGTGTACCTTCTAAAATCAAACATCACAGCGGGGTTGTGAGTATAGGTAAACCTATGTACAGAGCGGACTTCTTATTAATAGATGATTCAAAAAATGTAATAAGCGATATTAAACAAGAAGGCGAATTGTGCCTAAGCGGCCAACAAATCACCCCCGGGTATTTGTGCAACCCGGAACAAAATCAGCAAAAGTTCTTTGAATACAAGCAGGTGCGGTATTATAAAACAGGAGACATTGCATACAGAGACCGAAGTGGAAATTATTTTTATATCGGACGGAAAGATGATCAGGTAAAAATACAAGGATACCGCATTGAACTGGGTGAAATAGAAATAGCCGCAGCGCGTGTATTACCCAATAAACAGTTTGTAGCAATTGGCTATCAGATACAAAACAGTTGGTATCTTGCACTTTTTGTTCAAAAACAGGACAACGCTGAAGTTCAGATTTTAGAATCGCTGGCACCGCTGTTGCCTAATTACATGAAACCACATCGAATACTGAGCATCGATGAGATACCATTGAATGCAAACGGAAAAACAGACAGAAAGGCACTTCGGCTGATTGCTGAAAGCAAACATTCTTCTTTATGAACATTACATTCAGAAAAGCAAAGAAAACTGACCTCGATTTCATTACAGAGGGCATAATACTTGCGGAAATGTCCGGTAGTGAAATTTTGCCATACACAGCGCTTTTTGGACTTGATTTGGATGAAACAAGGGCATTGATTCTGGAAGCTTTGGACGAAGAAATAGAAGGGCAGGAATGGTATTTGCCCAACTTTACAATACTTGAAGCTGACGGGCAACCTGCGGCCTGCCTAAGTGCCTGGGTGGAAGGCGAATGCGGAATGGGCAGCGGAATACTTAAAACGCAGGCTATGGCATGGCTGCTGGGAGAAAAATGGACACAGGCAGGCAGCAAATTGGAAATGCTAAAAAGCATGCAACTACCCCGTCTTCAACTTGCGCTTCAGCTGGAATGTATCTATACCAAAAATGGATTTCGCGGTAAAGGGATGGCCTCAAAACTCATTGAATACTGCATTGAGCATACTGCAACTACCTCCCAAAAACCCACAATAGCTGAAATTCAATTGCTGGGCAGCAATGAAGCAGCCTTTCGCTCATACACAAAATGTGGATTTCTCATTCGTGAGCAAATAAGTTCCGAACAAAAGGAAATTCTAACTTTGTTGGCACACAATACCCGTCTATCTTTGATAAAAACCCTTTGACATGGAAACTTCTGAAATTCGCCTTCAACTCAGCAACATATTCAACAGTGTATTTAAATGCGGCAATATTGAAATAACGGATGACCTGACTGCAGAAAAAATCGAAAAATGGGATTCCCTTACCCATCTTACTATGATTGCTGCTGTTGAATCCCACTTTGGAATACGTTTTAAACTCAGGGAATTAACAGGCATGAAAAATACCGGTGACCTCATAGAGCTTATACTTGAGAAAAAGCAGGCTGTTTGAGTAATTACAACCATAACAGGCCTCTCCTTACAATCACCGCAGCTGCTGTATTGCTTGCCGGAGTTATATGGACATTCAGCAAGCCGGCTTGGAACAAGTGGCTAACTGAAAGAGGTTTACGGTTTACCCAAACGGGGGCACTGATTCGGGGCGGGGAAAAACCCTCCACGATCGTTAAACCAAAGAAAATCGTTGCAAAACCCGATTCTGTTATCCTTAAAAATCTCACTGCAGCTCAGCGCAAACGCATTGATACCCTGCATAGAGAAATTGCATTTCTAAACAATGCTTCCATTAATGGGAAAGCCCCGCTGGATGCCTTTTTTGCAGCACTTCAAACCACAGCTGATTCACTGGTGCACATTTGGTACTATGGCGACTCGCAAATTGAAGGAGACCGTATTACACAAGACCTACGGCTATTGATGCAAAAAAACTTTGGCGGCAGTGGACAAGGTCTGGTTCCATTTAATGATGTGGCCAGTTACAGGTACCTTGAAACAAATTGCCGGGGACTCATCAAATACAATGTTTTTAACCATAAAAAGGCAACCGGTTTTGGATTTAGTGGCATTAAATACCGCATAAACACAGATGATTCCACCGAGGCTCAGTCATCTATCAGGATTTTCCCGGGATTGCAATTTAGTAAGGTATACCTTTTGCATGATAAAGATGATAAAAGCATGATAAGTGTAACTGCTGATAAGAAAACAGAAAGTGAAGTTTCATTAACCGGATATAAAACACTGATCCATGACGGAAAATGCAGGGAGCTAATCCTAAAATATAAAGTAAATTCCACCCCTCTGTTTGGCTATCTGCTTGAAGGCCAAAAAGGCATTCAAATTGATAATTGCGGAATAAGAGGGCATAGTGGCGACGGACTGTTTAGTGTTAGTAATACAATGCTGCAAAATCAGGCAAAACTATTAAACACCAAGCTGATTGTATTTCATTATGGCAACAACGCCATACCATACTTACAAAATGAGGCACACGCTGCCCAGGTGGGCAATGCTTTCTATAAATTGTTCGTTAAATACCGCAAGGCACTGCCTGGGATAAGTATTTTGGTTGTAAGTGGCGGCGATATGGGAAGGATTATTGATGAAAAGTCCGAGCCTTATCCGTATGCGGCTGTCCTGGCAATGGAAATGCAAAAGGCAGCTGAAAAAGCGGGCTGCGCTTTTTTTGATATGCACGCTCTAATGCAGTCAAAAAATGGAATTAGTGGATGGGTAAAACAAGGAAAAGCCAGTATTGACGGACATTTAAGCGCATCCGGACAAAAGTTTTTTGCTCAAATGCTGTATAAGGAAATCATGAAATTTTATGAAATTTATACGTTAAGCCATAAAAAAAATTATTAAAAATATCCTCTTCATATTGTTTTTTGCAAGCTGCCAGATTCTGACAGCCCAGCAGTCATTGTCGGTATGGCCAGAAAACCGCTATACCCCCTACCCTTTTCTGCACACAGAATTTAACACGCTTCAGTTTCATCACAAAGAACAAGCCGAACCGTTTTTTAACAAGTTGAAAAATGCAAAGAGTAAACGGGTAAGCATCCTGTATATAGGTGATTCACACGTACAAGCAGATGATTTCACAGGTGAATTGCGCTCCCGCTTCCAACTAACGTATGGAAATGCAGGCCGGGGCATGGTTTTTCCTTATTCAACCGCAAGAACCCATGCTGCTGTAGATTACACGACCTCACATACCGGTCGCTGGCTTAATGCTAAAAACATTGAGATTAATCCACAATTTCCACTTGGTGTAAGCGGAGTTACATCCAGAACTCTTGACAGCAACGCTAGTTTCAGGTTAAGTTTTAAGGGCACTATTCAACCTGAACATAGGCGTTTGCGGTTATTTTTGAAAAGAGATGCCCTGAGTTATGATTTCACAGTGCGCTCAGGCACAAATCAATTATTTGTGGATGTATTCGAACCAAAAGCCTTATCCGGTAATACTTCCATGCTTGTGGTGGACTTACCAATGGTAAGCAGTGAGTTTGTTTTTACGCTTAAAAAAACAGATTCTGCTCAATCAATGTTTGAAATTTATGGTATCAGTATAGAAACACCCGATGATGCGGGCGTTTTATTTCACAGCGTAGGAATAAATGGGGCCGGACACTATTCCCTGTTGCGGCAAAACCTGATGAAAGAGCAACTGGAATATTTAAAGCCTGATGCAGTGATATTAGACCTCGGTGCCAACGATTTTTACCGTGGAAAAATCAACAAGGAAGTTTTTAGCAACAACTTATTAGAGATCATAGAAATTATACACAAATACAACCCTGAAACCACTGTTATTCTCAGTTGCTCGCAGGATATATACCGAGGAGGTTACAGCCTCCCAGACTGCCTGGATTTTTCGGATCTCATAAAAGAATTTTCACGTCGGAACAAATGTCTTTTTTACGATTGGTACTGGGTTTCAGGTGGAAGATTCTCTATGATGCACTGGCAACAGAATGGGCTTGCCAACTGGGATATGGTGCACTTAACCCATGCCGGTTATTTGCTTAAAGGACAACTGATGGCAGAAAGCTACGAAAGAACCGCATATTGGCTCAACCAACAAAACATCACCGAATCCTTACTCTATGATGTGGACTCGCTCCGAGCACCACTCATTGATACCTCCAAAAAGAATGTAAATACAGCGCAAACCCAGGTACGATATCAATGGGTTTACCACCGTGTATTGCGAGGTCAAACCATCTGGTCTGTGGCTTCATTGTACAGCATTAGTGCCTACCAAATTAAAAAATGGAACCGCTTGAGAAATAATTACCTGCGTACCGGGCAAATTCTCAAAATATATGCCCCCATTAAAGTTCAGGCTCCAATGCCTGTAAAAAGCACTCCGCCTGCCATAGAGACAGGGCAGGATTCTTCAGAAATGGAAACGCCGGAAGCACCGCAGAAAATTTCTCCGAAACCGCCGGTTGTTCAACAAACAGAGGTGTCCAAACCAAAGCCCCAGCCGAAGCCTAAACCCCAGCCAGCACCAACAAAAATTGTCTATCATAAAGTGAAGTCTGGTGAAACATTGTTCTCTATTTCCAAAAAATATGGCACCAGCACTACAGCCATTATGAAACTCAATAATATGAGAAACTACAATATCAGGGCAGGGCAAACCATTCGTATTAAATAATGGCATTTAACACTTCGCTGTTTATCCTGGTTTTTGTGGTTTTTTACTGCCTATATGTACCACTGGCAGGCAAACCCGGGCTTCGGACCGCACTTCTGTTTATTTTCAATTCAGTTTTTTATTATTTGTTAAGCAGTTTTGGCCTTGGAATTCTGCTGGCACTAAGTGTGGCAGATTTTTTTCTGGCGAAAGGGATATTCACTACCCGGTCGGAAAATAGCAAACGTTTTTTTCTATGGATTAGTATACTGCTGAATATAGGATTAATATTAACCTTCCGGCATTTCAGTCAATGGTTTGGATTTCGGGAAATTCCATTCTGGCCGGCTACCATTGGTGTTTCTTTTTATGTATTTCGCTCGCTGGGTTATGTGCTGGATGTATTCCATGAAAATATTGAAACACCTGAAACCAGCTGGTTTAGCTACTTCACCTACCTCAGCTTTTTCCCGCTCATGCTGCAAGGGCCTATTTCCCCTGCCCGTGATTTTCTGCCTGAATTGCGCAAAGGTTTTTCTGCCAAAGAAGTTCCTTCCGGAGAGGCCTTTTTCTTTCTCATTTCGGGAATTATCAAAAAATACGCCCTGGCCGCTTACATCACCGCTAATTTTACGGAACGGGTGTTTGGCAGTCCGCACCTGTTTACAGGCATGGAAAACCTCTTTGCGGCCATTGGACAGGCGTTAGTCATTTTTCTGGATTTCAGCGGCTACACCGATATGATGCTGGGTATGGGATTGCTGTTAGGTTTCCGATTATCAGAAAACTTCAATTTTCCCTATGCATCTGCCAACATTACCGAATACTGGCGTAGGTGGCACATGAGCCTTAGCAAATGGCTAAACGAATACCTGTTTTTCCCGCTTTCATTTACGTTGAGGAGATGGAAAAAATGGGGGACCGTGCTGGCGGTAATGATAACGTTTGTGATAAGCGGCTTCTGGCACGGCACATCCCTCAACTACACCTTATGGGGCGCACTACATGGCCTGGCTTTATCTTGGGACATTGCTTCATCGGGCATACGCGATAAAATAAAAAATGGTGTTCCAATGTGGATTTACCATCCCATTTCTGTGGCATTAACCTTTTTATTTCTTGCGCTCAGCGGCATTTATTTTAAGCTGGAAGACATGGAAATTGCCACAGGCATGTTGTCGCATATTTTCACAGACAGGGACTGGTCTGTCTTTGGCAACTGGCTGCACGATTTCGGAGGAGTATTTGCGGTTATGTGTGGTGTGCTGCTTTGGCAATGGTCCGCGGGCAATGTGTATCCCAAAATACGGCAGATTTTCATCGGCTCGGGCTGGTTTATGCACGCTATTTTATTGGTGCTTGCCATTTTTCTGGCTTACCAAATTTCAGGAATGGAGCCCATTCCGTTTATTTATCAGAAGTTTTAATCAGAGTTTGCATGTAATGGCGTAAGCCAAATAACCCACCCATTCCTTTATTATGGCATCGCAACGGAATAGCGCTTCGCTGCTTGGAATGAAGAAGTCTGGTAAAAAATAACCGCATCCGTAATCGCTGATAAAATGCACGGGATATGGCTGCACGGAAATACCCGCTTTGGTGAATGTGCCCATGGATCTGCGCATGTGAAAGGATGAAGTAACCAGTAAAATGGGGCCTTCAATATGGTTATCTTTCAATATTTTAGCTGTATTGAGTGCATTCTCATGCGTATTGCGGGATTTGCTTTCCTTAATGACCACCGAATCGGGGATGCCATAGCTTTTTAGTATAGGAAGCACATAATCGGCTTCTGGTTTGGTGCGGCCGGTTACGGATGATGAGCCGCCGGATAGGATGATGCGTTTTATCTTCTTTTGCTGATACAAATGCACCACAGAATACGGGCGGTCGGCGGCATCGCTCATCTGCACGCGGTTTCGGTGGGCATCAAATTCGGCGTAGCCACCCAAAATAACAGCAGTTTCAGGGATTTTAGCCTCTTTGTTGGGTTCCAGTTCCCATGCCCGGGTGATTTCATTAACCAAAACTTTATTGGAGGACAAGAACAGTATGAGCATGCTGATGAGAATGAGTTTTCTGCGTCGCCCGGGCAATTTGGTAATAAAGGCCCAGATGAGCAAACCCACGCTCCAGCAGAGCGGACGGATTAAAATGACCAGTATTTTTGAGAGGAGGAAAAACATGGTGGTTGCGTTGTACGAAAATAGGTGTTGTTTTTTGTTTATTGATTTATTAGTTTAATTGTTATTGAGAGGGTTTTGTTTAAGGTGTTTTTAATTAAATAATGAAGGAATTAGAGAATGAAGCAGTTATTAAGTATAGATAGATGGACTAAAGACCGGCATGCAACACCTAATAAACCATGAGACCAATAAACAAATTTCCTATAGTTGGTGTTTGCGCAGCGAGACCGACCACAATTATTCATAATACCCATAATTTAAGATATTCAAATTGGGGAATACATGTAAAAAACTGCTCGCAGATTTGTATTCAAACTCCTAGCCTAAAATAGCAGATTCAAAAGATGTATCGCTACAGCAAACAACACAAAACCTGTAAAACTTTTGGTATGGTCACTTCTAAACAATTGATTTATGCGAATACCTCTTTAAGAAAAATTTAAAGGATTTTGCAGTCCCGAAACTATAAAAAATTATGTATCGCTCGGTAGGTATAGTACAATTTGATATATTTGTTAAATTGAATACAATGAAAAAACTCATTTTCTCCCTCATCTTTTGCCTTTTGATCGATGCCAGCAATGCGCAAAAAATTCTTTTCGTGAATGACAACGATGACATTGTTGCCAACAGCGACACCCTCATCAATTCACTGGGCCGAAGCAAATACAAAACATTTGACCACTATAACATTGCCGATTCTGCAGGAATCATCCCCTCCGCCGCATTGATGATAAAGTACGATATAGTGATTTGGTATTCATCTACCGATGGTGTGGGGCTTCGTTTTTGGAATGATAGTTCAGCCATCAATCCCAACATCAAAGCCTTTGTAGATGCAGGGAAATCACTCTGGATAATTGGTCAAGATGTATTGTACGACGCCTATGGCAAGGCCCCAATGGCATTTAAACCCGGAGATTTCACACATGATTACATGGGGATTTTGGTTTATGAAAACCAATCCAAATCCGATGATGGTGATTTGGGGGTGCCTCAGCTAGATCGCAGTGCGAATGCACCGACTAATTTTGCGACTAAAATAGACTGGGTTTTTTCAACCCTGTGGTACGTAGATGGTTGCACATTGAGAAATGGTGTTGAAAGCATCTATAAAATGGGACCCACTGGCTACATTTTGGCGGGATATGATGCTATGTTTTACAGCAAACTACAAAACAAAAAAGTGATGTCGACCCTTTTTGACCCCGCCTTAATCAAAACACCTGCTCAGCGTGTGGCTTTCCTCAATGCGAGCATAGAATACCTTTACGATCAGATGATGGCAAAAGTGCGTGAATTATCCATAACCAATTTAAAAATTGTTCCAAACCCCGCTAATCAAATTGCAGTAATGTTCGGGGATTTTCAACAGGGCGATGAAATCGTTATTTACAATGCATTGGGGGTGATGGTGAAATCAATTCACATAGACAATAAAGCAAAAAATCACTCGCTCAATGTGCAAGACATTGCAACAGGCCAATATTTCGCTCAAGTCATGCGCAATGCTTCCGTGATTTACACTGGAAAACTGACAGTGCAGCCATAACCCAATAAATCCTTAAAAGGATGATTTTTGTATCTTATATCATACACATTTATAACACTTTACTGATTTTTTGAATTTGATTGGCAAACATTTGGCAAACAAATCTCGTTCCAAAGCGAAAAATAACGAAAAGTTGCGAAATAAAAAACCCTCAGAGTGTTGATTCTGAGGGTTTTAGATGAAAACTGAGTGTTTTCTAGTGATCCCGCTGGGACTCGAACCCAGGACCCATACATTAAAAGTGTATTGCTCTACCAACTGAGCTACGGAATCATCCCGTTTTTTAGGACTGCAAAATTACGGATTGCTTTGGGTTATCCCAAACGTTTTTAAAAAATTTTGCGATACGTGTAATGAATCTTTGCGGTATAAGCGCCTAAAGACTCAAGCATACTGAGCATTTTAGGGTTAAAATCCCCTATCCAGGCTAGTTCTGCCACCGTTATTTGCGGTTTCCTTTTCAGGCATTCATAAAACGTCATAATCATGCCGGTTTCTATACCCAGGTTTTGAAAATCAGGTACCACACCAAATACAATTCCCCTGACTTTATTGATGTTGCGGCGCATCCAAAGAAACCTGAGCATGTTCCATACCGATAGCTTTCCATCAAAATAACGAAACACCTGATTTACCTCTAAAATACTCACATAAAAACCGATGGGACGGTCATCGGCATAGGCAAAAACAGCAAAATCTGCAGGCAGCACAGGCTTTACTTTTTTAAGCCTTGCCATCATCTTTTCTATTGTCAGAGGCTTAAAATCTTCGTGATGCGCCCAGGCCTCGTTGTAAATGCGAACAAAATCGGCAGAGAATTTATCCAGGCGGCTGTAATCCAGTCTCACAAAGCGGTATTTGGGATTTGACAACGCCCTGCCCGCCAGCCTGCCAAAGCGCTCTACATTGAGAACATCATAAGTGATATCGCAGGTTTTTTGCTCAAATATCTTTTCAAAACCGTAATCCTCGAAAAAACCACGATAGTAGTTCGGCTGATACGCCTCTCGGTAGCTGGGATAGGAATGTTTTTCCACCAGCAAGCCCCAGAAGCTGTCGCGGTCGCCAAAATTCACGGGCCCGTCCATGTAAGAAAGTCCTTTTTCCTGAAGCCAGTTTTTGCAGGCATCAAATAAGGTGTAAGCAGCATCGCGGCTTTCGATACATTCAAAAAAACCCATGCCCCCCATGCGTTCACCATTGTTTTTGGTCTGGTAGAATGCGGCTACCCTACCAATGGTATTATTGCCATCATACAAAACCCAGCGAATGATATCACCGCCTTCAAATGCAGCGTTCTGAGTGCTATCAAAAACTTCTTCAATGTCTTTGGTAAGCGGCTGTATGTAATCGGGGTCGTTTTTATAAACAAGTTTGGCTACGGCATGAAAATCAGCAATGGAAGCCTCCGCGGGTACTTGTTTTAGGGTGAACACGGTACAAATTTAATAAACGAATAGCAGTTTATCTTGGCTCAGTTTCAAGCGACATCTCCTCATCGCCCTTTTTATAAAGCATGTACGTAAGAATAAACTGAAACATTTCATCACCTGCCCGCATACTGGCACCGCCGTATTCCAGGCGCTCTCCTACCCTTTTGGGCGGCCGGTTCGGGTTGTTGGGATTGGCTGTGGTATTGTCAAATTCCGCCTCAGAAATAATCCAAGTTCCCGCAGGCAAATACACAGGTTTTTTGAAGGTGTAAAAATACTGCCACCTAAAATCCCATTTGGGAATGGAAATGAGTTTTACCGTATCACCGTTAGGTTTGACCGCATACCCTTTTATGCTTTTGCCCAGCAAATGCAGATGCGGATTTACCGTAAGCAACGAAATATCGACATCCACCTGAAAACGTGTACTGTGGCGGCTTCGTGTGTTGGGCTCAATCTGCAAAGGCGGCACAATGGGGCTAACACCATTGGTACCGAGCATCAATTCGCGGGTTTCACGGGTGGGTGGTTTATCGGTAAAAAATAGGTTGATGTAGCTTTTATCGGTGGTTTTGTGGTTTCCGGGGCCGTAATGCAGGTCATTGCCCACCAACGTAAACATCTTAGATAATCTGAAAGTGCCTATTCCTATGGGATAGGCCGTTGCCTGCACACCAGGCAGATAATTTACGGCGCTGTGCAACCTGTAAGGCTTGCTGCCATTGTCGTTCAACAAATCCAGCTTACCAAAATCGCTATCGTATTCGCCTGATGTGATTTCTACATTAAAAGGCGGCGCAGCATGGTTCTTTTTGGCGCCAGGTTCATACATCAAAATATGCCCGTTGAAATGGTGCACCAGACTGGGCTCACCTGCTACAAACTCAATGGCATGCACCCAAGTGTCACGAGGCAGCAATCCAGGTATTTTCACCAGAAAAAAGCGATCCTGCAGATTGGGCAGCAATTCCACGGACTGCAGTGGCAAAACCAAATCCGGCTTGCCTACGTTGCTTCGCCAAGAAGGCGCTTTCCAGCTCAGCTTTTCTCCGTTTTGCCCGGGGGTGCAACCCTGTTCAGCCCAGCGCCCAATGGTGGCAATCTCTGCATCCGTAAGGTACTTCTCCCCCACAAAATGCGCGTATTCAGGATCGGCCGGCCATGGCGGCATGTAGCGCTTCGCTGTTACCTTGGCAATGGTTTTGGCTTTTTTCTTAACCTGCGCATAGTTCGTGAGTGGAAACGGTGCTGCGCCGCTATCTCTGTGGCAGGGACTACAGTTTTTAAACACAATGGGCGCAATATGATCGGCAAACGTGGGTTTATCGGGCACCCCCGCTTCCTGCTTGCTACCACAATGTGCTAGAAACAAACCGGCCAAAAATCCTGAAACAACCCTAAAAAACCGCATGTCATCACAAAAGTAAAACATCACTCGATAAAACAACCCACAGCTTTTGTTTCGGCAAGGGCGGGTTTTTGTCCGTTGCGCAGGGCGTTCAGGGCATCTTTCAAATAATATTCAGTAGCAAACTGCTTTTTCTTACCCGTATCAAACGACCAGTTATCAATAGCACCGCTGTACCACACATGGTTGCTGCTGTCTATCACAAAAACCTCAGGCGTAACGGTAGCTTTATAAATTTCGGCTATGTAACGTACGTCCTTGCCTGCGCTGTATTCCAGCGGCAAAAAGTAACTGCTGTCGGTGGCGGCATCCGCATCTGTTCTGAGTCCCACAAACAAAAACCGGGAATCCTTCGCGTATTCCTCCCGCAGTGAATCCAGCAGGGGTTTGTAATTGTTGCACATTGGGCAATCCTTACTGAGAAAAAAAACCACATTAAATAAAGCAGGATTATCTATATCCAGTGCGGCATTGTGCAGGCGGTGGATGGATGTTGTGTTTTTGGGTGAATTGGGTATATCTTTCACATTGAGAAACCAGGAAACAAGTCCACGGTATCCGCTAATACCCGCTATGACCACCAAAAGGAGCAGCAATGCCAGCTGTAGCCATTGTATGCGGGTAAATTTAAATTTACCCATGGCTTATTTCATTACCTGGAAAGCCTTCACAAACTTCACGCCCAGGTTGCGGTTGGGCGGAATATAATCCTTCCATTTATCATTATTTTTCATGCGGTCTTCCATGCCTGCCCACAGCGTGCTCCAAACAATTTCACCGGTTCCGGTTCGCATCATTTCGCACATATCTTTCAGCAGTTCATTGTTCACCGTCCAGGTGCCGATTTGTTTGCTGCTAACAATCTGCGCATCGGAAGCATTTTCCAGCACCCGGCTAATGTTTTGATAACCACCGCAACTACCCAGAACCGCCACTTTGGTATTGCTGGTAAGCACATCGATAGTGGTTTGCAGGTGGTAGCTGTGTCCGCGGTGCACCACAATATCCGGATACCTCTTTTCTTTCTCAAACAACACCATAAGATTGGCCAGTCCTTTTTCCACGCCGGGCTTATTCATATATAGCAAAATTTTTCGGCCCTCTACACTCTCTATTTTCAGGTAATCTTCTGTTTCTGTTAATTTATAGCTTTTATCCGATGAAAACTTACTCCTAAAAGATTTGAAAGCCGCGTTTCCATCTTCGTCATCATAAAAAATATGCTGCTGTACATTTTTCCCATCGGGAAACATCAACTCCGCTTCTACCCGGGTGAGTTCAGGAACTTTATACTTAACAGAAATACCGGTCACCAGCACCGGATTTTTGCCGGCCAGCTTATACAGCAGTCCGTAAATCTTCATTCCATAACGGTTATCGGCCAGGTAGCAGCGACGCAGGTCTTTGTGAATGCGGGCAATCATTTTTTCGCGTATCAGTGAATCGGACAAAGAACCAAAAATATCCGCCACTTCCACTGCAGGACCCAGGTTGCCTCCGGTAAGATCCAGGTGCTTTACAATTTCATTTATAAACTGCTCCTGCTCAGTCACAGACATAGTTTTCAGCACAGGCTGCAGGGTGTTATAACCGGCACATGTTTGCACAAAAGTTCTAAAACGATTGAATCCCATTTTATTAAAAAACACATACATGCTGCTGTCTGTTCGGCGCTGCATCATGCGTTTGAACAATCCCAGGAAGGTACTGGTGAAGATTTCGTCGCGGCTGTATACAATTAGGTTATATAACTCCTCTGCGCTTAGGTTTTCTGCCAGTTTAAAACGGATTTTCTCATTTTTCTCATCGTGCAGCAGGTTTATCTTTCGAATGACCTTGATACTATGGTGTGCCATTTCTGCATCCACGGAATAGCTACCCAGAGTCTCAGGATTTCTTCTAAGCGAACAAAGTTTGGTAAACCAGGCGTCTTCATCGGCCGCCAAGGCCTCGCTTTGGGCAACTGTAAGTTCCCCGTGATAAACCATGTGAATATTGGTATAGCCCGTGCTGCTTCTACCGTAGGCACGGTAAATATCATAGAGCATGGAAACCACAGAATCTTTACTGCTTATGAGAATATTGTTTACCGGGTGTAATGTTCCAATGAATTGTTTAATCGCGTTAGGATCGTTTTTAGCTACAGTCTCCAGTACCTTCATTACCCATGCTTCTCGCTGGTAATCGCCGTGCTTGGTGAGCACATCATAGGGTCTTTTGGCGGCAGCAAATAGCATAACTTCCTCGGCTGAAGCACGTTTAACGAAGTACGGGATAACCTCCAGTGCTACAAACAGGTTGTTTTTAAGGAGTTCCTTGTCTTTTTGAATACCCTGGTTTTTAGACAATTCAAGAATGGTGGCATAGTACTGATCGTAATATCCTAAAAATCTCACGGTTCCGCTGTTTACCCCTTGGAGTGAAGTAATAAGTTGTTGGTAGAACGGAACAAATTCAGCTTTGGGAAAACTGTTTTTTTCCAGTGCAGACTGTATTTGATCTATGCGGTTAAAATAAATTTGCCTTGCCCGGTCAAACTGTGCCTTTGACGCATAGCCGGCACTGGTATCATTTTTACCATCCAGCATATCGATGCGGCGCTGTTCGGCGTCGCAAAGTTTTGACAGTTCGTCTTTTTTCTGGGCAAATGAATTATTGAAACATCCTAGTGCAATGACGACAAATGCGGTGCGCAAAAATGCCACAACACAATGCCTGCCGCAACGGAAACGTTGAGCGAATGCTTCGTGCCTGCCTGTGGAATTTCTATACATGCGTTGCAAAGTTCCAAAACTTCTGACTGAATACCATCAATTTCGTTGCCAAAAATAACGGCAATCGGTTGATCGGGCATTGAAAAATGCTGCAAAGGCAGTGAATGCGTGGTTTGTTCCACACCAATAATATAATAGCCCTGCTGTTTCAAAGCCATTACTGCTTTAGTTGTATCGGTTGCATATTCCCACTCAACGGAACGGTCTGCACCGAGTGCTGTTTTTGTTATATCACGGTGTGGCGGGCGGGCTGTGATGCCGCAAAGCAAGAGTTTTTCGCAGCGAAACGCATCGGCAGTGCGAAAAAATGAACCTACATTGTGCATACTTCGGATATTGTCCAGCACAACCAAAAACGGCAGTTTGGCAGACTGGCGAAAATCTTCTGTGCTAAGACGGTTTAGCTCCTGCAATCGCAACTTTCTCATGGAAAAGGGCGCTGCAAAGATGAAGGGAAATGACTAAAAAACAGGACTTTGTTTAAAAACGTGAACTTCTGTTTGAAAAACCCAAAGATTTTGTTATCTTTGCACCCCAATTCTTAAGAATCATGAACCCGATTGTTAAATCCATCACGAGCGAGTATTTGCGCAACGATATTCCTGATTTTAAAGCCGGCGACCGTGTTACCGTGCACTACAAAATCAAAGAAGGAAACAAAGAGCGTATTCAGCAGTTTCAGGGCGATGTTATCCAGCGCAGAAACATCGGAGTGGAAGAAACATTCACTGTTCGCAAGATTTCAAATGGCGTTGGTGTAGAGCGTATCTTCCCTGTTAACAGCCCATTTATTGACAAAATTGAGGTTAACCGCCGCGGTAAAGTACGTCGTGCACGTATCTTTTACCTGCGCAAGCAAATCGGTAAGGCTGCCCGTATTAAAGAAAGAAGAGGTTAATTATTACCTTCCAAAATATTCAAGACCCGATTTCATCGGGTCTTTTTTTTATGGTATGATTCGATACCAACCGATGTTACCAACCTTTTTCTCGAGCTTAAGCTTGTAACTCGGTGCATAGTTAAGATTACTGTCTATGAGTAACTCTGGACAATCTGTCACATAACCCACTGCACCTTTGTCATAATATTGAGAAAGCGTTACAGGTCTTTCTATAGCAGTATCCCAAGGGTAGCCCTTGGTTCCGGTATAATAAAAATAGACACAACCGGATATATCAGGTCCAACAATCCATCGCTCCGTGGTATCGTTATTCTGCCGCAGCAGTGCTGCCTGTTTCGGATTCACAAATTCATCGGGCACCTTTAAATTGCCGGGCGTCCAGTTGTTAGGCGCTATCCTAATCCATGCCCATACCGGCGAAAATGCCAATATCAAAACCCAGGGTGCAAAACGTGTTTGCATTACTACGCCTGCACCTCGTGCAACTACAAATGCCATCAAGGGCATAAAAACGATAGCATAATATCCATGGTGAATAAACTGATACTGCACAGGAAAATAAAAAAGCAGACAGCCCACACCATAAGCCATTACAGGAAGGTATTTTCTCCAAATAGCTTTGCTCTTATAAATTCCGAATAGCAAAAATGGCAGAAATGTATACCCAACCCAGGTTTCAGGAATATCTGAAAAAAGATTTTTCCCAAGAATATCCAGTGCCTCTCCCCAACTTCTGGCATGGCGCATGGCATGCACAAATTCATGCAGACCATAGGTTTTTACCAGATAGGCAGCGTACGCATACCAAGATAAAGACAACCCGGCTACGAAGATTCCCATTATAACAGACTGGAGCCAGGCTTTTCGAGGTCTTTCGGTATGCACAAAAAATCCAATGGCAATGGGTAATCCGGCCATTAGAAATTGTAGCTTTATCATGCCTGCCAGGGCCAATAAGGCGGTGGCGCAAAAAATTGGTTTCCACGAAAATGACTGCAGCCAGCGCAGGGCGGCATACCAACCCCAAAGCATGCAGCACAATGCCATTATATCGGGCACTGCATTGATGCCATGAAAATACATTTCGGGTGCAAAGGCCAAAAAAACAGCTCCTATAGTGGCATGAACCTGGTTTCCTGTGTAATGCAAAATCACCTTGTGCATAGCCCAAACCGATAACAGGGTAAAAATCAAGGAAAGCCAGCGGTGGTAATACTCGGAGAAACCCATACTGCGGTACATGCAGGCGAGCACATACTCATAAGCCGGAAACTGGGGTCCTGTAATACCCGAGGTTTCAAAGCGCTTATCTACACGGGGTTCCAGCAGATTCATACTTTCATCGGCGTAATTTTTCGCCACGGCCAGTGTATTGCACTGCCGCCAAACATGGTTGCCCACAGCAGGCAATTTCATATAGGGCAGATGAGACACTAGCACCAGCAGCATCAACAGCGGCAGAAATTTTTTTTCGGAAAGACTGAAAATTTTATGGGCTATAGCCACCAGGCGATTTACCATGTATGATCAATGATGATTTTGTGTTTGCCTGAAATCCTGCGTGTAATCAGGCTAAAATGCCCTGCGGGCGTATCTTTTGCACGAATCAGCTTCCAGCGGCCATTAACATGCCCGATTTCTGCTGCATTATCCAGCAATTCTATTGTATCAATATCAAAATAGAGCTGCCCCATTGCCCCTTTATCCGGATAGTGGTTTTTGTAGGCGTCTAACGTAGCCTGCCAACCATACCTAACCCCTTTAGCCCCTATAAACTGCATTCCTGAATCCCGATGGTATCCGGCCATGAATTTTTCAATATTTCCTTCATTCCAGGTGTTTTGTTGCATTAAAAGCAATTCTCTAATATCTTTTACTATCTGAACACTTTTATCATCATCACAAGCCCAAAAACAGGCAAAAACGGCACATATTATCCATTTATTCATTCTGCCTTCGAAGATACATTATATTGAATTCCTGCGCTGATGCAATTGTAATAGGCACCGGCAGGAAAAAATAAACTTCCGGCAGCTGAATTGGATACGGAAACCATCCCATACTGACATTCTAATCGGTAACTCAGTGAATTGTTTACCTTGTAATGCACCTTGGCACAAATCAGCATTCCGGCTTTTCGGCTGTCTTGTTCCACATTCAGGTGAATGCCTTCGGTTTCCCTTGCTTTGATGAGATAGGTAGTGCGAAAGCCCAGGCCTGCTTTCCAGCGGGAGTCAATGGTTTTATTGAAAAAAAGTGGAACGTCTACAGTTTGGTAACGGTAGTGAAATGCCTGTTTACCGGGTAAATCAGGATTTAATGGATAGCGCGATCCTCGTTCGCTAATGGCAATTCCCGTTTCATACTGCCATTTATTGGCTAAATTTTGTGCAATAACCGTTCCTATAGTATAGCCAAATTTATTATAACCCGAAGCACCGTCACCATCAATCTGACAGGCATTCAGGGCCACATGCAATGCAGAAGAAAATACCCCTTTCCCATCTTGTGCATTTGCGTTGAAGCATGACAATAATAAACCCAGAAAAAAACTTAAGCGTGTTAACTTCATTTGCAGGAAATTTGCTGCAAATTAAATCTTGTCGGGGCAAAAAACAGACTATATCATCGTGGGTGGCGGACTGGCCGGTATTTCTCTTGCCCTGGAGCTTGCCTTGCGTGGTAAAAATCTCGTTTTACTGGATAAGCCTGAATCATCTTCCAGCAGCCGTGTAGCAGCAGGTATAATCCATCCCATTGTGCCTAAGGGTGTTCGATTAACATGGATGGGAGAAACCCTATTTCCGCTGATTGCAGATTATTACCGCGAATGGGAAGCTAAACTGAATGCTTCATTCTTCCAACCATTAAATGGCTTTCAGATTCATCCGAATGAGGAAACATCCGATTTCTGGCAGCTGCGTTCACAAACAGCTGAAATGCAACCCTGGATTGATGCTCTGAACCATGATACACTGCCGGGAATTGTTGCAAAAAACGCGTTCACTCCCATTTCACAATGTGCCCGTCTCAACACCAATGCCTTTCTAGCAGCGGCAGAAGAATGGCTTAAAACCCGCATTGTAATTGAACAAGCTGAATTTCAGCATGCCTCGCTACGGAAAGTCGGAAATCATTGGCATTATGAAGCATACGCCGCTGATGGTATCATATTTTGTGAAGGGATTAAGGTTTTGGAAAACCCCTGGTTTAACAAATTGCACTTTCACCCTACCGCCGGAGATATTCTGACCTTGAAATTCGACAAGGAATTGCCAACTGCACTTTATAAAAACAGAAACTGGCTGGTACCCGATGGCAAAGGCAACTGGCTGGCCGGAAGTACCTTCCACAAAGGAAGTTTGGATACATCACCCCTACCCGAAGACGCTGAAAAACTCATGGAACAAATACGTTTCTGGACCAAAATTCCTTTCAGACTTTCAAAACACAGACGAGGCGTAAGACCCACTGTAGAAGGTAGAAGGCCTTATCTCGGCGAACATCCCACAGACCGGGGAATATTTATTTACAATGGATTGGGCAGTAAAGGCAGCAGTCTTATTCCCTGGCTCTCGCCCATGATGGCAGATTTTCTCTGCAATGGCACAAAAATCAATACTGAAGTGGATATCAGCCGTTTTGACCTGTAATTTCTTCTATTGCTTCATTGAACTCATCCGGAGAGGCGACCACCCTTATACCTTGAGGTAATTTCAAATCCCTGCGGCGAATAACCTGCTTGCCTGTGAGCAAAACCGGAGTTCCGGGAAAAGTTCTGTGCAAACTTTGAACATACACTTGCACAGGCACCTGAGAATTACTACCCGTAATAGCGCAAAAAACAGCATCCGGCCTGTGTAACCTGAAAACTTTATTCAAATCCTCAAGCGGTGTGGAAGTTCCCAGATAAATCACCTGCTGGCCTTTGGTTTTTAGCATGTAGGCCGCAAACAACAAGCTCAGATCATGGTTTTCTCCGTTAGGAACAAACAGCAGGAACTTTTTCGAAAATGGAGATGGATTGGGATTTATCTGATCCAGTGAAACATACATGCGCTGACGTATGATGTTGGTTATGAAATGCTCGTGCGCCACGTTAATGCTGCCACTGAGCCACAAAACGCCCACATGGGCCATAAAAGGAAAGATAATCTGTGTCACCGTTTCTTCCATGCCAACCTTTAAAATACTGATGCTGAGAATCTTATTAAACTCCTTCTCATCAAATGAAAGCATGGCGGTTGTGAGTGCCTGTATCTGGTTTTCGTATTTGCTGCTGCCTTCGCTGATGGACAAGGTTTGACGCTGAGCCTCTTCCCTGCTCATTTTGGCAATCTTGCTGATTTTGAAACCATTGGCGTTCAGAATACTCACGTTCATCAGGTATTTAAGATCGTCTTCCTCATAATACCTGATATTCGTATCTGTGCGTTTGGGGGTTAGCATATCATAACGCTGTTCCCAAATTCGGATGGTGTAAGCCTTAATACCTGTTATGTTCTCAATATCTTTTATAAAAAATTTATCCCTGAAATCTTTTTTTGATTTGCGGGGATCGAACATATTTGGATCGTTATTTGTTTCTTTTGCACTCATAGTTGTATGAACATTTTAATTACCGGAGCCACCGGCATGCTCGGAAAGAGACTGGTACCCATGTTAAGGACAGAAGGCATGGATGTTAGCATTTTAACCACTTCTGAGATTAAACAAAATGTTAAACAAAAAGTTTTTTTTTGGGATCATAAAAAAGGAATATTCCCTAAAAATCTTACACAACCCATCGATATCGTGATTCATCTGGCCGGTGCCAATGTGGGTGCACAGCGCTGGACAAGCCGCTACAAGCAAGAAATACTGGAAAGTCGGACGATGACTTCCCTGTTTTTATTAAAAGAACTTCAGGAGCAAAATAATCTGCCCAAGAAATACATAACCGCCTCCGGAACAGATTTTTACCCCAACCCTTCTGAAAAAGTTTTTACGGAGAACGATTTGCCCGGAAACCAATTTCTGGCAAAAGTTTGTACCGCCTGGGAAGCTGTGGCCGAAGCATGGAGCCATGCGGGTTGTATTACACAAGTTGTCAGAACACCTGTAGTTCTTGCTGCCAATGAAGGTTTTATGGCTAAAATGATGCAAACAGCCTTTTTGGGTATTATTCCCACCACCGGAAGCCCCAAAAATAAGCTCAGTTGGATACATGCAGACGATTTATGCCGTATATATCGCTTTTTATTTGACAAAACAGAATCCGGTATCTGGAATGCTGTGGCACCACAGGTGGTGAATATGAAGCAGCTGGTATGTGCGATAGACAAGGCAAGGAAAAAACGAACCTTACACCCCAATGTGCCTTGTTTGATGCTAAAATTGATGATGGGCGAAATGGGAACACTTGCCTGTGGCAGCCAGCAGGTAGGTGCAGAAAAACTTTTACAGGCCGGATTTGGTTACCTATATCCAACCCCAGAAACCGCACTCAATGACATCTTCAAACCCAAAGCATAATATTTTTTGGTTTCGTCGCGACCTAAGAACAGACGACAACAACGCGCTTTTTCAGGCACTGAAAAGCGGTCTGCCCGTGAAACCCATTTTTATTTTCGACAGGCAAATTTTAGACAAGCTCGAAAATCCAACAGACCGGCGGGTCTTGTTTATTCATAGGGTGCTTAGTGATATTAAAAAGCAACTGCAATCATTGGGCAGTGATCTCTGGGTATTTTACGGCAACCCAAATGACATATGGAAAGGGTTACTAGAAAATGGAAATGTTCTATCTGTTTTCTCCAATAAAGATTATGAGCCTTACGCTTTGCAACGAGACAAAGAAGTAGCAGAACTTTGTGCAGCAAATGAAGTGGGTTTTCTGCAATTTAAGGATCAGGTGATTTTTGAATGTGCGGAGGTGGTGAAAGACGACGGCACACCCTACACCGTTTATACGCCCTACAGCAAACGCTGGAAAGCCCAATTTAAAGCTGAATTGCTGAATTCATTTCCTTCGGAAACGCTGGCGGATAGTTTTTTAAAAGATAATTCAGGCCCATTGCCCACTTTGGCAGGCATGGGTTTTGAAAAAACTGATTTTGAATTTCCAGACCTTGTCCCCGATGAGGAAATTATAAAAAAATACGAGCATCAGCGGGATATTCCGTCGGTGCGCGGAACAACCCGAATGAGTGTGCATTTGCGCTTTGGAACCATCAGTGTGCGCAAACTGGCCAAAACCGCCATGAAATTGTCGGAGAAATACCTCAATGAACTTATCTGGCGCGAGTTTTACATGCAAATACTGTGGCATTTTCCGAAAGTAGTGAAAGAATCATTTAAACCCAAATACGACCGCATTGAGTGGCGCAACAATCCAGATGAATTTGAAAAATGGTGTAATGGACAAACAGGCTATCCGATTGTTGATGCAGGCATGCGCGAACTGCTGTCTAGAGGCTTTATGCATAACCGTGTGCGCATGATTGTGGCCAGTTTTCTCACCAAGCATCTGCTAATAGACTGGCGCTGGGGCGAAGCCTGGTTTGCCCGTCACCTGCTGGATTTTGAGCTGGCCAGCAACAACGGCGGTTGGCAATGGGCTGCCGGTTCAGGCGTTGATGCTGCTCCCTATTTCCGGGTGTTCAATCCGCACCTGCAAACCCAAAAATTCGACCCGGAGGCCAAATACATCAAACAATGGATTCCGGAGTGGAATTCTCTGCAATATGCGAGGCCGGTTGTTGAACACGAAGTGGCACGCAAGCGCTGTCTGGAGGTATACCAGAAAGCTGTTGGCCCCAACAGCGGTAATTAGTGAGCGATAATTTCCGTATCTTTACGGCATGAATACCGATCAGCATAAAGATATAAGGGGCCGTGTAGAGGCCTTGAGGAGGTATCTTTGACATCGATAGAAAGATAGCCGAAATCGCCGACGCAGAAGAAAGAACCCTGGATCCAAATTTTTGGGATGATCCCAAAAAAGCCGAGGCACACCTAAAAAAACTTAAAGAGAAAAAAAGCTGGACAGATGCTTACACTACCTGTACTTCAGGCCTTGATGACCTGGATGTGCTTGTAGAATTTGCCGAAGCCGGAGAAGCCACTTCCGAAGAGATAGACAAGCAGTATGCACAGCTCTGCCAGACTGTAGAAGACCTTGAATTCCGCAATATGCTGCAAAGCGAAGAAGACCACCTGGGTTGTGTGCTGGAAATCAATGCCGGTGCCGGCGGAACCGAAAGTTGCGACTGGGCCGACATTCTGATGCGCATGTACATGATGTGGGCAGAAAAAAATGGATTTAAGGTTGCTGAACTGGAAAGAACCGATGGTGAAGTTGCCGGAATCAAGAGTGTGAGCCTCGAAATTGACGGTTCTTTTGCCTTTGGTTACCTGAAAGGGGAAAATGGGGTACATCGCATGGTGCGTATCTCTCCTTTTGACAGCAACGCGCGCAGGCACACTTCATTTGCCAGTGTATACGTTTATCCAATGGCCGATGACAGTATAGAAATTGACATAAAACCGGCCGATGTAGAATTGCAAACCAGCCGCAGTGGCGGTGCAGGCGGTCAAAACGTAAACAAAGTAGAAACCAAAGTGCAGCTCACACACATTCCTACGGGCATTGTGGTGGTCTGTCAGGTAGAAAGAAGCCAGCTGGCCAATCGCGAACGTGCCATGCAGATGCTGAAAAGCCGTTTGTATGAACTTGAAATTCAGAAAAGAAACGCAGCAAGGGCAGCCATTGAAGATTCCAAAATGAAAATTGAATGGGGCTCACAAATCCGGAACTATGTTTTTCATCCATATAAACTGGTGAAAGATGTGCGAACCGGCGAAGAAACCAGCAATATTCAAAATGTGATGGATGGAGATTTATGGCCGTTTATCAAAAGCTATTTGTTGATGGCATCGGGTGGTGAAGTGAAAAAAGGCGGAATCGTTACCGATTAAATATTTTTATATCCGGCAGGATAAACCGGCGGAGGCGGCTCTTCCGTGATGATTTCATGCCATAGTTTTGTTTCAAAACCTTCAAAATCGCGAGCCCATTCTTTGTGGTTGTATACGCAAACCGGGAGGCAAATGCTGCAGTAATTATGTTTGGCAAAATAGGGAAAGCGTTTGGCCGTGTCTACCATGTAGCGGTCATTTCCAAGATGGTCTTTTCCTGCAGCCGCACTTCGTTCATCGGGTATGGCATTGGCCGGATAATACAATCGGCAGGCCCTGCAATTATCGCAGAATTTAGCTATGCCTGCATCAATGGGTTTGTCTGTTTGCAGCGGCATATCTGTAATAATACTTCCCATGCGAAACAGCGGCCCCAACTTAGGATTGATGATGGAACCATGCCGCCCCAGCTCACCAAAACCGGCTTTCAGTCCAATGGTTATGTGCAAAACATCGCTGTCGCCAATCGGGTGTTCTACCCTACAGGAATAACCAAGCGAACGAATAAATGCAGCAAGCGAAATCACGGTTTCGCCCAATGTGTAGTATACACGCAGGCACTCAATGGCAGATTCTGTTGAGGGAACTGTTTGAAACGCACGCTAAAGCATACGTTGACCGACTGCAATGGCAAATTTTTCAGTGACCGTGCGTCCATTATAAATATCGGAAGGCTCTATTTCACAAATACCCACCAGATCAGCCCCAAATTCGATGGCTTTTTTCTTCAATAAAGTTGCTGCATCTATGGGTATCATTGATACGCAGGATTCGGCAATTACACCATCAAAACGCTT
>Ga0194115_10000236_pt1 | contig 86569 bp, 132 predicted proteins | sample TA2MahsurfametaG_3_FD_148656 | JGI IMG/M metagenome (GOLD analysis project Ga0194115, IMG submission 148656) | Freshwater microbial communities from Lake Tanganyika, Tanzania - TA2015002 Mahale S4 surface | ecosystem: Environmental > Aquatic > Freshwater > Lake | place: Tanzania: Lake... | reverse complement strand
CAGCTTCAACAACAGCCGCAGCCTGCACTTCTTCCTGGCCGCCTGGCCTGTGGTCGGCATCTGGTTCACCGCCCTGGGCGTGAGCACCATGGCGTTCAACCTGAACGGCTTCAACTTCAACCAGTCCATTGTATCGAGCGAAGGCAAAGTCATCCCTACCTGGGCAGACATCCTGAACCGTGCAGGTCTGGGCATGGAAGTGATGCACGAGCGCAACGCTCACAACTTCCCACTTGATCTTGCTTCTGCTGAAACTACTTCGGTAGCTCTAACGGCTCCTACTGTTGGTTGATCTTTTCATTGGGCCCCGCTTCGGCGGGGCTTTCTTTATGAGCACTTACAAAGAGTATTTTGAGTTCTCGAGTTCTGGTAACACTCTCCAGATCTTGATGGATACTTGGCCAGGCTTAGACTATAATAGTCTGTCAGCCATGGTACCAGAATGCCTGCAACCTACAGCTTCTCCGGAGATCTCGTCACAGCCCTCGGACTCGTCGGAGTGATCTCTACGGCGATTATCGTCATCACGGCTTTCCGTCGATTCTACCGCTCTCCTTTCAACCGATGAGGTGGTAAAACCCTTTTAGCTTCAAAGGAGAGTATGACCCTGGAGGACGCTTGCTACTCTCTAAAGCTCGAGTGCGCTCTGCGTGAGCTCGGGTTTGTAGATGTCGGCTGGCGTGTTATCGCGCACGCCGGCATCTTTTTCGTAGAACCTGTCGGGTGGTCTACTGTATGTGGCCCTGACGACGACCTGCTGGGGTTCCAATTGCAGCGGCACGTCATGGCCAAGGAAGTCGACGAACGAGGACTCAGCCTCGGAAGACCACTCGCTCAGACCGCTCGCAAAGCTCTAGACCTGGCCATCTCGCTATCATGAATGTGGAACCACTCCCGCTCGAGAAAGAACTTCGCATCGAGTCGATCAAACGCCACATTGCTGAGCTGCCGCGGGACGAGCTCGTGGAGAATCTGGCTAGCGCCATCGATACACTCACGCGCATGACTCACCAGACCAAGCAGCTTCTGGCTTACATCGACATCATGGAGGAACGACTCGGGTGGGCTGGAGAACCGCCTGAGAGGTAAAATCTCATCACGTTCATCACCCTTGGTGACGGAAGTAAGCCGACGCGGAACGGATCGTTCATCCCATGGATTTGCTTCTACCGATCCTGTTGACCTGCTCCCAGGCAACCACGATCGTAGACAAACTCCATCGGTACGACATGCCTCGAGACACTCGGAACCATCTGGTCTGGGAGATCAGGCAGGTCGTCCCTCGTAATTGCAAGTTCGGGGACGCAAACGCCGACTGAAGGAACGCGAAATGTCAACCACATTTCGGGGGACCGATGTCAATTGCCACCTACCGCGGTGTCCGCTACGACACCGAGAAGCACCAGGCCACGTTCAGAGACTGGTGGAACGGCATCCACTGTGATGCCACCCGCTGGTTCACCTACCGTTGGCTCAAGTACCGGGCGTATGGGGAGTGCAAGCTATGAAGCCCGCATTCCTCACATGGCTGAGTGTCATCAAGCGGCGCGACGCTCGCATCGCTAAGCAGTACAAGCACAACCTCCCGGCTGGGGTCGTGTGATACTCGGAGGGCGAGAGCCCTCCTTTTCTATGCGCTATGCTCCACTTCGGACGACAAAAACCTACCATCAAGCAGTGGGTGGCCTATTCCATCGGGACGGCTACGGCTGTGTCTCTTATCGCGCACTTTGGCAACGTGCTCCTGGCTTCGAAGCATGGCGAGTTCGCAAGAGACCTCGTGTGCTCCGTGTCGAAGGTCCTGCCGGACGGGGACTTGGCGCGGCTCTTCTCGTCTGCTTGTCGGGCCTCCGCTGACCGGAAGATCACCCCTGACGAGGCCAAGAAGATCGTCGGGCGCGCTCAGCAGGTGACCGGCAAGGGCTCCGAGTACTTTGATAACGATTATCACAATACGGTTCTCCGAGCGGAAGACGAGGTCGACTTCGCCGTCGAGAAGTGGAAACTCCTCAATCCATCACCCAAGATCGACCCTGAACTTCGTCGCCAGTTTCCTCTCTTCACAGAAGACCAGCTTTGCGTGCTATCGCAGGCGCAACGCTACGCCGAGCCCGGACTGATCGGGGTCCGCTACGTCGGCATGGAAGTATGTGAGGAGGTAAAATCCTTTGATGCTTCTCGCTTCTAGCTCTATGACCGTCATCGAGAACTACACTTTTACGCCGGGTGCTCGTGGCATTGGCACCGTAGTCATCTCGCAAGTACTTGAACTCGAGATCGGCTAGACGAGGGTAAAATCACTCTTCAGGGAGGACCTATGCTCGGCGGCCAGTTCAACGAGAAAGTGATTTCGCTCCTAGACCTGATGAAGGCCGAGGATGAGAAGTTCCGTAAGGCTCTCACCAAGAAAGAGCGAGAGCCCGACTCGGATATCGCGTACGATGTCGAACGCACCCAGCCGGGCATCCACGCCTCTATGGGCCGGGACCCTTCGTCACGCGAAGAGTTCCAGAAGGCCCGTTTGGGTCGCGAATGGGCGCGAGAGTCCGAGCATGCCCACAAAGGCTATCCAGCCTGGCACCCGAAAGAGATCGAAACTCCTGGAGTCCAGAAACCCAAAGCTGGACGAGGGATCGGCTTCTTCCCTGAAGTTAAAGCAAAAGGATTCGAGCCACGATGACCGAAGACCAAGAACTACAGGCCCTTGAGGCCGAGATCAACGCTCTTGAGCAGCAAGCAGAAGTTCAAGTTCAAGAGCCCGCTCCAGTCCCTGAGCCCGCTCCTGTAGTCGAGGCTCCTAAGGCCGATAAGCCTAAGAAGGAAAAGCCCAAAGCGGAAGCTCCTAAGGCCGAGGCTCCGAAGAAAGCCGAAGTGCTTTACGGTGCTGCCAAAGTCAAGGCCAAGTTCCTGAAGCGCTGAGGTGCGACATGTCTCCCCATCTCACAAAAAGCTTCGCCAAGCACCGCGGCACCAGGGGAGTTCATTTCTACGACTCTGGTAGTTGCGAATTCTTCCAGTGGGACGAGATGTTCGGGCTTCTTAGCAAGTCCGACTTTCCGTCTACGTTCAGTGATCGTCTAGTCGAGACAGTAGCAAACTACGACCCCGATAGCGAATTCGTTGCCGTGAGTGCCGGCGGCGGTCAGGTCACTATCGAAATCTTCCGGGTAGAGACCCTGTAAGACTGCTATGGACGACCCAAAAGACGAGAAGTTTCACTCTGGAGATGTGAAGCCCTGCGGCTGCCCAATCGAAGACGAGTGCGACCACATCTTCTCAGGCTTCAGAGACTTTTGCAAGTACAACCCTGACGCTCCCGAGTGTCGGATCTATGACGTCTGAAAGTTTCACTCGTAGCACATTTTCACCCAGAGTGAAAAACTCCAGACAATGAAAAAGCCGCCCGTGAGGGCGGCCTTGTTGTTGGTCGATTCGTCAGTTATCGTCCTCCACTACCACGGCGACCGTCTTGGCTTGCCGCTTCGGAATAGTCAGGGTCAGGAGACCGTGCTTTACCGAGGCCTTGACTTGGTCGCCGTCCACGCGTGATCCGATGGTGAAGTAGGTGTTTCCGCGCGGAGTCTCCACGTGAATCGCGCGTCCTTCTACTCTCACCGCGACGTCCTTCGGATCGACGCCCGGAACTTCCACCTCAGCGTAGACCGAGTCATCGTCGGATTTGATCTCGTACGACAGGCCGCGAGTCTGCTTGGCGGGAAACTCGTTGAATAAAGCGTCGAACATACGATCGACACTACCGATAGTGCTAGGCACGATGGCCGTGCCAGAGGTCTTGAAGTTGTACATACTCCTGAGGGTCTTGATAGACTAAGGGTCAGGTGAGATCTAAAGGATCTCCTAATAGTTATACCCTGCTCTGATCCGGGTAAAATCAGTCTATAGCTCTTCGTCCGGCGATGCTCAATACGGCCCTGGCCTACAACGTTCTCAAAGCTCAGAACGACCTGTCCATCGCGGCTCGTATGGCCCACTGGAGTGTCCGAGGCCCAAACTTCTACGAGTCTCATCTCCTCTTTGGCCGCATCTACGAGACCGCTGGCGACAAGACCGACACTCTTGTGGAGGTACTCAGGCCTCTGGGCTACAATCCGAGCTTTGAAGAGTTTGCTGGCCCAGGAGGTGAGCTTGCTTCGTTTGCGGCACCTGAGCTTGTGAACTTCCTCATGGGCTACTGCACCACGTACTATGCGGCTCTCGTGAAGCTCCGCGAGGCCTCGAAGGACGACAAGATGTTCGTCGGCCTGGTGAATCTCCTCGAGCAACTCTGCGAGGACGCGAATGGCATCATGTACCTGCTTGCCGCAGCTCAGGGTAACTGATGGTAGCCACTTTCACGCAGACCTCCGACGGTCTCTACGATCGCCACTACTACGTGTTGCATCTTGACGGAGGCGGGCACAGCGTCTGGGAAGACTACGAAGAGCTCCGTGATCACTGGATGCTCAATCGCGGCTGGGGTATGAGCTACATCGAGATCAAGGACCGCAAAGCGGCCAAAGGCTTCAAGTAGGAGAAACCATGGAGTCGGAAGACCTCAAGATCGAGATCCTCAAAGAGATCTCGCGCAAAGCTTACGAGCTTCAGATCAAGGCCAATCTCGCTTCGACTCGGAAGATGGAGTTCGACGAGCTCTTGGCGGCAGAGCGCTCGATCCACCACGAGATCAAGCGCCTGCGCAAGTTGGTTCGGGGCCTTGAGAAGGCCAAGAAGCGTAAGGAACGGGACGACCTCGAAAAGTTGATCTACGCGGAGCTCAACCACGGGGTCGATTAGTCGACCACGACAGCCCAACCGTCGCTGGGTCCATACACGGTCCAGCGAGAGTCGAAGAGCTTGTACGAGTAGTGCAGGCTCTTTCCGTTCTTAGACGAGTACGTGCCGGTCGCGTTATTGATCTCTCCCCACGGGTCGTGCACGATGAAGCCAGTGTCGTCGTACCCGATCACGATGATCCAGTGGCCGCCACCAGTAGGAGCCGAAGTAGGCCCGTGGTGCAGGATTCCGACAGGCACTGGCACTCCACGGTCGATCTGCTTGACGAGATCGGTATTGTTCAGATTCTGCACGTACCTGGCCTTGATGCCAAGAGACCGCAGGCAGGCCACCTGTGCGTTCGGATCGGTCGAGTCTCCGAACTTCCGACGCTTCGTGATGTAGTCGTCGTCACCCGTGATACTACTCGGCTTCAGAAACTTTGCGAGCATCGCGCAGCTGGAACTGAAGCACGTGCGCGTCCAGTTATCGTTGCCCTGCGTAGCGTTGTCGCGCTGCGAGTAGTAGGGGACATTGAGAGTCTTGCTACCCGGCTTAGAAGGAGCCGGATTGGGGGCCGGAGCGGACTGCTGCAACCCGGACCAGTGCGGAGCGTAAACGAACCAGTTACCGGCTCCGTATGCTAGGCTCACCTTGATGTGGTTATCGGCTTCCTTGCTCTGCCACACGATGTCGTAGCTCTGACCCACCGGCACGGCGACCTTCTCATTCTTGTCGAGCTCTGAGGACGGGAGAGGTTCTTTCTTGAGGCAGGTGCCCACCTTGGCCACGATCCGAGTGAGCTTTGCCGGCTGAGCGTCACCAGCACTGCGCCCGTCTTTGAAGAACAGGGCCATCTCGGAGTCCCGACGACGTACCAGGCCTGGCAGGACACGCCCGCCACCCTTGTTCCACACCAGCAGTTGTTGCCCGGCAGCCTCGTAGTTGCCGGTGTTAAGCATGCGTAGTAGCGTTGAGTCCTGGAACGCGCCGGCTCCGACGTTGTAAGCGAAAGATACTAGCGCGTCGAACATCGACTGCGTCATCGGCGCCTTGACCAGCTTCTCCACAGCCGCCGCCTTGCCTTCGACTTCGTGCATCAGGTACTCAGTGCACTGAGCTTCTGTGCGAACGTCGCCCAGCCGCACGGCTTTTCCGTCCGGGTACTGGATGGTGCCCCACCCGATCGTCGGGATGTTGACCGGATCGAGGTAGGCGGCCGCTGAGCCGTCAGGCAGTCTCTTGTGGTAGCCTTCGAAGCTCTTGATCAGATCGAGGCAATCCTTACTAGGTTTCATGGAAGTAGCTAGCTCGTGATTCACTTTTACCCGGTCAGGGTATGATTTCATGCTGGTGTTCGCGTATCCGAATTGACACCCATATCACGCCACATCATCGCGGACATCAAGTCCGAGGACCCGTTCCTGCTCGACGACGCGGAACTGATCCTTGAGGCCATGACTCTAGCAGCCAAGGCCGCTCACGCGACGATCCTCAAGACCGCCTACCATCGGTTCAGCCCTCACGGCATCACAGCCTTCCTGCTCTTAGCAGAGTCGCATATCTCCATCCACACGTGGCCCGAGCTTAACAAGGCCGCGCTGGACATCTACACATGCGGAGATCATGCCGACCCAGAGGCGGGGCTCGCGACTATACTCGAGAAACTCAGGGCGAGTTGCCTCTCGAGACAGACCATTCAGCGCCAGGTATGATATAGTGGTCTCAGGCGGGAAACCGTCAGGAGCCTACACAATCCAACCGATGGGAATCATCGCAGACACGTTCGCCGCTCAGATCGCTGAACTGAAGCAACGTTCGGACGAGACCGACCAGCAGATGCTGGAAAGCCTCGCTCAGATGAAGACTCTGGTCAACGACATGGCGAACGACGAGCCGATCTCAGAGCCCAGCATGATCGCGGAAGCGATCCTTCTGCTCGAGGATCACGGCTACACGGTCACCCGACCGTAAGCCTGAGGCTAGTGCCATCGGGGAGGGGCAGTTCCTCCCCTCAGGGATTACCAGTCCAAGAAGTGTCCACCATCTCGAGAACTTTCTCGAGTAGTCTCCATAATCAACACATGGAAACAACTCCACAAACCAACGTCAACCGCATCAAAACCGCGGATCTGCTTCGCACCAAGGGCGCTCTCACTGGGAACTTCGGCAAGGCCCGAGTGAAAGCTGGCAGCACGCTCAACGAGCTAGGTGCCTCCGAGCGCGAGCACATCGGCAATCTTCCGACGCAAGATGAGTACCTCAGACGCTTATCGGAGGCGCTTGGAAAGGCTACTGACCCTAAGGTCCGTGCCTTTATCGAGGCTGAGCTCCGCAAGGCAAAACTTCAACGAATCACAACTCATGCCCGAGTCTGCAACCCTCAAGGACCCCATTGCGACTTATCCCAAAGACGAGTCGCTGCGAGCCGTTAAGGTGAGTGACCGCATCAACTACCTCCACTGCGAAGGCGGCCACGGTATCATGACCTTTGTGTCTCGATCCGGAGTACCTCTCTTCGTGAAAGAGGTGGTCTCTCAGGAAGACTTCAAGCTTAACTTCAATGTCTTCAAGATGATGGAGACTATGCTGTGAAGAAGCTTCTGCTCGTAGACTTCTATGCTCTGTTTCACCGGAGCCGCAATGCCCTCATGCGGTCTACCGGCGGACTAAGCACGTCTTACGGGGTCCCGACGACCGGCATCTACGGCTTCACCAACAACCTGCTGTCGGCAATCGACGCCGAGAAGCCCACGCATGTCACAGTCTGCTACGACGCGGGCGGCAACTGGCGCAAGGAGGCCGATGCCGACTACAAGGCGAATCGCGGTGGTGGTGACTCGGCGGACTGGGACGACTTTCGCTACGAGGCCAGAGCGGTTCTCGACGAGATGCTTCCGGCACTCGGTATCGAGACCGTTGGGATCCGGGGCTACGAGGCCGACGACTCGATCTTCACTCTAAGCCGTGACGCTATCGACTTTGATGAGGTCGTGATCTTCACGTGTGACCAGGACATCCTCCAGTGCGTCTCTGATCGCACGCGCGTGCTGCTCTTCAACTCGGCTAAGAAGGTCTTCTCCATGGGACTGACGGAGGTCATCGAGAAGTGGGGAGTAACCCCGTCGCAGATACCTCTGGTCAAAGCACTGGCCGGCGATGGATCGGACAACGTGGCCGGTATCAAAGGTGTCGGCGGGAAAACCGCCGCGAAGATAGTGCAGGAGTGCCAGGGTAGCCTCGAGCAGATCCTTTCTCACAAGAAGGTCGCTGAGCACGTTGAGTTGGTCCGAAAGAACCTGCCTCTCGTGACTTCGACATATGTCTCTGAGCTTCAAGACACGGACTTCGGGTCTTTCGAGCTCGGTCAAGGTAGTCTTCTCGAGACGCAGCAAGTCTTCGCGCGCTTCGAGTTCAACGCCCTGGCAAAGCGCATGAAGAAGATCTCCGACGCTCTCCGCTTGACCGCAAACAATCCGACCAAACCATACGCAGTAGCATGAACGTTCAAGAAGCCTGGCAGCTCGACGTTGCCACCATCGAAACTCTCGATGACGTCAAGATCATCCTCGATGGCCTTAACCTGACTACGTACTCTGACACACCCGGCTGGGACGTCATCAAGAAGTACTTCACAAAGCGCATCGAGATCCCTCAGGTACTTCCCACAGAGGACGAGCTGAAGGAAGCGATGGAAACTCAAGGCTACGGAGAACTCGAGAATGACTGAACCAAAGCGCAACTGGCAGCTGGACACGGACAAGATCCGCTCTCTTAAGGATGTAAGGGCGATCCTAGCTGGCCTGCACCTGCAGACGTGGGAGGGCAGCCCGGACTGGGGGCTTCTGAAGCCGTACTTCACTGTCCCGGTGGAACCTCAGAAACTGGAGTTAGCGGGTGAATCCCAAGGACAATGATGTCCACGAGCTGATCGAGATCACGGCTAGGGCGCTTAGCGACTGGCACCACGAGGCCGACTGGCCCACGCACGTCCCTAAAGCTCGAGCCGTTCTCGACGAGATCGCGGCGTACATGGCTAAGCACAACATCGGACCAGGACTACTCTCATCCATAGCCAAAGATGACTGACACGATCACCGGAACAACTCAGATCGAGATGGATCCCATCTCCGGCGAGCTCTACATGGTCTTTCCCGACGAGGTGGCCGAGGCCGTCGGCATGGAGGATTGGGAGTGGGTGAACTGGGACATCCAGAAAGATGGCACCGTGCTTATCACCAAAGGATCTGGTCCAGACGCTGGTGACGAGGCCGACCACTTCTAAGCGCGTAGCTAGCGCGCTCTAGAGCGCGACGCTAAGCGATGTGCTGTTCATACTTCGGTATGATACAATAGATATGTAAGCAACTGAGGTTCCAAATGGAACTAGCAACCCAAGTTTCCCTTGACTGGTCTGTCGTCGAGTGCCCGGTTTCGATCGGGCTTCCCGACGGTGGCCAACGCGAGCTGAGCTGCTGTAAGGCTCTGGTACGCGGAGACAGCAACGCCCACCTGAGCATCGTGAGCAAGGCTTACGAGGTCGTGCAGAACTCGGTGCTGACCGGGCTGCTGCAACCGCTTATCTCCGAAGGGCTTCTGGAGATCAAGAACACCGGTTACCTCAAGGGCGGCCGGAGCGTGTTCATCCAGGCCCAGATGACCGAGGAGTTCAAGATCGCCGACGAGCCTCATCGCGGCATGCTGACTCTGCTCAACTCCCACGACGGCTCGACCCAGCTCTCCGCCGGGGTCACCGACGTACGAGTCGTCTGCCAGAACACCTTCGCGATGGCGTACTCCGAGATGTCGACTCGCCTTCGCCACAAGATGGGCGTTAACGAGCGAGCTCTGGGCATCACCGAGACGATCAACTACGTCAACGACCGGATGCAGCAATTCCAGCAGGCGGCCGAGGTCCTGGCTTCGACCAAGGCTACAATCAGCCAAGTGGATCTCATTATCCGTGCTGCCTACAACAAGAAAGCCGAGGAGACCATCCGCCACCGCGACGAGATCGTGAATCTCTACCGCAACGGGGCTGGTAATGGAGAGGGTACTCTCTACGACGTGTTCAACGCTATCACCGAGTACAACACGCACAGATCCAAGAAGGAGAACGACAAGCGTTTCGCTTACGCCAACTTCGGCACTGGGTCTATCGTCGCTCGGAGAGCTATCGACGCGGCTCTGGCTCTCGCGTGATTCTTTGAGTATACCGGAGGTCGGTTCCGGTTACCATCAAGATACATGGGCTCTTCGGAGCCCTTTCTTTTGAGCTAAGATGGGCTACTTCAATCACGAGGCAATGTTCGTCCTGTCCTTGAGCCCGGCCATGAGGGACAAGCTGACGGACGTCGTCGAGGAGGTCGTCCAGCTGCGCTCGAGCGGGTTGACCACTGAGGAGATCGAGAAGATGCTCGAGAACGACCTGGAGCTCATTGAGAAGTCGTCTTCGACTCCGCGGATGGTGCGGCATATCGCCCTTGGTACCAGTCTAGCAACTGGAAACTAACGGGTTTACACTCGGTCGGTTCAGGCTACTATCTATTCAAGAGGGACACCAACCACCTCTTGATCTCCGCTAAACAACATGGCCGCATCTCTGCGTATTCAACCCTCCTTCATCAAGCACGCCACCAAGGCGGAGCTTAAGAGCCTCAACCGTATGACCTCCGAGTTGCTCTCTATCGCTTGGGACGTGGGTGCCTCCCGCGCCGTGGTGATGAAGAACAAGAACGGCCCTAACGGTGAGCGCCGCACTCGCGTCCAGTTCGTGGACGACAACTGCAAGTATATCTCTGGCATCTACCTCTGATGCGACAACCGAGTTGAGCATAGATATTCGTAGCTCCTAGGGGAATGTGTGGGGTCGAGGGCGCTTCGGCGCCCTTTTTCTATGTACATAAGTACAAATCTATGATAAGATGATCATAGGTCAAACCAATCCATGGCCAAGACAACAAACGACAACGTGCCTCTCCCGCTCGCCGCGGGTCGCACCCTGAAGTCCATCGACCAGGTCGACTGCTTTCCGGTCGTTGCATCTCCGAAGTTCGACGGGTACCGCTGCATCACCCTGCCGCCAGTGACCGCCGAGAAGACAGGCGAGAGCGCCTGCGCGTGGTCGAGACGACAGAAGCCCATCCCGAACCTCTACGTGCAGGAGATCCTATCTCAGGTCCCAGCCTACTTCGACGGGGAGCTCACGGTTGGAGACACGTTCCAGTCCTCCGCGGCGGTGACCCGCAAGTCGTCCGAGCCGATCGACTTCATCTACTGGGTCTTCGACTACTTCGATCCGTCACTGGTTGACGCTCCGTGGATACGACGATTCGCGCTCGCTCAGTTCGCCATCGCCGGCCTTCCGCCTGAGATCCGCAAGCACGTAGTGCTTTGCCCGACGTACGAGTGCCGCTCTGGAGAGGATCTCGAGACCGCGTGGGACAAGTTCGCCGAGTACTCGTCCGAGGGCCTCATGCTTCGGACCGAGAAGCACGACGACAAGTACGTCTTTGGCAAAGGCAGCAAGTCGCTGATCAAACTCAAGCCGCTTGCTCAGACCGAAGGCAAGGTCGTGGGATTCGAGGAGGAGAAGTACGGGGCCAGCCTCAAGACCGTACCCGAGGAACTCTGGGGCACCACCAAAGGTCGCCACTCGGCCCTGGTCCTCGAGGGCCTGCCGGACTCCGACTTCCCCGGCGTGCGGTTCCGCGTAGGGACCGGCATGAACCACGCTCTCCGCAAGGAGATCTACGACAACGAGGAGAAGTTTCTGGGTCAGACGGTGACCTTCCGGTACCTGCCGAGCGGCACGAAGGACAAGCCGCGCCACCCCGCCTTCATCGGATTTCGCCCTGACTGGGACCTATGAGACCACACCCGCGCAGGCGCAGAGACATGATCAAGCGCCTTCAGAAGTTCACCTGCCCGTATTGCGACACGCTCGTCGGCTGCGACGAGTTCGGCAAGCTCGGGATGTACTCGCTCAAGATCTACAATCGTCATGTTCAACGTTGTCAAGAGATTCTGGAAGCGGCCCGTGCCGGTGACGCTGAAGAGGCCGGACGGCTCAGGGATGACCTACCGTGAGCTGGTAGACCTGCTCGGCAACTTGCGTCGCGCCGACCTCAAATCGACGAAGATCACGATGTCCGCCGCGGACCTCTACCTGCTCATCGAAGCGGCTCGAGCGGTACGCGAGGCCGAGATCGAGGACGCCTCTGTGAAGAACGGGCTCGGTGACGCTCCGTTCATCAGTGGTATGTCAGATGACTACGACGATTGCGGCATGGGCAGCGTGCTCTACGTGTGCCCGGCCTACGGTCTGGACTTCACCTACGCGTACCGGCTCGACCGTTAATCTCGTTTGCACGGTACGTAGTACCTATCGTTCGCGCATCTAGAACCGACTCCCAGAGTCAAAGTATAAACGAAGCTCGGCGGCGACCAGACTATTTACAAAAGTAAGAAAGTAGGTTAGGATAGATCTGTCAAAGGAAACCACCTCTCATGGAAACCACCTTCACCGCTCAGTACGACGTCTGCTACGACGACTTCGAGAACGTCTGGGCCGGCGTGGCCCACATGGTCACTGCCGCTGCGATCGACGAGAGCGAGGTCAAGGAGATGAAGCTCCTCGGCAAGGCTCCTCACGGCTGGCCCATAGTCGAGATGACCTTCGCCTCAGTCGAAGCGGCCCGCAAGGTCACAGCCGCCTACCTGGGGATCTTCGACGCCGAGGACCCCGAAGTTCTCGAGTACCTCTCCCACTGATACCTACGATGGAAACCACACGAGATCTGTTCTACGAGGGCGAGGTTCGCACTCTCAAGGCGGACGCCTTCCTCAGCGACAGTGGGCTTCGTAAGACGCAGCCGTGCACGGTCGTCCGAATGGAGCATCGCTACGGGCACAATCGCTTCGTGCTGGTACAGCTCCACGACGAGTACCGAACGTACGTCGTGGTCTATCCGGACCAGCTAGTCTGACCAGTTAACTAAGTGGAACAAGGGCCGCCGACAAGTGGCCCTTTTCACTATGATCACTCTGTAGACACTCACCCAGATGAAGACTTCACGCTTCGACTGGGACTTCCACCCTCTGGTCGACGACGTCACCGACGCGATCGAACGAGGGAGGATAGCCCTGAAGATAGGCTCCACGGACCACCCGCGACCCGAGGCCCGTTTGGCCATCCACGCCGTGGCTTCGTTCCTCGAGGAAGAGGACGGGTGGCCAACCGGAGCGGGTCCGGCTTTCATCGCTAAATTCCTTCGGCAGGCCGCCGACACTCGGATGAATCCATGATGGCCAGTATCAACTCGCTGCTCACACGCCTCAGAGCAGTAGAGGACTTCGTGGCTCCTGAGGAGGCTTGGTAGGCCCAATCTTATGACTGGTACATCAACCGTTTACCTTCTCGAGTGGCAAACTTAAGATTGATCTGTAACACAGGAACCTCTCATGACCACCACCGCTTTCCCTCGTACCCGCCGCACTCGCAAGGCCGCTCGCCCAAGAAAGTTCCGCAGGGCTCTGGCCACTACGACTTTCGTCCTCCTGGCCAGCGCCGGAGCGTTCTGGACTCTGAGCTCCACTCTCGATTCGATGACGTGGCGCGACTGCCAGGCCGGGGTCCAACGGGCCTGCGACGCGATGCAGAAGTGATCGAACAGGCCCTCCGATCGTGGAGGGCGGCTTTCGAAGATTGGCTCAGGCACCGCACTCGCGAGACTCAAGTGAACGAGCTCTCGGCTCGCAACTTCTACCTCCTCCTCAGGCCATGATCACCGACTACCACAGAGCTCGAGCCTACTCGGCTTTCCTCAATCGTCTCTACGTCTACCGCAACATCACCATAGACCACACGAGCGTCCAGCTCTGGCTCGACAAGCTCGATGACTGGGGACGTGGCTGTGGTGAGGGCTGGGAGACCGAGGAGGAGTTCGAAAAGATGCTTGACCGGCTCGAGCAGTCAGAGGTGGTGAGATGACCACCTCCGATAGCTTCACCGCGGACGACTACGCCTATGCTCTAGCGCATCTCACGGACGACTGCGAGTACGAGTGGATTCGTCAGACCACGGGTTTGTCCCATGACGAATGTGATAAGATCATGCAAGTAGCTTACGCAGCACAGCGGAGGACGTGGGAATGAGACCTGACATTCGTACAATTCTGGAACGCTGCATCGAGGACGGGGCCGCTCAAGGTTACCGTCGAGCCCATAAGCACGTGGAGAACCCCAGCGAAGGAGCCATCATAGACAACATCTCCGACGCCATCTGGCTCGAGATCGACACCTATTTCAACTTCGAGGAACCTACCGAGTGAAACTGAGTACTAGAACGAAGCGCGTGCTTGCGCGAGACGACGAGAAGCTGTGCGGGGACGGGGGAAGAGGGTGGGAGGTGAGACCTGCTAAAGAGCCGCTTAGCGCCTGGGCTCACCTTAAGTTGATGCTTAAGGAGTTCTTCTGATGGCCAACGCCAATGACCCTCTGTCTCCTCACGCCCGGCTCGTCTACGACGCTTTTAACCGGGTCGCCCTCTACGGGGAGCCGAGCTTCGAGACCGACCGAAGAGCCCTCGCCGCCGCACTGAGGAAGGCGGTGCATGTCCACGGGTGCTCACGAGAGAGCGAGTGGCTCGTGCCCGCGGATGATCTCCTGAGCCTCGCCTGCGAACTTGACCCTGGAGAATCCGATGACTGACTTCCGAGCACTGTGCGCTGAGCTAGTTGACAACATCCACCGTGGAAGCAGTGGAATGCTGGGCTGGACATCAGATCAAGAGGACGAACTTCTTGACCGCGCCCGCGCCGTCCTGGCCGAGCCCGAGCCGGAAGGGCCGACGGATGAAGAACTGATGGCGGTGTTCTGGGAGCACGAGAACGGCCTAGAAGAGATCTGGGACAAAGACTGGCCCGCCGCCGCTCGAGACGTTCTTGCCCGCTGGGGAGGCTCACATCGATGAGACCTTTCTCGACTCTGACCAAGCACTTCACACCAGAGCGTCGCGCTCGCATCGAGGAGCTCAAGGACACGCTTCGCGACGAGATGGCTCACAAGGCCAAGCGCGTCGTGCTGTCAGCCAAAAACTTCGACGCTTTGCTGAAGCGGCTCAAGAGAGCCGGCGGCTTCGATCCGAAGGTGGCTCGAGTGCTCACCACGCCGTCGCCGTGGGACGAGGACATGTGCCCGAACTGCGTGACGCCTTGGAAGTGCAACGGACCGCACATTCCGCAAGGGTGGGGTCGTCGCCTGCCGTCGCTCTACAACCGGCTTCACGCCACTGGGCTCATCAGGTGACCAGTTCCAAAAGTGGTACATGTCTTAAGTAAAAGACTTCCTGCGGACTTAAGATAGATCTGTAAACGAGGCGGGATACCGCCCACCACAATGGCAACCCAAACCCAGCTCAACACCATCGCCACCAAGCTCGCCGCAATCGCCGCGAAGCGCGAGGCCCTGGCTCAGCAGGAAGCGGAACTCAAAGCCGAAGCTCTCGAGCTCCTCGAGGATGTCGGTTTCACCACCGTGGACTGCCCCAAAGGCAAGCTTCAGGTCCGACTCACCAAGACCTACAGCTACACTCCACAGGACGAGATGGAGATCAAAGCCGCCAAGGCCGTGGTCAAGACTCTCGAGGACGACGCTAAGACCCGCGCGGACATCACCACCAAGACCGGCGTGGCCTTCACCGTCGCCAAGAAGGTGCCGGCATGAAGAAGTTTCTCCACATCGTGGCAGCCTCTCTGGTGGTCGGCCTCCCGGCCTACGCCGGCGGACGCGACGTGACCGCCACCGTCTACCACCAGTGGTACCATGGCCGGGCCGATGCCTGCGGCGGCACCTACTCCGACCACAGGGTCTCAGCCGCCCACCCGTGGCTCCCCTGCGGCTCTCGGGTCCGCGTGGTCCACAACGGCCGGTCGCTGGTCGTTCCGATCACGGACCGGTGCGACTGCTCGAGCATCGACCTCTCGTACAAAGCCGCGAAGATCCTCGGTGTCCCTACCGACGGCATCGCGCGGGTCCGCATCCAGGAGCTATGATGGCTCTAACTGAGCAGCTGATCGACTACTGGAACCAGACCGGTAGGTTCAAGCCTCAGCAACCACGCCCAAGTGCGGCTCCATCGAATAGTTACTGGCGTAGCAACAAGACGCCACTAGAGCGCTGGATCACTCTCACTTCTCGGAAGACAAAGCGATCTGTGTCCGCTTACCGCGGCGTCCAGCGCAATTCCGGGGCTAACTCCCAGGAGAAGCCCTGGCGGACAATGCTATGCTACCAGGGGCGTAGGTACTACGGCGGCCACTTTCACACGGAGCGCGAAGCCGCTCTCAAGTGGAACGAACTGGTCCTCAAGTACGTTGGTCCCCTAGCATCGTCTGTTCTTAACGAGGTCTGAGCCATGGTCACTACCGAGATCCCGATCGACGTCTCTCGCAACGCGATCATCCGCCTCAAGAACGCCGTCTACCGGCAGTACCAGGACGAGTGCGGCCCAGGCTACGACTCTCCCAAAGCCTTCATGCTGCTCGGCAAGCTCGAGGCGATCGACCAGATCCTTGACATGGACGGGCAATGAGGCACCTTATCGACTACCGCGACGCCACTGCCGTCCGCGCCAAGATCAAAGAGCTCGAGGAGGATCTCTGGCTCTACGACCACTCGAACCCTACACGCTGGGAGTGCGAGAGGCAGATCGAACAACTGGAGTCCTGGCTCCAAGACCTTCAAGCATCCTGAACCTACTTTCCTAAACCAGCACCATGACCGAGACCACTCGCAGCGGCCGCAAGCCCCAGTTCACCGACGAGCAGATCGTCGAGATGCGTACCGCTTGGGCTCACGGCCGGCGCATCAAGGACCTCTCCGACGACTACTGCGTCAGCGAGCCGACCATCTCGTCGATCGTCCACGGCAAGATGTACAAGCACGTTCCGGTGGTCCCTCGCCAGGTTAAGCCTCGCTCCAAGGACTTCCGCTACCCGTACACCTACGCTGGCGACTTCTTCCGCTTCTACGCTCCGTCGATCTCTGACCGCGAGGCCTCTCAGCTTCGCCAGGGTCTGGCCCACGTGCTCGGCATCACCGACACCGAACTCGCCAAGGCGCTGGCCGACTGGGAGCTAGATAAGCGCGAAGCTCCGGCCGTACGGACCTGGACTCGCCGCCTGGTCGAAGCTCTGAGGCTCTCCCGATGATCCGCGAGATCTGGCCTCTGTGCGAATGCGGCTCGTTCCGCGTCCCCGCCGGGGCTTCCCCTCTGCCACAAATGCTCTATCCTCTCCACGACTCTACAGGAGATCAAAGATGACCGGCCTGTCGAAGATCAATATCATAGAGGGCGTCAAACCAGTGCTCTATGACGAAACTTTCACGGTGAAGAAGCAACGCTGGGGCACGTTCGTCTCGTACGATCTGGAAGGCGCTCCGATCATCACGTCCATGACCGAGGAGCTCTGCGTCGCCGCGACTCAGTGGTACCTCAAGGCTAAGCAAGACGGCTTCGAGAAGACCACAACGAAGTACGAGTCGACGGCGGGGTGGAAACTATGAAACCGACTGTGTTCGCGCTCTTCGCGTTGATTGTTGGCAACGCTACACTCGCGCTGGCTCAGCCTTGCAACTACTCGTACTGGGTGTGGCTCGGTGGTGAGCGGGTCAAGGTCTGCTGCAACCAGCAGGGCCTGTGCCTGACCAAGTACGGCATCTACTCGCAGGGACAATGATACTACGGGGGTTGGCGGCTATAATAGCTACGTCAACGATCATCCAGTTCGACTTTGTCCCCGTCCCGGTACCAGAAGAGACAGCTCGATGGTGCTCTGCCATCGTGGGAGCCCCTTACGGAACCGACAACATCGCCGATGACGAGTGGCGAAGATTCCAGCGATGCGTCAAACAACGAACCACGTGAAATGAGTACCCTGCTCACCAAACCGCTCACCGCAAAGAGCGTCGCAGAAGCCCTCGGTGTTGCCGCTGGGCTTCTTTTAGTGTCTGCTGCCGGGACCCTTTTCGGTGCTTTCGTCATCCAGTGGATCCTCTCGTCCTGCGGGATCTACCAGGCGACGTACGCTCAGGCCGTCGGAGCCCTGGCTATCTGGGAGATCATCAAACCACGCATGGAGTCCAAGTGAGCTTAGGCAAGTACACCTTCACGCTTGAAGACAATACAGGCTACGGCATCGTGATGACTGTGCCCGAGGGCGAGTCCATCGACGAGATGCTCTATCACTTCAAGCAGTTCCTCTTCGCCTGTGGCCACAAAGTCGCACAATCGGACGAAAGCTAGTTCATTATACTTTTCATCTGGGCGATAAAACCAGATGCACGACTGATGGATCCCACGTACCCGACAACCAGTTTTAACGATGAGGAGGCCAAGCTCATCCACCGCGCGGTCCGCTACTACCAGATGAACTCCACCGTGGTAGGGTCGGACGAGTATCACCGTTGCGATCAGATCCTCGATGCTACCTACGACATCTTCGTCAGGGAGCTCCGAGCTCACATCAAATGCGACATCTGACTTGGGACAGGTTTACTTTCTCAGGTTCTCATGTTAAGATAGACCTATGAATTCCCAGAACCAACGCAAAATGCTCGGCCAAGCACAACGCCTCTACGACATCGGTTCACGCGAGGCGATCCTGGAGTTCCTCCAGAAGAACGACCCTAACGGCGTCTACTCCGACCAGGCTAGCTTCGACGAGGGCTACGACCCGATGACCTACGACGAGGCTCTTCTTGAGCTCGAAGGCATCATCAACGAACTGCTGCTTGACCAGCAGGAGGTGCTCGCGTGACCGAAGAGAACGCCAAGGTCACTCCGGTGAGCGTGGTCGACGAGATGAAGACCGCGTACCTCGACTACAGCATGGCGGTGCTGGTCGGGCGCGCCATCCCCGACCTGTACGACGGCCTGAAGCCGGTGACCCGCAGGGTCCTCACCGCCATGAAGTGGCTCGGGCTGCGGCCCGACGCCCGCTACATGAAGGCCGCAAGGGTCGAGGGCGAGACGATGGGCAAGCTCCACCCGCACTCCGGGGCTTACGGAGCGATGGTCACAGCGGCCGCGTGGTGGACGAACAACCACCCGCTGGTCGACGGCCATGGCAACTGGGGTAGTCCGACTGACGGAGCGGCCGCTCCTCGCTACACGGAAGCAAAGCTCACGAGCTTCGCCTGGGAGACTCTGCTCCAGGACTCTGAAACCTGGGCGGCCAAGGACAACTACGATGGGTCTCTACAGGAGCCGATCCAGTTCAACGCTCGAGTGCCCGCGTTGCTCCTCAATGGCTCCGAGGGCATCGGCGTCGGCTTCGCCACTCGCGTCCCGACTCACAACCTTCGTGGCGTGGCCAAGGCTCTACGAGCTCTGGCCGAGGACGATATCAAGGCCGCGAAGAACGCTCTGGTTCCGGACTTCCCAACCGGCTGCGACGTGGTCAAGGACGAAGGTCTGGTCGAGTACCTCAACACCGGCATCGGGGCGATCCGCATGCGTGCCAAGTGCGAGCGCGAGGAGATCGACTACGGCAAGCGCTCTAAGCGCATGTCCCTGGTGTTCACCAACCTTCCGCTCCACTCTAACACCGAACAGATCGGCAACCAGATCAAAGAAGCCATCGAGAAGGACAAGGTCTCCACTGTGGCAGATGTCCGAGACGAGACCGACCGTAGTGGCATCCGCTTGGTCCTCGTGCTCAAGGCTAACGTCGACGTGGACAAGGCCGAGTCTGAGATCTTCCGCAATACGTCGCTCGACTCGAAGTTCTCGGCCCACAACCTCTCGATCGACCATCTGAAGCCTGTCCTGCTGGCTCCGCACGACATGCTCATCCGCTGGGCGAAGTGGCGCGACGGGCGATTCGTGGTGGCGCTTAAGGCCGAACTCGAGAAGCGTCGCGGTCGTCTCGAGGTGGTGCAGGGGCTCATCACGGCACTCACGATCATCGACGATGTGATCACCACAATCAGGGCCTCGAAGGACCGAGCCGACGCGAAGAAACGACTCGAGAAGATGCAGTTCACGCCGAAGCAAGCGGACGCCATCCTCGACATGCGCCTCTCGGCTCTCACCAAGCTCGACGAGACGGACCTCCAGCAGGAGGCCAAGGACATCCAGAAGCGTATCAAGGAGATCCTCGGGTTGACATCCAGCGAGAAGCTTCGCAAGGAGTACATCATCAAGGAGGTCGAGGATCTGGCCGAACGGCACGGGAACGCCCGCAGGTCCGAAGCTATCGAGGAGCCCAAGTACGTAGCCGTTGCTACCACCGTCAAAGTTGGCAAGGAGAAGGTCCAGGTTGCTCAGGTCGGACCCAAGCCTCGGTTCATTCTGCTGGACGAAGACAAAGGCATCCTGACCCAGCTCAAAGGCCCGCGAGGAGCCACGATGATCGTCCAACCCGACGAGAAGATGGTTCTGGCCTGCGATAACGGCTTCGTGTATAAAGTAGGAGCCTGGTTTAAGGGTCCTGTGTATAACCAACCGACAAAAGTACTTGGCAAAGTTTCAACTACTCATTTGCCGTCAAATCTATGGTTGGCCGTATGGGATACATCGGAAGGTACATTTGCAAATTCAATTTCTTGGGACGCGCTGTCTCGCACCACGGTCAAAGGCAAGCGGTGGCTTCCTGAGGGTGCTACGCTACGCTACTTCGGTACTGGCACCTACACTCTCGAGTACACGTCCAAGCGGCGCAAGCCGCGAGAGATCTCGGCCAACCAGCTGAAGCCCAAGTGGCCCGGCGGCCGAGGTCACCGAATCGCTATCCCTGGAGAAGTGGTATGAACTGGCGAACAGAGCTCGAAGCGATGATGGTCAGTCTCGAGGACGAACTCGAGGTGCTGGTCATCAAGTCCGAAGCGCGCCCTATGGCCCCGATGGCCGTTCCCATCGACTATCCGGTCTTTGACCGTGAGTTCGACGCTGGGTACGGAGGTAGCGAGGGCTGCAGCTTCACCGCATGGGGCGGCAAGTACGTGTACTTCCCTGCTGTGTACGATGGGAGCGAATGGCTCGAGTGCGTACCACGCAACCCGTGCCTCGTCGCGACTACTCACATCGGAGGGCAATGATGAACGGAGAAGAGGGCGCGCTGGCCGCGGTCGAGCGCCTCTACAAGGAGAATAACGAGGGGCTCAAAGAGCTGGCGATGATCGAGGCTGAGGAGCGCCACTGGAGACAGTACGTCGGCCTCATCGGAGTTGCCATCGAAGACACGATCCCAGACCAGTGCGAGATCTCCACGCTCGACGCGGTAAAACTCCTGGTGAGAGAGAACAACGCGCTTCGCGTAGCGTTGGGCCTTCCCACCTACTCCCAACTCTCTCGTATCATGGAGGAAGATGACTAAGGTCATCCTTGAGCTCGGCGGGAACGTCGCGCGGATGGACAAAGCAATCGAGCTGGTGAAGCAGAATCCCGGCTCTTTCTTCATCGTGTCGTCCGAAAGCGACCCGGTCACTTGCGTCCAGAAGATCAAGATCGCTGGGTTGGACCCGTCCAGAACCACTTTGGACTATTCGGCCTGGGACACGGTCACCAACTTCACCAACACCAAGCGCATCATCGACTCGATCAACGCGGACGAGCTGATGGTGGTCACCGACGGCTTCCACATGCTTCGCTCGATGACCATCGGGAAGATCGTCTACTTCGGGTCTAAGACCAAGCTGAGTGCTCACCCGAGCTCTCCGAAGGATCATGACGAGAGCCGGAAGCTCGTGTTGTGGGACGCCGTGAGGTCGCTTATCTCGCGCTTCCTCGGCAACACACTCTACGACCAGAAGGTCTACGACGATCGGATCACCATGATCCAGAACGACTACTATGTTGCTCGCAGGCTCCAAGGAGGTTGACCAATGGGCAGGCCAGTTGATCGCGACGTGAACTACATGAAGACCATGTTCGGCACCACCAAACTAGTGACTGACTACGAGGCCTCTAGACCGGACTTCATGAGGCTAGCGCGTGAAGGAATCCAGAAGTACAAGGACTCCTTGGTCTCATTGGCTTCCGAAGACCTGTCAAACTCGTCGGACATGGCGGGTTCACTCCGGAACTCGGACGACTATGATGACTGGGAATACGGCACGGAACCCATTCCCGGGGACCCGACATGGACGAGAAAACCCAGTTCGTAGAGGCTACTCTTGATTGGGCAGAGAGCCGCATGGAGCACCTGCTTAACCAGGGGCTTATCATGGAGGCTCTCGATCTTGGCCGCGAATTCCACGAGTGGATGCGAGCTCCGTACGGATTCGATCATGACCTTTGACACGTACCGTATGAATCTTGAGGCCCTTGCTATGGAGCGCATCAGCCATCTGGTTGACCGCGCCCACGATCTGGAGTTCACCGAGCACGAGCCTCGTACCTCGCAGCTCCTCCTCGAAGAAGCTAAGGACCTCGCGACCGCCATGGACGATATGGAGGACATCTTCTTCGTACGCTACTGGCGCACCATGAGCGACTCCGAAGGAGCCGTGTTCGACCTCTTCCACTGCGACTCCGAGCTCTCGTTCGGAGGCTTCTGATGCGCATCGTATGGACTCGTTTCTGGGACGGCTTCGAGGGACTTGGACTTGCTTTCGAGTGGTGGCAGGCTCTTTTGTCCATCCCGCAATCAAGCGATTACCTCTGCGAGTACGTGGACTTCTGGGAGGAACTCGGAAGCGGCTGGATGGATCAGTACATCTGGCCCTACGACGACTGGTTCAATCCGACCGTAAGCCCTGAGCGTAAACTGAGGCTGGGACGATGACTCGCATCCAAGCCACTTCCGGCTATAGCCCAGACTTCGGCTACTCGATCTCCATCTGTTTCGGAGACGGTCCCCTGATGACCCTGGAGGGCCTCGAACTGGAGGAGATTAGGTATCTATCGGACATGCTCAATTGCCTCCTCTGGGACCCTGACAGGGCCGAAGAGGAAGACTGGCCGGACGGCTCCGACTACTGAGGACACCATGCGGGCATCGAAACTACCAGCTACGATCTTCTTCCTCCTGGCGATGGCCTCGCTGGGCCTCACGCTCTTGGCTCCGGCCGCCACGTTCTACATCTACGTGGGCTTCGCCTGTGTGTTCCTACTGCTAGGGCTCCGCCACTCTCTGAGGCCATGACCGACACCGATCGCTCGTTCGAGATCCTGCACTTCTCCATCCGGTACCCAAAGGCCGTGATGCAGTACCCCTTCTTCGTCCACAACATCGTGTGGCGAGCGCACGACAAGGAGTTCAAGGACTATTGCATCGGGCTGACCGAGGACTGGCAGCGCACAGAAGTGGTCTTCGACACGCAGCTGGCCGAGGAGTACATCGACGGGCTGGACTTCAGCATCGACGAGATCGACAACCAGTTCGGGTACGGCAAGGTCGAGATCAAACAGAAGGACGGGTTGAGACGGGACGCGGTGTTTCACAGAGCCTATCAACGGCAGTTTCCGTTTGTAGTCTACATTGAGAAGTTCGACTGTTTCCGCGCGTGGGGCTACACCGAGTCGAATGCGATCACTCACGCCTGCGCGCATGAGATCCGCATGCTGCAGTTGAACGAGAGGCTCTACAACGGGCGATTCGTAGCGTGGTGTCACTTCCGCCGCGTGGTGGAGACCATGGACAGGTTCTGGGACTAGGGGTTTACTTTCTCAGGTCAATGGTATATGATTGATCTGTCAAAGGAAGGCCAATGAACTTCATCAAGCTCTCCAGGTTCCAGAAGAAAGCGCTCCTCGCGATCATCGCTTCCACGGGTCTCCGTGAAGACCTCCGCCGTGGCTACCAGACCGGCGAGCTCCACAGAGTCTGGACCTCCCACCACACTCGCGAGCATCGCATCAACGAGCTCCGCGAGATCGGGCTCATCCGCTGGGAGCAGGTGAACGGCTGGGTGGTTACCGGACCCGGCATGCGCACTCTGGCTCTCAACTCTAAGCCTGCCTGACTTCTTCGGCCCCGCTTCGGCGGGGCTTTCTTCTTATCTGCAAACACCATGGACAAACAACCTCTACAACGCGTCCACAACGGCGCCTTCCTCGTCAACGAGACCGCCAAGAATGACCCGGCCTGCCAGCTCGTCATGGAGCAGTACCTCAAGCAACTAGAGCGCGAGGAGTGGCGCCGCAACGAGATCCGCGCTGGCCGCATGAGCCTGGCTCCCGAGATGACGACTTGGGACATCTCCGACCGCGACTGACATGTCTTTGCTGTCCCTTCACGACCACGACCTGGCCATCGAAGCCTTAGAGTTCTGGATCCAACGACTCATCCACGACTACGCTGAAGACGAGGCTCTCACCGAGAAGATTTGCCAGGTGGATTCGCTCCTCCAGTCGATCAAATTGCAGAGAGACAAGTTCACAGTTTAATGATTGGTGTATAATCACAAGGTCTCGGTCGTATCAACGACGGCGATCTTTATGAGGGGTTTCTCGGAACCTACCCGAGGCGAGACTCGGGGATGCAACGTCCCTTAAACTTCCTGTGCCGTGGAGGAATGCGCCCTGAGACGGGCGAGTGACCGTCCTCTATACGGATGCTGAGTTCTATCCTATCTAATGCTTTCGTCCCTCACGATTGCGGCCGTGTCCCTGGTGGGTACTGCTGCGACGTCATTGGCTCTACTGCCTTCGCCAGTGGCTTCGGCCACTATCCCCTACTCGATCATTCGAGAAGAGCCGGACACGAAGGTAGCCATCCGAGAGGCCGCTCCAGAACCAATCAAGGAACCACGACTGATCTGTAAGGGCTGCAACGCAAACGAACAGATTGCGCTCCAGACGCTTCAAGACCGCGGAATCAAAGACCGCAACGCGCTTGCCACCATCATGGGGAACATTCGACAAGAGTCGACATTCGTTCCCAACGTCTGCGAAGGCGGCGCGCGCGCGGGCTACCACGGTTGCCGCTCGGGAGGCTTCGGCCTCATCCAGTGGACATCCGAGAACCGCTTCCGCGGGCTTGGGACCCACGCTCGGAAGCTCGGGCATGACCCCTCTTCCATTCACGCCCAGCTCAGCTACATCTTCGAGGAGCCCCAGTGGAAAACCATCGAGGACAAGATGCTGAAGCCAGGCCGCACCATCGACGACTACATGCGAACCGCTTACAAGTGGATCGGGTGGGGCCATCACGGTGCACGGACTCACTTCGCTTACGAGTACGCTCGTAAGTTTACCCTCGAGAGCTGAGTCTATGATGACTGGGAGCTCGAGAGGGCTCCCTTTCTTCATTGGCGTGTAGCTCAGTGGTAGAGCCGCCGACTGTTAATCGGCTGGCCGCAGGTTCGAGCCCTGCCACGCCAGTTGCCACTTTGCGCCGGAAAGATAAACCGGAATGCCGGTGGCACTAAATCCTACTTCGGTAGGTCGGGGGGATGGCCTCCCCCGCTCGTGCCCCCACCTCTGTGCGCCCTTGAGGCGTCTCACGTGTTAAACGGGGCCTTCGCCTTCGTAGCACAGTGGTAGTGCAGCTGTTTCGTAAACAGCAGGTCGCTGGTTCAAATCCAGTCGAAGGCTTTCGAGGTAAGATCCCTCAGGCCGAGAGATCAACATGCTTTCCACCGAGACGCGCCTTCGCCTCGAGGACATCGCGGCCCGCATCGCGGGCGGCATCGCCGTCTCTTTCGAGGAGATGACCTGGGCACAGAAGTGGGCAGACCACAATCGGTCCGCGGCTCGTATCATCAACCAAGCGCGTCGAGAAGCCATCCAGGGAAAGCCTGAGCCGGGCTCCATGAACGAGTTCCTCAACGACCTCGACCTCGGAGACCCGGACCCTCGGAACCACCTCATCGGCCCGCAAGATCCTACCGACCTGGCATGTTGGTTCACCAAACCTGACAACTGGTTCCTCGAGAACGATGACTGACCCAGTCTGGAGCCTCAACATCTTCATCGGTATCGGTCTGCTATGGGTCATCGGCGTCATAGCTGCGATCATCATCGAAGCGACCAACGAATGAACTGGTACAAGGGCGGCTAACTCGGTCGCCCTTTCTTTATGATCAACTCATGGAAAGGAACCCATCTGTCGTCTTCCTCGAAGAGTGGATCTCCGAGCATGGTCTCGAGTCGCTCAAGGAGCAAGGCATCCGTATCACGAACGACCAGCGCCACACCGGCCTCTACTGCTTGAAGTACGGGCCGATAGCTGACAAGTCCTCCCGCATCGTGCAAGTGTGCCGTGGTGCGGTTGTCGAGGACTGGTTCGGCACGTGGCAGACCGTGGCGTACGCGTTCGACCGGTTCTTCAACCCGGGAGAGCCGTGGGCCGCTGAGATCGACTGGAAGTCGGCTCGGGTCTACGAGAAGTACGACGGGTCTCTCATCAAGCTCTTCAATCACTACGGGACCTGGGTGGTCTCCACGTCCGGGACCGTCGGAGCGGACATTCGGTTCGGCGAGATGCCGATGACATTCGAGCAGCTCTTCTGGCAGGTGTTCGGCAAGGTCGGGTACTCCAAGGACGATCTGGAACCGAGTCTCGTCTACATCTTCGAGCTCTGCTCGTCGCGCAACAAGGTCGTCGTCAACCACAAGTTTGACACTCTTCCGCTTCTGGCCGTGCGCGACAAAGCGACCATGGCCGAGATGCCTTTGGAAGGCTTCAGCGGGACATTCCAAGTCGCGCAACCCTGGACCTACCTCCGATCTCTGGACAAGATCCTCGAGTGCGCGTCCACACTCAAGGGCTCAGAGCACGAAGGCTTTGTCATCGTGGACAAGCACGGTAGCCGACTGAAGGTCAAGGGCGAGTCGTACGTCCGCATGCACCAGGTCAAGGGCAATGGCGACCCGAGTTTCTTCGAGCTTTGGAAGGCCGATGATCTCGAAGAGTTCTTGACTTACTTTCCGGAGTATCGCAAGGAGTTCGACCTGCGGGTCTCTCAGATCGCCGTGATCGGCCACTGGGTCGAAGACTTCGTGCGGCTCTACCGAGAGCTGAACCAGAAGGAGTTCGCTATGCAGGTCATGGAGCACCATAAAGCTGTGAGCGGCGCCATGTTCGGTATCAGAGCTGGCAAATACTCGAGCTTCTCCGAGTGGCTCTCCGAGCAGACAGAGAAGAAGTACCAGGAGATCGCAGTCCTATGAACAACGAGATTAACGTGCCTGACCCGTGGGGCGTGACAGTTACCGAGAACAATATCGGGGAGCCGCTTAAATTGACTTGCCCGAATACGTTCACGATCGCGGGATCTCAAATCGAAATTCCGAAGACCGCCGGTTGCTGGAGGATCAACGGGAACTTTCACGTCCACGTGGCTAAGCGCCCTAATCGCCTCAGCCGCCTGATGACCAGATTCTTGCTTGGCTGGGAGTGGATGGACACATGACCACTATCCGCTTCATCGGTGATGTCCACGGCAAGTGGACTCGCTACAAGAAGCTCATCAAGGATGTCCCTCGCTCGATCCAAGTGGGCGACCTCGGCATAGGGTTCTACAACCCTCGTACCGAAATCTACTCCCGCCCGCCTTTTGACGCCATGTCCAAGGGCGACCACAAGTTCATCCGAGGCAACCATGATAACCCCTCGCAGTGCCGTTCTCATCAGTGTTGGATCCCTGACGGTGCGTTGGTTGACGATTCCGTGTTCTGTGTTGGCGGTGCTCTGTCGATTGACAAGCATCTTCGCACGGAGGGCTGGGACTGGTGGGCCGACGAAGAGCTCAGCTACTCGGAGTTTCTCACGCTCATGGACGCTTACGAGGAGGCTCGTCCGAAGGTCGTTGTCTCCCACGAGTGCCCCGAGACCATGGTGAACCACGTCCTTAGCGTGAAGAACAAGTACAAGTACGACATCCCCAGCGTCACACGGCAGTTCTTCGACAACCTGCTCTACGTGCACAAGCCAGAGCTCTGGATCCACGGGCACTGGCACTTCGATCACCACACCGTGTTCGACGGGGTCGAGTTCATCGGCCTCGGAGAGCTATCCTACGTCGACCTCGACATCTGATGGACACGATCAACAAGGCCCGCATCGCGGCTGAGAGGTACCAGATGACCAAGAAGCAGCAGCTCTGGGGTTTCGTCTACAAGTGCGCCTACGATCGATGGGCGGCTTCCGGGTTTACTTCTGAGGGTGATTATGCTACAATGGTTATGGCCCTTGGCTTAGGAGATCGGTTCTGGGAATGAGCTTCTTCCTTCTTTGGATTGCTTCGGCCTTCTCGGCTGCATTCCTCAACCACCTGCTAGTCCACAACAACCCACAAGACTAATGCGAAACGACGAGTCTAGCGCGATCATCATCGGCCTGCTTGGTGCCATCGTCGTCGGCGGCTTGGCTTTCGGCTTGCCACAGTACGGCGTGTACACCAAGACCCTCAGCGGTAAAGCTCAGCTCCAGGAGGCCGAGTTCACCCGTCAAGTGGCCGTGCTCGAGGCCAAGGCCAAGCTCGACTCTGCCAAAGAGCTTGCTCAGGCCGAGGTCGAACGTGCCAAAGGTGTCGCTCAGGCCAACCAGATCATCGGCGATAGCCTCAAGGGCAACCGCGACTACCTGTCATATCTTTGGATCACGGGCCTTGAAGAGGGTAACAAGAATGGTAACAAGACCGTGTACATGATCCCAAGCCAAGGAAGCATCCCTGCTCCAGTCTTCAACGTAGACAAATGAGCGAAGTTCAAATCATCGCTCCACCTGGCTACACTCAGCAGGAGCTCGAGAAACTGCTCGAGCAGCACCTGAGCAACGCTATCCTCGATTCGCTCATCTCGTACCTGAAGAAGACCGCGGACATCATGGACGAAGCTGGGCTCGAGCACATGACGTCCGACGATCTTCGCCGCATCGCCCTCGAGATGGCGACCACATTGCAGTAGAGTTGTTTACGGTTGCTCGGCTCGGGTATAGAATGAACATATAGGACCACAAAGGAGGTCAATGACAGGCTACATCTTCGAGCTCTACGAAGACGGGACTCTGGGCGGCTCAGGCGGCCGCTCGGTCCACGTCGTCCGCGTTAGGGATCCTTTCGGTGAGTACATCGGGGAGGTAAGAAGCCTTTCGGCCGAAGACTCCCTGATGCTTGCTCTTCGACTGAAGAAGGGAGACAAGGGGCGCTACGCGACCGACCACGGACTGTGCGCATGAGAGACATTATGATCACTCAAGAAGAGCTGGACAGAGTCCAGCAGCTCCACGACCTGATCCAAGACAATGGTCTCACGGTCATGCGAACCGAAGAGCTCGAGGAGTGGACCGAACTCTTTGCCAAAAGTCTAAGTGGCAAAGGTGACCAGTTCCCGGATTGATTCACTTTGCTCCTTAATGGCTCCTTTATAGTTTATGATGGACCCATGGAAAACCAACTCCAACAGCAAGGTGTCCTTCTAGCCGATCACAAGCTCGACGACAAATCCGTCGTGGTCATCGGTGACATCCATGGTTGCGCTGACGCTCTTCGTCAGATACTAGCCCAGGTTTATGGTACTAGATGCACGCTGGTCTTCACTGGCGACTTGATCGACCGAGGTGACGACAGTGACGTTGTGCTTCGCACGGTGCGCGCTATCCACGAGAAGCCCAAGTCGTACGGGCTCAAAGCTGTGCACGTAGTCCGCGGCAACCACGAGCAGATGGCACTGGACGCTTACAAGGAGTCCAAAGACGAACACGTCCAGGGCAATCCGTTCCGGCTGGCCAAAGGCAAATACCAGCTCTGGAAGCAGAATGGCGGCACGAAGGAGAACTTCGACTTCATGACCGATACCGACATGTGGTCATGGCTGGAGACTCTTCCGCTCTACTACGAGCATCCTTCTGAGATCGAGTGGGAGCACGACGAGCCTCGAAAGCTTCTCGTGAGCCACGCTTCGGTCGAGTCCGGGGTCCCGCTTGACGAGCAAGATCCAGAGGTTCTGATCTGGGATCGCCATGTCGAAGGCTACGGCAAAGACTATCTGACAGTGCACGGGCACACGATCTGCCGCAACGGAGAGCCAGTGGTCTACGAGACGAAGACCGGAGACGTGCTAAGGATCGATACGGGCTCTTTCTTCACTGGCATCATCACCGGTATCGCTCTCAGAGAAACCACTTGATCAGCCGGTACAAGCCAGGTTTGCTTAAGTCAGACTCGGATAGAATTGGAATGGCATAAAGGAACAAGATGACCGCCGCGTATGTCATGATCGGGGCCCCGGGCTCTGGCAAGACCACACGTGCTAGAGTCCTGGCTGACGTAGTCGGGGCTCTTGTCGTTTCGACCGACACGATCCGAGAGGAGCTCTACGGGTCGGAGAGGATCCAGGGCGACTGGGCGGAGATCAAGAAGGTCCTAGAACGCAAGGTCAGCACTAACGTAGGTAACCCCGTTATCTTAGACGCGACCCACTACAGGACCTCCTACCGCCGCGAGGCGATCAACCTGTTACGACGCTCCGGGTACGAGACCGTGATCGGGGTGGTCGTCGACGCCACTCTTGAAGAGTGCTTGGCCCGCAACTCGGCTCGGGACCGCGAGGTGCCAGACCACGTGGTGGAGAACATGTGGTGCATCCTGAAATCCCAGCTCTCGTCTATCGACAAAGAGGGCTTCACCGCCACGATACGCATCTGATGGAAACTTTGATCATCGGCGACGTGCACTCGCAAGCGCGCCCGCTGGAGAAAGCTCTAGAGTACGCGGCTCAGATCCCGGACTGCCTCGTCATCCTCCTCGGTGACCTGTTCGACTCACGCTGTAACACGTCCGAGACCGCTGAGGTCTACGGCCTAGTGCGCACCTTCCAGGACGCGTTCGGGGCCGTGGTCATCCATTCGAACCACCAGGACAAGCTCCTCCGGTTCTACAAGGGCAACCCGGTCGATCTGGTTAAGACGCCAGGGCTGGCACGCACGATCAAGGAGTTCGACGATACGAACATCGACCGCGAGGAGATCCGGACCTGGCTGTCCAAAGCTTACTACGGCTACATCTTCAAAGATTCTCGCTTGAGAGAGTACAGAGCGGCTCACGCCTATTTCCCTAGCTGGATCGGCGGGGAGATCAACGAAGCCATGGCACGACCTGTGCTCTACGAGGACACTAACTCCAAGGCTCGCGGCATGATGCTCTACGGCAAGATCGACCACGCGACCGGGCAGCGCGTTCGTTGGTGGGAAACCGACAAGACTTTCCCGTGGACACGCGTTGCTGGCCACTACCACTGCGTACACATCAGCGACTCTTCGATCGTACTCGATGGCTCTTGCGGCAACGAGGGCGGGCGCCTGCCTGTCTACAGAATCGAAGACCGGCAGTTGATCTACTTCTGATCTAGATTGGTAAAATCAATCCGTGAAGCCTCCTGTGGAGTTCATGGATACAACGCAGATCATCTACCCCACGGAGCGACTGCTGGCCAACCCGAAGATCTTCATGGCTATCGCCAAGATCCTTGATGGTCCGGACTGGGAGACTCTTGCTGGCGCCTTCTACGACCTGATCGAGATTCGCATTCTCGAAGCGGACTGCGAGGAAGATGCCGAGTTCGGATCTCCCGAGGTGTGCTTTCGATTGAAGCCCGAGGACGAGCGGGTGGTCCAGGTGATCCTCCAGAATGGCAATGCCATCGAGCTTCACCCAAGTGAGGACGAGCAATACTACTCCTCGATCAAGACTGAGGAAGAGTTCGCGATCACCTCGACGATCAACGCTCGCCTGATCCGCGCGATCGAGGAGGCCGCTCCCGAGGTTGCTGGAGACATCGCGCTCTGCGAGCCTCCGACTCCCGCTAACGAGTTCCTCCGCGACTCAGAGAACGACTGCTTCTCCGGCCAGTTCCACCTCCTCTCGGATCCCGAGAAGCTTTTCGATTTCAGGGTCGAAGTGGTAGACCTCAACGCGGACCAGCTCAAAGCATCAGTACGACGCGTGAAGTGAAACGAAGCAAATTCGATGTCGGAAACCAACCCGCCCCTCTCGAGTTCCTACGCAAGAGAGTGGCTCATCCAAGAGTCTCTCCCGACCGAATGGCACATCCTTGTCTCAGCCATCCTGCTAAATCAGAGCCGCAGGACAGAGGCCTGGGACATCTGCTTAGAAAGTTTGTTCGAAAGATGGCCGATCGCCGCAGAGCTCGCGTCTTCAGATTCCTCGCTTGAGGAACTACTGAAGCCTCACGGTTTCTCGAACGTCAAGGCCAAGCGGCTCAGAAAGATGTCGGAGCAGTACATTGAATGGGATCGAAAAGATCCCCGAAGCCTCTACGGTTGTGGGCAATACGCCTTCGACTCGTGGAGGATTTTCGTTAAGGGGCACAGGCCACTTCCCGACGAGGTCAACGACGGAGCCCTCAAAGGCTTTCTTGTCAGGTACCACCGCCATGGATGGCGAATTGGACAACCGTTGCCGAGCGTTCTGGGAGACAGCCAGAAGCTTAGGAAAAGAGAGGCAGTACGAGACCCGTTACCGCGTAGCTCGTCAGCAGGGGCTTTGTCGACGCGAAGCGATAGAGGTTGCGGCTTGGAATCTAAATCTACCGGGGCGTCCTTGGTAGCATAATACACCAAACAGGAACCAACTCTGATGCACCACTGGATCGACTACGAGCTTAACCGCCTCAACACTCAGAAGGATGAGATGGTGGCGGACATCAAGAAGCTCGAGAACTCGTTCAACCTCTGGGTGCAGAAGCTCGAAGAGCACATGGGCAAGATGACGATCGCGGCCGACAAGATCGGGCAAGGTCTAGACGCCTACAAAGCCAAAGTCGAGCGGGCTGCGACGACTGAGAATCGAAAGCTCCAGAGGCGCATCCAGGAGCTAGAGGCCGAGCTCGAGAAGGCCAATGCCACGGCAGCCAAGACCACGGTGACGACCGAGGCCGTGAAGAAAGCCCGCACAGTGGCGATCTTCGATTCGATCCTCTTCAACATATCTAACTGGTCGAAGCAGGGCGATACTGCTCCCGACTTCGAGTTGATATCTCAGGCGATCCTCTTCCCGTCTGTCTACGAAAGGGTCATGAGCGGCGAGGAGGCCTATATCCTCGAGGAGGTACCTCCGAGCGCGGTAGAAGTCGTCAAGCGCGGGCGCCACTACGTCAAAGCGTTCCGCGAGGAGTGCAAACTATCGCTTGTCGAACCTGGTACTTGGGACAAGTACGTCCCCATCGTTCGGGAGTGGTGGGTCAATGACGGCCTCCCGCTCCTGTATGGTGCCAGAGACGAGGCTTGGGAAGAAGATTCACCTTACACTCTTGCTGAAATGATAGCCTGGCGGGACTTCCCTGCTAACCGGGCTCTCAGCTTCCCTCTGGTGTTCGACGCAATGGAGAACATCGAGAGGTACAGAGATGACGTCAGGGAGGGAAGTGGCATCCCAGAGCTCAACAAACAGGCCATAACTACTCGTCTGGAGGCGGACCTTGACTAGCAACATCCGGGGACTCGAGGAGTGGGCTGAAGAGACCAACTCCAACCAGAAGAAACTGGGGCAGCTCAAGATGAAAGCCGGAATCGGCATCGTGAGCGCGCTCGAGAACTGGTACTCTCAGTGGAAAGCGACTAAGAGTCGACGAGCCAGAGACGAGTACATGAAGTGGAGGCTTCGATTACACCGGAAGTGGAACGAGCGTCGAGAGTTCCTCGAAGAGCTTGACGACAACTTTGATATCGGGTTGTTCGATGGCGACATAGGTAAAACCCTCTGGGACATCCCACCTGAAGACAAGGTCAACCTGTCATCTGGCTACAACTGGAGACGCGACTCCGGAAATGCGCTTAAAGGACGACGCCGTGAGCCATCCGATTTGCCAGATCTGGTTCAGTGAGCATGTCTCCCAGTACCGCTGGGTCCTCAATTGCGGTGCTGCGGTGGACGAAATCTTCGCCGGCAATGCAGAGTCTCTCGAGCAAGCGATGAGAGACATCGACATCTGCCGAGGAATCTTTGAGAAGAGCCGAAGTATTCACTAGCTCTCCTCGAGGCATAATACCTCAGACAGGACCCCTTCCATGGACTACCGCGACTCAGCCGTCGACCGCATTCACTACCTTGTGAGCCGTGCCGACGAGCTTTTTGCTAATTCGATGGAGATCGAAGGCGAGATTCTTCTTGAGCAGGCTTTCGAGATCGCGGAAGAGCTCCGCGAGGGCAAAGGGTCCTACGGGCTCCTCACGGTTTACAACTGACCGTCGAGGCTATAATCAAGGCAAACACAACCTATCAGATGGCAACGTCTATGAAGCTGAACGAGCAAGGCTATCCTGTACTCGAGGGTGACCTCCACAAAAAGCTCTTCGGTTCCGCAAGCCGCCCCGCGCCCAAGAGCTCCACGCTCGAACGGTCGAGGCGGCTTCTTAGTAGGTTCGAGATCCCTGTCCCGGTAGACTACCCGGACAATCTCTACGACGGAGACCTGCCCTTTCCGGAACTGCAGGGCGATGGCATCGAAGGGCACTTCGAACTCATGGCCGGGGAATTTGTTGATCGCTACATCGAGCTAGCGAATGAGTTCTCTCAAGCCAGTCTTCCAGCTGTTCCAAGCTACGACGACTTCGTGTTCCAACCTGGCTGGACCCGCTACACCAAGCAGGGCAACAACTGGGTGACTGAGTCGGTGCCTCACCCGCTTGAGAGCGCCTTCACGTACGATACCGAGACCTTCGTGGTCAACGGAGCCTTTCCGGTCATCGGCACCTGCCTTTCGTCTGAAGCAGCGTATGTCTGGCTGGCCGCTGAGATGTGCGATCCGCTCATTCCGCATGACAAGTGGACTCAGTACGGGCTCATCCCGCTCGGTGACGACAACTTCGTGGTCGGCCACAACATCTCCTACGACCGAGTGCGCGCTCGCGATGGCTACACTCTGGAGCGAACTGAGCCCGAGAACTTCTACTTCGACACGCTCTCGGCGCACATCGCCGTGTCTGGCCTGGCATCAGGGCAACGCTGGCTCTACGTGCTCTCGGGCAAGGACCCAGAGGATCTGACCGAAGAGGAGAAGAAGAAGCTCCGCTTCCGCCCGCGCTGGGCCGACGAAGGCTCGACCAACGCTCTGGTCAACGTCTACAACTTCCACGTTGCGGCGGTTCGAGAGTATTTCGGCAAGGAGGTCCACCGCATGCGGGACGCCGACAAAGAGATCCGAGACGTCTTCGTGAAGGCGACGGAGATCCACCAGTTGGCTCAGCGGCGCGACCTACTCGACTACGCGATGAAAGACGCGTTCTACACCACCGAGTTGTTCCAAGCTCTCTGGCCGAAGTACCTCGACGCTACTCCCTCGAAGGTCGGGCTTGCCGGCCACTACTTCCTCAATGGCTCGCGCATTCCTGTCTCGACCGACTGGACCAAGTGGATCGCGCAGGTCGAGAAGGTCTTCGAGAACCACAACCGCGAGATGACCGACATCTGCCACAAGCTGGTCGAGCGGTACGTCGCCGAGTGGAACAAGGAGTTTGATAAGGATCTTCTCGAGGCGCAGAAGCTCTTCGATACGGACCCTGAGACCGCTATCGCTCTGGCTGGCCTTGGCGGCAAGAAGACCGTGAAGTTCACTGACGTTCTTCGTGGCTTCGATAAGCAGGGTCATGCCTGGAGGCACAACTCCGACGCCTGGGTAGCCGCTGACCCGTGGCTCTCACAGCTCAGCTGGACTCCTCGTGGTTACACCGGCAAGTACGCATTCAAGCCGAAGTGGGCCTCCGAGCTTCTCACTAGCCCTGACGAGAGAATCACCACTAAGTCAAAGCTTTCCAATCTGCTCCTCAAGCTCAAGTGGGAGGGCAGCCCGGTGATCAACACCAAAGAGCTTGGCTGGTGCTTCACAGACGAGGACGGCAAGGTCCAGCGGATCCCTCATCCCAAGGGCAATGGCAATAACGTGGGCCAACTGCTGTCGAAAGACTTTACCATGGACATGGAAGTAGGGCGGCTTAGCAGCGAATTGCCAGACGCTAAGCGCGCTCTGGAGATCGCGAATGCCGCCTCTTACTGGACGTCTGTGCGCAAGCGTGTCATGGACCGCATCTTCCTGGAGGTTGACAACCCGTATGGCAACCACTGGAACATGATGATGCCCGAGATCATCGCTCATGGGACCGTGACTCGGCGAACTGTCGAGTCGTTGATGGTCACCATGTGCTCCACGAAGTCCCATCGCATCGGCACCGAGCTGAAGTCCAGGATCCAATGTCCGCCGGGCTGGAAAATCGTCGGGGCTGACTTCGACGGCCAGGAGCTTCAGATCGCCAGCATCTATGCGGACGCTTGGGAGGGCGGGTTCATCGGGGCATCTCCGATGGCGCACACGGTGCTTTCCGGCTCAAAAGAGAAGGGCACCGATGCTCACACCAAGCTCGCTAAGGCGATCAACATCGACCGCGACACGGCCAAGGGTGTCGGTTTCGCTATGCTCTATGGCGCAGGGGTCCGGACCATCGCCGGGACGATCCAGAAAAAGTTCAAGGACCGCGGCACAAACGAGCTTCGCCAGTATGGTAACCGAGCTTTGGCCTTCAAGAAGGGCCAGAAGAGCCCGGATGGCTACTACGAGGGCGGCAGCGACAGCGGCTGCTACAACTACATGGAGGGCATCGCACTTCGAACTAAGGTGCCGCAGCTCCCCTGTCTCGGAACGAAGATCTCCACAGCGCTTCGCCCAGCGGCTGTTGGCGACGACTTCCACACCGGCCGCATCAACTGGACCATCCAGTCCTCCGGCGCCGAGATGCTCGCTGTGATCCTGACGGCGTCCCACTGGCTGGCTCGTCGGTTCAAGATCTCCGCGCAGTTCATCCTGTCGATCCACGACGAGACGTGGTTCATGGTCCCCGAGAAGCAGGCTGAAGCTTTCTCGGTGGCGTTCCAGATGGCCCACCTGTACTCGTGGGCGAGGTTCCAAGCGGGCGTCGGCATGTGCGACGTGCCCCTGAGCCGAGCGTTCTTCTCCTCCGTGGCGATCGACGACCGGCTCCGCAAGTCTGTCCACGAGAGCACCAAGACCCCGTCCCAGTGGGACGACGAGCCAGATGGCGAGGAGTTCTCGATGAAGCAGATGGCCGAGCTCGGCTGGGTGAAGAAGCTCGAGACAAGGTACTCTATGGTGCAGCGAGGACTGCTTTGATGAAATTAGAACGAGCCCTCGATGCCCTGTACCGAGGACGATGCAACCTGGTTCAGGCCTGCAATCTTGCGGAGATTGACCAGGACCCGATGAAACGACTACTTCTGGACAAAGTACGATGTACCCCGTCCCACCTTATCTAACTCACCCTTGACCTCCGAGGACACCACCGATGAGCAAAAAGAAAGCCCAGTTCTACAATCTCGATCTCCTGTCGAGGAGCAGGCCTTACGCAACGATCAACTTTTTTGACCACAAGGAGCGGCGCATGCTCAGCTCCGTGGACGTGGTACTAAATCTGGAGTACTACGACGAGGACTCCGTCTGGGCTTTCGTCACATCCAGATAGGACTACCATGCCAACCGACCGCTATAATGGAACCGTGAAGAATCCCAACATGCTCATCATCGTCTCTGGCCCGGACCGCGTCGGCAAGTCTACTCTGATCGATGCCATGATGAAGGAACTCGATGGCGATTGCTACGTGGCACACCACGGCCCGCCGCCGAGCAACCAGAAAAACATCTTCGATTTCTACCGCGAAGACATCGCCAAGTGGGGCCTTCGAGAGACCCACGCGATCTTCGATCGGGCCTATCCCTGCAGCTACATTTTAGAGCAGCATCGCCGGCACAACGCTGGCCACTTTGAAGACGTTATCGACTTCGAGATCGAGCTAGCGGATCAGGTCGAGAACGTGGTTCACCTCGCGGTTCTCCGCCCCTGGCACTGGTCGGCTCCTCTCCATGTGCAAGAACTTCGAGAGCTCTTCCCAGACGCTTCTCCCTGGTTCATCCGCGACGAGTACATCGCGCGGATGCAGGAGCACGAGCTGTACACCCAGCAACTGCTGAACTTCTACGAGAACATCACGATGTTCCCCAACGTACAGCTTCACGATAAGCAGACAAACGCTCGAGCCGCACTGGCTCTTTGCCTTCAAGCTCTCAAACGCACATGCCGTTCCCAATGATGAGAGACCCGGACGCTATGCTAGCGTACGCTATGGATTGGCTCCATGACGCCAACGATCGGTGGGACATGGGCCACAGGTCTCAAGCCGCCGAGAGTCTGAGATCAGCCGCTCAGATCTACGTGCAGATGCCGCAGGGCTACAATAGCCCTGAGTTCGAAGAACTCTACGAGAAAACCAACAAGAAAATCTACGGAGGAGTATGACCCGCGGTCACGTTCTGAACTTCGAAGACCGAGCCCTTCTTTCGTCCAATTGGGATTCGATCTACTCGCAGTACCTGGAACTGCTTCTGGATCATGGGGATATTTTTGAGGGCCGCAACGGGGAGACCCGTTCCGCTTTCGGCTGTTCTGTTCGGGCCGACTTGCGAGTCGGTTTCCCTCTCACCCGCCTTCGGAAGCTTCCCTGGAAGAACATCTGCCGCGAGTTCCTGTTCGACATTGGGTTCAGCACCAATGTCGAGGCTCTCGGTCCCGCCAAGCACTTCTGGGACTTCCTTGCCGACGAGAACGGAGAACTCGGCGCGTCCGCGTATTGCCGCCAGTGGCGACAGTGGCCGCCGTCTGCTCCTGGAATGGAGATGCCCAACGAGACTCTCGTCACCGACCGTTCTGTCGACCAGTTTCTCGACGTGATCGTTCGGCTTATCGAAAGCCCGAACTCCAGGCAGGCTACGATTATCACGCACAACCCGACAGCTGTCAATCCCGCATGCCCTCCGTGCCACATCGCGATGCAGTTCAGTCCCGCCAAGGACAACTGGCTCGACGTCATGGTTCCCGCTCGGTCCAACGACATGGTCGTGGGCTTCCCGCTCGATATCGCGCGCTACTCGATCATCCTGAAGGTCGTAGCGGCAGCCACTGGTAAGACCGCTCGGTATGTCTACATGCCAAGTGCCAATTCGCACATCTACAAGAACTGCTATGATACCGTCAGGGACATGATCTTGCTCCCGCATCGCGACGAGTGCAACATGGCCTTGTCCGCTGAGTGGTTGAAACGGCTGAACCCGAAAAGTCTCACGATTGATGATCTTGAGCTCCACGATTACAACCCGCACCCGGCCATCAAGGTCAGTGTGAACTAGGGTAAAAAGTTACTACGAGAAGCAACCTCAAAACAATCATGGAAGAAACTTCGAAGCCCGGCGTCCGCGTGATGCGGAAATCTCCAGAAGAATTGGCTCAAGGGATGGAAGTCCAATCTTCCTACCAAGCGGCCGACAACACGTTCTACGCCACTCTTTCGGATGGCCGCGACGTTGTCCTTCGCGAGATGACCGCTAGCGATCTGCTCTTCGTAGAGAAGCTCAATAGCGCTGGCGACATGGAGCGCTCTCTGAAGCTTGCTGCACGGCTCTCTACCGGCAGCGGCAAGATCACCTTCGACGAGCTGCAGAAGCTCAAGATGCGTGATCTCCGCAAGGTGACCGACCTGCTTGCCAAAGCCGGCGGCACTGACGAGAACGAGGACCCAAACGACTGACCGTCGTCCCGCGAGAGGATTTCACCTACGAGATCACCTTCGCGAATGGCACGACGATCACCCTCAGAGAGCTGACTCCGAAGGACTTCTACTTCTTCAGCCTCGTAGAAAACGACTTCCCGGACATAACCACTAACCACCTCGTGATCCTCATCATCATGAGGCTTAGTGGCCTGACCGAGAGCGACCTAGAGAAGATACCGTCTAGATACGTCGAGCCTCTAGCCAGTTGGTTGGGGCCGAACATCTTGGAAGAGAAAGTCATGAAAGTCGAGCAGTGGCTCGAGATGGCTTTTCACTTCTGCAAACAACGATGGGATGCTTCGATCGACTGGTTGGAAGAACAACCGGTATCCAAGATCCTCCTCATGGCGAAGATCCTTTCGGACTTCGTAGAAAAGCAGAACGAGGAGAATAAGCGCGCAGCGCGGAGAAAGAAATGATCTCGTTCCGAGGTTCATTCTCTACTTTCAACGAGAACTGGTGGGCCAACTCCAAGAACGAGATGGCGCAGATTCTTCTCCAGGACAACCGTCTTGCTTGGACCCAAGAGCAAGATCCGCAGGAGGGTACGAAGTGGTCTCCTCTGTCACCTAACTACGCGCAGTGGAAGTCCAGGCGCGCTCCTGGCATGCCGATCCTTCGTCTCACCGGACGGATGCAAGACAACACTCGTATCCGCCCGGCCGGGGCACCTGGGCTCTTCAACGCGACAATGGGCGCGAACTACGGTCGCTACCACATGTTCGGAACTTCTAAGATGCCCGCTAGGCCATGGCTCGGAGTCCCGATGATGTCTATGCCGAGGATAACTGAGGCCGCTGCTAAGGCCATCAACCGGGGATTGATTCAGAGGTTCTAATGGCCGGAAAGACAAGAGTTTGGAAAACTGGCGACAGCTGGAACAAGCTCGGTTACGCTTACTACGGAGACTCTCGGGAGTTTCGCACTCTGCTTGAGCTCAACGAGAGCTATGATATTCGAACGACGCCCGCACAAGGTGTCGCTATCTTCGTGTCCGGGCCCGACGGGGTTCTGGGTAAGACACCATCGAGCGCTTCTACCGGTACTCCGGGCACTCTCAATCAGTTGAGTACTGCTCTCAACCTGAATGGAGCTAACCCGAACCCGGAAATCCAGGACATTGCAAGCGCTATCTTCCCGTGGGAGACCCTGGATGCCTTTACTCAGAGGCTTTCGAGGTACAACGCCGGTGCTCTTCTAGAAAAGAACCGGTTCAACGGGTTCAGTCTGGACTCGCCTCAGGCAAGTTCCGACTCACAACGTGGTTGATGGGCCCCTACGGGGACCACGAGCAGATTGTCCGAAGCTGCTAGTCCCATCAACATCAAAGAAGGAGTTAAACTCTAAATGGCTACTATCTCGCTTGGTGGCGCCCGTGGCGGTGCTCCGGGTACTTTCATCTACGAGTCCGCGATTGCTTCTCGCGCCTCGGTAGCTAGCTTCAACACGGTCTACATGCTGGTTGAGGCCCCTCAATCCGCTTCCGTGGCCGTCTTCCCGTTCAACCGCCCCATCTTTGTGGGCAGCCTGAACGAGTATGAGAACCTGATCGGTGGCGCGCCTTCCGAAGGCCGTGCCGAACTCGACTCGTACTATGCTGTGAAGGCCTTCTTCCAGCAGTGCACTGTGGGCGACCTCCGCGTTGTGCGCGTTGGTACTCCCTCCAATATCGTCCAGGTGGCCTTCGATCCGTCGGCCAACAAGGACAACGGCGTCACCGCTCCTAGCCCTCTCCAGACAGGCGATCGCGTCTACATCAAGCTGGAGATCAACGGCATCCCTCTCGGCGTGAAGAACTCTTCCGGCGTGTGGCTGGGTGTTCCCGTCGAGATCCCCGTGGACTACGTGTCCGGTGACCTGACGAACAACGTCAAGATCTCTGAGGCCATCCGCGATGCGGTGTCCGACGCGATCAACGCTAATAGCGACATCACCGCTGGCGTGTACGTCCGCCAGGAAGGTGTTGGTACCGCTGGTTGCGATGAGTGCGCATACCTCTACCTGACCGGCCGCGTGTTCAACGCACCTGTCGAGGTGGTGAACTCCAACGAGATCGTTGGTTCCCTGTACATCCTTGCTGCCGCTGGCTACGCAATCGCCAACGTCACCGAGAGCGACGAGACTGTCTTCGACTACATCCAGTGCGTTCGCACCGCTTTCGAAGAGCCTCGCCTGCCCCAGGGCTACATGATCGCTCCTCCGGCTTTCCGCAAGTTCGGTAAGTCAAGCCGCGTGAACCTCGGCCAGACGATGGAAGAGGTTTGCTCCGATCAGAACCACAAGTGGATGGCTCTGGTGGACTGCGGTCCGTTCAACGTGACGGACATCGTGATCTACCGCGACTTCACGCCCGCGAATCCCTCCAACGGCTTCGAGCCCGGCGAGCTGTATCTCGTGGACAACGTGATCTACGAGTGGACCGATACGACTCCTCTGCTCTTCACGTCCGCCAACTACGACGCCACCAACGCCGCTAACTCGGCTAACGTCGCTCTGAACGACGGTGAGCGTCTTGCCATGAAGGACGACCAGCGCATCCGCGTGGATGTCGGTCTGAACACGGCGACTGACGTGATGACTCTGGCCGAAGAGTGGCCCGTGGATGCCCTGCCTTCCGGCACCATCGTGAGCGTGGAGCTGTTCGAGAACGATCCGCTGCCCACCGCTCCTCTCTACAGCGATACCGCTACCGGCATCACTAACGAGCCCCTTCTCGGTTCGTTCTATGTGATCGCGAGCGACATCGACAACACTCTGGCTCCTAACCAGATCCGCCTGGCTACCAGCACTTCTCGCGCTTCTATCAACGAAGCCGTGAACTTCACCACCGCTGGCACCCCTCAAGGCGGTGGCATGCTGGTTCTCTACTATTCCACTCCTGCTTGGGAGTTCAACGTAGAGATCAAGGGCAAGATCTCGAGCCTGCTGGAGGCCAACGGTGGCGTGAACACCGTGTCCTTCAACACTCTGCACCTGCCCGGCACCCTGCAGAAGCCTACGACCCAGCACGACTATAAGGGTCTGGTCCGTCAGCTGTCTGACCCCTCTCTGGCAATCCTGAGCGGCGGCCTGACTCTGAAGTACTTCAATGCTTCCGACGTCAACACTGGCACCGACGAGATCACGGTTATCGGTCACGGTTATAGCACCGGCGACGCGATCAATTACTACCTGCTGCCTTCTGACGGCGCTGCTAGCCCGACTAACCTGACGTCCGGCACGCAGTACTTTGTTATCCGGATCGACGATAACACGATCCAGCTGGCCACCTCGCTGGCCAATGCCAACTCCGGTACGAACATCTCCATCCCCGGCGCTGGTACCGACTCTGCCACTGTGCTGAACCCTCAGGGCGCTCCCGCTCAGTCTATTCTGACGACCGGCCGCGACTGCATGGTGTTCTCCTCCGAGCACCCCGTTGTTACCGCTGACAAGCTGTACTTCGATGGCAGCATTGTGACCGCCACCGAGACGATCTTCCGCGGCACGACCCCGACCTCCACCACTGTGTACTTCGCTCAGAAGGTGGACCGGAACTTCTTCCGTCTCGCTCGTTCGGCTTCCGACCTGGCTTCTAACGCCTTCGCTGACTTCCCAACTTCCGCGATCATCACCACAGCTGCTCGTCGCTTCTACAAGAAGCTCTCGACTGCAGTGGACGGCGGCCAGTTCAGTGACTCCGGCGTGCTGCGCTACATCCGTGGCCGCAAGTACCAGCTGGACGTGACTCTCGCGGTGGCCGGCGTGCGCGACGAGGCTAACGTTGCCATCCAGAACGGTGTGAACGACCCTTACGGCGTTGCCTACACCGCTGACATCAGCACCGACCTGCGCCTGTCCTACGGTTCTGCTCCGGTTGGCGTTCCTGTCTGGCAGGTCGCAGCCGCTGACGTGGACGTGGTGACCAATGAGGTGACCATCGCTTCTCACGGTTACCTGACCGGCGACGAGGTGAGCGTCAACACCGCTACCAACGCCACTCTGGCCGGTGGTCTGGAAGATACGGGGATCTACTTCGTGATCGTGGTCGACCCCAACACCATCCAGTTCGCCGAGACCGCCGCAGACGCGGTTGCTGGTACAGAGATCGACATCATCAGCGCTGGTGTGAACAACGCTGGCGGTGTGGAGTTCCTCGTGACGAGCATCTCCAACCCCTACACCTGGCAGTACACCGAAGACGACTTTGCTCGTCCTCTCAACCCTGCTCAGGACTTCGCTGGCGAGAACAACTTCTACTGCGTGCCTCTAAGCTATGGTGATCAGGCCAACACCTCGGCTACCGGCGTGTATGCTCATCCCGTGCTTCAGATCGGCCAAGGCTACACCACCCTGTACGGCGGCTACGTGGACATCGAGTTCCTCGAGCCTGAAGTTGACGTCCCCAACAACCTGTGGAACTTCGACGCCATCACCGCTGGTGATCTGGTGAACGAGGCTCTGCGTGGCGTGAACAACGGCGGCACTCCTCAGATGCGGGTCATCGAAGCTGGTATCAACAACCACGCTCGACTGCTCAACGAGGCCACCTCCTACAGCACGACTCAGGGCTTCCTGGCCTACTACGCTCCATACATCAAGAACGACGTTGGTCTCTTCATCCAGCCCTCTTCGTTCGTCACTGGCCTGGCAATTCGCCGCTACCGCGATTCCGCCGCTGGCTTCCGCCTGCCTCCCGCTGGTGCGAAGTACAACTTGGCCGGAGCACGTGGTTGCGAGATCGCCATCACCAACGCTCAGCAGGAGATCAGCAACCCGCAAGGCCTCAATGCCCTGCGTCAGCTGCCTGGCTACAGCACGGTAGATGCAGACACCGGTGAGGTGTTCGGCCCCGTGTTTGTCTGGGGTTCCCGTACTCGCGTGAACCGTGGCAATTCCGAACAGGCCCTGTACCAGTTCGTGAACACTCGTGTGATCCTCAACGTGATCTACGGCACGCTGCGTCAGGCCTTCGATGGCCAGATCTTCAGCGTGATCGACGGTCGCGCCGTGACCTTCAACCAGATCCGTGCCATCGCCGACAACACCCTGTACGAGTTCTTCTACGTGCCCGGTGCTCTGTTCGGTGCTACTCCTTCCGAAGCCTACCAGGTGGTCTGCGACGAGCGGAACAACCTCGGCGGTGCTCTGGAGAATGGCTACGTGAACGTGAAGGTGTTCGTGGTGCCAGTTCCCACCCTCGAGCGCATCGAGGTGGATCTGGTCCGCGTCGGTATCGGTGGCATCCCGGCCGCTCTCGAGGCATCCGGCATCTCGGCTACCTGATCCTAGCCTAGGAGATCGAACATGGCTAAGAAACGCCTGGCGTTCGACGTCGAGGATGATCTCCACTCGAGTCTCAAGCAGAAAGCGGCGGAGCTCGGGGTCCCTCTTGGGGCCCTCTGCTCCTCCCTTCTGGAAACAGGACTCGATGGAGTAGCGAGCATAAAAAGCTCGGTTGAAATCGACCCCGAACTCTATCCTAGCTTGCCTTTGGACAAGCTTCGAAACGAGGTCACCCGGCTTGGGACCGAGCGTCCCAAAGGCTGGGAAGTCTCGATGAGAAAGATCAATTCGGAAATTGTCAAGAGGTACGTCGCTAGATGACAAGCATCCGAGGGCTCTCGTATCCTCTTCAAGCCCAGAATGGCAAGCTCGCACTTGCTGAAGACTTTGCTATATTAGAGCAGCAAATTGTGTCGGTTCTGGAGACCCGACCATTCGAACGTATCATGCGAGCCGATTACGGTCTCATGGAAGACACGTTCGAGACCGTGAATCCTGCTGCTATCGACTCCAAGATCTCAGAAGCTATCTCGACCCAAGTCGGGGGATTAGATGACCTTTCGGTCAAAGGGAATTGGGATAATGGAGAGCACGGAGTCTATGTGGTGACGGTCACTTACTCCACGAATGGCGTGCCGCAGCCGCCGCTTACATTGTCTCTCGTGATCTGATGGCAAAACGTTTCGACATTCCGCCGATCCCAAAGGGAGACATAGCCCAGTACGCCACCAACCCGTATGCTCGTCAGACGATCTACGGGTACTATCCAGGGCTTTTCAATGGTCAGACCCCTGGAAATCTGGTCGTTCGTCCCAATGACGATCTTCTAATCCAGAAGGGTGGCATTTCGGCCCTCATCGTCTACCAGCGGCTTCTGTTCGATTCCAACGTACAGGCCGCGTGGATGAAAGTCGTCCAGGAGATCACGTCGCGAGAGCTTGTTGTCGAGCCGGCCTCGGACTCTCCAGGCGACATGGCTGTGAAAGAGTACGTCGAGGAGATCTTGAACGAACTCCCGATGGACGAGATCTTCCGCAATATGCTGGAGGCCTACGTTGTCGGCTTCTCCGTGGGAGAGATCATGTGGCGTAGGACCAAGCAGGGCGTGAAGCCTTACGATATTCGGCCACGAGACCAGCGTCGATTCCTGTTCGCCATCGATGACGAGGCCGACATGGGCTTCTCGATGAAGATGGTGACCTACTCCAACACATTCGTAGGCGAAGATCTTCCGGCCCGGAAGTTCATGGTTTTCCGTTACTGGACTCAGGCCAATGGAGATCCGTACGGTTGCGGCCTCGGACGGATCCTCTACCCGATCGTGAAGTTCAAGCGGCGTGCTCTGGAGTCCCAGCTACTCTACTCTGACCGCTTCGCGAACCCTACCGCTGTAGCTAAGGCTCCTCTAGCCGCTACTACGCAGGAGATCGACGCGCTGTACAACCACCTGACTAACCTGTCTCAGGAGACGGCGCTGATCCTTCCCGAGGGATACGATCTCGACTTCATCAATCCTCAGGGCTCCCCGGAAACTTTCACTCAACTCAGGGACTCGTTGATCAAAGAGATCAACATGCTCATCACTGGCGAAGACGAGACCGGCAACGCTGATGCTGGATCTAGAGCGTCCTCCGAAGTTGCTCTGCAGGTCCGCGAAGTGCGGTCTAAAGAGCTTGCTGAGCTTCTCTGCGAAACCTTGAATGAGACTCTCGTCCGCTGGGTGGTTGATCTCAACTACGGTACCAACGTGGTCTCGCCAAGGGTCCGACGCGATTTCAAGGTCGAGGAAGGTAGCCAGCTTACCATGACGGACGTCGCTACTATGATCGAGAAAGTCGGTTATCGTCCGACGAAAGAATGGATCGAAACGACCTATAAGGTTGAGCTCGAGGAACCCGAAGAGACCAAGGCCGAAGGCCCACTTCAGGAGATCGCTCCAGAAGATGCTCCAGGCGCGGAAGAGGTAGCAGAAGACGTCCCAGAAGCTACAGAAGACCAAGCCCAAGAAGAATCGACTGATCCAGAATTTGACGCTCTGATCAACGACATTCTCGGGTAAAACACTCTGAGGCTGTTCCCAGCTTCTATCACATACGATGATCAAAGAAGTTCACATCTTCAAGGCCGGGACGCAGACTTCGGCCCAGGGCGTGACTAGGGAGTTCTCGGTCAATGATCTAAAGCAGATCGCCGACTCCTACAAGCCCGATGTTCATGAGGCCCCGATCCGCATCGGGCACGAGGACAACGACAAAGTACCGGCCTGGGGCTGGGTTAAAGACGTGAAGGTGAAAGGCGATGAGCTCTTCGCCGAGATCGACTTTTCGCCTCTCGCTGCAGACTACATCAACAATGGTCTGTACAAGAAGGTGAGTGCTTCGTTCTACTCGCCAGATTCTAAGATCAATCCAGAGCCAGGCAAGTGGTCATTGCGCCACGTGGCTCTTCTCGGTGCTCAGCCTCCGGCCGTCAAAGGCCTCAAGGGCTTCGCTTACGAGGAAAACGCCGATGGGGTCCTAGAATTCGCCGCGGCCATTACTCTCATGCCGGACGACGTGTTCGACAAGGAGCTTGGCCCCACTCTTAAGAGGGACCTCGGACCCCTCGAACTCCTTAAAGAAAAACTCGATGAGGCACGCTCTCAGATGACTGCAGAAGAACTGGGCGCCGAGCAACAGCTTGAGGCGCCGCAAGTTGAAGAAAACGCCCCCGCCGAGGGTGAGGATGCTGGCGAGTACGCTGAGCACATGAGCGGCATGGCCCACAAGAAGGGCAAGTCCATGAAAGGCGGTAAGATGGGCACCGAGGGCAAGTCCGAAGAAGACGAAGAGGACGACGACGAGGTGATGTCCAAGGAGATGGAAGGTAAAGACCTCCCCGAGCCGCTGAAGAAGCAGGCTGCTAAGAAGAAAGCTGAAGCTACCGGTAAGTCCATGGACGAAGCTATGGCCGAAGATGACATGAAGCATGGCGAAGCCACGGCTGAGCATGACGGCAAGGTCAAAGGTCTTAAATCCCCTGCTCCGAAGGGAATGTCTGGCCTTGAAGCTGAGGAGTCTGATGGCGAAGGCCCCGAAGCCTCCAAAGTCAAGAAGAATCCTAAGTCCGGCGCCGCAGAGCCTCAGGTCGAAGAGGACGAAGACAAGTACCAAGAGCCTACTCTCGAGGCTTCGAAGAAGAAGCGTGGTACCGACCACATGAACGCCACCGACTCTGGTACCAAGGAGACCGAAGGTGGTCCCGGTGGCCTGGTCCGCACTCGCTCGACCTCTAAGGGCGTCAACCTCGGCTTCGAAGAGCCGGACGAAGACGAGCTCGAGGACGACGACGAACAGCACGTCGAGACGGACAACAACAAGTACGTCAATAAGACTACTCAGCCTAAGCGTGGCCAGGACGGGATGAAGGGCCGCAAGGCTCAAGATCCTTACAACGACCAGTCTGGTCGTGGCGAAGTCGGCAAAGCCGGCGTAGAAGGCGAAACCCAGCGCGGCATGAAGGGTACTGGCAAAGAAGAGAACCGCATGGCCAAAGGCTCTGACGGTGGTGAGATGGCCAAGAACTACAAGGGCGATTACACCGGTAAGTCCTCGCAGATGGCTGAAGAGCGCGGTATGACCGGCAAAGGCCCCGAGCCCGCCGGCTACCCCAGCAAGTACATGGCCACCGGCGGTCCTAAAGGTGCCGGTAAGCAGATCAAGAACGGCAAAGTTCGGGTGATGGAGATCAACCACTCCGAAGCCGATCCTCTGGCCGCCATGATGGCGCGCCTCGAAGAGCTGGAAGCCGCTAACGCTAAACTGCGTGAGCAGGCTGAGTTTGCTGAGCGTCAGGCCAATCGCATGCGCCTGGAGCAGTTTGCCGAAAGCCTGTACGAGGCTGGCAAGCTGACCGAAGCTATCGTCGGTCAGGACGAGCTGGTGAGCTACATGGAAGGTCTCGAGTACGGCACTCTCGAGTTCTCGGAAGGTGAGACGGCCGCTACCCCTCTGATGCGCATCCTGGAGAATCTTCCCTCCCAGGTTTGCTATTCTGAGATCGCCGGCGGTGAGCCAGTGATCCGTGACGAGGATCTTGATCCCCACGAGCGAGCCGTGAAGCTCTCTAAAGAAGAGGGTATCGACTACGCCGAAGCTCTGAAGGCGGTCCTCTTCTCCGACTCGATGGGCTGATCCCGTGGAGCTTCTGTCCTTCATCGGTCAGGCGGCCAGGCGCAGGGAAGACTACATCGATAGAGCCGAGCGTCTGGCCGAATCCTTCTCCTCTCTGGAAGCGCTGGAAGAGGAGATGGACTCCAGGGCCGCAGGGCTGCAAAAGAGACTTAAGCTCGAGAAGATCTCCTTCTCGGAGTTCCAGCGTGCCACGGCTGAGGATAGTCTCATCGCGTCTTTGGCAGCTCTCACGCTCGGAACTAAGGGCCGTAGGGCCACGGACAACGAGTACTCCGAGGCGATGGGCCAGATGCAGTACCTCTGGGTCTTCTTCAACGAGATCCAGATGTCACTCCGTTCGGGCCGCCTCAAGTATGGCGAAGAGGAAGAGGAGTTCGCTGAGGAGGATGACGAAGGAGAGATAGAAGAGTCTCTGGCCGGGCCGAGTTTCCCCGGTGACAGCGCTATTGAAAGCATCGGTACGGCGGCAAGTTCCCAACCTGCTAGTCTCACTGTCCCAGTACAGGGAGCCAAAAGCCTGACCGCTGCGATGAACGCGGCAAAAACATCAAGATCCGAAACAGAGCAGCGTTCTACCTCGCTCTCAAGAAGCGAGCTCTCGAACCCGGAAGCGGCATTAGCCACGGCCGAGAGAGCAGCTAGACCGAGTAATCGACAAGCCGGACCCGCTACATGGTCCGGGCTCCTGAGTCGTCTGAAACGCTTTCTGGTAACCCCGCTTTACCGATGGTTCCAAACAGGACGTTTTAACGAAAGCGAGAATCAAGGGTACCGTGAGATGCGGCGCATCACTCGCAAAGACCGCAAGGTCTGCCTCGACTGTCGCTACTACGAGACTCTTGGCTGGGTGCCTATCGGCAGTCTTCCGATGCCAGGCGTGCGGTGCCAATGTCACGACCGATGCCGTTGTGTCATCGAATACCGATAGGTTCCGGATGGGTAAAAGACCCATGTGTAGACCCACTCATAGAGTGGTTGAATCCAACCTCCATCATTTAAGATAATGGCAGCTCCTGTATACGGCAAGCAGTACATCCGCTTCGCTGAGTCCTTCCGCGTCGCCGACGGCACCGCGGTGAACGAGTTCCGAGTTGTGGAACTGACCGCCGCCCCCGGCTCTCACCCTCCCCTCCTGGTGGAGCAATCCAACGGCGGCGCCGCCGTGGGCGTGAGCCAGTACGAAGTGAACGACAACGTTCCTCCTACCGGCTTCGCTACCGATCGCGTGCGCATGCTGACCGTGGCCACCAGCGGTCTGCTGCTGGTCGAGGCTGATGGCACCCTGGCCGCCAACGACATCGGTACCGCCCTCGAAGTAATCGCCGGCGGCATCGCCTCCGACGCCGCCACAGCCGGCTCCACGGCCGTGACCGTGAACGGCACGACCCCGATCATCCGCGACGTGCTGGATATCGGCGGCGACCAGTACGCTCTCGTCAGCTTCAGCTGAACGCTAACATTATTCCAGGCCTTGGCATCGGGTTTCCGTGTAAGCCCAAGTCCGTCTCTAACCTTCTGCAGAAGGAGACTTAAAGTCCATGATGAATCTAAGGGACACCTACGGTGGTGTCGATCCTATTCTGACCACGCTGGCCCAGGGCTTCATGCTGCCCGAGACCAGCATCGCTAACTTCATTGCTCCCGTGGTGGACACCCCCACCCGGGCCGGTAAGATCCTGCGCTTTGGCAAAGAAGCCTTTGCTATTCAGGACTACCGTCGTGCTTACGGCGCCAATATCCCCGCCGTTCAAAGCCGGTTCGACACCTCTGCATACGCTCTGCAGCAGGAAGTGATCGCTTGGGAACTTCCCGAAGAAGTGATCGAGAACGCCGGCGAGGGTCCTGCTCAGGTTGACCTGCGCGCCATCGAGACGCGCAACGCCATGAGCCGCCTCATGAACAGCTACGAGGTGGAAGTCGCCACCGCCGTGAGCACCGTGGCCGATTATGAGCCCGGTAATATCGTTGCTGGCGGCTCGCTGGGCCTCGGTTACGCCGACTGGACCGCTTACGACACCGACGCTACCACCATCGGTATCGCCACCGGTGGTAACCCCTGGGGTACTGCCACCAACAACCCGATCGTCGACGTGCTCAACTGGAAGCGCGCCGTGTCCAACCAGATCGGTATCCGCCCCAACAGCGCTGTGATCGGCACCGCTGTGTTCGACAGCCTGCTGACCAACCCCGCGATCCTGGAGCGCATCCAGTTCACCACGGCCGACTCGATCGACGTGGACGTGCTGGCTCGCTACTTCGGTCTCGAGCGCGGCATCCGCGTGGCTGAAGGCCGCCGTCTGACCGACAACGGCGAACTGCAACCCGTGTTCCCCGAGAACGCCGTCCTGCTGTTCTACAGCCCGCTGAGCGCTTCCGATTCCGTGATGCCCGCTGGTGGTGCTAACGCCGCTACTCCCGCATACGCTTACACCTACCAGCTGACCGGCACTCCCGCCGTTCGTCCTGAGTACTACATTCGCGAGCGTCGTGTGGTCCGCGCTGAAATCACCGTGGAGCGTGTGATCAACATCACCGGTCTCGGCGCGACTGGTGCCTTCGGTTCCGGCTTCTATATCGACGACGTGTTCGCTTGATCCTTCTTAGTACTCATACATAAGGAGGACCTCCAATGCCCGTCATCACGCCAATTCCCAAGTCAGCGTTTATCGTCACCATCTCTGGTTTGGAGACGATCTGGACGCAATTCTCAGGGGTCTCGGATACGGCTGAAAGTGGTCAGTACGCCAACGGAACCGGGAACCGCATCTACAAAGTTGTGGGACCCCGTTCCGTAGACGATGTCACCATCACGGCCCCGTACGATCCTGCTCTCGCACACGCGATCGAACAAGTCTGGGCAAACTACAACTGCGAGTTCATCACCATTACCATCCAGCCTACTACCTGTAATGGTGACACCAGCAATAGCACTCCCTACATTCTCAATGGCTGCCAGCTGCAACAGCTGACCGTCGCCGAGATGGACCGCGAAAGCGGCGACGTAGGGACCATCGAGCTGGTCTTTACTGTGAACTCCTGGACCTACGCCTGATCTTCCGATCAGATGACACTAGCCTCCCTTCGGGGAGGCTTTTTCTTTGCGGGGTAAAACTCTCCGAGAAGTCTAGTGCCAGATCGAATGGCGAAAACACTGTTCGGGCCAGGAGTCATCGTCACGTCTCAATGGCTCAACGGAGCACGCGAGATCAAGTTTGATGGCGCTGACACGGATTGGCATTATGCCCCAATCAATCGAAATGATATCCAGCGCGGCGGCGATAGCGGGTTAGATCGCGTCTACGTCACGCTTGACACGGACCAGAGTTACGGGGTTGCCCCAATCACCGGAAGCAAGAGCTTCATGGGGCAGGTACAATTCGGCGACCAGACTAACGCCAACCCGAACTACGCCCCTCAGTTCTGGAACACCAACGCTAAGTATAACCAGGGCGGTTCCGGGCAGAACTTCCTGGCCAAGTTCGCGCAGCTTGATAACTCAGACGCTATCACCAAAGAGATCCTCAACGAGCGGATCAATAACTTCCCAGTAGTCGACGAAGGGTTCTTCTGATGCCGAATTACGCGCCCTTGCCCCCGATCGAGCTCGATCCGAGAAACGAATCGGAGCTGGTCGCGGCGGCAGCCCAGAGGGTCTACGAGGCTTCTGGGGAAACTCTTAATGACTTCTCTAGCGGCTCGCCGATCATGGCGCTGCTCGAGGGTCAGGCCTTCGCTCAATCCGAGCTCCTCGCGTTCGCTAACTCGTTCCCAGAGTCCGTACTTGTCGAGTGGATCGGACCCTTTCTTGGTGCGCAACGGCGTACCGGGGCCGGCTCGGTAGTAGAGGTCAAGTTCACGATCGAGCCGCGAGACCAGGAGTTTGTTGTTTTCGAAGGCTTCGAACTCGCCACCGACTCCAATCTGACCGGCGGTCAGTCGATCGCTTTCGTCACCAATGCTAATCTCAGGATCCCTGCAGGAGAGGAGACAGGCCGCATCACTGCCGTCTCGCTTCTTCGTGGATCGAACACGAACGTAGACGCTAATACCATCACGTCAGCCGTAACGTCACTTGCTGGCGTTCTTGGTGTCACTAATCCAGAGCCCGCTCGTGGTGGCTCGGACCCGGAGTTGCTAGCTCAGGTCAAAGAACGTTTCTTCACGCTTATTCGACGTCGCAATCCGGTCTCTGCTGAGGACTGGGTTGACTTCTTCTCTGACGCACTTGGTCCGGGAACTGGCGTCAATGTGCTGCCCAGGCGGTCTGAGAAAGACTTCTATCGTTATGACGAGAACTTTGTCGACAGCGCCCCAGCAGTCTCGTTCTTCGTCATCAATCCGGACGGCACTCCGCTGACTTCGGCTCAACGGAGAAGCCTGCAGAATCTGGTTCGTTTCTCCCTTCCGACCGAGTTCACTGGCACGGTCTACTCCATGGAAGTGGACGATGCAGATATCTCGTTACAGTTGAGCTACGATCCGAACAAGCCTTACGCTCAGGATCTTCGTAACCTCACGCAGACTGTTCGTGACTCTCTGTTCGGAATCCTGACTCCGAACGCGGTGTTCCCGGTCAGCTACGAACCGAACATCTCAGACGTAGAAGGCGCGTTAGCAACGGCTCTGTCTCTGACTCTGGGTACTGAGACTCAGTATATCGATCCGGACATCGGTTCTCTGGTAGCATACTACACTCCGAGGAGTATCTCTGGTCCTTCGTTCGGAGTGGTGTCTCCGAAGTCGTTCCGCACGGGCAATACTCTTCAAGAAGGCGATCTGGTCGTCAATCGTACTGGCCTTGTGCCCCTCTACTACGAGGTGCTTAACGGGTTCACTCCGATCACGGGCGACAAGTCGTATCATGCTAATATCGACGACCTCTCGTTCCAAATCATCCGCGCTCTATCTCCTGGCGAGTACTCTACCGGCCAGGTCATCAGCGTGGTGACTGCGGCTCAGGCCACTCTCCATGTGGTACTTGCTAGCTTCACGTACACCGGCAAGAAGACGACTCAGGAGCTTGTTCTTGATGGCACGTTGTCCGCAGCTAAGAGCTTCTCAGATTGGAACGCTGGTTTAGAGATCGAGGCATTCAACGACGCAAACGAATACAACCCGCAGATCGTCGAGTTCGTGAGAAGCGATCTCAACAACGAGGTCTACGAGCCTCGCGTGCCTAGCTACGTGCCGCTTTCGCTGCGTCCTGGCTACCCAGTATGGGTCGCAAAGAAAGACTTCACGATCACGAGCAACCTCGCTGACCTTGGTACCGCTCAAGCTCAGGGCTATGTTGGAACTGACACCGTGTCGGTGCAGCTTCTTGCCGAAGACCAAGTCTACACGGCCGGACAGATCCTCGTGACTCCGTCCCAGGAGCAGTTTCTTGCTGGCTCGGTTCTTGAGGACTCCTGCTACATCAGTGAGCTCAAAGGCGTTGTCCAGCTCTATGTCAAAGCTCTTCAGGACTTTACCTTCTGCAACAACACTATCGGCACCTACTCAGAGCTTGTCGATCAGCTTGTCGCAGACGGCATCCTGCAGGTCATCGAAGTAGTAAGTTATCTCGACTGCGCTGGCCGTCCTCTCTTTTCGGACAGCCCGTTCCGCTACAAAGCTCGGTTCGCTTTGGGCGAGTACCTTCGTTACAGAGCTCGCGGTGGCTTTAACGCTACGGAACTTGAGAACTGTACTGTTCTCGCTGAGCAATGCGACGTGCTGACTCCTTCGTGCAAACGGTTGATCGAGGCTAATCTGCCGCTGCCGCGATACTTCCAGGCGATTGTCGACTTCACGCCGAGTATTGATGATCCGGACAAGCTTGTCGAAGACGGGTTCATGATCGAAGTTCCGGCAAGCACTTTCCGATACAACTACACTCTGAATCAGAGCGTTCTGCCTTCGTTCTTCTCTCCGCAAGACATCACTCAGTTGCTGATCGAGCAAGGGTCTATCCGAGTGCCGACGGACTTGATCTTCGGTCAGACAGTTCAGGTCATCGGGCCAGTAGGGGAGACGCTGGGATCCTATTTCTGGTCCAGTTCTGGCTGGCAAGTGGAGACCCGTGGCATTCCGGTCTTCCGAGACATCTTTAGGTTCGCTCCTGGAGACGCGGCTCTGTTCCGCAATGGCACGATCTTCCGTCAGTACGAAGCTACGAAGCATGTGACTCCTCTTACTGACTTGGAGGTTTACTTCGATAACGGGATTTTCGTTCGTACCGACAAAGCTGAAACGGTCAAGTACTACGATCCGACATATCGTTACGAGGATGTGATCATCGATCAGAACGACTACTCTCAGAAGTTCTACCGGGCCATCCGATCATTCACTCCGCCGGACCTAGTTACGTCGTGGGCTGGAGAGGTCATCAACACTCCCAGGATCGAAGAGGTCTTCGGAAATCTTCTGAAGTTCGTGGTAGCTTCGGTCGGTTCCGAGCGACTGTTGTCACGTCTTGGTGTGCAAGTGTCAACTAATAAGCTCGGAACGGCGACGATCACTGTGACCTCCAAGGCTAACACTCTGGCGTCCAAGACATTCGTCTGGGAGAACACCAACACGCGCTCTCAGCCTTCTCAGCTATCTTTCTATACGGGCACCGCGTTCCCGTACAAGCCAGTGAACTACGGTGACGGGACGCTTGCTCTATGACGAAAGCTCCACCTAGCAAGATCGTAACGAAGCCTCTTGTAGACGGATTTGCTAAAGTCCAGGTTCTCAATGAGGAAGCCGCTAGGATTAAGCGGATCGCTCCGGTCCCTACGGTTTGGGGGCGAGCTGACGGTCTTCCGATCTACAATCGCCTTCCCGGCATCTCTCAGGGGTTCCAACTCGAGTACTTTGGGGAGAAGGACAATGGCCTGGTCTACGTCGACCCGCAGTTTGGTACAACTCGTGGTCCCGGCTCGCTAGAAGTTGGGGCATGGACTGAGGACCAACATATCTTGCTCTTCGAGAGCGGGACGATCACCTGGCAGCATGGCCAGATCCAGACCGATACTCTCGCCATCGATCTTAGAACGATCGTAGACGGCGGGGTTCAGGACGGAGTCTATCAGGCTGGATACTACATAGACTACGCTCGGCCTGAAGACCCGCCTGACGGTGTTTTCGACGTCGAGAACTACTCTCTTGGGGGCAGCGCCTCGCTTTACGAGGCGAATAGGACCGCTCCGTACCGCCCGGTCTCGGCGATGTTCTCGAGCTTCGAGGACGGATCATGGAGTCCTACTGAATACGCCGTAGCTGGCAAGTACCCAGACGCTTCGTATGTCGACATCGACTTCACGGTGCCGGTCGTGGCCAGAGAGTTCAAGCTCTCGGTCGCCGAACCACTGCTTGGGACGGCCAAATGCGCGCTCTACAGTTCCATCGACGCGATCGTCTGGCACATAGAAGATAGCCGGGAGCCAGAGGATCTTGGTTGGACCGTTAGAGGCAATTCCGACGGGGGCCGGCGTTACTGGAAGTTGTTCTTCTGGGACGGCACCGCCGAAGTCACCTCGGTCCTCTACACCGGCCAAGCGGTCTACCCGAATCAGCGGCCAGTAGGCTCTGTTACTATAGTACAACCCTTCCTTGAGGGTAAGTTTGATCAACTGGAACCGCGGCCTTACATCGTACTTGCTACGCTGGAGGTCAAGGAACAAGCCGTAGTGGAGACGACGGACGAGCGTAATTTCACGTCCGTCAAATACGAGCCAGTAGCTAAATGGCTCACGGACTTCCAAGACAATTCACTACGAGAACTCTTCACTTCCATAGAGAAGTACTCCGCTGAGTACATGTCGCCGGTCACCGGCGCTGTCAAACTCTATGATGACCTTCTCGACCGCGGGAATTTCAAGTTCGGCTCGGACACCGAAGCTCCGACATTCGATCAGCCGGTAGCTATCGAACTCAGGCCTCCGACTCAGATCGTCGGAGACGCGGATCTTCTTTCTGATCCACTTCGAGATAACGTAGCCACGGACCCAGCTGGATTTCTGGTCCTGGCTGAGAATATCGTCTCTATAGTTCAGACTTCAACAGTAACTCCACAGCAAGTGATCAACTTGGGAGCACCTGTTGAGCAGTCTGATCTGTCGACAAAGGCATACGTCGACATAACATTCACGACAGCGTTGGACGATGGCTTCTTCTAGGGTTTCTGGTGCGGACGTTCAGATAACCGGAGTTCTTGATATGCGTGGCAATCGCATCACGGGACTCGAGACCGATGTTAATGTCTATCCCCTTGTCCCCGACGAAGGAGCTACCAAGGCTTACGTGGACGCGCAGAAGGCCGCTATAGAAGCGGCTCTTCCGACTCTCGTCAACAACGGGACTTTCTAAGCCATGCCGAGCCCCGTATTCGACCGGGAACAATACGAGCTCCGTGGCCATCTTCCCACGGTTTACACCGAAGAGCAGAAGCAGGCTCTGAGTCAGGTTCTGGCGCGTGTTAACGGCCAGATCGATTGGAACGCTCAGCTGCTTGGCTTTAACGGGCCTTCGTACTGGGGGAAAAGGATCCCCACGATCGATGGGTCGTACGAGTGGGAAGGGCTTCCTCGTACTGTATCCGAGAAGCGAGCCGTACAGGTCGGCTCTTACGGTGTCTACAATAAAGACAGGGACTACTCCGAGCGTCCGGCCCCTTTCAACCGCTCTAAAGTCGGGGCCTCAGCTGACCTGGCCTTCGACGTCTTCGCGCAGGACGGCAAGACCCATGTTGTGCCGTTTGGCCAGCCTCGTGACGTCCTGTACGAAAGCACTCCTCGCCTGATTGTAGGCGGCGAGTACGTGTTCAATGAGCTTGTCGATGTCACGGCAGCCGGCGGTCCCGACGAGACTTTCTATGTTACTCAGGACATATCTCAACGGCTCACGTCTGTCCGGATCCTTAACTCCGATAGCACTGGCGTCAATATCTCTGTAGAAGGCTCTCTCGCCGAGCCATTCCTCTTCTTCATCGAAGACTGGGAAGACATCAATGACTGGGGATCTGAGCAGATCAGGAACCAGTTCCTCGGCCTTTGGGGCAACAAAGGCAACTGGATCTCGAGTCATTTCCTCTTCGACGCCCTTGACGTCCACGGGTTCAACGAAGAAGAAGGGCTGTCTCTGGACGACATCCTCAAGGAGATCTCCATTGCCGAACTTCTTGAGCTTATCGGTCTCAAGCCAGGGCCAGCCACGGCATACCTCACGTCTCACTACAACTTCTCAGTCGAAGGCTGTGACGACGTCTATAATCCTACGGTGTCTCTCGAGACGAAAACGACTGTCCTGCAGACTCAGGATCTGAAAGATCTGGAGACGGACAACGGCGAACTTCTGGCCATCGAAGACCCGGCTTGCAATGTCGAGACCGAGCCTCCGATCAAACTTCTCATCAATGCTCCGCAGGGCAGTGCTAGTATTACCGACAACGGGACATTCGAAGATCCGATCCCGCCCCTGGAGACCGTTAGCAATGGTGAGTACCCGCTGACATCCGTTCCGACGTCTAGTCTGGATGACGACGGGTTCTTCACAGACGAGCCCACTGAGCTGGCAACGGAAAACGGGTTCGAGATCTGCATCGACGACGCGAGCATCTATACCAAGCCTTGCTATCTGCCTCCTGACCCCGAGTTCGGTATCTGCGATACTCCGAACTTCACGATGACGCTCCGACAGTTTTATGACCCGGAGCCAGATGAGATCGCTACGGATCCCGGGCCAGATACTAGCTTTGCCATAGGCTGCAATGGCGTGCTGTTCTTGGGACCTATCGACGGAGATATCAACAATGGGGAGTATGAGCAGCCACTGGGGCAGTTCTACCTGGACGATGGGGACTTCGATGATGCCATCCCGCCCACGAACGTGGTCGACGAGGGAATCTACGATCGTAGCCCCTTTGACGGAAACGTCACTCAAGAGGATTTCGAGCGTATCATTGACTACGATGATTTGATCATCGATGTCGACGGGCAACCGGGTCCTGTCCTCATGTCTGATCCGGGCCAGTTCAACGAGATCGTGCTTGTCGCTAGCGACTCGGATGGCGAGTACGATGGCTTTGCTCTAGCGTTCGACGGGCTCGAGCTCAGTGCGGTGTCGTTCGAGTACAACGCTAAGACGACGTTCGGCGAAGTCGAGTTCCCCTGCGTGGAGTGGGTCTTTGACCCGACTCTAGACAACGAGACCTACTTCCCGATCCCGGCCGAAGCCGCCTGGATGACGGCCGATGACGGCGAATTCGATCGCAGACCAGAACTCGATGCTGTGCTCTACGCTGAGCAATCCGATGTCGGATGCCTCAATGCCAAGTTCATCTCTGGATTCCTGTCGTTCGATGACGGAGAGTTCGACGAGCTGATCCAACCGTTCTGCAACTTTGCTCCCACGACTCTCTGCGAGAACGCTGATGGCGGGATCTATACGGTGGGCAACCCGCTGCCGCCGCCGCTAGTCAACACGGTCTGTGGCGAGGAGTGCGGCACCATCGACAATGGTCCTTACGTCTACGGGCAACTCCCGTTCCTCGGTCCTCCCGGGATCGATGGCCTCGGCTCTGCGGATATCGATGACGACTGCGTGCTGTACGACGGCGAGGAATATGACAGAGTAGTTAGTCCCGAGATCGCCTGCATCGGCTATGACGACGGTTTCATTGGCGTAGCATCGGAGATCACTTGCACTCTGAACGACGAGGAGTTCGGCGACGATTCCGCTGAGACAGTGGTTGATCAGGGCGAGTACACGGATACGTATCTTCCCACGGTTTGCACGCCCTGCGGTAAGCCTCTTCCTCCTCCTCAATGCTATCTCGACAACGGGGTCATCGACTTCACAGTCCCGACTTCCGACGCGGACGAAGGCTTCTACGACAAGGGTGAGCTTCTCTGCCAGCCTTGCGATCCGGAAAATCCTCCGCCGGAGCCTTGCCCTCCTCTGCCCATCCGAGTCCGTCTGGATCAGATCATCTTCCAGTCTCCCGCTTGGCGCATGCGTCCGACGGTGATGAACTCCAAGACGCCTCTGCGTCTCTGGAAGCATCGTGTGCTCAATGTGGCCGACGTAGGCTACGACGCCGCGTACACTAACACGCTGATCGCGGACAAGAACACAGGCCCGGAAGATCCGGCTCAGTACCGTCATTTTGCTCGACTGCCTCTCGAGTACCCCCGGAACGCAAGATTCTGGAACCGCACCGAGGCAGTACTTGCGAACCAGAGCTACTTCTCGCGGCTCCTGCCTCCTTCGGAGACTCAAACTACTCCTTCGAGCCTTCGACCGAGACTCTATGACGAGGACTACTATCTAGATGGAACCGCTCTGCCGGACTACACCACGTTCTACGTGGAGGACTATCTCGTTTCTCAAGTCCGCGATACGGACCTAGATAACCAGTCTGGATTTCAGCAGGCGATCATCAGTTTCGAGAACCCCGCCAACTCGAAGCCTTTCAACCCATCCACGATCGTAGACTACGATGCTTACGCGTATCGTCGGTTGCTTCCAGATGGCTCTCGCGCTGGCCGTTACCTCCAGTACTCCAGTCGGAGACGGTTCCTCACGGGCTTCCTCCAGACCGACGTGGACGAGGGCATCCTGACGTACGCAATCGGCCCCGAAGCTGAACTCGGAGATTCCAGTGAGTTCATCGCTCCTAATGTCGAGTTCCCGGACGATGTTGATCGCGCGTCTTTCTCGAACTACGCGGTGTGCTATGCGTACTTTGTGGCAGACCTGTCCGCGAGCGATGATCCTGTCTTCGATCCCAAGGCGCTCTACAGTTTCCGCACCGAGTGCCTGTTCGGCAAAGAGGACGCCACCCCTGCCATCACCACGGAGAATGATCTTGAGATCACCACAGAGGCCGGCGAGATCCTGATCGATGAGGAGGATGTCATCGACGACATCTGCGTCGAGACCGAGACTGCTTACCTTCTTCACGAGCGCAAAGAGTTCCTCCCCCGTCCTCCCCGTCCGCTTGGTACTCGCTCTAGGTCAAGCGCGTTCGTGGCTATCAAGCCACTCTCGCTTTCGCTTCTCGTTGGTGACAGCGGCGACGTTGAGATCACCATTCTCAACGGGGTCGTCGAGCCGTTCTTCTTCCGTTGGCAAGTTCGTCTCACCCCGACTTCTCCGTGGGTTGACATCAACGATAATGCCACGTTCGATGGCGCGACTACTTACAAGCTGACGATCACCCCTCAGGACAACTTCTACAATCAGGCTCAATTCAGAGTAGCGGTCGAATCTGATCTCGGATTCACGTACGTCACCTCCGAGCCTTGCTTGCTCACGGTGATTCCCAAGGAGATCACGATCACGAGTCAGCCTGGTGACTCCACTGTCGTTTCCACGAACCTCGCGCAGTTCTCTGTCGCCGCAACGACGAACGATAACGGAGTTGTCTCGTACCAGTGGCAACAGTGGAATGGTACGAATTGGATCAACCTCACGAATGGAGGTCAATTCTCCGGCGTCACGACTCCGGTTCTCGGTGTCACGCCGGCTGGCCTTGCTCTCGACGGAAGCCTCTACCGTGCCGCTGTCAATAGCACTGGCGGGGCTCCGACGGTGTTCAGCAGCAGCGCACAGCTTACTGTTCTTCCTGGCACTATCACGATTACAGGTCCGAGTGACCTGTATCTCTTCACGCGCGAAGAAGGCTACTTCTCGGTCAATGCTACCACCGACGATGGTGGCACTCTGTCCTACGAGTGGCAACTAGACACCGGGTCTGGCTTTGTCACAATCACCGGCCAAAGCTATGACAACGGGCTTATCGGAGCGTCCGTTTCCGGCGATGACATCGCAACAGAATCTCTGTTGATTCTCGAGACGGAAGACGGTTTCGAACTTGTCGAAGACATCGCCGCTCCCGCTACTCAGACGCTTGATGACGGAGACATGGACGGGGCTCCCTACCCGACCACCGTCACAGACGATCCCTGGGACGGCCTGGTTTCCTTCTATCCAGAAGGACCAAACCTGCGCGTGGTTGCTCTTTCGACTGCCGCGCTCAACTACAAAGTCCGTTGCATCGTTACCTCGAGCAATACGGCGCCTCCGGCCACTTCGACTGGCCCCGGCCGCTTGGTCATCTACGGCATCGGCATTTACATCACTCAGCAGCCGCAAAATCTCGGCCCTATCGGCCTCAGAGAGCTCGCGAGCTTCTTCATCCAGGCCTACTCTGACGACAGCGGCACGCTGACGTACCAGTGGCAGATGAACACTAACAGTGGCGGCGGCTGGACTACAATCAGTGACGGGCCTCTGATCGACAATGACGAGTTCGGATTCACATTCGTTCCTGAGGAGGTCCTCACTGAGTCTCTCCTGGAACTGATCGACGACTTCGGCCGCTTGATCAGCACCAATGACACGGGCAATACTCCTGAGCCCACCCTGGATTCCGGCACGTACGATGGTCCTCTACCCACGGCTACAGTGGCGGACCAGGGCTATGATGTCATCATAGCTACTTATCCAGACACTTCGTTCCTCGTCGTGAGACCATTCTCGACTTTGGCAAATGGCTATCTCTTCCGTTGCCTTATCAGTTCCAATGGTACTCCGGCGTCTCAGGCTACCTCGAATCAAGCATCTATCACAGTACAATGACCATGGACGACTTCATCGCTGAAAGCGTGATCGAACCGCAACCGGAAGTTCTTACTAACGAGTTTCCGGAAGAGCAATCCGAAGCCGGTTTTGAGTCGGCCCAAGGGTTTGGAAGCGAGCCTCAAGCTAAGCGTGCTCGCAAGAAGAAAAGCTCTGCTCAGGCCACTGAGGCTTCTGAAGAACCGACTGTGGCGCCTGAGGTCAAGCGTCATCACGAAGAGCCTCGTCCGCTCACTCCGAAGAAAGCGGTGCCACAGCGCCGGGTAAAAGCTGCCGTTAGAAGCATCACTCGCTGATGGCCAATACTAGCTCAAACATCGACCAGCTGGCCGGTATACTTCTTCGATCTTTCCGTGGGGCCCAACAGGCCGCTAGCCTTAGCGGCCAGATGCAAAGCACCTACGGCACCGTGATCGACGTAGAAGATCCCAAACAAGAGGGCAGAGTGCGAGTAGTCCTGGATCAGGTCAACCCGGACTATCTCAAGGGCAAGGGATTTGACCAGAGCGGAAAACCGACGGAGACAGACTGGATCTACCCGGTCGTGCCTTTCAAAGGGAAGCAGCCCAAAGCTCTTGTCGACAAGAAGGCTCGGGTCCCTATCACGCCCCGCGACGGAGATCCCAACCGACTGAACTTCGGCGATCCGGTCTACGACCCCAATGAGTTCAACAAGGCTAAGCAGCCTCAGAACTCCGCTATGACACGCCTCCCTGTCTACCCGTCCGGCCAGCTCCCTCCGGCTAGCAAGGACAATATCGGGTGCATGATAGTAGAGGAGGGTGGGCCTCAAGGATATGACTGGCTATGCGTTTGCCTCAATCGAGGCGGCTACAAATGGGTTCGTCATATCGACTTGAAGCACATCCACCAGTCGCAGGCGGCGGATAGCGATGGTGATAGCGAGGGCAAGGTCAATGACGATGTCGAAGCCACGACTTAACTTCATCAGGGTAAATCCTTCCTAACGACGCCCGGATCGCGTGGATGGGAAGGGACTACAGTCGAGACCCAGACGCTTCGCCTAGCGATCCGCGACCTAAGTGGTGGCAAACGATAGGCGGGAGCCAAAAGCCCTCGCCGTACGAGACGGCTGCTTGGACATACACTCAAACGGTAGTAATCGAGGAGGACTCCTGCGAGGAAGAGCCCGATGGTTCTATCGAGTGCAGTGTAGAGCTGCCTGAGTGGTGGGAAACCCTTGGTGGTACTCTCTACCCGTACGCCACGGCCTCCTGGACGTATCACCAGGAGTACGACTACATCTTCGAGTTTCAGGTCGTAGCGGCCGAGGAGTTCGTCGTCTACGACGATTGGTACTTCAACGTTGTCGTCGAAGAACTCGTATTTGACAACGGAGCTTTCAATGCTCCGCGTCCCGCACTCACACTCGACGAGGCTGAGTACAACGAGTATGGCGAGAGGGGAATCAGAGTGAGGAGAACCTTCGCTGAAGTTTCCGTTTACGACTCCTTGGCGTCGTATCCGGGAGCTTTGCCTACAATCCCTCAGCCGCTCGGGACTCTGGCTACGGAGCCCTCATCGGCTAATGCCGCGCTGGTGCTTGCGGATCCCGCGTCTATGGGAGACACCGCTCTCGGTGCGGAGACGGCCGGGGCGTACTTTGCTGACATCGAAACCGATGCTCCTCCGGAAGTGTCCTCCGAGATCGTCGGCGACGGCGACTATGACGGTGTGGAGATCGAGATCACACGGCCAAGCAATAAGTACGACGATCGCCCGCCTGGAACTCTTCTCGGGAAAGTCTCGTACGAGATCTACGGCTCGGTCGCCACGATCACTTCGTGGACTCACTACAACTGGGAGGACGACACCCCAGTTCTTAAAGCCTGCAAAGCTCTGATAAACGAACTTCCTGACTGCGTGGTAGAGGTCGTTGTCGAAGATGACCCGACGGCATTCTGGACCTCACTGGGCTTCAAGCAACTAGTCAAGGGCGATCCGTACCTCCGCTTGTTCCGATAGATGGCTGCCCCTCAACTGCTAGATGTAACGGTCAAAGGCCAGACGGAACTCCACCTGACTTTCGATCAATCTTTGGATTCGACTGTTCAGGTCCCTCTTACGTCTTTCTCCGTTAACTACGGGAAGTTTCCGGTCATCGAGAGGTCGTACCCGGATACTGCTACGATTTCGCTGAAGCTTTCGAAGAATCTTTTGCCTAAGGACAAGGTCTTCGTTAACTACATTCCGCCGGACGATATCAATCTGGCCGTCCGCTCCCCGGTGAAGCAAGGCGCTAGCATGGCCACCTTGCGGCGCAATGTGGTGAGGGCCTTCTTCAAAGTTCCCGCAAAGAACGAGCTTCAGATCAACGAAAAGGCGGCTGGCTGGGACCAGATGGCCAATCTTGGTCGTTACGCCAGTGGCCAAGGCTACTCGCGCCGTGACCGAGGCACCAATCCTCGTTCGGCGACCCCAGACGACTTCGTGTTAGCCTACGGCCTGAAAGAGGCTATCCAGATCACGAACATCGATGATGCTGACGCGACTCAGCCGAACACCGATAGACTCTGGATGGCGATCCAAGACGCGAACGCTCTGATCGACTCTTACATCAATCAGTCGACCAAAGCCGGGAAGCTTCTGGTAAGTTCCAATCGTCGCCGCACTTCGTTGATTCTCGCGCGCTACTACCTTGACACGGTGCGTCGGCGCGAGGACGTTCTCAAGGACTACGAACGCGCGATCAAAGAGCTTGATGCCGCTACGACGTACAATCCAGCCGTTCGTCCGGACGGCGAGATGGCTATCAACTCGAGAGCCGGCCTTCTTCGGACATGGCGTATCCCGCAATACTACAACGGGGCAAGCGGCAAGGGCCTCAGTGGTTGGTGGACCGATTCTGCCGGGGATCGTGTTCAGGATTGGCGCTACGACTTCTACAACGCTGAGAACAATAACGACGATCCGAACTGGGACGACGATCTCGGTACCGAGGCTAGTAACGCGTACCTACCCCAGCAACCGGCCGACGACGGCGCGACCATCTACTCTGGCAACTCCGTAAGTTCCTGACATGGCACTCAACTTCCCTTCGAGCCCTTCTCTCAATCAGATCTACACGGTCGGAGACTCGTCCTGGCGGTGGAACGGAGTAGCGTGGGTCGCTATCTCCGAGCAAGAGTCTACTGGCCCTGTTTACATCGGATCGCTTCCCCCTTCGTCGCCGCAGAAAGGCGATCTTTGGTGGAACTCGGATAACGGAGAGCTCTTCCTTCGCTACGAAGACGCCGACGGGTCTCAGTGGGTCAGCGCGGTAGTGCCTCCTCCGATCGCCACATTGGCCTCGTCGGCGGTTGTCAATGCTCTGCTGGAGGCTCTTGACGAGTACTCCTCGATCGCCGGGGCTCAAGCGGGAGGAGTCCCGATCGGAGGTCTGTTCAAGATTTCCGGTTTCGCCGGCGCGGAGGCTATCCGCGTAGTCGTCCCCTGATGGAACGGAGATAACCAGTGACACTCGCCACTCTTCAGCATCTACGGTCTTTCAATTTCGGCGAGCATCCGGTCGATCTCGAGCCGGGCCAGATAGGCCTGAACATGTCGCCTGAGAACTTCAACGAGAACCAGAACGACTGTAACATCTACCTCTACGTGGGTAATGGCTCTAACCGTCGCCTTGACGAAGGCGGCACAGTGCTCGTCGATGGAGGCGTGCCCGGGAAGGGCTGGGTAAGATACCGCCTGAGAAACCTGAGCCCAGAGGGCGACACGGTCTACGGAAACTTCGATGTCTCCGGCTCTATCCTGAAAGTCGAAGCGAATGGCGCCGAGAAGGCCGAACTCGTAGTCCCCAAAACCTCTGACACTCCGGCATCCGGCACCTCGGTCGGATCGGTAAGGTGGAACACGGCCATTTCGATCTTCCAGGCATGGAATGGCAATAAGTGGGATACTACGAGCAAAGTCACGATCTCGTCTACCGCCCCAGCCAACCCGTCCAACGGGGATCTTTGGTTCTCGACGGTCCCACCTAATCTATATGTCTACGTGGTTCCGACAGTAGGACCGGCAGCCTGGGTGCTAGCTTCTAGCGGTGCAGGTGCTACAGCTCTTCAGCCTGGCAACGGGGTCACGGCCAATGGCTTGAATCAGATCGACATCATCGACCAAGGACCCTTCTAAAAGACCGTCATGGCAGTTAAAGTACAGAATCTTCGCTCCACCACGGCGAGCAAGCGGCCTACTGCCGTCGCTCTGCTCGATGGCGAGATCGCGCTGAATACTAATACCGGCACTTCGGGCCTCTACTTTGAAGATGCCGCGGGTGTCATCGTTAAAGTCGGTCCGGCCGAGGTCGGAGGTTCCGCTCCTAACGCCACTCCGGCGGCCGGCGGCTCCGCGGGCAATAGCGCTGGTGAGTTCTGGTTTGATACCGCCAATGCCGGCCCGAGCGGAAACGGTGAGGACGCACTGAAAGTCTATACCGGCTCCGGTTGGTCCTACATCGGTAAGGTCACGATCGGTAGCACCAACATCGAACTGGGCGCCGCCGCTACCACTAGCATCACCGGCCTGACCGCTGTCACGTCAGCAAGCTTTAACGCGACGTCCGATATCGACCTGGAAAACCAGGCGGACCTGCGTTTCTACGAGGCTACGGCGAACGGCACCAACTACGTCGGCTTCCAGGCGCCTGCTAACATCGTATCCGACGTCCTTTGGACTCTGCCTGCAGCGGACGGTACTGCGGACCAGGTCCTCTCGACCAATGGTGCCGGTGTTCTGAGCTGGCAGGAAGCTCGCACCAACGACATCTCTCAGGGCGATAGCTCGGTCACTGTTACTGACAGTGGCTCAAACGGCACGATCACCTTCGTCACCGACGCCGCGACCCGGTGGACGATGAGCAGCACGGGGCATTTCCTCCCCGGTGCTGACTCCAGCTACAACATCGGTGCAGCCGGCAATGAAGTTAGCAATGTCTACGTCGACACCCTGACGGTTCAGACCTCGGGCGTGTTCAACGGCGATGTCGATCTTGGCAATGCCGCCACTGACTCGATCACGTTTAATGGTCGAGTCGATTCCGATCTGAACCCAATCACCGACAACTCGCACAAGCTTGGATCAGCCGGTCTTGTTTGGAGTGAGGTTCGAGGCAATAGCCTTTATGGCTCGATTCAGGAAGTCACGGTTCTCAAGTCACTTGCTAGTGACTCCGGCTCGGCTACCGCCACCGCTCAGTCGATCACTATCTCGGGTGGTACCGGCCTATCATCCACTGCGGCCGGTACGACTGTCACGGTCAATCTGGACAACACGGGCGTATCCGCTAACACCTACGGTTCCGCCACCGCTATCCCGGTCCTCGCGATCAACGCACAGGGTCAGATCACTTTAGCTTCGACCGCGAACATCTCGACCACACTGAGCACTGCCGGCGATTCTGGTACCGGTTCGATCGCCCTCGCGTCTCAGTCCCTGCTGATTTCGGGCGGTACGGGTCTTTCTTCGGTCGCGTCTAACCAGACCGTTACGATCAACCTTGACAATACCTCGGTTGTCGCCGGTGCGTATGGCGCCGCTAATAAAACTCTTACTACTACAGTTGACGCTCAGGGTCGTCTAACTGCTCTTGCCGAAACAAATATCAGCATCACGGCGTCCCAGGTTTCAGACTTCAACACTGCTGTCCAAACCAACCGCCTCGATCAGATGGCGGCACCGACCGCCTCGGTGAGCTTTAATAGCCAGCTGATCACGAACGTTGCCGACCCGGTCAGTGCTCAGGACGCCGCGACCAAAGCGTACGTCGACGCCACGGCTCAAGGCCTGATCGTCAAGGACTCCTGTCGCGCGGCGACCAACGCGGCTTTGCCGGCATACACCTACGCTAACGGGGCTCTCGGTGTAGGTGCTACCATCACCGCCAACGCGAACGGTGCTCTGACTGTCGACACTTCGGTGGCTGTGGTTGCCGCCGATCGAGTTCTCGTCAAGAACGAGACGGCGGGCAACGCGGCCTACAACGGCATCTATGTTGTTACCGCAGCAGGTGACGGTTCAAACCCGTTCATCCTGACCCGCGCGGCGGACATGAACCAAGCGGCCGAGTTCCCCGGCGCCTTCACGTTCATCGAGGAGGGCACCGCCAACGCCGACAACGGCTACGTGTGCACCACCAACGCCCCAGTGACCGTCGGCACAACGAGCATCGACTTTGCGCAGTTCTCCGGTGCCGGTCAGATCACTGCTGGCAATGGTCTGTCGAAGACCGGTAACACGCTGGATGTTAACGTAGACAATGTCACGCTGGACATCGTCGCTGACAATCTCCAGATCAAATCGACCTACGTCGGCCAGGGTAGCATCACGACTCTCGGCACGATCACGAGCGGTACCTGGAACGGCAACATCATTGGTCTGGCCTACGGCGGCACCAACGCGAATAACACGAACATTGCGCAGAACTACGCGTTCATCGGTCCCAACACCGGCGGCCCGGGCAACGCCAGTTTCCGTGAGATCCTGACCAGCGACATCGCCCCGATCACAGGTGGGAGCTTCGACGCCGGGACATTTTAGAAAAGTCCCGCATCGTAGGGGAAACGAGAAAGTGGCTTAAAGCTGGAGAAGAGCTACCCGCTGGATGGAGGTACGCAAAAAAAGGGGTAAGGATCAGGGGAGGCTAGATAGCCTCCTCTTTTTTGTAAGTCCCGTCGTTGGACAGTCTGAGGCGACATGGCGATCAATTTTTTGCTCAAACGGAGCAGCACTGCAAGCAAGCGTCCTACAGCCGCCAACCTGGCGATAGGCGAGCTTGGCCTGAATTATGACTCGAATACCCCCGGCCTCTTCTTCGAGGACAGTGCCGGAAATGTCCGCAAAGTGGGGCCGGCAGAGGTTAGCGCTACGGCCCCGAACTCAGTCCCGGCCGGGTCCAGCGGGAACAGCGTCGGGGAGTTCTGGTTCGACACCGGGACCAGCAATCTCAAGATCTGGACCGGCGCGTCTTTCGTAGAGTCCAGAGCGTCAGTAGCCACTCTCACAACAACGCGCACGCTCTGGGGCCAGAACTTCGACGGGTCCGCTAATGTCACCGGCAGCCTCACCTCGGTCGGAGACATCACGGGTACCGCCGCTGTGACTCTCTCGTCCGCCGCGGCCTCCGCTCTCAATCTTAACTCTGGTACGACCGGTGCCGTCACCCTTGACTCGGGGACCACCGGTGCGGTCAACATCGGCAATAACTCCAACGCCAAGACGATCACTCTTGGCAACACTACTGGCGCGACGACGATCAATGTCAACTCAGGCACCGGCGGTATCCTGACGACATCGCCACACTTCACGATGGCGGACCGCGGGGAGGTTCGTTTCCGCGAAGCTGTCGCCAATGGCACGAACTACATCGGCTTGGAAGCTCCGGCGTCTGTCGGATCCGATCTCGTCTTCGTGCTTCCCGGCTCTGACGGGTCTACGACTACCGGATACACTCTGAAGACGAATGGGTCAGCGGCTCTTTCGTTCGGCACCGCGAATATCGTCACGTCCGACACCGCCCCGGCTAGCCCGCTTGACGGAGACCTCTGGTACAACTCGTCAAATGGCAGACTTTTCGTCTACTACGAAGACACTAACTCGTCTCAATGGGTCGATGCAGCTCCCAACGACTCGGCATCTACGATTCGTCAGCTAGACAGCATCGCGTCTCAGTTCAACGGGTCAACCACTGCGTTCACACTGAAAATTGGAGGCGCGAACTACACTCCACAATCAACTTATCAGCTTCTCATTGCCATCGGTGGTGTGGTGCAAACTCCTGGCACTGCTTACACCCTAAGCGGAGCTACTATCACATTCACGTCCGCTCCTCCGAGTGGCGCGACATTTAGCGGAATTGTGTTAGCAGAGGCTGTTTTATCTGTTGGTGGCTCAAATACCCAAGTGCAGTATAACAATAATGGCTTAATCGCGGGATCGGCTAACTTCACCTTCGATAGCGCAACAGGGGGGATTACTCTTACTTCCACTGATGCTGGGGCTACAGTTCAACCCTTAATCACCCTTTATCGAGACAGTGCTAGCCCAGCAGCTAGTGACATCATCGGCGGTATTCTATTTCAGGGAGAAGATAGCGCTGGTAATGCACAGTCGTATGCGCAGATTGCTGGTATCATTACGGACGCGACTAGCACCTCCGAAGATGGGGCTATCGGCTTCTACACTGTAGCGGCTGGCGGCTCTCTCACAGAGAAGGTTCGCATCGAGTCGACCGGCAATGTGGTTCCGCGTGTCGACAATAGCTACAACCTCGGTTCCGCTTCGCTTCGCTGGGCGAACGTCTACACCGGTGACCTTCACCTCAAGAACGATCGCGGCGATTGGACCATGATCGAAGAAGAGGACGCTTTGACTCTCCGCAACAACAAGACCGGTAAGATCTACAACATCATGATGACGGAGCGCAACGCCTGATGAGACTCGATTCGATCACGAAGATCGAGAGGTTCATGACTGACATGCTCCTCTCATCGCCCTTGGTGCCGCTGGGCGTCAATGTTGTTCGACTCGCGGACGTGATCGACGAGGAGGGGATCCTCCAGATGGTGAACTCTATCGTCGTTCGCTACGTGTCGACCAGCGGCAACGTCATCCGCCAGGCGCCTCTGACCTCCGAGGACACGATGATCTTCGAGGTGAACATCGCGTCCCAGTCGTACCTAAGCCAGTCCGGCCACGACTTCGCAGTGCAGCTTTGCGCGGCCTCGAAGATGACGCTCACGAACGCAGTGCCTCCGAACTCAGGAGTCGAGGTGGTGCAGCCGTTCTACATGATCTCTGAGCAGTTCACGGGCCTCACGGACTCGTCCCACTACACCTACAGCCAGCAGTGGCAACTTGTAGTGCAGGACATCGAGCGAGCCATCGCCATCGACCCATGCGTGCAGCGTGGAGACTGCTCCAAACTCTTCCCGCAGAACACCAAGCAGGTCGTTGGGCCAGGAGAGACCGTCTGCGGCAACATTATCTACGCTCCGGTTCTTCCTCCGCCCAACCCGTCGATCCCGTACTCCGAGGAGTACGCTGGTGTGGAGTACGCCGACAACGGGGATCTGGTTTACAAGTGGGATCCTGCCCAGGTCTTCATGACAGCAGAGGAGATCAGTCTCGGCTACTGCTTGGCGTGCACCGGTACCAAAGACGACACCGACACCTTCGAGATCATCAACATCAAGACGGAGTGCGGCCCTAGCGGGCAGTTCGTGAGGTCATTCTTCGGAGCTGATACCGGCAACAAGCTTCTAAGTCTGGTGGGCGAAGCACCAGGAGGCGGCCTTGTTCGTATCAACGGAGAGACCTACACGCCCGTGACAGCCGCTAACACCGAGAACTTCATCGCTACTAATCTTCCAGTCAACGGTTACGGCTACATCAACGAATTCCAGTCTCTGCTCTACGTGGACCCTACCGACCCGAGCAAGGGCACACTGAGAGTCCGTTACGGCGCTCTCTTCCCGACGGCTATCGGAACCGAGATGACCCACAACAACGTTGTCTACCAGCTTGTCGGAAGCACGCCTATCGGACGTGCCTGGGTTAAGAAGCTGGAGCTCACGCTTCTCAATCCGAAGGACTACATCCCACTTCTCGACTGCGATGAGACCACCCTGGAAGAGGGTAAGATCGACTCATGCAATTAAGGTACGGAGTGGATCTCTCGGATCTTAGCTCCAACGTCGACTCGGCAAAGTACAAACGGATGCGAAGGACCCATATCAAGGTCCTGTCGTCTCAGGTCCCCGAGTCTTTCGTGGAGAAGTTCGAAGACGAAGAGACCGCTCTGTCCGAATTGCTCGACGCGATCTACGGCACGATGGACCAGGAGGACGACGATGATGTATGATCCGAGGTCCAGAGAGCAGCTCTGGAAAGAGTACTATAAAGCCATGCATCGCGGTGACAAGGCCGCTGCTCAACGCATCATCAAAGCGCTTCACACGCCGCCCACCGGAGGCCAGCGTCTAGACGCTCGTGCCGGTAACGGGTGCTCCCGCTGTCGACGTAACTTCTGAACCCATGGAACACAGCCGCAACGAGAAGATCATCGAGCAGAAGCAGAAGCTTGCCGAAGACGTCCTCCGTGTCGCCAAGTCCGCTCTTGACGACATCGAAGTGTCGATGGGTGAGGCTCCTATCCGCGACCTGATCTCCATCTTCAATTCCGCGATCAAGACCCATCGCGATCTCATGGCGGACATCGTGGCGATCAACGAGTCGGAGTCTAAAGCCGAGAAAGAGTTGGCTAAGAGCCACGAGTACACGTCCAAGGTCGACGACCTCCTCAAGAAACTCGGGCAGAACAAGTCGGAATGAGACCGATCATCACCCACGCGTCACAGCTCGAGGAGCATTCGAGCTGGCGCGTCTACAAGAGAGGCCTCCGCGAGCTAGAACTCATGGAAGCGCCGAAGAGCGTGCTGCAGGACTTCAAATTCCGCGCGGCGCGCTCTTGCTTTCTGGCGTTCGCCGACCTGATGCTTGACGGAAAACTCAAGGTCGAGCCGTTCCACGAGATCATCGCCTCGGGCTTCGAGGACATCGCGGACTGGCGTTACTCTCGTCTTATCGTGAGTTGCGCTCCGCGCTCGGGCAAGTCGATGCTATCACAGTTGTTCGTGGCGTGGCTGCTAGGGCGAGACCAGCAAACCCAGCACATCCTCGCTTCGTACGGCCAACAGCTCTCGAATCGCTTCCTCCGAGGCATCCACGGGTACCTACGCCATAAGCAGTTCACTCGGGTGTTCCCGAACTGGCTGGGTTTCCACCCGGACTCCAAGTACGACATGAAGGGCGGAGGCTTCATCCTCGCTACGTCAGTAGGCGGCGTGATGACCGGTTTCACGGCCGGTACACCGGCGGAAGATAGCCCGGGTGTCGGGGCAATGGTGATCGACGACCCGCTCAAAGGTTCGGATTCGCGTGCAGCGTTGGAAGGCCTGGAAGACTGGTGGGGTGAACAAGCGTCTACTCGTCGCACCAACCGCTGGGCTCAGCTTCTCATCGGTACTCGTTTCCACGAGAAAGATCTTCACGGGATCCTGATGGACGGCGACGGGCTCTACGACGAGGTCGAGAACCCGATGGGGTGGCGCTGGGTGAACGTGCCAGGTCTCTGCGAGAACGAGGCGATCGATCCGCTCGGGCGCAAGAATGGAGAGTCGCACTGGCCGTCCAACCCGATCTTCACGACAGAGATGCTCCTCTCCCAGAAGAGGATCATGGGCAGCGCAAAGTTCGCCGCTCTGTACCAAGGTCTTCCCGCCGCACAGGAAGGCTCCATCGTCAAGGCTGGCTGGATCAGCGTGAAGCCGGCTGACGAATGCCCGGAGTTCGACATCACGTACATGTCGCTCGACACGGCGTTCTCGGAGAAGCAGAGCGCGGACGAGAGTGTCATCGCCGTGGTAGGGTTCTCGAAGAAGGACCCGGACAACATCTATATCCGGGAGCTGGTCCACGGGCGCTGGGGATTCCCTGACCTTCTCGCGATGGTCCAGCAGACCCAGAAGTACTACAACGCTCGGTTCATGACCATCGAGCAGGCCGCGTCTGGCCAGTCCCTGATCCAGATGCTGGAACGGGAGAGCAAGATCCAGATCCACAAGTTCAAGCCACTGAAGTCCAAGACGGTGCGGCTTCAGACGGTGTGCCCGCTGTTCGAAGCTAAGCGAGTGCATTTTGTCGAGGGAGCCTGGGTAGACGATTTTGTCAAGGAGCTTACGGCATTCCCGTTCGTCCCTCACGATGACAAGACGGACGCAGTGGTTTGGGGTTTGACGTACTATTCTTTCCATCTGGACGCTTCGGGCCACGCGAACGCCATGGACATGATGAAGTCGGGCATCGGACGAGCGGAGGACCGTGCGGCTTTGATGAGGGACTTCACGGAGCTTAAAAGCGGCAAGGGTCGGCAGATCCTATCGCCAAACGAGACGTCCTGGGCCTTCGGTGACGGGCTTACTGGGCAGAGAGGCTACCGAGGCCGGTCAGACCTGAAGTACGACGTCGGCATCGACTAAGCGTGTAGCTAGCGCGCTCTTGAGCACGCACGCAATGAAGTGTAGCGGGTAAGACCGCCTCGGACACCCGCAAGGGAGAGCCATGTATGGTGGCAAAGAAGAAGGAGGTGAGTCCGGTGATCACCTAGAGTTTGTCCTCGTCGAAACTCAAACCTTCGCTATCCGCAATCTAATGCCTACCGCTCGAGAGAAGCGCAAAGTACGGCGTCAAGTCGAAGACGTCGTCCACCGTGAAAGAGGCATGGACCTCCTCCCCTTCAAGGCTATGACCTGGAGGCAGGACGAGTTCTGGAACCAGATGGAGCGCAATGCAGTCACGCTGGCTCATGGCCACGCAGGAACTGGCAAGACCCTCCTCGCCCTCTGGTTCGGAATGACCCAAGTCACCAGGGGTGAGGTCGAGAAAGTCATCTACATCCGCAGCGATGTTGGAGTGGAGTTCCAGAGAGGCCGTGGTGCTCTCCCTGGTGACTTCAACGAGAAAGTCCGCCCGTTAATCGGGCCAGTTCTCGACAATCTACCGGTGATGATGCGCAACCAAGGCGCCGCCGAATACCTGATCAACAAAGGGCTCGTCGAGCCCGTACTTCTGGAGGACGTCCGCGGGCGCTCCTTCAACGACTGTTTCATTGTGGTCGACGAGGCGCAGAACATGCTCCCGTCGCACGTGAAGACGTGCCTGACTCGCTTGGGTCAGGATTCCAAGATGGCGATCGTGGGTGACACGAAGCAGTCTGATCTAGAGGTGTTCCGCAAGGACAATGGCCTTCTTGACGCAGTCTACCGGCTTCGGGACATGCGGGACGTTGGGATCGTGCAGTTCGAAAAAGAGGACATCGTACGAAACTCTGTGATCGCTCACATTCTAGACCGATACGACGACTAAGAGCTTAATGCTCGCGAGCCCGGGGACATCCTCGGGCTTTTCTTTTGCGGGTAAAACTCCTTGTGGTTATCCACCCAGTTAAAGACAATGCGCAAAGATCATTTCACCGAAGAGGCCCTAGCAAAAGCTAGGGCCCTGGTTGCTCTAAAATACTCGGAAAACCCCGAGGACCAGCAGGCTTTTGCAGAAGCTTACGACTTCGCTCGCTGCCAACGAGCCGACGGGTCTTTCTACGGGACATCCGGTAGCTGCCGCATGGGCAAGGACGCCGGGGCTAAGCAGGAAAAGCCCAAGCAACCTAGTGCTCCTAAGGCCGCTGCGGCCCCTTCCGGCGGCGGCCAAGATCTGAAAAAGCAGGTGGCGTCCGACGCACGCGCCATCATGAATAGGCGTGCCTTTGATACGGAGAAGGGAACCAAGGCCTTCTACGAAGCCAGGAAGCGTCTCCTTGCTCGGTCGGAACAACTTGGCGAGAAGCCGGGCTTCCAGCAAGTCAAAGGACTGCTGAAAGAGTACCAAGATAACGAGAGGAAGCGCGGCACAGTTGACTATAACCGCGGGAGATCCTCTGAGATCCTCCGGGCTCTTATCGTGAATGATAAGAATGCGGCTAAAAGTGGTTCCAAGTAGCGCTAAGGAGCGAGGCTGATGTTCGGCGGTGGCATCTCGGAAGAGGCTTTGGCCTGGGCAGAAAACCCCGAGTGGGCTGAACGCTACGGCCATATCGACTTTCGCCCTCCTCAGTCCGTGGCGGATGCCGCCGCTCGTGGCCTGGAGCTTCGTAAGAAGCATAAGCGTGGAGGGCTCTCCACGGAGGAGGCGGGCAAGCAGGGGATCGGCAGCGGCGTGGCTCGAGCAGCCTCGCTGAAGAATCGACAAGCGCTTAACCCAAATACCATCGGCCGCATGGTCAGCTTCTTCGCCCGCCACTCGGCCTATAAAAAGAATCACACGACCAACCCGCCTTCCGCGTCACTCATCTCATGGTTGCTCTGGGGTGGGGATCCCGGTGAGGCCTGGGCGAAGCGAGTCAAAGCACAGATGGAGAAAGCTGACGAGCGATGAAAAGGACCTACTCAACATTCTCAGAGCAAGCACTGGAAACCCTTGACTTTGTTCGTTGCCAGCGTCCAGACGAAAGTTACTACGGAACTTCAGGGCAATGCCGTAAGGGTAAAGAAGTGGGCCCCAAGGAGATCCAAGCGTTGCAGGCTAAGGCACAAGCGGGAGACGCTAAAGCCAAAGTTGCACTCCAAAAACTGTCCAAAGTGGAGGATCCCGACAGCCCCAAGGGGCCTGCTGCTCCTAAGCCTCTTGCTGAGCCGAAACCGCAGGCCAAGGCACAGAAGATTGAGGATGCGAAGCCTCTTGAGCCCGAAAAGAAGGGGCCGAGCGAAGAGACAAAGAAGGCCCTAGAAAACCTAAGCCGAGAAGAGAAAGAAACCCAAGAAAAGATTAGTGGTCTCAAAAAGCAACTTGAGACCACTAGCGAATGGGACAGTAAGTATGATCGGCTAGGTTTAGACTTAGACGACGCTAAAGCAGCGTTAAAAGTCTTGGCTGAAGATAAGAAGGCCTTAGAAAATGGGGCTCTTGACGCCCCGCCTGGAAAGCCGTTGAACGATGCTCAAAAGGCCAAAGTCTCAACCCAGATCGAAGCTCTTAAAAGCAAGGTCATGGACGGTACCTACACCCTTAAAGAGTACGAAAGGTACGACGCACTTAAGGCTTTGAGAGACTCTCCAGACGCTAAAGCTACTGCTAAGGCGCTCAAGGAGCTCAAAGAGGCCAAAGCTGCCTACGATGCGGCTATGAAAGAAGACGGGAGACGCATGGCTGCTGGGGAGGATAGGGGGAGTATTCTTGCAGATGCAAGACAAAGAAAACTCGAGGCAGAAGACAGAGTAAAATCTCTGGGGACTTCAAGAGAAGAAAGGTTTGGCAAGTACTTAGTAAGTAATGAATACGAGAAAGGCAAATTAGCCCCAAGCAAGGATGCCTGGAAAAGCCAAGAAAAGCTTGATTCATACACGAAAGATTGGCAGAAGAGAAACGGACTTGATGATGTTACAGCATCGCACGATCGCTACCACTCTGCTATTCACAGCTACCTCGGGAGATCATCAGAAGACTTTGCCAAGGCGTCTGGGACTAAGGGGATTACACCCATGGAAGAGATCCTCGTCAACTATATGAACCAACATGTAAGTGGCGGCGGAGGCAAACGGATTGCTGACCGCTCTTCTTTGCTCGAAGATGCGAAGTTTATGAAAGATGCTTTCATCGAAAGCGGAGAGATACGACCCGGTTCTAAAGAAGATAGGAACTGGGACCGTTCGGCCCGTCAAGCCGCTAGAATCTTTGAAGTCATGTCTAAGAGAGAAGACTTTGGAGACTTTGCCTCTCAGCTCTCCACCTATCCCGATCCCTTTGAAGAATGATTACTATAGAAGAATTTGAAAAGCTTCCGACTGTAAAGAAACTCCTCGAGAACGGAGACTTCATCAGAGCATCCAATATCGCCTATGCGATGGGCAACATGCAGAGAAACAACGAGTTAAGAAAGCATTCAGCAGAGTTGGCTAAATCAGCTCGAGCCAAGGCCCAGATGGAAGCGGCCGACAACAAAGACTGAACGCAGTCCCTGTATTAAAATAGACTGATGAAACTCAAGCAGTTCGGCGACTTCAGCGAGTCCGCCGCCAAAGCCATCGACGACCTCCACCTTCGTTTCTCCGAGGAGCAGGGCGAGTCGTACGACTTTGCCCGTTGCCAGCGAGCAGATGGTTCGTTCTACGGCACCAGCGGCCAGTGCCGCACGGGCAAGGAGGCGGGCGACAAGCCGGCCGAGCAGACGAGGGCCAAGGCGACGAGGTCCGGCGGGGTGAGCAACGAGCAGGCGATGAAGCTCCGCGCCTCCCTCACCAAGCAGATCGGCGACGCCGCGAAGTCGGGCGATCTGGGCAAGACCAACAACCTGATGCAAGCCCTCGCGGCCGTCGAAGGCCAGCTCAAGGCCAGGGGCGTCAATCTTTCCGGCGGCGGGGCAATGGCCGACGCCAAGGCCGACCGGATGTCCGTGCTCAAAGAGCGAATCGCCGCCGCCAAGGCGTCCGGCGACAAGAAGAAGCTGAAAGATCTACGGAACGAACTCCAGGGCCTGCAACGCAACGCGAAGGTCGAGGCCGAAGCCCGGCGCACCGGCCGGACGTTCGACGACGTGGCCCGCGAGCGAGCCGCCAGGGCGGACGCCAAGATCAAGGCACGCATCGCGGCCAGGTATCCCCGGATGTTCGCAAACAAGCCAGGGGCGGCCAAGGGCGGCGCAATGGCCGACGCCAAGGCCGGCGAGCGCGAGGTCGCCCGCGGCGAGAAGTTCATCGGCCGCGCCCGCGCCGCGATGAAGAGGCTCTCCAACGAGCGCAACGTCGCCCAGATGCGCCTGCAGATCGGCCGCGTGAACCAGATCGACGAGGCCATGAAGCGCCTCAGGAAGAAGGCCGAGCAGGTCGGCGGGCGGCTCGACGAGCTGACCGGCACCAAGGGCCAGGGCAAGTACTACGTGAGCTGATGAACAACTTCGGACGCATCAACCCAGAGGCCCTCGAGTGGGCCGAGAACCCGGAGTGGGCCGAGAAGTACGGGGACATCGACTTCCGCCCGCCCCAGTCCGTCGCGGACGCGGCGGCCCGCGGGCTCGAGCTGCGCAAGAAGACCGGCCGCGGCGGCTTCAGCACGAAGCAGGCGGCCGAGGAGGGCGTCGGCTCCGGCGTCCAGCGCGCCGCGTCGCTGAAGAACCGCCAGAGCCTGTCCCCCGCTACGATAGGGCGCATGGTGAGCTTTTTCGCCCGCCACTCCGCGTACAAGAAGAACCACACGATGAGCCCCCCGTCCAACAGCCTCATCTCCTGGCTGCTCTGGGGCGGCGACCCGGGCAGGGCCTGGGCCGAGAAGGTCAAGGCGCAGATGGACCGTGCGGATGAAAAATGAAGCGCACCCACCTAATCTTTTCGGAGGACGCCCTCGCGGTGCTCGACTTCGCGCGGTGCCAGCGTGCGGACGGCTCGTACTACGGGACCGGCGGCCAGTGCAGGAAGGGTAAGGAGGTCGGCCCGCGCGAGATGAAGATCCTCAGGGACGCCGCCGCCAAGGGCAACAAGAAGGCCCAGATAGCTCTCGAGGTGGTCGAGGGGCGGAAGAGCAAGGAGGACGCCATCAAGGAGCTCCGGGCCATCAACGCCAAGCCGGCCGCGGCGCCAGCCGCCCCCAAGGAGGAGGCGCCCAAGAAGGAGGAGCCGGCGAAGCCCGCCAAGATCGAACTGTCCATGGACGGCCTCAAGGGCGCGCCGGACGGCTCGGAGGTACAGGTCGGCGACGATACCTACGTCAAGAAGGACGGGAAATACTTCTGGAAGAAGGCCGACGGGACGCTCGGCGGCCTCGACTACAGCCCCAAGGAGATCTACGAGGAGGCGGCCCTGAAGGGCGTGGCCGTCAAGCCGGGAGGGGGCGACCCTAGGTCGCTGGCCGGCCGGTACGAGAGCGCCAAGACCCTGGGCGAGGGCGGCTTCGCGCAGGTCCGCCGCACGGAGGACGGCACCGTCATCAAGAAGGGCGAGCTCGGGCCCGAGGAGGTCGCGGCCCAGAAGAAGCTCGAGGGCGTGGACGGCGTCCCCAAGATCAAGGGCAACGAGGGCAACCTCATCGAGATGGAACTCGCCAGGGGCAGGGCGATCATGGATACCGACCTGCTGTATGACGGCCCGAGCAAGGCGTCAGCCAAGGCGGCGGACGAGCTGGTCCGGCTGAACCGCGACATGCACAAGCGCGGCGTGAGCCACGGCGACCAGCACGACGGCAACTTCTTCTACGACAGCGCGACGGGCAAGGGCGGCCTGATCGACTTCGGTATGGCCAAGACGTCGCCGGTGTCGGCGCTGCAGGAGGGCCTCACCCTCGGCTCGAGCGGGGACTTCAAGAGCGGCAGCATGCTGTCGGACCTGGCCGGCCCGAGGTCCGGCAGCGGGCCCAGGTCCAACGCCGGCCCGATGCTCGCCAGGTTCGAGCAGAATCAGGAGGCCGTCGCCAAGCAGATGAAGGCCGACGGCTTCGACCCGGCCCAGCCGCTCGACCGCCAGGGCATCTCGCGCTCGCAGGCCGAAAAGTACATCGACAGCCTCTACGAGGGAGTGTGACATGAGCAACTACGTCAAGGTGATGGAGCAGTACAAGATCGCTCGCCGCGCCGGGCGCGACGACGACGCCAGGGCGCTGCTCGAGAAGGCCCGCAAGATGGTAAAAGCAAAGAAAGTGTCCGAAGACGAGATGATCGCGGGGGCCTACATCTGATGGCGCGCCTGAAGCAGCACGGCGGCTGGAACCCGAGCCTCGAGACGAGAGCCAGGGGGGTACTCGCGCTCCGCTACTCCGAGCCGGCCGGCTCGCTCGAGTTCGCCAAGGCCGGGACAGGTATCCCGTGCGGCGAGAGCTTCATCTCGTCCGCTAAGGAGTGCAGGCTCGATGCCGGCGAGCGCAAGAGGCTGATCGACAGCCTCGGCGCCTCCGGCGAGACCAGGAAGAAGCTCGAGGAGCTCGACGACAAGCAGCTCAGCCGCGTGGCCGAGGGCGTCAAGAAGAAGCTCAGCGTCGAGCAGGCCGTGAGGGCATCCAACACCGTCGACACGCTATCCGCGACGGTCTCGGGCGGCAGGCAGGCCGCCGGCGTGACCCTGCAGGACCCGGGCGAGGCCGCGAAGTACGTCAAGTTCTACGAGAGCGGCGGCGACCGGACCTACAGGCCGCCCCACGACACCTCTGAGGCCGAGGTCAATTTTGTCATCGACAGGATGAAGGCCGAGAAGACCTGGGGCAAGGTGAGCGGCAAGCTCGACGGCAAGGGGACCCCCGAGGCCGGCATGCGCGCCGAGGCGTGGGGCGACCAGCCCAAGGACGCCCGCGCCAAGGCCGTCCTCAAGTCTCTCATGGACAACGACTTCAAGGACGTCAACGGCAAGTTCCTGCCCTGGAGCACAGGCATGCAGCTCGACCACAGGCTGGCGGGCTCGATGGGCGGCAAGGACTCGCCCAACAACTGGATCTGGGTGAGCACCGCCACGAACCAGACGAAGGGTAACATCGAGGCCGGCGTCCGCGCCAAGGGCCTCACGGGTAAGGCGGCGGAGGACTACCTCAACACGCAGCTGCTCAAGAAGCTCAGGGAGAACGCCGCGATGTCAGCGGACGAGGTGGCCAGGGTCAAGGGCGCCGGCAGCGCGGCGGCGGCCGAGAAGGCCCAGCGCCGCCAGGCGCTCAAGGAGAACATGCCGCTGATGACGCAGAAGCAGATCGGCGACATGCTGGCCACGGCGAAGATGGGCGAGATCAAGGACATGCTGCAGGCGTCGGTCCAGGGCAGCGCCGGGGCCGCGTGGGTCAAGAAGGGCGGGTCGAGGGGCCAGACGGCGTACCCGACCGTGGGCGAGGGCAGGGCGCTCGTCCGCATGCGCTGGGGCTTCAAGCTCGAGGAGTCCGACCTCAAGAGCATCGGCCAGGCGATCGCGAGCTCCAAGAACGACTCGCGCCCGCGGTCGGAGATCCTGAAGGACGTGGAGGCCCGCTTCGGCCCCACCAGCGGCCTGACGGCCGCGGAGCGGGTGGCGATCCTGAACGCGGCCGGAGGGGAGGGCTGACATGGACAAGCTAACGCAGCACGGCGGCTTCGACCCGTCGCTCGAGAGCGAGGTGCGCGACGCGCTGCTCGCCGAGTTCACGGAGGGCGGCGGCGCCGGGGACTTCGACTTCGCGCAGGTCTGCCAGCGGCCCGACGGCAGCGTCTACGGGACGCAGGGCCAGTGCCGCAAGGGCACGCCCATCTCCTACCGCCCGGGCGACCGCCAGGGCGACGTGTACAACAAGGGCCGCGCGGCCGGCATGAGGGTCGAGTCGATCCTCGACGAGAACAAACGCCTCCGCGAGGAGAAGGGTCTCAAGATGGTCAAGGGCCCAGAGGCTGTACAGTCGCTGGTCCGCAGGCTGAACGAGCGGATGGGCGTGACGCAGAGGCCCGCCGACGTCAAGGGCGTGAAGACCCCGGAGCAGGCGGCAAAGGCCATCAAGGGCGCCGAGCCCAAGAAGGAGAAGCTCACCGGCGTCGTCAACGAGAAGTTCCTCAACGTTCGCAACGCGCGCGAACTCCAGAAGATCCTCGACGAGCGGCAGCTCAACGCGGGCCAGAGGAAGAAGATCGAGGAGGCCCTGGCCGCGAGGGCCAGCGAGGTCGGGCGCGTCCGCGGCATGGGCAACGAAACGCTGGACCGCCGCGTCCGCGGGCTCGAGCAGGAGCGCTACCTGGCGGGCCCGCGCTACGACGCCGCCCGCAAAGCGCTGGAGCGCGCCAAACTCGGCCGCGACCCGGACCAGATCAAGCGGGCCCAGGAGGCCTTCGATAGGGTACGGGCCGAGGACATGTCCCGCTTCAGGAAGGATCGCGAGGCCAGGGGCGAGCAGATGGCGCGCCGCAAGGGTGAGGCAGCCGCGCCGGTCAAGGAGACCAAGAAGCCCGCGAAGGCGGCCCAGGAAAAGCCCTCGATGCAGGTCAACAAGCGGTTCCTGAAGAAGGAGACCACGCAGAAGCTGCAGGAGTACCTGGACAACCGCAAGCTCTACGCCTACCAGCGGAAGGCCATCGAGGCCGAGCTGAAACGGCGCGAGCAGGGCGGCAGGGGCGCCGAGCCCAAACCGGCCGCGAAGCCGCGCGACGCGCAGGCGCGCAAGGCGGCCATCGAGGATGTCAACAGGCAGATTGAGGCAATCAGACGCAGGCGCAACGAGCCGGCGTACCAGAAGCCGGACCAGAAGGCGTTCCTCGACAGCCTCGAGAAGGGCCTGATCCGCAAGCGCATGGACATCGAGGCCGGCGTCGCGCCAGTCAAGGCGGGGGCGAAGGACGCCAGCACCGCCGTCCTGATGAAGCGCGCGGCGCAGCCGGGGTCGGCTGGCAGGGAGGCCCGGCGCGAGCTTGGTCAGAAGCTACGGGAGAAGAATGCAAAGCTCGCCGCCCAGCCCGAGATAGCCTCGGCCAAGCCAAAGCAAATCAACCAGAAGTTCCTCGCTCAGCCGACCGACAAGCTGCAGGCGGTGCTCCGCCGCGGGGACCTCGGCGCGGCCCAGCGCCGGAAGATCGAGGAGGAGCTCGGCGGCCGCGGGGTGACACCCGCCGGCCCCGTGAAGGTCACTGCTGGTATGACGACCGCCACAGCCGTGAAGGCCGGCTGGAAGCTCGACCGGGCGGTAAAAGACTACGATCCGATCGCTACCTACGGCCAGACCAACAATCGGCTGCTGGCCAAAGGAGCGTTCGGCGCTGCCTACCGCACCGACGGCCCGCCGCCCGGCGTCATCAAGCAGGGCAAGATCGGAGAGCACGAGGCCGAGGTGTGGCAGAAGCTCCAGAGCACCGGCCGCGTCCCCGAGTTCCACGGGGCAGTCGTCAGTCCGAACATGCGCGTTGTCGGCGCCGGCTATGGCGGCCACGTGAAGGAGGGCCAGGGCTACCTCGGCATCGGCGAGGCCAAGGGCGTCCCGGTCGGCCAGTACAACCCCCGCTCGGCCGCCGAGAAGAACAAGGTCCTCGAGGAGTACATCCGGACCCGCCGCGACATCCACCTGGCCGGCGTCGCCCACAACGACATGCACGGCAACAACGTCTTCTACGACAAGGCGACCGGCCGCATGCAGGCGATCGACTTCGGCCTGGCGCAGCCCAGCTACAAGGCCGCCCTCATGGAGGCCTTCGGCACGAACCAGGGCGACTGGCAGTCCGAGCGGTTCATCGGCCGCTACAAGGCGAGCGGCGGCGAGGCCCCGGCCTACTACCGCTTCCGCCGCAACCAGGAGAGGGTCAACCGCGCGCTCGAGGAGCTCGACATCGACACCAACCGCATGCGCGGCATGGGCATCCGGAACAAGCCGGAGCACATCGACCGGGTCCTCGACGGCATGTCGGAGACGGCCGCCAAAGCGTACGTCGAGATGCTGTACGACGGCGTCTAGCCCGCATAATACCACGAAGAGCACCGACACCACACACACCATGGCCAGCAAGTACGTGGAGCTGATGACCAAGCGCAAGGCCGCCCTGTTCAAGGGCGACGAGGCGGAGGCCGAGCGGCTCCTCACACTAGCCGAGCAGCTCGCAGAGCGCGGCAAGGTATCCGACGACGAATTTTTGGCGGCAGCCTACCTATGACAGACAGAGCACCAGAGCAGCGCGTCGTCGACTACCTGGAGTCGAACGGCTATAGGCCGGACGCGATCATCCGCTACCTCGAGGCGATGGTCGAGAAGGAGTGGGCGCAGAGCGACTTCGCCGAGTGCGGGCCCGGGGAGAAGATGACCTTCGGCGTCTGCCGCAAGATCGGGGAGGCCCCGGCCGCACAGCCCGCCCAGCAGGGCGCGGCGCCGTCGCAGCCCCAGGCGCAGCAGCCCGGGCAGCCGGCGGCCGCAGGCCAGCAGCCGAAGCCGAAGGAGCAGCCCAAGTCCCCCATGGAGGAGAAGCTCGAGAAGGCTGCCAAGTCGCAGGGCTCCGACCCGACCAACAACAAGAAGGTCGTGATCGACGGTAAGGCATACGGCTGGGCGATCCAGGGTGGCAAGCCGATCATGGTCGAGTGGGGCTCCGTGGCCGGCGAGAAGAAGGTAGGGCCTAAGCCCGCGAAGCCAAAACGCCAGGGGCGCGGCGGCGGGTCCCGCGCCGGCGGCGGCGGCAACGCCAGCCGGATCGAGGGCCTGGAGAGGGCGCTCGAGGGCCAGGTCAACGAGGCCGGGCGCCAGGCTATCATGGACCAGATCAAGGAGCTGGGCGGGTAAGACACGTGGGTACCAACCCACGGAAACAACATGTCCGGATTCGGAAGCTTCTCCCAGGAGGCCTACGAGCAGCTCCAGCAGGCCTACGCCGCCCAGCTGCAGAAGGCCGAGGAGACGGAGGAGCAGGGCGTCAAGGTCGGCTCCGACACGCTCGGCGTCGAGACCGCACCGGTGCGGTCCGCGTGGCTCGACAAGACCGGCCTCTGGCAGTACCCCGACGGGCGCGGCGAGAGGCAGGACGTCGAGCAGAAGCAGCAGGACCTGCTGGCCGCGCTCCGCGACAGCGAGGGCAACCTCCCGGCCGACGACGACGAACTCGAGCTGTCGGACATGTCCGACGAGGAGCTCGACGCCATGATCGACGAGGTGCTCGCCGAGATCGACGGCGAGGGGGAAGCCGACCCCGGCGATGACGGGGACGACGACGCCGACCCGGAGTTTGACGCGCTGGTCCAGCGGATGCTCGAGGGCATCGACGAGGACACGACCGACGAGGAGATCGACGCGATGCTCGACGAGCTGCTCGGCCCCGCGGACGACGAGGAAGAAGAGGACGAAAGCGAGGAACCCGATGGCGACGGCGAGCCGGAGCCCGAGCCCGACGCCGACGACATCGCGGCCAGGATCGCCGAGCTCAAGGCCGAGCTGGCGGCGCTGACCGAAGACGGCGAGGAAGAGGAGGAGGAGGAGGAGGAGGACGAGGACTACGCGCCCGAGGAAACCCAGGGCGAAGAGGAGGAAACCGAGCCCGACGTAACCGAAGACGAAACCGAGGAGGAGGACCCCTCTGATGATGAACCTAACTGACACGCTGGTGGGGCAGGTGATCCCCGTCGGCGACCTGCTCAAGAAGAACAAGGAGCGCCGCGAGAGGGTCGAGGCCCTCATCCCCAAGGACCGCGACAACTACGTCGTCGGCGACGACGTGATGCGCGAGATCATGGGCCGCAAGCGCGCCCGGATGGAGCAGTCCCGCCAGAACCGGGTCAACTACCAGGAGGAGGCCTACGGTGTCAACCACCGCGAGTGGTCCGGCGACATGCGCAAGGCCCTCCAGGACGGCAAGATGAAGGGCGGTTTCGCCGGCCCGGACATGTCGTTCCCGATCGCGTCGCCCGGCGACGTGTCGGCGGCCTGGTCCTCCGTGGGCCGCGCCAAGGACCCGGACGCGGTGATGCGCGCAATCATCCGCATTGCGAAGGAGCACGGCTGGGAGCAGGGCCTCCCGAAGACCGTGCGCGACCGTATGAGGGCCGGGAAGTCCGGCCTCCCAGAGTAACACGCAGGAGGGCGCCATGCCTACTTTCCTAGAACCCCTCTACCCCGCCCTCGCGGGCATCATCATCGGCGTCGCCACCATGGGCGCCAGGAAG
>Ga0194115_10000228_pt1 | contig 86934 bp, 97 predicted proteins | sample TA2MahsurfametaG_3_FD_148656 | JGI IMG/M metagenome (GOLD analysis project Ga0194115, IMG submission 148656) | Freshwater microbial communities from Lake Tanganyika, Tanzania - TA2015002 Mahale S4 surface | ecosystem: Environmental > Aquatic > Freshwater > Lake | place: Tanzania: Lake... | reverse complement strand
TAAATGAAAATAGTGTAAGACAATTAAGGATTAAAGAGTTAAATGAAAAAAGAGAGTTAGGTTTGTTAAAACGAGGACGACCTAAAATGATAAAAAATGATAATAATGAAATAGCTGCTTAGGAATAAGCAGCTTTATTTTTGTTTCGTATATTGATTGTATAATTAAAAAAGATAAAATGAGTAAAAGAGAAGAAAGAGAATTAAGATTATTGAGTTTTTTGTTTTTGCAAGAATCACAGGTGCAAATTATTTTTATGCCTGAAGTATTAGTATTTAGGGATAGTATAATTAGACCTAACTAGGGAATAACATAATTAAAGTATAGTTCGTATATTGAGTGTATAAATAAAAAGAAAATGATAGTATTAGTTTTAAGTTGTTTAGTTATTAGTTTAAAGTATATAATTTTAGTAAATATAGGATAAAATGGAAATAGTAAAAATAGTAGTTGGAATAATATGGTTAGCACTTATATGTGTTGGGATTAGGGTTATTATCGATTCAATTAAAGAATCTAGAAAGATATGATTAAGATAGCCCCATTTGAACTGATATGCCAGAACACCCGAAAGTTGATCCGGATTGGAGAAAAATATATGGCCGTAAAAACACCTCAAGGTATTAAGCCAATAAAGATACAATAATGACAGCTGGAGAGACAGCACTTATCTTTTAACTATACACCCTGTGAGCCCGGTTGATCCGGGCTTTTGGGGTCTGGGACATGGAGATCAGACACCCGGTTCGTATATTGGGTGTATAAATAAAATGAGACATATGAGAGTAAAAGTGATTGTAAGAGAAGTATTAGAGCGTGAGTTAGGATTGGTAACCAAGTTTAATGAGATCAAGACCTATACCCTAGAGATGGAGCCAAAAGATGTATTCTCCACGTTTGAAGAAGCAAGACAGGTATGGGATGAGTACGATGTGATGTTTGAGGGTCTCGGTGATGATAGTTTTAGATTGGTTAAGCCCAAGACATACAAAGAGGAGATGTATGATAGACAGCGGCTCCAAGACCTACATGATGAGATGGCTCACATGGATTTTGAATAAGTAACAATTTTATCTTTTAATTATACACCCTGGAGCCCGAGCAATCGGGCTTTTGGGGTTCATGAGCGTAGACACATTTATTAAGATTAATAGACCCCGAATCCAAAATATAGACGGTAACTTTGATGAAGCCATAATTACAGTCTTAACACCCGAGGGTAAGCTAGCGTTTTACTGGTTTGAAAATGGGTAAGTGGTAAGATCCCAAACCTCGAAACAGGTGAAATGGTGAGACAGTGGAGGTATGAGGTATGAGAACTGAGATATGAGACCTTAGACCCGAGACCTGAGATATGGGGTCTGAGAATTTGGGGGTATGAGGTATGAGGTATGAGGTATGAGACCCGAGACCATGGTAACCCTGGTGACCCTAGAGGTATGAGGTATGAGATATAAGGTATTAGACCCTTAGACCCTGGTAATCTGGGTAACATGGAGATCTGGGACATGAGGTATGAGGTATGAGACCCCGAGACCAGATACCCTGTGACCCTGGTGATATGGTAGAGGTATAAGAACAGAGACCTGAGGTATGAGATCCGAGACATGAGGTATGAGGTATGAGATATAAGACCCTTAGACCCTGGTGACCCTGGTGACCCTGGAGGTATGAGACCTGAGGTATGAGATCTAAGGTATAAGGTATGAGGTATGAGAATCTGGTAACCCTGGTAGCCTGGAGGTATGAGGTATAAGACCAGAGATATGAGGTATGAGATATGAGACCCGAGACCATAGAGACCCAGGATTGTGGAGGTATGAGACCAGAGACCCTGTGATCCAATAACCCTGTGACCCTGTGAATATGGTGATTCTGTGATATGGTGAAGGTATGAGGTATAAGGCCTAAGATATAAAGGTGGTAGATTTGGTGTGGTACGGCGGTATATATATGGTAGTGATATAGTAATAATATGGTTATACATCCCCACGCGCGCCGTTGTCAATATATGACGGGGTGGGGAGGAACGGTGCTTAGACCACTTCACAACTCGAACACGATCTTTACCCATCGACATTGTATATAACTATATATCTCCCCACATCACACCCACAATTTTCAAATAAGCCAAAGGAATAAAAACCCACAAAAATCAAAATTCTTCTTTTTAAAAGATCTTTGCCATTGATAAAAGATATACGTATATTCTAAATAAACATAAAATATGAAAAAATCAGCAGTAGAATGGTTTCAAGACCAAATAATTAAAATTGTTAATGGAACTTGTGAATTATCAGAAACCCAAATTTTTGAACAAGCCAAAGAAATGGAAGAAAAAATTAACGATACAAAATACCTTACAGGCACTATTATAGGTATATCTGCAGGTATAGCCATAGGATTTTTAATGTTTGCATAATGTTAAGTAAACTAATATATTTACCCTTAGGAATCTTATCTTTAACAATTACCGCTATAATTAGTTTTTTTGAAATATTTATCACAAAACGATAAATGGCATCTTACACTTATCTACAACTTCAAGGAACAGGCTCAATTGGAGAAAATCTTTCGGGTTTAAAAACTTTTGTTTTTACCAATCCAAGTGCATCTTCTTATTTTACTATGGAAACCATTCCAAACTATAATGGTTTTTTTGATTCAGGTTCAGCCACTAATTTTAGAGGAACATATTCAACCTCAGAATCTATGGGTCTAGTAACTTCATCATATATTGCAAGTATTGTAGTCCAACCAGGAAATTCATCTTTTACTTTTACCCCAACTTCCGCAGTTACGGGAACAACTTATTATTTAAAAGGAACAGGAATGTATTCTTTAACTATAAGTTAAAAAGTCCTTGGCTAACCAATTTTTTATTTGTATATTCAGGGTATAAATCAATTAAAATAAAGGTTATGTTAGAAAATTTGGAAAATATGAGCCAACAAGAAGCTCAAGAGAGATTAAAAAAATTAAATCGTGAGATTCGTAAGCACGAAATTGCTTTTTTATTGTTTGTTGTCCTAGGCATTGCAGATATTATTTTAACAATAATGGGTTTTATTCCATTTAATGGTGTATCTATAATGGTAATTTTAGGATGTATTTTTACATGTTATAAAATATATAAATATTCTGAACCATTTGAATTAGAAAAATTTTTTATCGAATTAATTTATGGAAAAAATGGAAAATAGTAAATACCAAAAATCAAGAAAATTAACCAAAACAGATGGTACTATAATGTATACATTTGATGGGAAATTACATAATTGGGAAGGACCTGCTTTAATTCCTGAAGGGAATGCAAGGAAACGTGAGTATTATTTAAATGGAATTAAATATACGGAGGCAAAATGGAAAGATTTATGTAAAGAAAGAGAAGGATTACCTTGGTATAAGGGTTCGGGTGCTAAAGCTAGATTTTAAATAAAAATAAAGGTTATAATGGAACGAATTACACATGAAGAAGCTAAAAAATTTATTCCTTGTTCTGAAGATTATTCAAATAATCCACCTACATATTTTACGGTTCAAGAACAACAAGATGGTTGGGATAAAATAACATATTACACGGGTAAAAAGCGAGGTCTATTTGTAGGCCGAGAAGGTGATGAATGGGTTTATATTTTGTCAAATCCCGCGATTCCTGATATGGTTAAGATAGGTTATACTAAAAAAGATCCTTTTGATAGGGCAACTCAAGTGTCTCGTGGAACAGGAGTTCCTGTGGGTTTTGAGGTTGAATGGGCATTTAAATGTTTTAAAGGTGAGCGTATAGAACAGGAAGTTCATAAGTATTTTAAAAAACAAAGAGTTAATCCTCAAAGAGAATTTTTTAGGGTATCATTAAAGGAAGCTAAACAAATTATAGAACAAATAGGAACAAAATATGTATGAACAAATTGTAGATATGGAACTACAAGATTTAGAAAATAAAATGATTTTACTTCAAAATCAATTAATTAATAATTGTGATGTGTTGGATGAAATGTGGAAATATCATCCCGGTAATCCTGATTTTATTAATCCAATTAAGGCTTATGATGAATTAAAAAAATCTATAGCTTATTTAGAGAGTAAAATTAATGATTTAGATTTAAAAATTAAAACATTAAAATCAACGAATTAACACGTATATTCTGTTGGAAAATTGTATATACATATAGAGATATGAGAATAGGAAACATATTTGCATTGTTTGGATTTTCTGAAGAAAATGAAGAAGATAAAATCACTAGAAAAAAAATAGAAGATTTTAAAGAAACTCCTTTTTTCAAAATTGGAATGTTTACTAAAATGATTCTAAATGGAACAAATTTTAAAAAACAAATAGTAGGATTTTTTAGTAAATCTGATAAAGATTTAGATGTATTGGGTATTGGTGAAGCTGGGGATTTTATGATGTTTAATAGGGCTTGGTATTGGATTAGTGAATGTAATACAAAGAGAAAAGATTGGAAAGAAGCATTACAAAATAGTGCTAATTCTGATTTTTTGGTCTGTTTAAAATTAAGTATAAAATATTTTGAAAATATTGAAGAATTTGAAAAGTGTGCCTTTTTAATAAAAATTCAAAAGTTTATAGAAAAAGAAATTCTTAAAGTTTCTTTAAAAGAAACTTGATTCCCTAAAAAAAAGTTATTACCTTTAATTATATTTTAATATTAAATTATTGAAATAATATAAAGTTATAAAAAATAATAAACAATATAATAAAATGAAATATAAAGAATTAGTATTAAGACGCTTGGAGTCTATGGAGGGAAAATTAAAACGAATGAGAAATGCTTTAAATGAAAGAAATGTAGAAGCAGCTCGTGAAATATTAAACGAAATTCTCGAATTAAGAGACGATACCCAATCCATTATAGAAAGAGAAAATCAATAAATAAATAAAAGTTATGAATCTAACAGCCGAACAAATCCAAAAAAATTGGAATGACCTAATACTTGTTATCTCCAATGAAATATCTTCTCCACGTAGGGAAAAACTTCTAGAATTTTATGAACAATATGCTGAGCGTTTAATGTTAATGCCAGCTGCACATAAAAAAGAATACCACAATGCTTTTCCAGGTGGGTATGTTGAACATGTTTTGCGCGTTATTAGATGTGCTAAAAAGCAATATAATTTATGGGAAGAAGAAGGATGTGACATGTCTACCTTTACTATGGAGGAACTTATATTTTCAGTATTGAATCATGATTTAGGTAAAATGGGTGATGAAGTAGAAGATTCATATATTCCCCAGACTGACCAATGGCGTAAAGATAAATTAGGTGAGGATTATATGTTTAATACTAAAGTCCCATTTGCTTCAATTCCAGATAGAGGTTTATTTTTACTCCAATCACATGGTATCCAGTATACATTTAATGAAATGATTGCTATTCAAACCCACGATGGTTTATATGATGAAGCAAATAAAAAATACCTTGCTACTTATATGCCAGAACAAAAACCCCGTACTTCATTACCTTATATATTACACCAGGCTGATTTAATGGCGGCACGCATTGAATTTGAACGTGAATGGTTACCTAAATTAAAAGAAGGTAAAAAATCCGTGGATATAAAAAAAGAAAATTTTACATTAGGGACAAAACCAAACACATCTAAAAAAATGTCGATTAAAGAAAAAGCTTTAGGTTCATTTAAAAGTGATAATTTAAAAAATTTATTAGATAGCATATGACAGGATTAATAATTGTTATTTGTATTTTATCAATGATAGTCGTAATTTTAGGATTTACGACTTTTAATTTGATGAAAAAACAAGAAAAATCAGAAGATATTTTAGTGGGTTATTTAGATTATCTAGATAAATTATCTCGCACAATTGAAATTTCGGAAAAAAAACTTAAAGAGATAGATCGTGCTGGTATATTTGAAAAAGATGATGATGTTGGTGCTATATTTAAGTCAATAACAGAAATTCAAAATATACTTAATGAATTTAATCTTAGAAAATTCAATTAAAAAAGTGCCAAAAAAAGCTAAAAGTAAAAATTATTTTACTCAAGAAACTGAAGATGCAATTGTATTATATAATAATACAACTAATCCATCTTTACGAAGCAAAATATATGAAGAAAAAATACATTATGCTTTTTTTAAATTAACTCAAAATATAATCCATACTTTTAAATTTTATAATACTGAGGTAGAAAATTTAGAACATCTACAACATGAAATTATAGTTTTTTTACTTTCTAAAATTCATTTATTTAATCCTAATAATGGAGCTAAAGCATATTCTTATTTTGGAACCATTGTAAAACGATGGTGTATATTATATAACGAAAAAAATTATAAAAATAAAATTAATAAAACCTCAGTAGATGAATTATCAAAAGATAACTCTCATTCATATACATTAGAATCTTTTGATCCAAATGAACGCCTTTCTAATTTTATGGATAAGTATATTGAACATATAAGTTTTAACATATATGATATTTTTCCAAAAGAATATGATGCTAAAATAGCAGATGCTATTATAGAATTATTTAGAAAAAGAGACCAAATAGATATATTCAATAAAAAAGCCCTTTATATCTATATTCATGAAATGATCCCAGATGCTAAAACTCCTAAAATTACTAAAATAGCAAACATATTACATAATATATTTAAGAAAAATTATTTATTCTACTTAGATCAGGGATATATAGAATTTCAAAATTTATAATTATTTATATTTATATTCAAAATAATACTATGAGTAATTTAGATTCAAATATTTTTGGTAAAAAAAAGTTTTCTGATCTTCTAAAAGAAATTTACGATAATCAAAAGAAAAAAGAAGCCCAAATCACAGCTTTAATAGGTGAATTAAAACCATTAATTAATGACATCGGTGATGCTACTTTAATAGTTCCTTTAATAAAGGAATATATGGAATTAGGTATTAAAAATGATGAACAATTAGTTAAAATGGCTACTATTGTTCAACGTGCTCTAGCTTCTGGAAAATCTGAAGATGAAAATTTTGGCATGACTGAAGAAGAAAAACAACAATTACTGAGCGAGGTTCAAAAGTTTAATTCTAAATAATAATGGGAAGTAGATATAAACCGGGTGCAGGTCAATCGACTTTTACTTCTAATACTGCGGAAACAAAAAATAGTTCTGAGTTAACTATTCACTTAAAAAATTTACAAGGAAAAATAGTTGCTGCTCGTGTAACAGATATAGTTTTAGATGAAAATCATAAAAATTTTTTAGATGTTGGCCAGTGGAGTGGTATAGGAGCGGTTTATTTTGAATTAGTAAATAAATCAGGAACTAATTTAAATGTAAATTATGCATTACCTTATGATTCACAATTAAAAACATATCCTTTAGTAAATGAAATAGTTTTACTTATAAGTTTACCTAATAAAAACATAGGTAAACAAACTAGTAGTGAATCATATTTTTATTTAAAACCTTTAGGGGTTTGGAATCATCCTCACCATGATGCTTATCCTAGTATTTTTGATAGGATTAGAAAAAAAAATAAAGGGAATAATCCCTTATTAGTTTCCCCACCTCCTGTAAATGATGGAATAGATAATACTATTGAATTAAATAGTCCTTCTAATTCATCTCAAAATACCTTTGTTGAAAAAGAAAATATAAAACCATTAATGCCTTTTATGGGTGATTCATTAATGGAAGGAAGATATGGGCAAAGTATTCGTTTTGGTAGTACTGCAAAATCACAAAGTGAAAAGAAAAACAATTGGTCTGAATCTGGAAATAATGGGGATCCAATTTTAATTATTAGAAATGGTCAACCTGAAAAACTAAAAGATGATAGAGGATGGATTCCTATAACTGAGGACTTAAATAAAGATTTATCTTCAATTTATTTAACTTCATATCAAAAAATTCCATTTAGTATAGTACATCAACATTTTAATTCATATACTGAAGAAAATAAACCTCTTATTCCACCCCTATTTCTTTCTCCCCAAATAATTCTAAATTCAGATAGAATAATATTAAATGCAAAATCTGATAGTATTTTAATAAGTGGAGAAAACTCAGTAGGATTATCTTCAAATAAAAGTATTAATTTAGAAGCAGAAGAATATATTTATATTAATGGGCCTGATATTAGATTAGGATCTAAAGATGCAAAAGAACCAATTTTACTAGGAGATCAAACAACTCAAGTACTAGAAATAATAATCAAAGAACTTATTAATATTTCTCTTAAATTACAATCCCCGTTATTATTTAAGGTAGATCCTAATATATTTGGGGTAGCTTCTTCTGCTTATATTAATTTAAATAAAACTTTAGCTCAATTAGATAGTATTAAATCTAATTTTGTAAAAACTATTTAATATGGCAGAAAAAATAGAATATCTTAATAATTTCCAAGTACTAGTTTCAGATTCTTATAATGTAGAGAAAGGAGATTATGATGGAGCCCATACTTTTCAAAGCCGTGGAGGTGTTGTGGTGGGGGGAATGGATACTAAAGTAAATAAAGTCCTAAAATATTTTTATAAAACCTACAAAAAAAACCCAGCAATACTATCTATAAACGTAAAAATTGATGATTCTTATTTAATAAATAAAAGTAGAATAGTAGTAGAATGGGAAGTTTTAATTGGAGAAAGTACAGATGGTAAAGCATATGTTGGATTAACCAGTAGAGGAGGAGCAGGATCATTATCATATGTTGGTGTTGATTCTACTCACAAAAATTCCCCAGATAAACAATATGATAGAAAAATCAAAAAACTCCCAGATGAACTAAATGATGATAGATTTGAAAGTAAAAGAGTTTTTGATTTTCAATGGTCATCATCAAAATCAAAAGGGATGAATATAAGACAAATATTTGGTCATTATACTAATCCAAACAATTATCCCCCATTTTCACAAACAACTCCTCAAGTAGCCACAGTTACACTAATAGATGCTAATACAAACCAACCAATTCAAGGAGCTCAAATTCAACCCCCAATTCCTCAAATATCTAATAAGGATTTAGCTGTCGCTTATCGTACTTGGGCAAACAGCACAGATGAACTATCTAAAAAATGGGGTAAAAAAAGCAAGTATGATTTAGACGCAACTTCTACTAATCCGAACAATAGTTATTTTATAAAATCTTATAATGGCGGAGGTAAAATAGAATATGAATCATATTTAAATTCACAAGAACCAAGAGAAATTCTTTCTTTGACACCTCTACCCATAACAAAAATCTCAGTTCCTCCCCTAGACCCTGAAATTCCTCCCCAACTAATAATTTCAGCTCCTGGATATGAAACTAAAGAAATAATTCCATATAAAGGAGATGGTACTATAAAAGAACAATTAGGAATTATTCCACTACTTGAAATTTCTAAAGATTTTGGATTCACCCAAATTTTATCCTCCCAACTAACTCCAGATCAAATATCATTTCTTAATAATTTTGATCAAACTCCTGAATTTCTTTTTAAAAAACAAATAACTAGTGCTCTTCAAAATTTAAATACTAAACTTATCCCACTAATTATTAATCAACTTGCTAAATTTGGAATACCATCTTTTATTATATCTAAAATTACATCTATGTTATCTAAAAATTCAGATAAATCACTTAAGCAAATGATAGATGAATATAAAGAAAAAAATAAAGGAAAAACAGATGAACAAAAAAAAATAAATAAAGAAAAAATAGATGAACAAAAAGAAAAATATAAAGAAAAAATAGATGAACAAAAAGAAAAATATAAAGAAAAACTAGATGAACAAAAAGAAAAAATAAAGGAACAAAAAGAAAAATATAAAGTAAAAATAAAAAGTTTCAAATCCTCATCACCAGAAGACCAAGTTGCACAAATTATAACCGTAATTGATTCCATAAAATCTAAAATAGATTTTTCTATTCCAAAAAAAGATTTAGATAGAACAATTGAGGTAAAAAATCAATTAGTTTTATCACTAAATACTATTGAAAAACAATTAACCAAATTTAATAAGTATATTAATTATTCTACACAATTTGTAACTGGATTAAAAAACGCATATACTATAATTGAAAACCAGACTGCAATCCCCTCATCAACAGGTGCTCCTAATGTACCCGGTATAAGTGTAAAATTTATATTGTGGTTTCAAGATAATAAAGAAAAAATTAAAAAAAAAATAGACGCTCTAGAACTTTTTAATAAAAGTATAGCATCTGATTTTAAATTAATTAATAAGGCCCTTTTTAATCTAATGCAATATATATATTTACTTGATATGTTTCTCCAAAGCTTCTTATCCAATTCTCCCCCCTCTAATCTTTCTAATAACTCAGAACAACTTTTAAATAATTTATTAGTATTAACCCAACAACAATCCCAACAGTTATCCCCAGTAATTACAAATGTAAATGGATTTGAAATGGGTATTGAAAATGAACCTACCACTAATTCTTTAAAACGCAGGAGAGCTACAGCTAGAAATAAACAAGGGGTAGTAATGTTAAAAGGAGAGTGGTCATTTTCATCAATTGATCAAATATTAATAGATGAACTAGTATTTTACATACAACAAAATGATTTAAAAGCAGAATAATTTTATATTTATAAACATATGAAAACAATAGAACTTAAAAAATTAATTAAAGAAGCAGTACGAGAAGTAATTCAAGAAGAACTAAAAGAAATTCTTTTAGAGGCAGTTCGTTCACCAAAAACAATTGTTAAAGAATCTATTCATCCTGTAGAAACCCCAAAACCCTCATTTATTCAACCAACAATGGATTTAAGACAAAAGTACAAAGATGTATTAGGAGAAACTGCTTTAAGTTTTACTTCAAAAGATATACAACAATCATTTAGGCCTCAAGTATCTGATCCTATAAATGGTAATTTAGGTAATGGTGAGGTAGGAATGGAACAAATTATGAGTTTATTAAATACTAAGTAATGCCTTTTAATCCCCAACAAATAGACCCAGTTGATTTAAATTCTAACATTGCTGTCGGAATAAATTTACCATTAAATGGCCCTGCGGTTTTTAAATCTAATTTTACTACTAAAGATGCAATTAAAAATAATTTAATAAATTATTTTCTTACTAATCCTGGAGAAAAATATTTAAATTCTAATTTTGGGGGAGGGTTGCGAGCTTTTATATTTGAACAAATATCTGAAGATAATTTATTTAAATTAGAAAATAGAATTGAAAATCAAATTAAAGATTTTTTTCCTTATATTAATATTTTATCATTAAATATACTACGTAATGATGATTTTAATACATTGAATATCCAATTAAAATACACAGTAAAAAATACTAATATAACAGATAATTTAGAAATAGAATTATAAAATGGCCCTTGTTAATAGAGATATAAAATATTTAAATCGCAGTTTTCCAGATCTAAGACAACGATTAATAGAATACTCAAAAGTCTATTTCCCTAACACATATACAGATTTTTCTCCTGCCTCCCCTGGTATGATGTTTATGGAACAAGTAGCATATGTTGGGGATATTTTAAGTTTTTATCTTGATAACCAATTTCAAGAAACATTTTTACAGTATTCTCAACAAACTAATAATATATATGATTTAGCATATATGTTTAATTATAAGCCTAAAAATTCTGTTGCTTCCCAAACCACCATAGATTTTTACCAACAAATCCCCTCTAAACTCTCAGGCTCAACTTATATTCCTGATTATGATTATACTATAGCTTTAAAAGAAAATATTATATTATCTTCTCAAAATGGAAACCAGTTTTTATGTGAGGAAAGTATTGATTTTTCTTTATCTAGTTCCCAAGACCCAACACTAGTTTCAGTTTATCAAGTGTCAGGTGCAAATCCACAATATTATCTTTTAAAAAAATCTAGAAAAGCAATTTCAGCTACCATAAATACAGAAACATTTATTTTTACAGACCCTACTCCATTTAGTACAATAAATATTAATGCTGATAATTTTTTAAAAATATTAGATATTACTGATTCTGATGGAAACAGATGGTATGAAGTAGATCATTTAGGACAAGAAATGGTTTTAGATAGTGTTAAAAACACAAATATAAATGATCCAAATAATGAGTTAGATACTCCATATTTATTGAAATTAAAAAAAGTTGCTAGAAGATTTTCTTCACGTATTACTTCATTAAATAATATTCAAATCCAATTTGGAGTAGGATCTCCATATGATATAAATGAGCAAATTATTCCAAATCCTAATAATGTAGGATTAGGATTACCTTTTAAAAAAGATAAATTAACAGCAGCATATTCACCTGTTAATTTTTTATACACAGGTACATACGGGATAGCACCTTCTAATACTACTTTAACAGTAAGATATTTAACTGGGGGAGGATTATCATCTAATATTCCTGCTAATACTTTAAGTATTAATACTCCATTAAACTCACCCCAAATTTATTTTCCATCTCGTAATTTAAATCCAACTTTATCTAATTACATATTTAATTCTTTAACTGCAACTAACTCTGAAGCATCTTCTGGGGGTAAAGGAGGGGACACAATAGAAGAAATTAGACAAAACACTTTAGCTTTAGTAGCCTCCCAAAAACGTTCAGTAACAGCTGATGATTATTTAATTAGAGCTTTAAGTATGCCTTCTGATTATGGAGCTATTTCTAAAGCTCACATTGAAAAACCTAAAATAACAGATAATCAAGTTTCAACTATTGAAACTTTAAATTTATACATTTTATCCCAAAACTCTACAGGTAAATTAGATTATGCTAATAATACATTAAAAAATAATTTAAGAACTTATTTATCTCAATATAGAATGATTGGTGATAATATTGAAATAAGAAATGCTTTCATAATTAATATAGGAGTAAATTTTGAAATCATAGTCCTCCCAGAATACAATAATAATGAGGTATTATTAGCTTGTATGAATGAATTAAAAATATATTTTAACATAAATAATTGGCAAATAAATCAACCTATATTTTTAAGAGATTTATATATATTATTAGATAAAATTAAAGGAGTCCAAACAGTAAAAAATATTTTTATTACAAATAAAGCAGGAACTAACTTAGGTTATTCCCAATATGCATATGATATACTCGCTGCTACTGAAAACCAAGTGATATACCCTTCATTAGATCCTAGTATTTTTGAAGTGAGATATCCTGATAGTGATATAAAAGGCAAAGTAGTTCCTTTATAATACCATATTTATAATAAAACATTATAAATGGCTGTTTATAAAATTTTTCCTACAAAGGATACTACTTTATATTCTAACTATCCTTTAATAAACACTGGTTTAGATGCTATATGTGAAACTTCAAATACTATAGGTATAGATGGCAGTCCTAAAGTAGCTAGATTTATAACTCAGTTTAATACTGAAGAAATACAAGATATTATAAATAGTAAAATATCTGGTGATCCCTATAAAATATATTTTAAAAATTTTATAGCAACTGCTCAAGGTATAAATGCTGATACTTCCATAGAAATATTAACCCTAGCTCAACAATGGAATAATGGGACCGGAAAATATTTAGATTCCCCCCAAACCAAAGATGGTGCTTCTTGGACCTTTCCTTCTATTTCAGGTTCATCTTCTTGGTCAATAAGTGGTTCTAATAATGGATATTTTTATACTAGTTCTTTTTCTTCTCCAAATGCTGGGGGTGGAAACTGGTATACAGGATCTAACTTTCGGGTTACTGAATCATTTGGTTTACGCGATATAAAAGATATTGAATTAGATGTAAGTTATATAGTAAATTCTTGGTATAGTTCTTCAATTCCAAATTATGGATTTATAGTTAAATTAACTGGGTCTCAAGAATTTAGTACAAATGAAAATATTCAACCTATATTCAAGTATTATAGTGTAGATACAAATACAATCTATCCTCCAACTTTAGAATTTAGATGGAGAGATTATTCAACCATATTAACAGGATCAGCTACTAGTAGTATCATAAATACATCTGATTTAAAAATGTCATTGTCCGAAAATCCAGAAGTTTTTTACCCGGAAAGCACAAATAGATTTTACATTAATATAAGTCCATTATATCCCCCTAGAATATACCAAACATCTTCATTATATACTAATTTAAAATATTTACCTACTTCTTCATATTATGCTATAAAAGACTTGGATACTAATGAGTTTGTTATTAATTTCGATAATCAATATACTCAAATTAGTTCTGATGTTAATGGAAATTATTTTGATGTATATATGAGTGGACTCGAACCTGAAAGATATTATTCTATTTTAATTAAAACTAATATTAATGGTTCTACTAAAATTTTTGATGATAATTATTACTTTAAAGTTATTAACTAATGAGTGAACTTATAGATTTTAGTAAACAATCCTTTAATAAATTTCAATATGAAAAAATAATTGATACATCTTTTAAACAATTAGGAGTCCAACCAATTCAACAACAACTTGAAGAACAACCAACATTAAACGATTTTTTTAATATGTACAATGAAATGTTTTATGAAATACCTGAATCAGGGGAAATTAATTCACATGAATACTTAATTAAACAAAGTAGTGAATATATAGGTTTTGAATCTAACCAAGAAGAATTAGAAGTACTTCAAAATGAAATAGCCCAATTAAGAATCGAATTACTTGATGCCCAAAAACAAATAGCAGAATTACAAACAAAAACCCCTGTAACTAGTTTTTAATGCCCCCCTAACCACACTTAATTAATATGCCCAATTTTAATATTCAGACCTATGGAACACAAGAATTAAACTTATTAACAGGGGGATCATTATTTTCTTCCCAGTTATTTACTAATCAAAGTTGCATAGAATTTTTTGTTTATTCTCCTAATGAAGATCTACTCTTTTCAGAACCTAATTTCTACCAGTATATTGCTAATAGTATTCCAATTGATAATGGGACCCCCTCATCATTGCCTGATTCAAATGATCAAAATTTAAATACTAGCTTTGGCATAAGTAGCTTATTCATAAATCCCAGTCAATCTTTATTAGATAATGGTTTTGATCAAGGTACATATATAGCTCATTATAATTTTTTAAATAAAAAAATAGGTTCTTCTTCAGAACATCTTTATATAACTGAAATATCAAATGATAGGAAAGAAGTTAAATTAGATACTACTTCATTAAGTGCACTTTCATTAACTTTCCAAACAACCCAATTTATTCAAGAGAGACAAGAAAGTAATTATTTTGTAGATTTTTATTTAAATTTTGGAGAAAATAATTTAATACTTGCTAATAATATAATTTTAAATTCTCAAGATTCTACTAATCCTACAATATTTATTAAACTTTACGAACCCCTCCCAGATGAATTTGATATAAATTCTATTTGTTGGGTTGTAACTACTTTAGCAGAATCTCAATCTTATACTATAGTTTTTGATGATCCTGTTTTTGAAGTAAATGATACTGTATTAATTCAAGGTCCTAACTTTAATATTAATATAAAAGATCAAATTAATAATTCAACATTAGAATATTCGTATATTGATTTAATATCTACATCATTAACTAGTTCATTACAACAATTAAATAGTTTATTTGAAGAAAAAGAAATAGACATAAATGTGGATTATACTAATTTTAATGAATATATTCATTTTAGTTCTGCTGAAACTAGACTAAGAAATTTTTATTATAAAATTCAATTAATTGAACAATATTCTTCTTCTATAGCTATTTTAAATCATGTTACTAATTCTAATATAAGTGGTAGTATTTTAGATTATCAATCTAAAATAGATAATATTATAACTAATTTTGATGGATATGATTATTTTTTATTTTATGAAAATAACCCATATACTTGGCCCAAAACCAATACAGAAAAACCATATGAATTAGCAAAATCAAATACCCCTCAAGTTTTATCATGGATAGGAAGCACCAATGAATCTAGCCCATACTATGGTGGCCTTTTACTTTCAGCTTCAATATATGATAACGAAAATAAAGATAACCTACTTTATTCTATACCTGAATATTTAAGAGACGATCCAAATAATGCTCAATATGAATTATTTGTGCAAATGGTAGCTCAATTTTATGATAATATTTGGATATATTATAAAGATGTTACTGAAAAATACAATGCAGATAACCGTTTAGAATATGGTATATCTAAAGATCTAGTTGCAGATGCTATTCGTGATTTTGGAGTTAAATTATACCAAAATAATTTTTCAAATGAAGATTTATATACAGCATTTTTAGGTTTAACCCCCCAAGGAGGATTATTTCCTTTTCCAAATATAACAGGATCTTTACCTACACCTTTTGGATTTGAATATATTGATCAATTTATATCTGCTTCTAACGATTATATGCCATTAGATGATGTAAATAAATCGTTATACAAACGTATTTATCATAATTTACCATACCTACTTAAAACAAAAGGTACATTACCTGGTTTACGCGCTTTAATTACCTCATATGGTATTCCTGATACTATATTAAGAATTAATGAATATGGAGGAAAAGATAAAGTAGATTCAAATGATTGGGATTATTGGCAAAATGAATTTAATTATGCTCTTGGTCATAACCCTTTAAGCTCTAGTTATGGTGAATCCGGAACTGGCGCATTTGCCGCTACCCAATGGGGATTAAATCATTCATGGAACTCTCAAGATAATTTTCCATCAACAGTAATGTTTAGATTTAAACCCTTTATTCCTGAAACCAAACTAGTTCTTACAGGATCAGCCAATTTATCAGTAGGTGCTATTTACCCCTCAGGAAATTTATTATTTGAAGTAAGAGAACAATTTAATTCTTCTTCAATAGTTACATTAGGTTCTTATGAATATAGTGATTCTGGTTCATATAGTGGTTCCTTATATGGCACTGCTTCAATGAACCCATATTCAACTCTAACATTTTACCCAGGATTTGATAATATGAATCCAACATCGTTTGGATCTTCTTCTAGTCTTTATTTACCTTTTTATGATGGTGGGTGGTGGTCATTAATGATTACTCGTAATGGAGATGAATTTAATATATATGCTGGGAATAAAATATATGAAGGAGGAGATAATGGAACTAAATTAGGATTTTTTGCTTCTTCCTCAATTACAACTAGCAATAACTTCTGGAACACAGGAGCATATGTCGGAAATGTAGGTGGTGCTATACTATATGCATATAATTTAGATCCAACAGGTAGTGGCCTTTTTGCTGGTTCTGTACAAGAATTAAGGTATTATAACACCCCAATATCTGAAAGTGTATTTAAAGATTTTATAATGAATCCTTCTTCTATTGAAGGTAATTCATTAAATAGTGCCCCAAATGAGCTTGCTTTTAGAGCACCTTTAGGAAATGAACTTTATGAAATAAATCTTCCAAATCAAGTCCCACCTTCCATACATCCAAAAGTAACAGGATCTTGGGCTATAACTCAATCATTTAGTGGATCTGATTCTACTTATCAATTTTATGGAACTCTTAACCCTAACACAGAATATTTCTTTTACGATCAACCAATAGCAGGTATTAGAAATGCTATTTCGGATAAAATTAGAATAGAAAATAATGTAATGCCCGAAGGAGATACTTTATCACCATTCATGTCATTATCTCAAAAATCTAATATATCTCAAAGTTATACTCAAAATGTTAATTATTTAGAGGTAGCCTTTTCCCCCACAAATGAGATAAATGAGGATATAATGGATCAAATTGGTTCATTTAATATAGGTGAATTTATTGGAGACCCAAGATTAAGATCCTCTTCTGCAGTTACATACCCTGCTTTAGATCAATTACGAAATGAATATTTTCAAAAGTATATCAAAAATTACGATTTAGTTGACTTTATACGTTTAATTAAATTCTTTGACAATTCATTATTTAAAATGATTAGAGATTTTGTTCCTGCACGTACAAGTCTTGCCTCTGGAATTGTAATTAAACAACATTTACTTGAAAGAAATAAATACCCACAACCACAAGTAGATACATATTCAACCATAGCATATAAATTTGATACATCTTTAGGAGCATTTTCTTTTGCTTTTTCAGATGAATTTGATTTACTGAATTATTCCCTTAATACCCCAATAACCTTTCAAGATATCTCAATAACAGGAACACTAGCTCCACAATGGAATGACTACCAACCAGGTACTGTAGAAAATTTTAGTGGAGGTACAGGCGGAACTTTTGAACAATTTAATGGAACCTTTACCTCTCCATCTGGAAGTAATGGTATTGGTCCTGAAAATCAATATTTTTTAACTCAAAGTTGGTATGAAACATCTCAAACCCTTTCTGGTTCAGTAAATGTATTACATGATGCTCAAGATGAGTTTTACGATGGTGAATTTAGTGGATCTGTAATATTAGTATCTGATGGTATATTAAATGAAGCATACCCAATAAATCTTCAACCACTTAAATATAGACAAGTACATTATTATCCTACTTCAAGTAATGAAGATAATATTTTTGAAAATCTATTTTTAAATAGCATAACTACTCCTCAATCTGGAAGTATATTATTTTACAATGAACCTTTTACTTTTGGAGGACCACCTTTATATAATTTATTTGTAACTAAATACTTAAAAATAGCTAGAATTGATTGTGATGGAAATAATAATACTATAGTTTTAGAAAATATAAATAAAGCTTCAATATATAACCCTTTAGATAATACATATGTCCCATATAATTTAATACTCATTAATGAACAACCAGATTATTATTTATATTCTACATTAAATTCATATATTCCTTCTTTCTTTCCTAACCAAGTATTAGATTATACTGTTTCTGCTTCAATAATTAATCCTATTACAACTACCCTCCCTTCAAACCCACCACTTATTTTAACCCCCACAGCCAGTATTAACATATTAAATTATTATGATTCCTCTTCTGGTTATACTACTTTTGCAAATACCCCAAATACTGCATTAATAATTACAGCTAGTGTAACTATAACCAATCCTGGTGTTACAACCCCATCTATTGCTTTAGTTTATTCCACCCCAGATTATTCAACTATTGTAGCTACTTTGCCGGGTTCTGGATATGCTTCATTACCTCCTGGGTCTTCTACTTACACAATATCAGGTTCATTTTACTCCTTAACAAACAATTCTTATGTATTAAGTTTAATTTCCATCCCACAAACTAGTGTAACGATACAAAACATTCAATTTTTACTTACCCAAAGTAGAGCAGTAAGTACTTCTAGCTGTGAAAATGTAATATTTGAACCTTATATTACAACCCCAAATTTCTACAATAGTGATGAAAATGCATTATTAAATAATGCTTTTGAATTAAGAGACAGTTCATATTACATGGATGTTGATTATACTAGGGGTATAATAGAACCTGTTAATTTTGATCAATTAATAAGCGGAAGTGCAACTAGAGCAAAAGTACAAGATTCAAATTATGATTCTTTTAGGCATACTATACCAAGGTATTTTGGTTCAAAAAATACTTCTAATAAAATAAATGAACCTAGTAATAATGGTTTTAACAATCTTCTCTCATATGTTAATAACGGATATGCCTTTAATAATCAATCTAATGGAGACCCAGCAGTAGAAAGTTTAAAATCATATATAGCATACGGTTACATGGATGGAAGTTGGGCCCCTGAACGAATGAATGCTTCAGCATTTACTATTAAATATTTAATTGATCAGGATGGAAATATTTCCACCCCAAACATTTCAGATATTTCTTTACCTAACACTCAACAGAATTTCCATACAGGAGATAAATTTAGATATGCTTCTATTTTAGGACAATCTAGTTTAAATAATACACCAAGTGCATTTAGAAAAATAATTAGAGGAGGATATAGAATTGAACCAATTTTATATACTCAAAAAGGTGTTGCTCCTAATGTAACTTGGGAAGGGATACTATTTGAAAGTCTTCTCCCTACAAGTACTAATTCTATTGGAGATTACGCAGCCCAATTTTTATATGTTGGAAGTATAATAATATTATCTGCTCCTTTCCCTCAATCTACCACCATTAATTATAATTCAACTATTTATGGTAGTTCATTTTTAACAGGTGGTGGTTATCAAGTCCCCCAAGGTGCTGTAGATGATGCTGTTTCTTTAACTATAAAGGTAGATGTAACGATAGCAGGAAGGAGCGCTCTTGGAAATGTTTTAGGTGATCATTATTACATTACTTTGCGAATATTAAAAGGTACCCAGACTGTAATTGATTCCTCCACCACCATTAATGCAAGTGGCCAAAACGATAGCCAATTCCGTACCATTTCTTTAACAATTCCACCATCTGATTTAAATGCTGGAGATATATATACATTTAAAGTAACATGTGATGGATCAACTACTAATTACCCATGGTTTACTGAAGAAGTATATATCAAATGGAGCCAAATTACAGTATCTCAAACTCCACCATATGTGCCCCCAAGTGCATACACTGGATCAATATGGGGTTATTTAGACCCAATCAATTACCCATACATTATAACTTCATCAGTTTCTGAAATAGTTGAATCTTATGGAGTTAATATTAAACAATCTGATATATCTCAATCTGGGTTTAACCCAATAACATTACCATGGTCAATTGAATATGGAGATGAATTTAGGTTTGAGGGAAGAGAAGATTTTGTATATCAAGTAGGAAAAATATTTCCCTCTGGAGACAGTGGATCAGGTCGTATTTCTCAAACAGGTTCAATTGAAGTTCATTTTAATGCTAATCTTCCTGTTAGTGCTAGTTCATCAGCATTTAATTTAGACCATTTTTTAATAAGAAGATATGTAGAGGATTCTTCCCAAATAATATTTGAAGGATTTAGACCTGCAAATGGAGCATCCCCTAATTCATTTATTATTACCCCAGAATATGTAGTTCCGCAATTAAATGAAAATACTGATAAATATATTCAACTTCTTACTGAAAAAGGGTTGATTGGGTAAGTATTTATTAATATAATATATTTATAATAAAAAACATGGTCGGAATCTATAAAATATTATCCCCAACAGGTAAAATCTATATTGGGCAAAGTATTAATATAGAAAGAAGATTTAAAGAATATAAAGGATTACATTGTATAGCTCAAAGAAAGTTATATTTTTCTTTAAAAAAACACGGAGTTGAAAACCATATATTTGATATTTTAGAAGAATGTTCAATAGAGGTGTTATTAGAAAGAGAGACATACTATAAAGAGTTTTATAAAGTTTTAAAATCCCCCTCTTTATGTTGTAGAATAGATGGTAAAGGGGGAAAAAATAGTAAAAGTACTAATAAACTCATATCTGAAGGAAATAAGGGAATAAGTAGAAATAAAGGAAGAAAACAATCCTTGGAAGAACGAACCTTAAGAAGTAATATTAGGACAGGATATAAACCATCTCCTACCCATATTGAAAATATGGAAATGGGGATGCTTGGTAAAAACACAACTTCTATACTATGTATAAATGATGGTAAAATTTATCAAAGTATAAAAGAAGCAGCATCTTTTTACAATTTGAAAACATCAAGTATAGATAATATTCTCTCTGGGAGAGCTTTATCTACTAGAAAAGATAAATTAAAATTTAAATATATTAACTCTTAAAACTTAAAAAATTGGGCTATTTAAATAATCAAGTTGTCACAGTTGACGCTATATTAACAACAAAAGGAAGAGAACTTTTAGCTAGAAACGATGGTTCTTTTAGAATTACACAATTTTCTTTATCAGATGATGAAATAGACTACACTCTATATAATCCGAACCACCCATCAGGTTCAGCATTTTATGGCGAAGCTATTCAAAATATGCCATTGCTTGAGGCGTTTCCAATAGATACTCAAATTATGAAATATAAATTAGCCACTTTACCTCGTGGAACAGCCAAATTACCTGTACTTAGTTTAGGGTATTCTGCTGTTATTTTACAACAAGGAGCTACACTTTCAATTACGCCTCAAACATTAAATTATCTAGGTAATGCCCAAACATTTGAAACCAGTGGATATTCAGCTACAATTTCAGATGTTCGCTTAATGTCAATATTTAATGGTACCGGAATATCCCCCACAACAGCCACATCAGTTGATACTGTTGCTACTACATTAGGTACCAATGTATCTCAAACTATAATAGGTAGCCAATTTAATTTAAAAGCAACAACTGTTAACACATTATTTGGAAGCAATACACAACTTTCAGCTACATTAACATTTATAGGTTTAGATAGTGGTGCTCGTTTAACTATTCCTGTTATAATTAATCATAATTAATAATAAAAACTAATATATAATGTCATTTAAAAGATTTGATTCTGAAGATTTATTAGTAAGTAGTGATTCAATTACCTCTACTCTATGGTCAACTGGAGCCCCTATTTTAACTTCCTTTTTTACTTCATCTGTTCAAGAAATAAATTCCACAGGAGATTATTATTTAAGTATTTATACTACTTCTTCTTATAGTTCACCATGCCAGTTTAATATAGTGTATGCTGATCCTTTGGGAAGTGGAAGTACTTTATATAATTTAATAGTTCCTGAAAATTCTCCTACTAAAACAATGTATGGACAATACCGTTCATTAATTTTAGAAGATGAAAATGCTAATTTTATTTTTGGAAAAGGATCTAATATTCTAACAGGATCTAATTTTTGGGTAATTAATATTGAAAGAGCAAGATATAAACAATCATTATTCCCAGGGTCTTTAAATTTAACCCTTTCAGGATCAGGAGGTTCAGTTAATTTAACAGATGATTCACAAGATAGTTTAGTAAATACATTTATTGGTACATCTCGTGTTTACCAATTAATCTCAGGATCAAATGGTACTGCTGGAAGTTTAGCACACAGTGGATATGTACTTAATTCTGGTTCATATGGTTTAGTGTTTCCTGATTTAGGAACTATTATTTTAAACCCCGCTGCTATTTCTCAATCAATTCACGTTAGCCCTTCCCGATCGAATAATTCAAACGGCAATAATACCCAAAAATTATTTTATGCCATTTCAGGGGGAGCTTCATTCTCATTAAATTCAGAAGAAACTATTACATCTGATTATGTGTTTGTTAGAGTAAGAAACAGTGAATTTAATTATTCAGAAAATCCATCATTTATTTCAGGCTCTACTGGTGAAATAGTACATAGTGAATTTATAAATTCCCCTCAAGTTTATATTACAACTGTGGGGATGTATAATGATTCAAATGAGCTTTTAGCAGTTGCTAAAATGTCAAGACCATTATTAAAAGATTTTACAAAAGAAGCTCTAATTAGAGTAAAACTTGATTTTTAAGAATGAATGAGTATTCTCAAACCATTTTTAACTTCTGATGTTATTATCTCTCCTTTTGAGATAAATAAATTATTTACTTTTCAAGGTAATTCTGAATTAACTGCTTCAAATGTTGGGATTGAGAGATACATTGGACAAAATATAGTTTCATCATTTTGGGTATCTGGTTCAAATCCAACAGGACAAATTTATACTCAAGATAAAGTTTTAGTATATAATTCAATCAAAAAATTATATTACTCTAACTACTTAACCAATCCTTCAGGTTCCCCAGCAGGAACTGCTTCTTTTAATTTAGATGGAACAATTACAGGACCTGCTTACACTCCAAATTATTATAATTATCTTTCAACCACTTTACCTACTTACAGATATATCCCTACAGGATCTGGAGATATAATAGGTGTAATATCTATTCCTTCAAATTTATTTGGAGAGTATTTAAAACCTACTTCTGTAATTTTAACATCTGGAAGTATAACATTGCAAGATGATGGTTTAGGAAATATGTTATATGGTGTTTTAAAAGTAGGAGATGTAATATATGAACATGGGTTAATTATATTAACAAGCGATGGTATTCCTGGACAAGATGGATATGGTTATATTATTTATGGAGATGGATTATACGGGGTTGGAGATGAAGCATTTATAAATAATTTTATTAATGCTCCTAATTTAACTTGTTCATTTCAAAGTACAGTTACAATATACGAATCTCAATATAAATGTACTATTAGACAAAATGAATTTAATTTTTCCCAAAATCCAACTTTAATTTCTGGAAGTTCAAATAGTGGTGTAATATATGATTATGCAACAGGTTCTTATTTTAATCCATATGTTACAACAATAGGTTTACATAATAATAATCGTGAACTTATAGCTGTGGCTAAATTAGCCCAACCACTACCCCTTTCATCAGTTACTGACACAACAATATTAGTTAACTTAGATTTATAATATTTATATAAAATGGCAAATATACTCACTCAAGTAGGAATAGGAACAGGAAATATAGTTGAAGCACATCATGTTTCTCAATCAATTGATGCTTTTACCGGAACCGTAGCATATGATATTTCTCTTTCTGGCTCATTCAATTTAACTGGATCTTTAGTTGCATCTGGGTCTAATGGTGGTATTAATACTGCTGTTGCAGGTTTAATTGATTCTAATGTAAGTCAATCAATAAATTGGGATAATAGAATAGCATATAACAGTAATGAAGACATTTCAATAGATTGGGAACTTAATAGATTACATGATGATAATGGACAAATTACTGTTCAATGGAATACTAAAAACTTAATAGATTCATCTAATGTAAATTCAATAAATTGGGATAATAGAGAAGCTTATGATGACAATAACCAATTTTCAATAAATTGGAAAGATAGACAAGTTTTTTCCAATACTGCAGATTTATCAATAGATTGGCAAGTTAAAGAAACTTATGATTCTAGTGTAATTAAATCACTAAATTGGGGCAATAGAGTAACTCTTGATTCTAATTCAAGTGCATCTATAAATTGGGGCAATAGAGTAACTCTTGATTCTAATTCAAGTGCATCTATAAATTGGGGCAATAGAGTAACTCTTGATTCTAATTCAAGTGCATCTATAAATTGGCATACTAGAATAGGATTTGATACTAATGAAGTAAATTCAATTGATTGGGGTGGAAGAGTAGCATATGATTCTAATTCAAGTCAATCAATAAGTTGGGAAGATAGATTTTTCCATGATGAAGATAATATTGCATCAATAGATTGGAATAATCGAAATTTAGTTAATTCTGATGCAACCGGTTACTTTAATTGGGAAGATCAATTAGCCTATAGTAAACTTGATGGGCAGCACTCAATAAATTGGGAAAATAGAGTTTTAATTGATGATACTAATGCTGCTTCAATATATTGGAATAATAGACAATTAAACGATAGTAGTGCTAATACTGTACTAGACTGGGAAAATAAAATAATTAGTGAAGAATTTACAGTAAATGCAGACTTTTCAGTATCTGCTTCACTTATTACAAGCGGTTCACGAGTTAGAAATTTTAGAACAATAACAATCACAGGTTATTCGACTAACCCAACAGAAGCTATACTACCAACAGATGATATTATTTTAGTAATAGACAATACAACCGGATCGCCATCGGCTGTTGGGGATGGAAACTTGAGTATTACATCTTTTTTATCGACGAGTCCTGCAGGTCGTTGTGTTGAAATAGTTAAAGTTAAAGATGGAACAGGAGATGGATTAGTTTTACAAATCACCACTGGTATGGGTGGTGGAAGTTTGATGATAAATAATACCTCATATGGATCAGCAAATTACACTGCATGTAGTGCACTTGGTTCTAGTATAACACTTATGTCAATGGGTGCTTCTGCGACAGGATCTATGTGGGGTACTGGAGTGTAATATGTTAAATGATAATTTAGTTTATATAAAAAAATCTCCAATCCATGGTTGGGGATTATTTTCCCGAAGAACTTTTAATACTCACGATATAATAACACAATCACCTGGAATAGTAATAGGAATAGGTAGCTATTACCCTCCGGAAATGTGTCCATATACATTCCCCTTTCCTAGTGGAGGAGTAATTTTTTGTCTAGGTCACCCTAGTTTAATTAACAGTAGTAGCGATCCTAATAGTGTTTTTGATATAGATGAAGTAAATAAAATTGTCACAATAAAAGCTGTACGTGATATAGATGTTGATGAAGAAATTACTTTAAGGTATATGGGGTAGTTTTTTAAAAAAGTTAATTTAGATTTATAAATTTTTTATGGAAAAATGGTTATACAATGACAAATGGATAGAATCTATCGAAGATTTCCCTCAAGATACTTATGGCTTTATTTACATAACAATACATGAACCTTCAGGTAAAACATATTTAGGTAAAAAATCTTTATATCACAATATAAAGAAAAAATTAACTAAAAAAGAATTAGCTGAACAAACAGGCAGAGGACGTAAATCAACTACCCAAACTATTCAAAAAGAATCTGATTGGAAAACCTACTATGGCTCAGCTAAACCTATACTTGAGTTAATAAAACAAGGAAAACAAAAAGATTTTACTCGCAAAATATTATATTTAGTATCAAATAAAAAACTCTTAACATATTATGAATGCAAATATTTATTCCAATTAGGTGTTTTAGAAAACTCAGAGGAATGGCTTAATACCAATATTTTAGGCAAATTTTTTGCAAAAGACTTTGTTACCCAAGAATAAAGTTGTATCTTTTATTTATGGTAAATGAATTACTAGTTAATTTGGTAAATTCTGTTTTAGGAACAGGAAAACGTACCGCTAGAGGAAATCAAGCATACACATGCCCTTTTTGTCATCACCATAAACCAAAACTTGAAGTTAATTTTACAGAAAATAGTCAAGGAAATAACCCTTGGGCTTGTTGGGCATGTGGTAAAAAAGGAAAAACAATTAAAAGTTTATTTAAACAAATTCAAGTTAATGCATCATACTTTCAAGAACTTGGAAAACTAGTAAAAACCACCACTACAGATGATATAAAGGAAAACCCCCAATCTATATTAGAACTTCCAAAAGAATTTAAAACTTTTATCAATAATAAAGATCTTACTGCAAGACATGCTTTAGCATATCTTAAAAAAAGAGACATATCTAAACAAGATATTTTAAAATATAATATTGGATACTGCAACTCAGGCCCATACAATAATATGGTTGTTATACCTTCATATGATAACAATGGTAAATTAAATTATTTCACCGCTAGATCATTCGAAAAAGATGCTTTCATCAAATACCGCAACCCTGAAACGTCTCGCGATATAATACCGTTTGAATTGTTTATTAATTGGGATTTACCAATTATATTATGTGAAGGCCCATTTGATGCAATAGCAATAAAAAGAAATGCTATTCCATTGTTTGGAAAAAATATTCAATCTAATTTAATGAAAAAAATAGTTACCTCTAAGGTACAAAAAATATACATTGCTCTAGATACAGATGCTTTAAAACAAGCCCTTGGCTTTTGTGAACATCTTTTAGACATTGGAAAAGAAGTTTATCTTGTAGAAATGCAAGGAAAAGATCCGAGTGAAATGGGATTTGAAAAATTTACTAAACTAGTACAAACAGTTTCTCCTTTAACTCAATACAATTTAATGGAGAAAAAACTTTTAACCATATGAAAAAAAGGAATATTAAAAAATCCTATGATCGAATTTTAGAAATCTCAGATGATGCACAACAGATAACATTACCTGATTCCCGTTATTATAGAAGAAATGGGAAATATTACCCATCTGTAACATATGTTTTAGGATATTATCCAAAAGGTAAACATTTTGAAAATTGGCTTAAACAAGTTGGATTCGCCTCAGACCATATTGTTAAAAAAGCCGCTGAAGAAGGTACTCAAGTCCATGAATTATGTGAAGCATATTTAAATGGAGAAGAATTAAAATTTTTAGACGATAAAGAACGACCCCAATATAACCCAGATGTTTGGCAAATGTTTTTACGTTTTGTTGAATTTTGGGAAACTTTTAAACCTGTTTTAATTGAAACAGAAGTCCATCTATTTTCAGATAAATTAAAAGTAGCAGGTACGTGTGATTTAATTGTTTCAATTGATAATAAATTATGGTTACTTGATATAAAAACCTCAAACCAACTTCAAACAACATATGAACTTCAAACTGCAGTTTATGGCCAATGTTATGAAGAATGTTTTGAAAAGGAAATAGACCATTATGGTATATTATGGCTAAAATCATCTAAACGTAAAGCATCTGCTGGGAAAATGCAAGGTAAAGGATGGGAAGTAGTTGAATCGTCTCGCACATTTGAGGAAAATATTGACATCTTTAAAACAGTAAAACGTTTATTTGATTTAGAAAATCCAACCCATTCACCAGTATTTACTGAATTTAGAACAACAGCTAAACGAGAATTGTAATATGTATAAATATGATAAGTTTAGTTCAATTACTTAAGGAAGTTCAAGGACAACCTAAAGCTATTTTCATGGCTGGGCCTGCTGGATCTGGTAAAACAACTATACTTAATCAACTTGGGCTTAAAAATTTCACTATAATAAACGTAGATGACGTTTATGAAAAACTGTTAAAAACAGAACTAGGTAAAGAAGATTTTGTTTCTATGTCACCTGAAGAACTTTCATCTGCTGCCAAATTAATGGGCAAAGCCAGAGCAATAACCAAAGAAAAAGAAACTCAACTTACCCAATCCCAAAAAAATATTATAATTGATGGTACAGGTGCTGCTTCAAATCCATTACTTAAGAAAAAAAAGGATTTAGAGGCAATAGGATATGACACATTTATGATATTACTTTACGTATCACCTATGACTTCATTAACTCGTAATGCTCAACGTAATAGAAGTTTACCTACAATTGCTGTATTAAAAAGTTGGGAAGGCCTTATAAAAAATATTAATACTTATAAACAAGCATTTGCTAATAATATTACATTAATTAATAATGACCCTCCAGGATATGAAGTTGATACTTCTTTTGATCCTGAAAGGATTCAAAAATTATTTCCTATGCCTATAGGAAAACAAAAATCCCCTGAAGAACTGGAAAGATCTAAAGCAGATAAAGAAAAAACAAATCAAGAAATAAAATCACTTTTAAATATAGAGCGTGAATTTGATACATTAGATGTAGCAAAAAATAAAATAAATGAATTCGTTAGTTAAATCACTTATACAACCTTTATTAGAGGAAACTAAACAAGGTATTGCTTTAATACCTGGTGGTTTTAAACCACCTACATTAGGTCATTTTTATTTAGTTGATGAGGTTGCAAAACGTCCTGAAATGTCAAAAGTTATTATTTTAATAGGACACAAAGACAGGGATGGAATCACTAAAGAAGAAAGTGAACAAATATGGAATATCTACAGAAAATATTTACCATCTAATGTTGAAATTCAAATTTCACAAAATCCTTCCCCTGTAACAGATGTAAATTCAATTATTAAAAATGACCCAACAAGTTTTTATTTTCCTATAGTAGGAATTAGAGGAGATGAAGATATGGGTGATGTAAAACGATTTGATAGTTTAAAAGGAAAATATGATAACTTTGAACTTATTATAATTAAAAGTGAAGGAGAAGGAGATCGCGTAAGTGGTACAAACGCTAGATTAGCAATTTTAAATAATGAATATGAATCGTTTCAACGTTATTTACCTACTGAAATATCAAAAGAAGATAGAGATAAAATTTGGTCTATATTAACTAAAACTCCAATAGAAGAAGGAACTTGTGGTTATACTACAGATGTAAAAACTAATAAAAAATTAACTACACCCGGAGGAATTAAAGAAATGTATGCTGAACCAAGCAAATTCAGTTACCCTACAATGTTATCATCTTTAATTCAATATATGTTAAGTAAAGGAATGAATATTCGTCCTTTACCTAAAGTTAAATTTATAGAGGATGATATAGAAAATGCTAGAGATTTCTTTGGTAAAACAGCATATTATAATCCAAATGAAAAATCAATTGTGCTTTACACAATGGATCGTCATCCAAAAGATGTAATGCGTTCATTTGCACATGAAATGATTCATCATCTACAAAATTGTGAAGGTCGTTTAGGTAATATTACAACTCAAAATACAAACGAGGAAGGAAATTTGCCTGAAATTGAAAAAGAAGCATATGAAAAAGGCAATATGACTTTTCGCAATTGGACAGATACTATTACTGAAGGTGTTTTAAGAGAAGAAACAGAAGATAGTCTTTTTTCATATTCTAGTGATTTTAAACCTGGAGTAAATATTACTGTTATATTTAAGGAAAATGAAAACTATAAAATTTTTAAACCATATTTTGATGAATATGGGTATGGTTTTTATTACCCACAAGATAAAACAATTTTTATTGATGGTGAAACCTTTATTAATTCTAATTTAGATAAAAATGATTTAAAAATTGTTGAAGCCCATGAAGTAACCCATTTACTTTTAGGACATACAGGACCTTATTCAGCAGATGATGAAATGGATGCAGATTTAGGAGCCTATTTATTGTTAAAAAATAAAGGATTATCTACAGAAAAATTAGAAAAACAATTTAAATTTCGACATGGAGTTGAGTTTAGTGAAGAATTACTTGAACGAGTAAAAGACATGTTGTAAATTTATCCAAATTTTAAAATGAAAAAAATACCTACATTATTAGATTTATACGAATCAATTAGGCCTAAATATATTATTTTTTGTGATATGGATGGTGTATTAGCTGATTTTGATCAAGGATATGCTGATTTAACAGGAATGTCAACCCAAGAAGCTAATGCTATAGGCAAATCATATTTTTGGGAACTTTTTAGATCTAAATTTAAAGAAATACAAGACGAAAAGACTTTTTGGACAAATTTACCCCCTCAACCAGGAGGACCAGAATTATGGAATTATATTAAATCATATACCCCAAATATCCTTTCAGCTCCTGCAATAGATTTTAGTCTTCCACCTAGTGAACAATTAAGTTATGAAAAAAATCAAGCTATTCAAGGTAAAAAAGAATGGATTTCTAAAAATTTAACCAATGTGGGCAAAGAAATTTTTGTCCCTGCTTCTCAAAAAGCTGCATTTGCTAGTCCAAATCGAATACTTATAGATGATATGAAAAAAAATATTGATGCTTGGGAAGCAGCTGGAGGTATAGGAATCCATCATATCTCAACATCAAAAACAATTGAAGTATTAAAAACATTAGGCATATATGAAAGATAATGTTTTAAAAAAACAGTTTCAAAAACGAGATGTAGAACGTCTTCGTAACCTTGTTAAAGGAAAACATGGTGATAGAACCACAGTTGGAATTGGTTATAATGGTGAAACACAAGAAGAACATAAAGAAGGTGATGTTTGGGAACAAGGTGGAAAAACTTGGACTATTCGAAATGGGATTAAAGAAAATGTTACTAAATTAGATAAATTTAAAAAAACAGCAATTCCTTTATTTTGCCCTAAATGCAAACAAGTAATGGATAAACAATTAGATTCGTTTTACTTTAAATCATATGGGTGTTGTTTAGATTGTAGAACAAAATTTGAAACTAAACTTAAAATAGAAGGTAAATGGGAAGATTATGTTAATTCTACATTTAATGCCGAAATTGATAAACAAATAGAAGAATATAAAAGTTATTTTGAATCTATCCTTTCAGAAGGAAATCAAAACTATGTTTCCGAAAATGGTGAAATTCAAAAATGGGTTGGTGGAATAGATAAAGAGCGTGCTCAAAACGCTTTAGATGAGATGATTAAACATTTAAATTCTTTAAAAAAATAATGGAAAATTTTGCAATGTTTACAACTGTATTAGTAGCATTAATTACTGCTGTTGTAGGGCCTGTTATAGTTAATTGGGTTAAACATAAAATGGAGAAAAAATATAACAATACTCCAATGCATGAAGCTCTTGAAATTTCTACTTTAATAGATGGGCAATTAGAAGCAATAATGGATGAATTAAATTGTGATAGAGTATGGTTAGCTCAATTTCATAATGGAGGGCATTTTTATCCAACAGGAAAATCAATCCAAAAATTCTCATTTTTTTACGAAAAAACCTCCCCAAACACCCCTCCAATCCAACATACCTTTCAAAATATCCCAGTATCTTTATTCCCTAAAGTACTTTCTAAAATATATAATGAAAATGAAATATCCATAGATGACGTTAGTACAGTGGAAGACACTATTGGATTAGAATATTTAACTACTCAATTTAATACAAAATCTATTTGCATGCTTAGTGTATATAGTTTAGACGATCATTTAATAGGTGTATTAGGGATATCATATAAAGATCCACACCATATGATAAAAGATGAATGGTCTTTTGCAAGACAAAAAGTAGGAGTTATAGGAACACTACTTTCCGAATATTTATACACAAATAATAAAAAATAAAATGGCCGATAATTTTGACTTAAAAAAATTTTTAAAAGAAAGCAAAGCTTTAGAGAATTTAAATCCAATATTAAGAAAAGAAAACCTAAACGAAGGAGATCTTCGTGCTAAAATTAAAGAAATGATTTTAGCTGAGCTTGGAAATCCCGAATATTCAGACTATGATGAAATAGAAGATATATACAATGATGAAAAAGAAGCACTTAGATCTTTTGGTGTACGTGGTAATATGGATGAACCTATAGGTGATTATTACAGTGATGATTTTGATCCAAGGTTAATGGAAGCTAAAAAAGATGAAGAAGAAGTTGAAGTAGAAGATACTGAAACAGAAGAAGCACCTGCTGAAGAAACACCTAAAGATGAAGAAGCACCTGCTGAAGAAACACCTAAAGATGAAAAAGCACCTAAAGGTGGAGGTGGTTTAGAAGATGTAGCTGCTAATATGGAGGGAACAGAAGGTGAACTTATGAAAAATTTAATGGATGCTCTTAAAATTGCTAAAGGCATGAATAATGAAAAGCTTGAAACACAAGTTGGAAATACATTAAAATTTTTCGTTAGTGAATATATTGGAAACGAAGAAGAAAAATAAAAATGTATAATATAAAAAAATTAATTTGTAATATTGTAAAAAAACTCACCTTCGAAAAGGTATGTTTCGGGTGGTGTGATACTAAATAATAATCTATATAAAATAAAATCTATGAACACAACAGAAATTTTAGAAGCAATTAAAGCTGAAGTAGCTATTTTAGAAACAGAACATGCAAAAACTTCAAAAGCAGCTCGTAGTAGAGCTAGAAGTGCAGCTAATTCAATTAAAAAGTTAGCAGCTTATTTTAAAAAGACTTCAACTACAGAAGACAAAGCATAAAATGCAAAAACAAAGAACCAAAAAAGTAATTAACAAAACATCCAATGGAACTTCCGTTGGATCTTTTGGTTCTTTAAACGAAGGATTTATTCCAACTGCTGAACAATCTAAAGAGATAATAGATAAATTTAAATCAATTATTAATACTCGTTTAGATAAATTATATAATGCTAAAGGTGCTGATGGTGAGTTATATGCTTATGGAATTGCTGTTAACCAAGTAAAGAAAAAAGCAGAACAACCTAAAGAAACACCTGCAGAAGAAACAACAACTGAAGAACCAACAACTGAAGAACCAATGGATAAAGAAACTAAATTAAAAGAAATGATTCAAGCGGCTTTATCTAAGCCATTGTCTGAAAAGAAAAAATCATTTCCTGATTTAACAGGTGATGGTAAAGTAACCCAAGCTGATATTTTAAAAGGTAGAGGTGTAATTGATGAATATGAAACCTCAGAAGAATTAATTGCAGATGAACCAATTTCAGAAGATTTAGATCTAGGTCATCAAGATGATGAACCACATATGCTTAAAGCAGATTTATATCGTATTGGAAAATACGCTATGGAACTTTATAAAATGATTGATCAGTTTGAAGGTGAACAAGAAGTTGATTTTCCACATTGGTGGCAATCCAAAATAATCAAAGCAAAAGACATGCTAGTCTCAGCAAAACATTATCTTGATTTTGAATTAAAAGAACCTCAAATTGATGCTATAGTTGATGTTGCTGCTCAAGAAGATATAATTAATGAAAAATTAAAACCTTCTATGGGTGCTGGTGCATATGTAGATGATTTTAAACAATCTGATGCACCACAGTTTAAAGGTAAATCAAAAAAGAAAAAACAAAAAATGGCTGTAGCAGCTTATTTGTCTGCTAAAGATAAAATTAAAGAAGCTATTCTAGCTAAACTTAAAGACAAAAAATAATGACTCGCGATCAACTTAAAAACAGAATCAGAGGTTTAGTTAAACAGGTTTACTCTGTAAATCAAGTAACACCTGAAGAGGCTGCTCAATATGATGAGCTAACTAAATTTCCTGAACTTAAAAAAGTTATAGTTGATTTATTGACAAACGAATACGATAATTTTTTAGACTCAATTGATTGGGTATCACCACGTCCAACCACATTTAGAATTAATTTAAAAAATGGACAAGAGATTTATTTAATTTATGGTAAACGTAGTTGGATAACTCAAGTAGAAGGCAAAAAATATTATTTATTAAATTTACCTGAAGAAGAAAGAGCAGCACAAGCTATTGCTCGTATATTAAGATACGGAACAAAAGAGGAAGAAACAGAAACTGGAGGAGCAGCTGCAACACCCCCAGGAGGTGAAACCCCACTAGCATCAGAAGAAACACCAGCTGAGACCCCACCAGCAGAAGAAACACCAGAGGCATAATGGATATTTTAGAACAATTTTTACATAGTATAGCCTACAAGTTTCCTAAAGGATATCCTGATATAAAGAATCCTAAAGATATGGAATTGTTAAATAAATTATTAAATGAAGTAGTTGATACAAAAACATCTCTTAATGAACAACAAACAGAATATGACGATAGAATTAAAGAAACATTAAGTGTTGAGCAAATTCCTATTTGTCAAACCCCACTTGAACTAGGAAAAGATTTTAATTTAAGTGGAAAAGATGGTGAAATTTGGAAACAATTATTTGGTGTTAAACCAATAGCTGCTCGTACAGGTAAACAAACAGCAGGTTCAGGCAATGGTGAAGTTTCAACATATTGGGCTTTCCAATATAATAAAACTAAAAAATTCCAAGTAGAAGATGGACGAGGAGATGATAATCCTGATTTAATAATTAATAATTTAGGTGTTGAAATCAAGGATTATGGTTCTAAAATGATTACTTTAGGTAAATTCTTTAGGGATAAAAAATCATACGGTTTACTTAGTAACTTATTTGGCTTTAAAAGTTTATTAGAAGCAGTTAAAGATGGAAAATTCCCTGAAGAATCAGCCTCTAACCCAGGTACATTTAAACCATCAGAATTAGTTGATGCTTCTCGTTTAATGTTAAATTTTTATAAAGAAACTAAATTAAAAGAATTTGCTGAAAAATATCAATTTGAAGTAATAATAAACTTGTTTAAACGAGTTGAAGCCATTTTACAAGAACTTGGGTTAAGTGGAAGCACTAGCCCTGAAGATGTAGCTAGTGGAATACTTAAAGTAATGATTAAAACTAAACTCAGTAAAAAACCTTTATTGGGTCAAGATAAAGGATATGTATTAAATGTAAATGTAAATGGATTAGGAGATTTCGTTGAAATTACCAACGAAAAAATAGATGCCTTAGATAATGAAGCTTTACTAGTCAACATAGCTGTAGCTTCAGCTGAAATGAAAATGAATTTTGACGCTTTATTTAGAGATTAATATGGAACGTTTACGCAAACTTATAAAAGAAGTATTATCTACACCTCCAAAAAAGGACAAATGCAATTGTGGGTGCCACGATTGTGACAATGTAGGTAATGAAGGTATAGTATTAAACGAAAGTATAGCTCCAAAACAAATATTATCGGAAAATCTGCGATATCACGTTGAAAATAAATTGCCACTAACTGAAAACACGTTCCGTTATGGTTCAAAATCATTCCTTGATTTATGGGCAGAAGCTCGTGCTTTATATTTACGTGAAATTATTCATGTAAATGATGACGATAAAGAAATTTTACTTGAAACAGATTTAGGTAACTACGGAATGTATGAAGGTAAAATGGTGGAATTAGATTTACCTATGTTGGAGGAAGATGAACTTGAAGAAGCAAAAGATAAAAAGAAAACTCCACCAATTGGAAAACCAAAACGTGGAGGATCCAAAAAATTCTACGTTTATGTTAGAAAACCTGGAGGAGGAGTTAAAAAAGTATCTTTTGGTCAAGCAGGAATGTCTGCTAAAATTAATGACCCTAAAGCACGTAGAGCATTTGCTGCCCGCCATGATTGTGCTAATAAAAAAGATAGAACAAAAGCATCTTACTGGTCATGTAGGCTCCCAAGGTATGCATCTTTATTAGGCTTAAAAAGCTCTTTTAGCGGTTTTTGGTGATGGATAGATTAAACAGAATAATACAAGAAGTCCTACAAGAGAAAAAAGAAAAACGTGACCGTTGTCTTCGTATTGCAGACCGCAAATACGACAAACCATCCGCTTACAAATCAGGTGCTGTAGTTAAGTGTCGTAAAGGAATGATTTGGAAAGGATTAAAAGAAGAATTACTTTTAGAAAAAGTTAAAGAAACATTACGCACTTGGTTTAAACGTAAAGGTGAACCTGGTGGAAAAGGTGGTTGGGTTGATTGCAACGCTCCAATTAGAAAAGATGGAAAAATTAAAGGTTATAAAGCATGTGGCAGAGAAAAAGGTGAAACCCGCTCAAAATATCCATCATGTCGTCCTACCCCAGCAAAATGTAAAGATAAAGGCAAAGGAAAAACATGGGGTAAAACAAAATGATTTCTTTAATTAAAATATTAAACGAGATATTGTCTGAAAGTGACCCTAAAACAGGCACAGGTAAAAAACCTAAAGGATCAGGTCGTCGTTTATACACAGATGAAAATCCCAAAGATACAGTTAGCATTAAATTTAAAACTGCTCAAGATATAAAAGATACGTTATCTAAAACATCATTTAAATCAAAAAAACACGCTCGTAAATCTCAAATTATTAATTTGATTCACCAACGTGTTAGAGCAGCTTATGCTAAAGCAAAAGATCCTGAAGTTAAAGCTAGATTAAAAAAAGGACTTGAATATATTACTGCTAAAAAAGAGGCATCTAAAGAAAAAACAGAACGCTTACGTAAAATGAAAGAAGCCTCTGACCCTCAAGCAGGTAAAGCTGCACCTTATGGTTCAGGATATGCTCCTATACAACAAAATGAAGACTTATTAAATGAAAAATGTTGGAAAGGTTATACTCAAAAAGGAATGAAAAAGATGTTTGGTAAAAAATATCCTAATTGCGTAAAAAAATGATAAAACTACTTGAAATATTAAATGAAGCAAAGAAGATAAAAGAAACTTTTGAAGAATTTGCTACCACACGAGCAGCAGGCGCTGCTAAAATTGCTGAAACTGCTAAAGAAAAAGGTGGACTAGCATTATTAACTTATAATCATTTTAAAGTAAAAGCTGCTTACTACAAAAAGGCAGCTGAAGGTAAATTTGATAAGGAAGCAGCTAAAAAAGAATTTAATGAAATATTAAAAGGCATATCTTTAGATATGGACCAAAATGAATTTCAACGTGAAGTTGGACGTTTAGAGGTATTAGGTGAATTGCTAATTAGAGAAAAATAACTTATGGATAATTTTGATTTAAAAAAATATTTAGCTGAAGGCAAATTATATAAAGCATTAATGGCTTGTCCTTTACCAACTCAAAACCTAGAACTAAATACTAGAAATAGAGACTCAGCTATTAAAGCAGATTATATCAAATATGGTCCTTTAAATGTTGATAAACCTGGTGATTATTGGGATAAGTTAGCAAAACATTGGAATACTACAGTTGAAGCAGCTAAACAATCACTTTGTGCTAATTGTGCTGCATTTGATATTTCACCAAGAATGGAAGATTGTATGCCTGGACCATTATCAGATAAAGATGGAAGATTAGGATACTGTTGGATGCATAGTTTCAAATGCCATTCAGCTCGTACTTGTAGAACTTGGGCAAAAGGTGGTCCTATCGTAAAAGATAGTGTATCTTACGAATGGCAAGAGCGTAAAGAAAAATGACCCCATACACAGACATAGAAGTTACAGACAAATATATTATTCGTGAGTTTAGCGAAAATATAGACCCAATTGAACTATTATGGCATCGTGACAATGAAGATAGAACAGTTGAAATCTTAGAAGATACAAATTGGAAACTTCAATTAGATAATTGCTTGCCTACCTCACTAAAAGAACGTATATTTATACCAAGACATTTATATCATAGAGTCATTAAAGGAACAGGAACATTAAAACTAAAAATACATAAATCATGAAGCTAGATAGCTTAAAAGAATTAGTAAAAGAGGAACTTAAACGTGCTTTAAGTAAAGGACGTCAAACCCTTCCACTTAAAGATTTAACTTTAGATATGTTAAAAGATATAGCTATTCCTGTTCAAATGACTGGTATTAATCAATTAAATGCTAATTTACCACTTCCAACTAATTCAATGCTTGTGCTTGATTTAAATTATCAATTTGCTCAAGATAAACTAAATTCATATAAAGATGATTTAGTTTCTCAATTTGGAGCAGATATTTTAAATGCTTCTGTAATATTAGATCCATCTAAAGTGTGGTATAAAAAAGTTAAAATTAATGATCAAGAATTTAATAAAGCTAGAGAAAACTATTCTAAAGATGTATCTGATTGGGTAAATAATGAAAGAACAGTTGGCAGAACATCGGGATTGGATTAATATGAACATATAGACAGATTCATAGCCTGTCGATTAAAAAAATTAATAGAGATCTGTGGCCTCCCTTGGGAGGTCACTTTCTTTTTTGTATATTTAAAACAATAAAAGTTGTGAATATATTTTACATTAATGAAAATCCGATCATTGCTGCTAGGGAGTTAGCAGATGATCACATTAGAAAAATGCAAATTGAATGTGCCCAAATGTGTTGTGTTGCTCATTGGATTAATGGTTCAACAGCACCATATAAACAATCACATACAAACCACCCTTCAACAAAATGGACAAGAGAATCTATACAACATTATAGATGGTTAGTTAGTCATGGTTTAGAAATATGTAATGAATTTGAAAAACGATATGGTAAAAAACATAAAACAAAAGATGTACTCGAATGGCTTCGAGATAACGAACCTAATTTACCTGACAATGGATTCATGGATCCCCCTCAGTGTATGGATGGTAAGTATAAAGGGAATAATGTTGTAGAATCATATCGCAAGTTTTATATAGAAGAAAAAATTAAAAACAAAAATTTAAAATATAATAAATCCCCAAACTCAAAACCAGAATGGATATTTTAAATAATACAAACTATATTTATTTTTTACATAAAAATGATAATGTTCCATTTTACATAGGGAAAACAAATAATATTTTTAAAAGAAAATTAAATCATAGGAAAAACTTTGGTTTTGATATTTGTTTAGAGGTTATAGATGAAATTCCAAAAGATGAATGGAAATTTTGGGAAAAACATTACATATCTTTATTCAAATCTTGGGGTTTTAACTTATTAAATAAAAATAAAGGGGGAAATGGTCCTGAATTTTTTCCTGAAAGTGCTAAGTTAAGATTAAGTCAACTCTTTAAAGGAAGAATATGTCCTAACAAAGGAAAAAAATTTCAAAACGTAGCCCCTAAAGTAAATACTGGAAGGAAAACCAAATATATTATAACTCAATATGATTTAAGTGGTAATATTATTAGAGAATGGCCAAGACCTAAAGACATATCTACCACCTTAAAATTTGATTTATCTAGTATTAGACAAGTTTGCATAGGAAAACAACACACAGCATATGGGTTTAAATGGTCTTGGAAATTAAAAAATTAATTAATAAATTTAAATATAAATAATAAAATGGAAAAAAAGAAAATTGTAATTGTTGGTGGTGGAGTTGCTGGTATATGTGCTGCTACTAAACTTGTAGACAATGGTTACCCTGGAGAATTTATTACAGTAATTGATATGGGTAAAGACCCTTACAAACGCCAACCAGATGAAGTCATGTCCGGTTTCATGGGGTGTGGACTCTGGAGTGACGGCAAATTGACATACCATACTTCTATTGGGGGACAATTATCTAAATATTGTGGAGAAGACAAAGCATACGACTTAATGGATCAGGTTATAGAAATGGTAAAACGTTTTCATCCAAAACCAGAAGCTATCATGTACTCTAACCCAACAGAAGAACCAGACTTTATCAAACCATACTTCGGTCTACGTTTATTTGGGGTTTATCATATTGGCACTGACTACTTACACGAAATAGGAAAAAGATGGTACGATTATTTAGTATCTAAAGGAGTTAAGTTTGTATGGGAACGAAAAGTAGAATGGATTAATTTTAATAATAGTACTTTATTTTATAAAACATTAGATTCAATAAGTGGTTTAACTGTAGAGTATGATGAACTTATCTTTGCAGTAGGTAAATCAGGTATTGATTTTGCCCAAGAAATAGCAAACGAATATGAACTCCCAGATGAACCAAAATCAGTGCAAATTGGAGTTCGATTTGAAGCACCACAAAAACACTTTCAAAAATTAATTGATATTTCATATGACTTTAAGTTATATAGAAAATTTGATGATAAAGGTGTTTCGCTACGTTCATTTTGTACAAATAATAATGCGGCTTATGTTGCTGTAGAGGAAACATATGGAGATCATAGTTACAATGGCCATGCTAAAAAAGATGAGCGTTATCGAAATGATATGACCAACTTTGGCATCTTGATGGAAATTAACGGTATTGAAGATCCATTTACTTGGTCACGTAACGTTGTAAATAAATTACAATTTAATGGTACTGGTTTATATTATAGTCCAACACGTACACCTTCAACAACATCAGAAGGTAATAATGTAACAGCATATCAAATTGAATTTTTGGATGGTGTGAGAGAGGTAATGGGTGGTTATTTTCAATATGTAGAGGATTTTATTGAAGATATGAAAAAAGTATTCCCAACATTAGGAGATGACTGGGGGATCTATATACCCGAGTGCAAATATCTTTCTGCAGAACCACTAGTAAATTATTCTGATTTATCTTTAATAAATTATCCAAATGTGCATTTTGCTGGGGATGCTTTAAGTGCAAGGGGAATTAGTGTTAGTGGAGCCCATGGTGTATTTATAGCTGAATCTATATTAAGAGAGGAATAACAGTTCCTGGCTCTGCCAATATTTATAATAAAAATATTATGGGTAACTATTATGTATATTTTCATAAAAATCCAAAAACTTTAGAAGTGTTTTATGTAGGACTAGGTTCTCATATTTTATACCAAAAATATAAAAGAGCTGAAGATTTAAAGAAAAGGGGAAAACACCATAGATATTATGTTAAAAAATATGGTAACCCTATTATAGAAATAATACATGATAACTTAACCCAAGAAGAAGCATGTTTGTTGGAAATACAATATATAGCTCAATATGGAAGAAAAAGATATGAAATTGATGGAATATTAGTAAATAAAAGCCTTGGAGGGCAAGGAGGAAAACAAGGAGTTATAGTAACTAAAAAAACAAGATTAAAACAATCATTAAAATTAAAAGGTCTACCTAAACCACCAGGATTTGGGGATAAAATAAAACAAAACCGAAACCATAAAGATGCAGGTAAAAAATCATTTATTTCAAACCAAAAACATTACACCCAGGGAAGTGAAAGAAATAAAAAAATCTCCCAAAAGTTAAAAGGAAGAAAAGTAGACTGGACTGGAGATCACATATTGCAATTTGATCTTCAAGGAAACTTTATCCAAGAATGGCCTAGTATTAGACAAGCTGGTTTTGAATTAAAAGGAAACCAAGGTGAACCAATTAGAAAATGCCTTAAGGACTTACAAAAAACAGCTTATGGATTTATTTGGAAATATAAAAATTAATTAATATATTAAAGTTATGAAAATAGGATTTTGTGGAACAATGAGTGTAGGTAAAACTACAATAGTTAATGCTTTAAGAGAACTACCAGAATTTAAAGAATATGAATTTAAAACAGAACGTTCAAAATATTTACGTGATTTAGGCATCCCATTAAATACAGATTCAACATTAAAAGGTCAATTTGTATTTTTAGCTGAACGTGCCTCTGAATTATTTTATAGTAATATCATTACTGATAGAACAGTTGTAGATGTTATGGCTTTTACACGTTTAGCTGAATCAATACCATATTACATAGCAGATGAAATTTGTCAAGCAGCATCACATTTAATTAAAGAATATGATTACATATTTTACATTTCACCTAAAGGAGTTGAAATAGAAGATAATGGTGTTAGAACAACAGATGCAGAATATAGAAAAGATGTTGACAAAGAAATTAAAAGTTTATTAAATAAATATGGTCATAAAAATCAAAGAATAGTTAAATTAACGGGTAGTGTTGAGGAAAGAGTACAGAAAGTTAAACAGACGTTATTCTCATAATATTTATAAATAAAAATATACTAAAATGAAAAAAACCCGTTTACTCGAAATAGTACGTGAAGAAATTGCTTTTGCGTTAAATGAAAAACCTGATTTTGGTGGCCGATTTGATCAACAAGTAGCAGCAAAATATGGTGAAGAAGATACATTACAAACGGCTACAGATGAAATTGTTGATAGAGTACTAAGAGATAGAGGTTTATCTAAATCAGATGTAACTAAAATGGAAAAAGAAGATCTTAAAGGTCTTTTAAAAGACATCCGTCAACAAATCTCAGGTAAAAAACAAGATGTTCGAGTTAAACATGCTCTAGAAAAACAAATAGAATTTGACGATTCTGGAAGTAAATTACAAGACAATCAAACTAACAATGCTATATTAAAATCTTTAGGTTTAGTAACCCCAGGACAACGTGGTAGAAAAGCAGACCCAAACAAACCAGAAAAAGCACCTTCAACAGGACAACGAGGAAGACCAGCAGGAACTAAAACAGCTACTCGCACACCAGGAGATGATGGATTTGATGATGTATCATATTCAGACGAAGAAGTAGAAGACACTTACTATAAAGATGAAGATGAAGATACTTTTGATACAGAAAAAGCCCCAGCAGGAGATATTGAAATAGAAAAAGCTGCTAGAGGCAAAGATGAACTAGTTAAACAGTATAAATCTGAAGTTGAACCAGAATTAAAAAATAAAATTGCAAAAGCAAAAGAGGGAGATAAAGAAGCTATGGCTTGGTTAAAATCTAAACAAGATATTATTAAAAAATACAATCAAGCTAAACAAGTTAATATTTAATGGTAAAAGATAAATCCATAACTTTAAATGTATCGCACCTAATTTTGGGTGCGATCATTTTACTCCTGTTATGGTTATTACTTAAACCTACTAATGTTGATATGTCAAAATATGATAAACAAAAACAAGAAATTGATAGTTTAAATAATGTATTAGTAAATTTACAAAAACACCAACTTGAATTAGATAAATCTATTTTATTCCACCAAAATAGAATTGATTCACTAAACAATGAAATAAGTAATACAAATAAAGAAATAGCAGATGTACGTGAATATTATGGTAAAAAAATTAGGGATATTCTTAATTATACTCCACAGCAACTTGACGATTTTTTCTCAAAGCGATATAAATAAAATTTGTTTTGACCATAAAACCGCTCAAAAAATAGCTGCAGATTTAGTTAAAGGTGATTCAGCAAAAGCTGAATTACAAAAAACTCAAAAATTAGTTTTACAACTAAATCAAACTATAGTTGAAAAAGATAGTGTCATAAATGATTATATTAAAAAAGATAGTACTTGTATAAAACAAGTAGCTACTTTTAATGAGCTTAAACAAAAACAAACCAGTATAATTACTGGTTTAGAAAAAGATGTTGAAAGTTTTAAAAGAGAAAACAAAAATCTTAAAACAGGTGTTAAATGGCTTGGTGGAGGGTTCGTGGGAGTGTTAATCTCTTTACTTACATTATCTTTAGTTAAGTAATATGGCTAGCGAACTGAAACAAGCAATACGAGAAGAATATATTAAATGTGCTGCCTCACCAGCATATTTTATGAAAAAATATTGCTATATTCAACATCCAAAACGTGGCCGGATTCAATTTAATCTATACCCATTTCAAGAAAGAGTTTTAACATTATTTCAAGAAAACCCATATTCAATGGTTTTAAAATCTAGACAGTTAGGGATTTCAACCTTAACAGCAGGATATTCGTTATGGTTGATGATGTTTTATCAAGATAAAAATGTACTTTGTATTGCAACTAAACAAGATACTGCAAAAAATATGGTTACAAAGGTTAAGTTTATGTATGATAATTTACCTTCTTGGCTAAAGTTTCCAACTAAACCTGATGAAGCAAACAAATTAACACTTCGACTACCAAACGGTTCCCAAATTAAAGCTACTTCAGCATCAAGTGATGCAGGTCGTTCAGAAGCAGTTTCTTTATTATTAATAGACGAAGCAGCTTTTATATATAATATAGGTGAAATATGGGCCTCAGCTCAACAAACTTTAGCTACTGGTGGAGGTTGTATTGCATTATCTACACCTTATGGTACAGGTAATTGGTTCCATAAAACATGGATTGCTGCAGAAATGGGTGAAAATAGTTTTTTACCTATTAGATTACCATGGAACGTACATCCTGAAAGAGACCAAACATGGAGAGATCAACAAGATGCTGATCTAGGACCTAAAATGGCAGCCCAAGAATGTGATTGTGATTTTAGCACCTCAGGTGATACTGTATTTTTATCTGATGATATTGATTTTTATGAAAAATCTTTTATAAAAGAACCACTTGAAAAACGTGGAGTTGACCAAAATTTATGGATTTGGGAACCAGTAGATTATTCTCGTAATTATTTAATAACAGCTGATGTTGCTAGAGGAGATGGAGCTGATTATTCTACATTTCATATATGGGATATAGAAACGTATAGCCAAGTAGGTGAATATAAAGGGCAAATTAGTACAAAAGATTTTGGCCATTTGTTAGTTGGAATTGCAACAGAATACAACAATGCTTTATTAGCCCCAGAAAATTCAAGTATAGCTTGGTCAACTATTCAAACAATTATGGATAGAGGATACCATAATTTGTATTATTCTCCTAAAGGAAATGCTTTAACAGTTGATACTTATTTTGATCCTTACATGGACCATAGTAAAATGACTCCTGGTTTTACAATGTCTTCTGCTACTAGACCTATATCAATTGGTAAATTTCAAGAAGCAATCAGAGATAAAGGTATTACTATTCAATCAATTCGACTTCTGGAGGAGATGAAAGTATTTATATGGAGAAACGGACGACCAGAAGCACAACCAGGATATAATGATGACCTAATTATGGCAGCTTCTATTGGATGTTTTTTAAGAGATACAGCTTTTAAATTAAGACAGAATGGAATGGAAATGACTAAAAGTATGCTTAACAATATAAGTACTCATAATTACGGATACTCAGGGGGTTATTCAAACCAACAACCAAATAAATATCACAATAACCCATTCAAAATAGATAATCCTTATTCAAATGATCAAGAAGATATTTCTTGGTTGATATAATAAATAAAAAATGGCAGATACTAGATTATTTTCAAGACTAAAAAGATTATTTTCAACAGATGTAATTATCCGTAATGAAGGAGGAACCCAACTCAAATTAATTGATATTAATAAAATCCAAATCTCGGGTGAATATGAAACAAATGCTCTAGTAGATAGATTTAACAGAATTTACACTAACTCTCACACATCAATATATGGATACCAAAGTAGCTTTAATTATCAAACATTACGCCCTACGCTTTATTCTGAATATGACTCAATGGATACAGATGCTATTGTCGCCTCTGCTTTAGACATTATAGCTGATGAAAGTACTTTACGTAATGATATGGGTGAAGTATTACAGATTAAATCATCTGATGAAGATATTCAAAAAATCTTATACAATTTATTTTACGATGTATTAAATGTAGAATTTAATTTATGGCCTTGGGTTCGCAATATGTTGAAATATGGTGATTTCTTTTTAAAACTAGAAATTGCTGAAAAATTTGGTGTATATAATGTTATACCATATAATGCATTTCATATTGAAAGACAAGATGGATACGATAAAGATCACCCTATGTCTGTAAGATTTAAATTTGATCCAGATGGTATTTCTTCCCCTTCAGATTACGGATATTACAATGTGCCTAACTCAGGAAATCACGCAAAAGATATTTTCTTTGACAATTATGAAATGGCTCATTTCCGTTTATTAACAGATACTAATTTTTTACCTTATGGCAGATCATATTTAGAGCCTGCTCGTAAGTTATTTAAACAATACACGATGATGGAAGATGCAATGTTAATTCATCGTATAGTTAGAGCACCTGAAAAACGTATATTTTACATTAATGTTGGAAATATTGCACCTGCTGAAGTAGAAAATTTTATGCAGAAAACGATTTCTAAAATGAAACGTACTCCATATATTGATCAACAAACAGGCGACTATAACTTAAAGTATAACATGCAAAATTTACTTGAGGATTTTTACATCCCAGTAAGAGGCACTGACCAAGCAACTAAAATAGATAATTTAGGTGGTCTGCAATACGATGGTATTCAAGATGTTGAGTATTTAAGAGATAAATTATTTGCTGCTCTTAAAGTTCCAAAAGCATTTATGGGTTATGAAAAAGATTTAACTGGCAAAGCAACATTAGCAGCTGAAGATATCAGATTTGCTCGTACAATTGAACGTATTCAACGCATTATAATATCTGAATTAACTAAAATTGCTTTAGTTCATTTATATGCTCAAGGTTATACTGATGAAAGTCTAACAAATTTTGAACTTTCATTAACTACTCCTTCAATAATATATGATCAAGAAAGATTAGCATTAATGAAAGAAAAAATAGAAGTAGCAAAAAGCATGATTGAAGCTAAAATATTCCCTACTGACTTTATATATGAAAAATTATTCCATATGAGTGAGGATCAATATGATGAATACAGAGACTTAGTTCTTCAAGATGCTAAACGTAAATTCCGTTTAACCCAAGTTGAAAATGAAGGAAACGATCCACTTGAAACAGGTAAATCTTATGGTACACCACATGATTTAGCCTCTTTATATGGAAGACAAAGATATGAAAGTGGAGAAGTACCTGAAGGATATGATGAAAAAGAACCTCTAGGAAGACCAAAAGAAAATGTAACTGATAGAAATACACAAGACAATGCTTTTGGCAAAGATAGAATTGGTACAGCAGGTGTAACTCAAGACAACGATGAATCAGATTCTATCAAACCTCAATACAAAGGTGGATCTCCTTTAGCATTAGAAACTAAATCAAAACGAAATAAAAACGTGTATGCTTTCAATAATATTAAAAATCAAAAGAAACAAATGATTTTTGAATCGGATGTTAAAGGAAATTCATTATTAGATGAATCACAAATACGAGAGTAATAATTTTTTACATATTTATAAATAAACAAATATTAGAATGCAAATAAAACATTCAAAGTATAAAAACACTGGTATACTTTTTGAACTTTTAGTTCGTCAAATCACTACAGATACGTTAGAAGGGAAAGATTCTTTAGCAAAAGATATACTTAAAAAATATTTTGTTAAAACAGAATTAGGACGTGAGTATAAATTATATGAAACACTATTAAAAAAAACTACATTAACTGAAGCAAAAGCTAATATTGTGATTTCTACATTAATAGATTCTTCTAAAACTCTAAATAGAGGAATACTTAAAAGACAAAAATATAATTTAATTTCTGAAATCCAAAAAAATTATGATTTAAACATATTTTTTAATCATAAATTACCTAATTATAAAGCATATGCTGCTTTTTATACATTATTAGAAATAACACACTCTCAAGTTTCTATTGATCCTGAACAAACCATTATAAATAAAGTTACTATACTTGAACATTTAACAGCTGCTCAAATTAAAGAAAATATTGTAAGAGATGAAGTACTAGAAGAAATAAAAAATTCTGATAAAGATGTTAAATTTCTTACATATAAAATATTAATGGAGAAATTCAATAATAAATATGACAATCTGAATCTTAACCAAAAAATCATTCTTAAAGAATACATAAATTCAGTAGACAATACTTCTCGTTTAAAAGAATTTTATACCACTAAAATAAACGAAATTAAAACTGAATTAAAAACCCTAAATAAAAAGACCCAAAACCCAGTTACTAAAATTAAAATTGACGAAATTATATCTATAATTACTCCCCCAGTAAAAAATGCTAAAATAACAGATAATGATTTAGTTGATTTATTGCAATACTGTGATTTAATTAATGAATTAGAAACTGTAAATGGATAAGTTAAAGGAAATAGTCCGTAAAAAACTCAAAGAAATGAGTGCTACTAATATAGGTGGTGCTACTGCTACATCTGGAGAAGGAATTGGAATGGCTACGAAACCTGCTTTTAATAAAAATAAAAATATTTATTATTATAAGTTAGGATTTAAACCTGTTTCTAATATTAAACCTAAATCTTACGATATTAAAAAATTGTGGGAAGAAGAAAAGGAAAAAACTGGAGCAGATAAATTTCAAGATGATAGAGTTAAAGAATTTGATCAAGTTGAAAGTTTACTTAAACAATTATCTCCACTTATATCAAACGCAAAAAACGAAACTATAGAATATTACGCTGCTAACCCGGGATCGTATGATATCTATAAACCGTCTTCAATGGTTTTAGCATATATTCAAAAAGCAGTAGATTTATTAAAACAAAAACAATGAAAAAAACATTACAAGATCAGTATTTATTAATTAAAGAGGGTAAAGGACATAAAGGTGTTTTCCTTGCAGATGCTAAACGTAATTTTCCCCATATTGTACCAAATTCTGCTACATTTGAGGAAGCTGCTGCTTCTCTTAAAACCAAAAACATTATCTCAGAAAATGTAATTGGTTTAACTGCTGTTGCTGGATATGAACCAAGAAAAAAAGAATCTTACGAAACGGCATTTGAGGCATTTTTGGCTGAAGCTAGAAAAGCAAAAGAAAATGAAGACGAGAAAGTAAAAGCAGAAGAGAAAAAAGTCTCTAAACCTGTAGAAAAAGATCTTGAAAAAAACTTTGACTATTCAGACGATAAAAACCCAGATAATTTGATATTTGATCAAATCATGATGGGATATTACGCTGAAATGAAAGATCCTAAAAATGCTGATAAAACAATGCAACAATTAAAAGACATTGTATTGAAAAATTTAGCAAAAGACCCAATTCACTATACAAAAGATGGTCAATTTGGTGTTAAAGATTTAGGATATGTGACTGAACATCCTGGTTTAGGTACTCCAAAAGAACCTAAAGGAAAATATGCTTCATCTGGATATGGTAATTTGAGTGAAGGTAAAGAAGAAAGAGGTGAAATTAAAACAAGCCTTGAAAAACAAATTAAAGAACCTTCAAGTAAAACAAAACCATCGGAAGAGCAAATTAAAGCTAAATTAAAACAAAAACGTGAAGAAGAACTTAAACGTAGAAAAGAAGCAGGTGAATCACTTGAAGAAATTTCATTACGTAAAGCTATTCAAGAAATGATTGATGCTGAATTAGAAGAAGCATATCAATTAGTAAATATTCGCCCACAAGTAAGTGATAAAGAAAGAGAAGAAAGAGATCCACAACCTTTTCTTACTGTATATTTAACAGCTTCGACTGAAAAATTAATGAAAAAAAACCAAGATCTAAGACTTTTAAGAAACCCCAAAAACCCAGAAGAAATTACAGGTATAGCTATTCGCTCTACATTATTAGTTTCTAAAAATTTAGAAACATTACCATATGATATAAATTCAATGTTTGCAAGTTTTTTAAATACTGCTAATAATATTGGGGGTAAAATTAATCTTCCTACAAAAGAAGGAACTATAGACAATTATACTGTTTTAAATAATGTTAATGTAGGAAGAGATGAAAGGCTTTCATTTAAAACTCCAAATCCAAAGTACCAAAAACCAATGGAAGAAATTTTACGTGAAGGTGTAGAAAAAGATTTAGCTGATATTAATAAAGAAGCAGAACATGAAGTTCTACAATCTAAACTAGATAAAATTGATGCTTTAATTGATAGTCGTAAATCTAAACTTAGTAAATTAGACGAGGATGAAGATATGAAAGCTTTAACTGACAAGAAAAAAGTTAAAGAACTTGAAAAAGATATTAAAGCTTTAGAAAAAGCAAAATCTAAGGTTGAAAAAATGCTTAGCAAAACTAAAGGTAAGAAAAAAGAAATCATTGATGAAGATGAACCAATTGAAGAAGCTGAAGGAGATTTAGATCCTAAAGAATTAGATGCTGCTGAAGCATCAATAAAAAGTATTCAAGCTTTAGCAGATAAAATATCTAAAACAAAACTTTTTGAAGAAGATCCTGAAGAATCTGAAGAATATTAAATCATGAATAAGCAACTCTTAATAGAAACCAGACATTTTGTTCCCCAACCTGTTCGCCTTTTAGAAGGATTAAAAGGTAATGGAAATATCTTTGTTGAAGGTATTTTAGCTACCGTGGAGGTTAAAAACGGTAACGGAAGATACTACAAACGTGAGTTGTGGGAACGTGAAATTGACAATTTCCAACAAAAAATAAACCAAAAAACAACAGAAACATGTGGTGAATTAGATCACCCTGATTCTCAAGTTATAAATTTAAAAAATGCATCCCATGCCATTAGAAAAATGTGGTGGGATGGAGATGAAATATGGGGAACAGTTGAAATCTTTTCAGACCCAGGACCAAAAGGAACAGTATCTGGTCGTATAGCGGGTGCTTTAGTTAATAATGGTTTAACAATTGGTATTTCTTCTCGTGGAATGGGTTCCCTCAAACAAATGGGTGAAACAATGGAAGTACAAGATGACTTTGAATTATTAACTTGGGATCTAGTTTCTAATCCTTCAAACCCTGATTCATGGATGAAAAATGGCCAATTAAACGAATCAAGAACAACATATTTAGATCCATATGCACGTACAAATTCAATTTTAACTGAGATTTTGTGTGCAAAAGGCACATGCCCGATATTTTAAAATATACAAACCGGTGAAAAATTGCTTTCTTTTTGAGAGCTTTTTTTATTTTTTGTAATTTTTCCATCCCCCCCACATATATATAACGTGAATATGCTGCCCCTCATAACTATGTAGCATTATATTAATGAAATTCTATTACGTTTGATAAATAAACGTACTTTCCCAACAAAAAATTTAGGAAAAATGGCAAAAAACAGAGAAATGCTCAAAGAAGCAATCGCTGAAGCTAAAGCTGTAAAAGAAATGGCAATAGCAAACGCAAAAGCAGCTCTAGAAGAAGCCTTTACACCTCAACTTAAATCAATGTTATCTTTGAAACTTCAAGAAATGGAAATAGAAGAAGCTAAAGACGTAGAAGAAACGAATGAAGCTGAATACACGGAAATGGAAGAAGTAAAAAAAGACACGATGGAAGTTGATTTGGAAGAGCTTTTAGCAGAGCTAGAATTAGAAGAAGATGATGATGTAGAAGAAAATCTTTATGAAGCTGAAGAAGAAGGCGAAAAAGAAGGTGAAGAGGAAGAAGGCGAAGAAGGTGACATGGAAATGGAAGACCTTTCAGACGATGAAATTAAGGAAATGATTGAAGACGTAATCGCACAAATGATTAAAGACGGTGAGTTAGAAGCAGGACCTGAATTCGAAGGTGAAGAAGAAGGTGAAGAAATGGAAATGGGTGCTGAAGAAGAGGAAGAAGTAGATTTAGCAGAACTTTTAAGAGAAATTGAAGAAATGGAAGAAGAAGTGTACGAAAAAAAGGAAGAAACTAATGAAGTATTTGGATTTTTTAAAATAAATAATTTGCTAAATTATTTAATTGATGAAAAAAAAGTAGATAAAAAAGTTGCTAAGAATATTGTTAATAATCTTGATAAAAATCCAAATAATGCTGAGGCTCGAGAGGACCTTAAAAAATATATCACAAAAGAAGATATAAAGGATTTCTTAAACTATACAACGAACGATACAAGAGGACCTAAAAATCCATTAGTCGGTGCCCCTTTAAAAGATCTTCAAAACATAGTTACAACAGCCCTTAACGGTACTCCATATTCCCCAGTACCCACAACTTTTGGTCCAGACGGTAGAGGTGGTATTGATATGTCAACTAATGAATCTGAAGAAATAAAAAAAGAACTTAAAGAAGCTTATTCTACAATTGAAACTTTAAAAACAGAAATTAACGAAATCAATTTACTAAACGCTAAGTTACTCTACTCAAACAAAATCTTCAAAGCTAAAAACTTAAACGAAAATCAAAAGGTAAAAGTATTAAGTTCATTTGACAAAGCTAAAAACGTAGGTGAAGTAAAAATGGTATATGAAACTTTAAACGAGGGTATTAAAGTTAAAAAAGAAATCATTAAAGAAAACCTAGGTAGAGCTTCAAAATCAACTGTTACTCCTACCGCAAAACAACCAATCGTAGAGTCAAACGATGTATTTAAAAGAATGCAAAAATTGGCTGGATTAATTTAATTAACTAATTTAAAAACTAAAAAAAACAAAAATGTCAAGTATTAATTCTCTTTTAGAAAGCTCAGCCAACGGGTGGAGAAACATGCAAAGTGATGCTGCACGTATGGCGAGCAAATGGGCTAAAACAGGCCTATTAGAAGGATTAGGAAGCGAAGTTGAAAAAAACAACATGGCTTTGATCCTCGAAAACCAAGCAAAACAACTTGTTGTTGAGCAATCTTCTATGACAACTGGTGGTGCCGGTACTGGTACTTTTACAGCTGGACAAGGTGAGCAATGGGCTGGTGTAGCTCTTCCATTGGTACGTAAAGTATTTGGTTCTTTATCAACTAAAGAATTCATGTCAGTACAACCAATGAACCTACCTTCAGGTCTAGTATTTTTCCTAGATTTCCAATATGGACAAGATAAAGTTGCTCCTATCGGAAACTTTGGACCTGCTGGAAATGTTTATGATGATAATGCTTCTATGTATGGTGATACTAACCCGGCTAATGGTGCAGACCCTACTAACGGTTTGTATGGTGCTGGTAGATTTGCTTATTCAATCAACCAATTTTCACAATCATTTACAATTGCTACTGGTTCAGTAGATTGGGTTGATGTTGAATACAATTCAACATACTCAGGTTCAGCAGCATTAGCTACTCTTTCATCAATTACTGTATCTGCTGCTAATATTGCAGCATTGTCTCATTCAATTGATACTAAAGGTGTTCGTGCGTTTGCTTTAACAGATAATGGTGCTACTGTTGCTAATTTGTTACCACAATATACTACTTATACTGCAGCTGGTGATGTGAAATTTATCTTTAATTCAAACACAATAAATGGAAATGCATCCCGTACATTATTCTACAACGCTCAACCAGTTGATAACAAACGTGGTGATTTTGAAGATAATAGTGGTGCTGGATATGCAAATGCTGAATCTACAGCTGCTGATGCATTAGCTATTCCACAAATTGATATTAAAATGAAATCTGAAGCTATTGTTGCTAAAACAAGAAAATTGAAAGCACAATGGACACCAGAATTTGCTCAAGATTTGAATGCTTACCAATCATTAGATGCTGAAGCTGAATTGACTTCAATTATGTCTGAGTATATCGCTCTAGAAATTGATCTAGAAAACTTAGATATGTTGATCCAAGATGCTTCTGCAGCAGATGAATACTGGTATGCTGTTAATAATCGTGTATTGAATGCTGCTAAAACTAATTATGATAATGCTAATTTCTATAATACACAAGGCCAGTGGTTCCAAACTTTAGGAACTAAAATGCAAAAAGTTTCTAACAAAATTCACCAAAAAACATTACGTGGTGGTGCAAACTTCCTAGTATGTTCTCCAAGTGTAGCAACTATCCTTGAATCAATCCCAGGATTTGCTTCAACTTCTGATGGTGATGCAGCAAAAGCAAGCTATGCATTTGGTATCCAAAAATCAGGTAATTTAAACAACCGTTATACAGTATACAAAAATCCATACATGACTGAAAATGTAATTTTGATGGGTTATAGAGGATCTCAATTCCTTGAAACAGGTGCTGTATTTGCTCCATATGTTCCACTTATCATGACTCCATTAGTGTACGATCCAGAAACCTTTACACCAAGAAAAGGTTTATTGACTCGTTATGCTAAGAAAATGATTCGTCCTGAATTTTATGGTCGTATCTTTGTTAATGATTTACATGTTCTATAAGAATAACAATTAACTGAAAATAAAAGCCTCGCTAAAAGCGGGGCTTTTTTATTTTCAGTTATATTTATTAGAGAAATATAGTTATATGACAGATTACAATCGCACTCCTAAAGCACAAGATGTTTTTAAAGCAAAAAGAAAACCAAAAGGTCCTATTAAGTTTAATATTTCATTAAACGAAGAACAAAAAATTGCTAAATCCCAAATATTAAATGATATTGTAACAGTTTTACGTGGTAAAGCAGGATCTGGAAAATCATTACTAGCAGCCAATATTGCTCTAGATTTATTATTTAATAAAGATATAGAAAAAATAGTAATTACTCGCCCTACAGTTGTTGCCGGTCAAGACATTGGTTTTTTACCTGGTGATGTTAATGAAAAATTAGCTCCATTTACTGCTCCTGTTTATGAAAATATGCATCGTTTGTATAGTAAAGAAAAAATTGAAAAATGTATATCTGAAGGTGAAATTGAAATTGTACCTGTATCATTTATGCGAGGTAGAAACTTTACAAATTGTTTAGTTGTAGTAGACGAAGCCCAAAACTTAACAGATAACCAAACTGAACTCCTTTTAACCCGTATATGTTCAGGTAGTAAAATGATATTTTGTGGAGATAATTCTCAAATTGATTTAAAAGATAAAAAAACATCTGGATTTGATGTCATATGTAAACATATGAAAGAAGTACCAGGATTCAATGTTATAACTTTAGAAAAAAATCATAGACATCCAATAGTAGACGATATTCTTGAAGTCTATAAATCATTCAGAGGATAATTATAGTTATAATAAATAAAATTTATTTACATTAATTGTTGTTAATACTTAAATCATTTCGTATATAAATTTAATGTCAACAAGAATACCTTTTCAATGGAATAATGCTAATTTTAACTGGGATGCTGTTAATCCAACAGATGGAAATGTATATCCTCCAAATGAACAAGTAATAGGAACTAATTTATGGGATGATTGTGCTTTAGTAATTGAAATTATTGGAGTTATCCAAGGAGGAGGCAGTTATGAAGAATATTTAAACCAAAATCCTAAAAAGAAAAAACAGTTTATTAAATTACTTTGTAAAGTTCAAGGAAAAGAGTACCAAGAAACTAAAGAAGTACATAAAACTAAAATATTTATTAAAGACATAAAACTAGTCGCTAAAGAAGTACTAGGAATAGACGTAAAAATTAACAAATAATGTATACTTTATACACAGATAAACAAGAACTTTTTGAGTGTTCTATATCATTAGAGGGAGCATCAGTTAAAAACAGTAAAGTTCGTTTAATAGTAGAAGCAGATGATTTAAATCTTTTATTTAAAGGAACCATTGATTCTAATGGAAAATGTACTGTTCCTATTCGTAAATTAAAAAATCTTTTAGAAGAATCAACAAAAGGTAAAATAAGGCTTGAAGTTATAGCAGATGATATGTATTTTACACCATGGGAATCTAATTTTGAAGTAGAAACTGCTAAAAAAGTAACCGTGGAAGTAAAATCTCAAGCAAATAAAAATACACTTACAGAAAATAAAATGGGAATTACCATTAAAAACATTAAAGTAGGTGATCATATTCAAAATTTATCTAAAATGCTTATAAAAGAAAACATTAATATAAATAATATGTCTAAAAGTAAAGATAAATTAAATAATATTATAGCTTCTTATCTAAAAATAAATAAAATTAGTGACGGTGAAAAAAATAAAATAATAGAAGGCATTATTCACACATTAATTTAAAAATAAGTTATGGCCGGACCTTTTGATTTTACAGGTCAAAATATAGAAACAACATACCATAGAGTTCTTCAAACTGATGGTACTGATATATATGATGGAACTGGATCCTTATTTACCATCACTGGGTCAAATAATATCAATACAGGTTCTTTAGTAACTACATCATCATTCAATACTTTTACTGCATCATATTATACAGATAGTGCATCATTTAGTTCAAGTATTTCATCACTTTCAGGTAGTTTTGTAACAACTAGTGGTTCATTTTCTACACGTATAATTAATTTAGAGAGTTTTAGCTCATCGCTTGATGTATCTTTTGCAACTGACGCAGAATTAAACGCAGCTACAGCTTCTTTAAGTGCAAGTATAGCTAATTTAAGTTCAAGTTTTGAAATATTTAGTGGATCATACAATACAGGTTCATTTACTGGATCTTTTACTGGTACCTTAACAGGTACTTCTTCCTACTCAACTAATGCTATAAGCGCTTCATTTGCTACTACATCCTTAACCTCAAGTTTAGCTTTAAGAGCATCTGGTTCATTAACTGGTTCACTTTTAGGTACTGCTTCATTTGCTACAAGTGCTACAACTGCAACAACTGCATCTTTTGCTTCAACAGCTTCATATGTTAATCCACTCACACAAGATGTAATAATCACAGGATCTATATTTGCATCCGGGTCTATAGGTGGCATTGATACATTAGGTACAATTGGTGGTGGCAAACCGGTTTTATTTGATACCAATGGTACGGTTCGAGTTCAATGGGCAAATGGTGTATTGGTAGATACCGCTGGAAATACATCAATAGATTGGGAAAACAGAGCAGCTTACGATAGCAATACAAATACATCACTAGATTGGGGAAATAGACAAGCTTACGATAGCGTTGGAAATGTATCACTAGATTGGGAAAATGCACAATTTTATGGTACTGCTTCATTTGCAACCACATCATCATTTGCAACAACTGCTACAACTGCAACAAGTGCTTCATTTGCAACAACAGCCCCAGTAGGTATTCACGCACCAAGAATACCAGGATCTGGTGGATTTATAAATGCACTAATGGTAACCAACCAACAGTTACTTTCAGTTGGACAAACAGCAAATGCTTTACGATGTTATCCATTTTTTCCAATGAAAACTTTTACAATTGTCAGTTATTCATTCAATGTTACTACGGCGGTTGCAAGTTCAAATGCTAGAATATTATTTTTTAGTGATCTAAACGGTGCCCCTAATACAAAATTACACGAATCAACAAATATAAGCACAAGTACTACGGGGGTTAAGACAGTAATACAATCATATACATTTAACGCCGGTACTGCATATTGGTTATGTGTTCATACAAGTGCCGCTATTTCTATTCATACTCATGGAACAGCCGGGGGATTTGGTTGGAATCAATCAGGAGCAGGTAACCAACCAGTAAACCATATTTTATATTCATACTCTTTAGGTTCTGTACCATCAACATTAACAACATCTGGTGCAAGTTACCCTGCAATAGGAGTTAATTTTTTACATTTAATATTTAATTTATAATGGCACAAATAAGACACGAAATATACGACGAAAATGGACTTGTAAAAGTTGAATTCATTGAAACAACTGAATTATCACAAGAAGAATTAATTGCTCAAAAAGAAGCAGAACTTTTAGCAATGTATGAAGAATTACAAAAACTAAAATCTACTTAGTTTTTTTTAATATAACATACAAACTAGGAAAAAATCATAGACATCCAATAGTAGACGATGTTCTTAAAGTCTACAAATCATTTAGAAGTTAACCATATTTATAACAAAATATTACTATGAATATTCCTATTTGGCCAGGTTCAAGTTCATTTGCTTCTGGATCTACACCGTTTGGATTTTATGATAATGATAATCAATTTCAACAAGATGCTGATAAATTTGCTAAATTTGCCGCTCAACGTTTAGGATATCCATTAGTCGAAATTGAACTTCAAGATATAAATTTCTACACTGCTTTAGAAGATGCAGTAACAACCTATGGAAACGAAGTATATGCTTACCAAGTAGCAGATAATTTATTAACTTTTCAAGGAAATCCATTAACTATTTCTTCTCCAAATAATAAACTTGTTCAAGAAACATTATCTAATGTTGTTTTACTTTCAAACCAATACGGAACAGAAGCAGGAGTTGGAGGTAAAGTCACATATTACTCAGGTTCAATTGATCTTATTGCAAATCAGCAAAATTATAACATGAATACTTGGGCAATTTCCCAAAGTATTTCAGGTGGTATTGAAATTAGAAGAATATATTACGAGGCACCCCCAGCAATTACAAGATATTTTGACCCATATGCTGGTACTGGTACTGGTATGATGCAAATGTTAGATAGTTTTGGATGGGGTTCATATTCTCCTGCTATTAACTTTATGTTAATGCCTATAAATTATGATTTACAAAAAATACAAGCAATTGAATTTAATGATCAAATTAGAAAATCACAATATACTTTTGAACTTGTTAATAATCAATTAAAAATATTCCCAATTCCACGAAATGCACATAAACTTTGTTTTCAATATGTTAAATTAAGTGAAACTAGACAACCGTATGCAGATATAAGTGGCAGTGTTATAACAAATGTGGCAGATGTTCCATATAATAACCCAGTTTATACTAATATAAATTCAATTGGTCGTTCTTGGATATTTGAATATGCTCTAGCTATTTCAAAAGAAATATTAGGATACATTAGAGGAAAATATGCAAATATTCCAATTCCTGGTTCTGAAATAACATTAAATCAATCCGATTTAATATCTGCTGCATCAACAGAAAAACAGGCATTAATAGAGCGTTTAAGAGCATATTTAGATACAACTTCACGTAAAGCTTTACTTGAAAAAAAAGCACTTGAAGCAGAAAGCCAACAAAAAACAATTAATTATGTACCAATGACAATTTTTATAGGATAAGATGGCATTATTTGGCTCAGCTCGTGATATTTCATTATTTAAACATCTTAATAAAGAATTGTTGTGGGACATCATTACTCAACAATGTGCATTTTATCAATTAAAAACAGCTGAAACTAAAGTAAATATTTATGGTGAAGCAGCAGGTGCTAGACATTATAATGAACCTGTTTTATTAAACGTATTAATTGAAAGAGGAGACTTTTCATCCCCAGTTGATGATTTTGGAGTAACTATAGACAGGCCTATGACCTTTAAATTTTTTAGAGATGATTTAATTTATGCTGAAATATTACCTAGAGTAGGAGATATTATCATGTGGTATGAATCATATTGGGAAATAAATAATGTTAATGATAATCAACTTTTTGCAGGTAAAGATCCAAATTATCCATATAATACAAACCCACTTAACCCAGGATTAGAAAATTTTGGTTTTAATGTTTCTATTATTTGTACAGCACATTATGTTCCTGCAGATAAAGTTCAAATAAGTTCCGAGAGAATTTAATATATATAATAAAACTAAAAATTTTACTTTTTACATATAAAGAATTTAGTGCATGCCTAGAACTAGAAAACCAAATCCAAAATCTCAAAGGCAAATTTTAAATGAACAAATTGAGCCATATGTTTTTCCTGAAACTGGAGAGTCACATGGTAACCCTAATTCTCCATCTAATTTTAATCAATTTACACCAAATGAACAAAGTGGAATCGATCATAATCGTTCCAAACAAATGTCATTTAAAAATGATTCAGTAAAACCATTTACTCTTGGATTTGAAGATATAGATGAATCTATCCATTATTATTTTTCTAATGTAATCAAACCCTCAGTTATACAAAATAATAATAGAATTGCAGTACCTATAATTTATGGTTCCCCAGAACGATGGAAATCAACTCAAAAAGATGGGTATTATAAAGATAAAAATGGAGCTATCATGGCACCATTAATCATGTTTAAACGTAGTAGTATAGATAAAAATAGGTCTATAGGTAATAAATTAGATGCAAATAGTCCAAATTTATATACATCTTTTAAAAAAACATACAATACAAAAAATGCCTATTCAAATTTTAATGTATTAAATAATAGGATACCAACAGAACAATTTATAGTTAATGTAATTCCTGATTATGTTACTATAACATATGATTGTGCTATTCAAACATATTATGTTTCTCAATTAAATAAAATAGTTGAAGCTATAAATTATGCATCTGATTCATATTGGGGAAACCCTGAACGATTTAAATTTATGGCTAGAATTGATTCTTATCAAACCCCAATTGAAATTTCAGATAATACTAATAGAATTGCAAAAGCTACATTTTCTTTAATTATTAAAGGATACATAGTACCTGATAATATTCAAAAACAATTAACAGCTATAAAAAAATACAATAGTAAATCTCAGATTATTATTGGAATAGAAAGTGTAAGTTCAATAGCATCATTTACACCTTCCTCTATATCACCTGTACCTGAACCACTACCTCCATCACCTCAAGATGACGTGTTTTCAAGTGCCTTTTCTAATGCTTTTAGTTAAAATATAAAATACAGATAATGTCTCAACAAAACAAATCTACTTTACAATCAGCAATTAATAGCCAATTAGCTGATAATACATCAGGTGATATCTCTGCAGCAGATGTAAGAGATAACTTGATTAACATGACGGATAGCCTCCTGTTTAATAGTGGCTCTCAAGATATTACAGGATCTCTTACTGCAACTTCATTTACCGGTTCATTACAAGGAACAGCAACAACTGCTTCCTATGTTGTAACGGCTCAAACGGCTTCCTATGTAACAACTGCTGCAACTGCTTCATATGTGTTGCCGACATCACCAGCTTCAGTTTTAGTAGCTGTTGATGGAATTGGAAGTGATTTTGTTTCAAGCAGTGCTAACACATATAAAGAATATTTAATTCCTGCTAATACATTAACTACTTCTTCAATTTTAGAAGTTGAAGTAGGAATTGTTAAAGATACTTCTAATGGAGCAACTAATGTTTATTTGTTTTTATCCTCTTCACTTGCATCAAATACTCTTGCATCTGCAACACTTAACACAAATCAAACATATTCCCCGTTATGGAGAAATTTTGCTATAAGTGGTTCTTCAATTATATCATTAACCCCAAATTCCACAGCGGCAACAGATGCTGTAGTATCTACCCTAGCAATTACATCTTCTTCAATTGATACTACGATTGATAATTATCTTTTAGTTATAACTCTTACCCCTGGCTCTAACGCAATTTCAAGATTATTATATTGTAGAATAACGGCACATAAATAAATTTATAATAATTTTTTAAAATGGGCCTCTAAATGAGGCCCTTTTTTTCATATTTATTAGAAAATGGCAAAAGCAAAAGCACAAACCGCAGTTTCATTCATGAAAAAACCTCGTAAAAAAAGACCTGGTGTTCATGCAAAATCAAAAACTAGTAAACTTAAATCAAGTAAAAACTATATTAAACCTTATACAGCACAAGGTAAATAAAACTTGGTTACATAATATTTTTATATTATATTGATAATAAATAAAACAAATAAATAAATAAAAAATGGAAACAGTTACAGAAAAACAGTTTTTAATTGAAGAAGAATTAAATAACTTAAAACAAATTCAAAACCAAACACAATCCCTAATATTAGAATTAGGTGAAATTGAAATGATCAAAATTCAAATTGAAGCACGTTACCAAAATGCTAAAGAATTTTTAGCTGAAATTTCAAATTTAGAAAAAGATTTTACAAAATCAATATTTGATAAATATGGTAAAGTAAATATTAACCCAAAAACAGGTGAGATCACTAAATTAGATTAATTTAGATCAAAATACACCATATTTATAATAAAATAATTTATTATGCCTGAAACTATTGTATCACCTGGTGTATTAGCTATAGAAAACGATCAATCATTTATTACTCAAGGGCCATTACAGGCAGGAGCTGCTATAATTGGCCCAACAGTAAAAGGAAAAGTAGGAATCCCTGTATTATGTACTACATATAGTGATTATTCAAATAAATTTGGCTCTACATTTTTAAGTGGAAGTCAAACCTATTCCTACCTAACCTCAATTTCAGCTTATAATTATTTTAATAATGGTGGCACTTCATTACTTGTAACTAGAGTAGTAAGTGGGACATTTGAACCAGCTACTTCATCAATTATTCCTTCATCAAATGCCGCTACTTCAGCTTCACTAACTTTAAATTTATCTTATATTCCTATTGATGTAAACCTTGTAGGTTCAAGTTCATTTGGAGTAAATGGAATTACATTTTATTTTACTGGGTCAACTGTAGACAATACTCCAACTATTATATATATTAATACAGCTTCATTTTCTGATTCAACTCCAGCAAGTTATGCTGTTACCTCATCTGCTATATTTAATATTAGTAGTTCTGCAACAGCATATAGTAGTTCATTACAATATATTTCTTCAAGTGTTTTATCATCTAATATAGTGTTTACTTATATTGGATCAAATGGTTTATTAGGTAATTCTCAGTATGTAAATATACCAAATAATATTTCTGGAGCATTTTCTAATGCTTTTTCAAATGCATTTAATACAATGTACCCAACCCAAAGTCAATTTTTTGGAGGTACAAATACTGAAGCATTTGTATTAGAAACCCTGTCCGAAGGTGAAATAATGAACAGCTCAGGTTCATTATATGCTAATGGTACATTAGAAAATGGAACAGCAGACAATCTTAGATGGCAAATTGTTTCACATAATGTAAATAATGGAACCTTTACTTTATTAATTCGACGAGGTAATGATTCTACACTTACTCCTTCAATTTTAGAAACATGGTCTAATTTATCATTAGATCCATTTGCTTCAAATTATATTGAAAGAGTAATTGGAAATCAATATGAAACTATTGCAAATGACAATGGTGAATATTATGTTCAATTAAATGGTGAATATCTTAATAAATCACGTTATATACGTGTTAAACAAGTAAATTTGACTACCCCAGATTATTTTGATAATACAGGGAATCCAAAACCTCAATATACTGGTTCTCTTCCAACATCTTCTTTAGGTGTATTTGGTGGAGCAATAGGAAAAAATTTACCAACAGGAGTAGCAGGAGCATATTACAATAACATTTCAAACACAAATATCCAAGGTTTACCGGCTTCTGCATATGCTGAATCTATTTCGCTTTTAGCAAATCAAAATGCTTATAAATATAATTTAATTACTGCTCCTGGTTTAATAGCAGATGGAACTAATTTCCCATCCCACTTTCCAGTAGTATCCCAACTAATTAATACAGTGCAAAATAGAGGAGATGCAATGACAGTAATCGATCTAGTTGGATACGGTTCCAATATACTCCCAGTAACTACAAATGCTATAACATATGATACATCATATGCTGCAACATATTGGCCTTGGGTTTTAACCATTGACCCTAACTCAGGAAGACAAGTTTGGGTTCCTGCTTCAACTATGATTCCTGGAACATATGCATTTAATGATAGAGTTTCAGCTCCATGGTTTGCACCCGCGGGTATTAGTAGAGGTGTAATGTCTAATGTCATTAGAACAGAACGTAATCTAACCCAAGGTAATAGAGATTTACTTTATGAATCCAATATAAATTCAATTGCAACTTTCCCTAATACAGGTGTAACAGTATTTGGACAAAAAACATTACAGAAAAAAAGAAGTGCTCTTGACCGTGTAAATGTAAGACGTTTACTTATTGAATTAAAAAATTTCATATCCCAGGTAGCAAATACTTTAGTATTTGAACAAAATACTGCTGCAACACGTAATAATTTTTTATCTCAAGTTAATCCATATTTAGCTTCTGTTCAACAACAACAAGGTTTAACAGCATTTAGAGTAATAGTAGATGAATCAAATAATACCCCTGAAGTAATAGATAATAACCAGTTAGTAGGCCAAATATATTTACAGCCTACAAGAACAGCTGAATTTATTGTATTAGATTTTAATATCTTACCTACAGGTGCAACTTTTCCTGCTTAATATAGGATTTTTAGAAAAAAATTAATATTTATAATAAAAATACAATGGCAAAATTTACAGTTTCTCCAGGAACATCAATAAATGAAATAGATAAAACTTTTTTAGCAGGACAACCTATTCAAGCAGGGGCTGCTCTTATAGGCCCTACAGTAAAAGGTCCTGTTGAAATCCCCACCCTAGTTACTTCTTATTCAGAGTATCAAAACCTTTTTGGAGACACTTTTATAAGTGGTGGACAATCTTATTCATATTTAACTTCAATTGCAGCTTATAATTACTTTACTTATGGAGGAACTTCATTACTAGTAGCTAGAGTAGCTTCTGGTTCATATGAATACGCAACTAGTACTACTATTAGTTCTTATTTAAACCAATCCTCAGCTTCATTTGTTTTAGAAACCCTTTCTGAAGGTATTCTTATGAATAACTCAGGGTCTATAGTTAGTAGTTCTTTAGTTTTGGGAAGTAAAGATAATATAAGATGGGAAATTACTAATTCAAACACAGGATCAGGTACCTTTAATTTATTAATTAGGCAGGGTAATGATACTGAAAATAATAAAGTTATATTAGAATCTTGGAACAATATAAATTTAGATCCAAACTCACCCCGTTATATTGCTAAAATAATTGGAAACCAATCAACTAATTATAATTCTAATACTAATCAAATAGAAGTTACAGGGGATTATCCAAATAGTTCTAGGTTTATTCGCATTAAATCTGTTAATTTACCTACTATAAATTATTTTGATGCTAATGGAGTTGCAGTTTCTGCATATACTGCTTCTATTCCACAAAATGGAAGTGGTTTATATGGTGGTTCATTTACAGGTGCTACTGGAAATGTAAATACTACTATTAATTTATATGATAAAATTTCAAATAATACTCAAGGGTTAGCAGGAAGTGATTATAATAATATGATCACATTATTTTCAAATCCACTTGCTTACCAATTTGGTCTTTTATTCACCCCAGGATTATTAAATGATGTTCATACATCTCAAGTTACAAGTATCATAACTAATACCATAGCAAGAGGTGACAACATGTATGTAGTTGATTTAGTATCTTATGGAACTGCAATTTCACAAACAGTAACACAAGCTCTTCAATCAAAAGATACTTCATATGCTGCAACTTATTGGCCTTGGGCTCGCATTATTGACCCTGGAACAGGAAAACATGTATGGGTCCCAGCTTCAACACTAATACCAGGAGTATATGCATTTAATGATAAAGTAGCAGCCCCATGGTTTGCACCAGCAGGTATTAATCGCGGGGGATTAAGTACTGTCCTTCAAGTTGAATCAAAACTATCTCAAGCACAAAAAGACATTTTATATTCTAGTAATGTAAATCCTCTTGCAACTTTACCTAAACAGGGTGTTGTAGTATTTGGACAAAAAACATTACAAAAATCATCATCTGCACTTGATAGAGTAAATGTAAGACGTTTAATGATAGAATTAAAAAACTATATTCGTCAAATTGCAGATACAATAGTATTTGAACAAAACACAGCTACTACAAGAAATTCATTTGTTGCTAAAGTTACTCCATATTTAGAAACAATTCAACAAAAACAAGGTTTATATGCCTTTAGAGTAGTAATAGATGATTCAAATAATGGACCAGATATAATAGATAATAATCAATTAATTGGACAAATTTATATTCAACCAACTCGTACAGCAGAATTTATTTCCCTAGATTTTATTTTATTACCAACGGGAGCAGAATTCCCAGCATAAAAATTTAAAGACGGAATATTTATAATAAAGAAATAAAACAAAAACAAAATGGCAATTTTAAATCCCAACGAAATTTTTTTCACAGCGTTTGAACCAAAACAGAAAAATCGCTTTATCCTTTATATAGATGGCATTCCATCTTTTATAGTAAAAGGAATGGGCGCTATTACATTAGAACAAACAGCTGTTGCCCTTAATCACATTAACATACAACGTTATGTAAAAGGAAAAACAAAATGGTCAACTGTCCAGTTTACTTTATTTGATCCTATTACTCCTTCAGGAGCTCAATCTGTAATGGAATGGGTTCGTTTAGGTCACGAATCAGTAACAGGTAGAGATGGATATTCTGATTTTTATAAAAAAGACCTAACATTTAATGTTTTAGGCCCAGTAGGTGATGTAGTTTCTGAATGGATACTTAAAGGAGCTATGATTACTAATGCAACATTTGGTGACTATACTTGGGATGATGAAGGTGCCCCAGTAGATATTACATTAACAGTCCAACCAGATTATTGCATATTAAATTATTAATATACATAATCCAACATAAGAACAAAAGCTCCGCATATATTTGTTGGAGCTTTTATTTTTCTTTAGAATATTAAATATTTATAACTATATTATAGTAAATGAACTTAACTACTTTACGTACTTTAGTAAAAGAAGAACTCAAAAAAACTTTAAGTGAAGACTACCAGGATAAATTTAAAATGGTAGGAACTCTTATTACTAACCTTGAATCTAGACCCCAAAAAGAAATTTATTCAGATATTCGTTCAATTACTGGAATATCAGTTATTTCATCAAAAGAACCACTTGAATATAATGAACAAGATACTACTAAATTTCAATCAATATTAACAGTTAAAGTAGATGGTTACCCATTCATGACAAAAGGAGGATTTAGTAGAGATAAAATGACAGAAATAGCTGCCCAAATTAGAAAAGTACCAGGAGTTATTGCTTTTAATTTTAATCCTGATAATATTTCTCCTCTTTAATATATGTATATAAGACAATAAAGTTATAATAAAATAAAAATTATGGAAGAATTTGAAGTTCAAACAGAAACAATTGAATTGCCCTCTAAAGGTTTAATTTACCCCCCAGAAAACCCATTATCATCAGGCACCATTGAAATGAAGTATATGACTGCAAAAGAAGAAGATATTCTTTTGAATCAAAATTACATTAAAAATGGTACTGCTATTGATAAATTAATGAAAGCACTTATTGTATCTAAAATTAATTATGATGATTTAATAGTTGGTGATAGAAATGCAATTATGGTTGCTTCTCGTATTTTAGGATATGGACCTGAATATACATTTGAACATAATGGTGAAGAACATACTGTTGATTTATCTCAAATAGAAAACAAACCATTAGATGAAGAAAATTTCCCTAAAGGTGTAAACGATTTTCCTTTTACGTTACCTCATTCTAAAATTAATATTACATTTAAACTATTAACTTCTTTAGATGAAAAAAATATAGATAGAGAATTAGAGGGACTTAAAAAAATGAACAAAGATAGCTCTCCAGAACTATCAACTCGAATGAAATATATAATAACTTCTATAAATAAAAATCAAGAAACAAAATATATTCGAGACTTTGTAGATAAGCATCTCTTAGCTAGAGATTCAAAAGCCCTTAGAACATATATTAAAGCTTTCCAACCAGATGTAGATCTAACTTTTTTTCCCGACGATAGTTCAACTAAAATCAATATACCAATTGGGCTTAAGTTTTTTTGGCCTGACTTTGGAGAATAGTTCTCAAGCTAAAATAGCAATATACAAACAAATTCATCAAATTTGTTTTCATGGAAAAGGAGGATACAGTTGGCATGATGTTTACAACATGCCAATTTGGCTCCGTCGTTTTATTTTCTCCGAAATTAAAACCTACTATTCGGAAGAACAACAATCATATAAGTCTAAATCCCAACCTAATACAAAAACAGTAATAGACTCAGAAGGTAAAGTAAAATCTCCTGAATATTTAAAACACGTTAAAAAACCAATTAAATATAGTTAAAAGTATTATAACTTAATATTTATAACAAAATAACAGAATATGGCTCTTAGTGATGATGCTAAAGACTTAAAAGGTGTACTTAGAGAAGTTCAAGCGGCAATGGAAGCCGCACGTAAATCTGGATTAGGAATAGCTGATGGTATGTCTGCTAGTAAAGATGCTTTAGCAGGACTATTAGGTGCAGCCCAACAATTTACAGAGTATCAAGAAAGTTCAACTGGAGCAAGTTATGAGCAATTAAAAGCTCTTCAAGAAAAATTTAAAACAGAAAAGGAAAATCTTTCTATATCCCAACAAGCTCTTATAGCACAAAAAACATTAGCTGAGAAACAAAAATTATCGAATGAAAGTCTTATAAAATCTCTTAAATTAAAAGAAAAATCAGATGAAATTTCAAATTCAGAAATAGTTGATTTAAAAGAAGCTATTAATAAAAATAAAGAATTAAAACAAACTATTGCAGAGCAAGGGATTCAAATGGCCCAAAATGAGTTAATTTTAAAAAATGTTGGTGGGGCAGTCCAACAACTAGAAAGTGATTTAGACAAAGCTGCTAAAAAAGCTAAAGATATAGAAGGATTTGAAAAAGCTATGGGTGGTTTTGGAAAGGCTATAGATAGTGTAAGAACTCCTTTAGATGGCCTTTTAAACCCCCTTAATTTAATTAATACAATTATTAGTTTTGTTTTTGGTCAATTTAAAGAAGTAGACGAAGCCGCTGGAAAAACGGCTAAAAGTATGAATATTTCCTACAACGAAGCTGTAAGAATGAGAGAGGAAATGGCAGCTGCTGCTGATGCTTCAGGAGAGTTAACTTTGAACTCTAAAGCCATGGAAGCTACTCTCGTAAACATAAATGCTGCTTTAGGATCTAGTGTTAAATATTCTGATTTAAGTGAGCCACTTAAAAAAGATATTCAATTAATGTCCCAATTAGAAGCAGCAGCTGGGTTAACAGGAGAACAATCCCAAGCTATAATGAAATATTCTATGGGCACTGGGCAACATGCTAAAGACGTTACTAAAGAATTAATGGCTTCATATAAAGTTCAAGGCCTTAAATCAGGACTTGTACTAAATGAAAAAGATGCTATGAAAGCCATAGAAAAAACATCTAAAGCTATCCAAATGTCTTATGGTGGTAATGCTAAAGAACTTGGAAAAGCCTTAGCTGCTGCCAAAGGATTAGGTGTTGAATTAAATAAAGTTGATGATATAGCAGGTAGTTTGTTAGATTTTGAACAATCAATTGAAAACGAATTAAGTGCTGAATTATTGTTAGGAAAAGATATAAATCTTGAAAAAGCAAGACAAGCAGCATTAAATGGTGATCTAGCAACAGTAGCAGAAGAAATCACTAAACAAGTAGGATCAGCAGCTGAATTTAATAAAATGAACCGCCTCCAGCAAGAAGCAATGGCTAAAGCTATTGGTATGAGTAGAGAAGAATTAGCTGGTGCTTTAATGGAACAAACAGCACTTAAAAATATAGGTGCTGAATCTATTGCACAAGCCCAAGAACAATATAATTTAGCAGTAAAAGAAGGAAGAGAAAAAGAATTTTTAAATGAACTTGGTGACGAAGCACTAGGTAAACAACTTGAACAAACCTCAGTAGCTGAAAAAGCCCAATTAGCCCAACAAAAAATGGCAGATGAAACCATGCCTGCTATAGCTAATACTTTAACAAAAGTATCTGATAATTTTGAAGATATTTTTAAGAAGGTAAAGAGTATTATAGACCGTCTTGGAGGAATGAAAACAGTTATGATGATAATAGCAGGTATAATGACTGCTAAAATAGTTAAAGGGATTATGGATTTTACTGGAGGGGCTATGAAAGCATATCAATGGGTGAAAAAAATGAAACAAGCTGAAGAAGGAGCTGCAAAACTATCCCTTATTAAAGGGGCATGGTCCTCTTCAGGTATTATCCCATTTGTAGGTGCTGGTCTAGCAATAGCCGCCATTGCTGCAGGAATAGCTCTTATATCTAGTATATCTAATACTGGAGATGATGTTTTATCATCATCTCTTGGAGATAGCGGATATGGAAAAAGAGTATTGTTTGGTCCTGAAGGTGCTATTAAACTTAACAATAAAGATACTATTGTAGCTGGAACAGATTTATTTGCCGATGATGCTGTTATGGAACCTGGAAAAGCTACCCAATCCGCTAATAAGGGAGAAATTAAAATTAAATCTGAAGGTGGTGGAGGACAAGACATGTCAGCAATGGTATCAGCAATAACATCCTTAGCAAATAGACCTATCAATAATTATATGGATGGTGAAAAAGTAGGAGAAGCTTCATTCTTAAAAATGAAAAACAGAAATTATCAAATAATGTAATGTTCAATATGTATAACAAAAAATTAATTAACTATGGGACTATTAGACAAATTAACAACAGAAGGTTCACAATTAAACCAATTTAGCGGGCAAACCCCTCCACTATCAAATACAGATGTGCAAGGATCTACTTTACATGATCAATATTCTATTAATGGTACTCCAAACATGACAGGATTTCCAACCCCTTCACAATTAGATTTAGATGGAATAATACCCCCAATTTCAACAGTGCCTGGATCTTCACAACAATTGCCTTACTTGAATAATCTCCCAGAATAAACTATTTAGATGGGCCTTTTAATAAGATTAAAATCTCCAATTAATGAGGGAGGTACTGCTCTAAAATCTCTTAAATACGGCCATGATAGACCAGGTGGAGGAGATAGTGGACAGCCTTACATTATAAGTTCAATTGATCAACCTTCTTCAATATCTGATGAAGATACAATTTTACGAGGTGGTTTAAAGGCACCTTCTTCTGCACTTGAAGACGTTTCGCGTTTAACTCAATATTTTTTTGATAGTAAAAATCCTGATGGGTTACTTTTTATTGAAAAACAAAATATATTATCTAGAATATCACCAAAAACAGAAGCTTTTAATGGAATTTATACTCCTTCTGTAACATTAGGACAAGCTGGTGTTGGATATTTAGGAACCCATTTTCTTAATTCAATTTTATCTTACCAAACGGTAGCTTATTCAAATAATGCCAATAATAATAGGCTTATACAATTAAAAGAAGAGTTAGATTCAAATTATGAAGAGAATAATAATAATCCAATTTTACGTTCATATGATGGTGGTCCTGGTTCTAATCAAGGTATTGGAGAAACACAAATAAAATTTGCTACTAAAAATAATTCGTTAATTCCATTAAAAACCACAGATGGATTATCATATCCCCAAATAAATTATACTAGACCAATAGAATATAATCTTAAGAACATATTTGGTAAAAAAGAGTCTAAATTTTATAAAGATAGTACCAATGGAAGTAATAGTGTATCTTTAAAACATATTAATAAGAATAATACATCAGAAAATGATTTATTTGGAAAAGATAATTATATAGAAGGCAATAATGGTATTTCACCAGATAATAGATTAGGAATCACTACAAATTCACCAAATCCATCTAAAGGAAGTACTGATTCATCTAAATTTTTAACAAATACTAAGAGCAAAGAAGAATCTAAAATTAATTTATCTAGTACAACTAGTGATGATTTTAGAAAGACCCTCTTCTCAGATTATTCTAAAACATTTTTAGGTGCTCCTTATGATTCTAAGAACAATATAGAAACTCTATTTAATTTAGGAAACCCAGGGCAACAAGGGGATTTATCTGATTATAAAAAAGGAAAACATAACGGGCAACCATTAGATAAAGTAAATGCATCCTATATATATAAATCAGATACACCCTCTACATCATCAGAATATGATGATTTAATTCCTTTTGTTATAGGAATATTAAATAATGAAGGTGAAAAAAAAAATGTAAAATATATGCATTTTAGGGCATTTATTAAAAAAATGTCTGATTCATATAAAGCTGATTGGAAATCAATAGAATATATGGGAAGGGCTGAAAATTTTTATAGATATAAAGGATTTGATAGAGATATGTCTATTGGTTTTACTGTAGTTGCTCAATCTGTTAAAGAACAAAATTCTATGTATGACAAATTGAATTTCTTAGCTTCATCCCTAGCCCCAGAATATCTAATTAACGGGTATATGGCTGGGAATATAGCCTATTTAACTATAGGAGATTATATAGTAGACCAACCAGGAATTATAACCAGTTTAGGATTTGATATTCCAGATGATTCTCCTTGGGAAACAGGAAGAGAGAGAGATGGAAGCCTATACAAGGATCCCCAATCTCCTAAACGTTTACCCCATATGATAGATGTTGATCTTAAATTTATTCCTATTCATACATTTAGACCACAGAAATTATATTTTGAAAATACTAATAAAAAAGTAGATGATGAAAATAATGATCTCCCAGATTTAGGAATACAAAAATATATTAATCCAAGTAGAAAAGTTCCAGAGAATATAAGTTATACTAAAGAAGGAAAAACATTATTTTCATATACTCCGCCTGCATCTACCTCACCAACTTCTGAAACATCACCCTCATCAACTCAACCTTTAGGCTCAATTTCTGAAGAAGAACTAGCATTCATACAATCCGCAGCAGATTTATATATTAGGGGAAATTAATGTTATGAGCAGATATTCACAAATACCAACAACAAAAATACAATTAGAGAATTCTTCTCCTATTGTATATAAAAAAGTAAGATATCCTTCAATTTCCCTTGATTTTTCAGATATTTATGTATATATTGCCCAAGGTGATAGATATGATACTTTAGCTCAAATTTATTATGGAGATTCTAGTTTATGGTGGATTATTAGTTTATCTAATCCTTCTCAAGGGGCTATTTCATTGATCCCTGAACTTGGGTCTCAAATAAGAATTCCATCACCTAACAGAATATCAAATATATTAGCTGAATATAATATATTAAATAATAATTAAATAAAGTTATGAAGAGTAATATAATAGGAGAACCTTTAGAGGATTATGTAATAGATCAAATAAAAGCTCGGCAATCTCTTCATGGGAGTGGAGTAGATAAATTTAGAACATTTACTCAAATAAATGTTTTGAATTCTCCAACAGCATGGATGAAACTAGCTTCATCCGTTAAAATTACCAAACAACAACGCCTTAAAGAAATAGGTATTGAGGACGATCTTACTGGACTTTTACTAGCTAAAAAATTCATTTTAAGCAGTGGAGTGTCTGTATTAGATAACAGTAATAATCTTATAAATAGAGGAGGATTTAATCCTTTAAGCGCCGACAATGATTCATCATATACATATGGCCCATATGGGTATGTTCCTATGCCTGGGTTAATATCCGCAGATATTAAAACATTAAATAGAGGTTCAATTAAAAAAGCCACAGTAAAATTAATTGCCCAAGATACTGCACAACTACAAATTATAGATTTATTATATCTAAGATTAGGATATACTGTTTTATTAGAGTGGGGTAATTCTTTTTATACTAAAAACGGAATAGATAAACATATTATTCGCGATACTGTTTTAGAAAAATATTTTTATAGTAATACGGATTTTCGAGAAACAAATAGTAAAATTGAAGAAGAAAGAGATTTTCATAAAGGAAATTACGATGGGTTTTTAGCAAAAGTATCTAATTTTTCTTGGAGTGTAAATAATGATGGTTCATATGATATTGAATTAACCCTAATTAGTTTAGGAGATGTTGTTGAATCCCTTAAAACCAATCTATCCCCAGATAATGAAACAGTTAAATTTATTAAAGGTACTAAACCTTATGAAATTGTGACTATTGAACCACAAGAGAAAAATGATGAAGAAGCAGAAGCTCCAACAGAACCTAATCAAGCCTCTAGTGTAATCAATTCTATGCTTTATATATGGAAATGGATAGATGAAGTGAATAAAGGAGTAATAAAGGATCCCACTTATTATGGTGTTAATATCTATGAAACTTTTTATGGTTATAACATGGCTAATAGATTAAGGGATAGCCTAAATGATGATATAATTACCTATGGTACACATCAATTTTCATATCTTTTTATAGGAGAAATTACTTTATATTGGGGAACAGAACAAGGAAGTACGGGAGCTGGTAAAAAACTCCGCAACCCAAACCCCAAAGATCTTGAAGATTGGGAAAACATAAACTCATCTATCTTTGATTTATCATATGATGGAATTTCATGGGGGACATATGTAACATATAGGGGGCAACATGGGGCTTATACAACTGAAACTAGTTTATATCCTGACCAGTTAAACGGGGGTTACATCACAATGTATAGATATGAGATAAAGGACTATTCCCTCCCTTATAATGATTCCCCCCAGGTATTAAAACATTATGAAAATGAAATATATAAATGGGGAAAAAAACTTTTTAATAATGGAGGAGGGTTTGCAGAAGATATGTCTAAGGGTAATCCAAATTATTTGGCAAATTCTTCAATACTTACAACACAAGTTGATAAAACATTTTTAACAGATTCAGATGATGAGAAAGAAAAAAATGATGGTGTAAATGTTGTAAGTGATGGAAGATTTGATGATGGAGCGGGGTTTTTTTACAATACCAAAGGACCAAAATCAAAAGATAAATATGATAATCCCCACTACTATAATTTATATAGTAGCGTTATATACCCAAATGGTGAAGAAAAAAAAATCTTCCTAAATATTCCACATGACTGGTTAATAGGTGGTAAAGTAAAGCCTGATGGGTTTTTAGAAGCAATAATATATAATACACAGACTATTTCCAAAAACTCCTCTGAAAGAGGCCCCATTACAAATTACATTAAAGAAAAAAAAGGAAAGGATTTTGGTCCACAGATACTTTCAAATCCATTAAAAGATGCTGAACCCCAAGATGCTATTAAAATAATATCTAAAAATCCTGCATATTATTTAAGATTTGGATTTTTACTTAAATTTATCCGAGAAAATATTTTACCTAAAATTAAATTAGGGAAAAATAATAACCCTCCTATATTCGATATTAAATTTGATTCTGTGAAGGATATAATGTTTTCTGTTGAAGATCATATTTCATTGGATCCTAAAGTATGTATCATTAGAAACGATAAATTTCTAACCAATTCTAGTGGAACCTCGATCAAAGCATTTGAGGGAGGTTGTTTGATTTTTAAAGTAGCAGACAACCCATACTCTAGCTCAGACCCTAATCACCCAAAAGTAAATAAAGATTTTGCTGGATATATAATGAACATTTATTTAAATTTTGATTTTATAGAGGAAAGTTTAGCAGAAGATGAAAGAGGAGATGTAAATTTATTTCAATTTCTTAGCAACATATGTAATGGGATAAATAGGGCTCTAGGTGGAATTAACAATTTAGAACCAATATTAGATGAAGATACTAATTCTTTACGAATTATAGATACTACTCCAATACCTGGAACCCATAGAGATTTCAACCCAAAAGACTATAGTCTTATATTAACAGGATATAGTAATAAAAAAAATATATATGAATCAAATTTTATTAGAAAAGTAGATTTAAAAACAGCAATAACACCAGAATTTGCAACTATGATTACTGTTGGAGCAACTGCAGGGGGTTATATAAAAGGAACAGATGCAACAGCATTTTCAAAATGGAATGATGGCTTAGTAGACCCATATAAACCAAAATTAGTTGTTACAAAATCAACATCATCTAAAACAGAGAAGAATGAGGAGGAAGAAGCAGAATCAAACTGGAAAGACAAATTTGAAGAATTAAGAGATGATCAAAAAATACAAAGATTTGGGTATATTCAAATTGTAGAAGAAAGTGGGGAAGATCCATTTTTTGAATTAAAGGATAGTATTATTAAAGAAAACATTACTATTGGAACAGAATATTATAAACATTATGTAGCTAAAACCTCTAATAAAGAAAACAATGGTGGAGGTACTATTGGATTCATTCCATTTAAATTAAGCATTACTATGGATGGCTTATCTGGAATAAAGATATATAATAAACTTAATGTCGATACTAGTTTTTTACCTCAATCATATGGAAATAATTTAGATTTAATAGTAACGGGAGTATCCCATAGAATCCAAAACCAGGATTGGGAAACAAGTATTGAAACCACTGTAATTCCAAAATCATCCCCAAATAAATCTAGCCGGGTTAGAATATCTAGCGTTGTTAGCAATGAATCCCCAAGTAACCCAAATATCGGAGGTGGAGGAGGGGCATCCACTCCAACTATAACTAGTACAGAATGCCTTATTCCTGGTGGAGGTGGATATAAATGGAAACAAACATCCTTAGAAACAAGATTTGGCATTCCTATTAAATATTATTCTGATGGAACTGCTCCATTAAAAAAACCTATTGAAAAGAAACGAGCTTGGTTTTACCTATGTCCAAAATGGGGAGCTGCAAATTTAGAAGAAATACAATTTCCTTGGAATGACAAAGGAACTAAAAAATTTCGAAAACTTAGAGTATATAAAGACTATGCTGCTAAACTTAAACCCCTATTAGCCCCAGGATCAACAATAGATACCGAAGGATGGAAATATATTACCCAATTCCCAGAATCTTTAGCCTCTCGTAATTCTTCCACATCAACTAGATTATCAAACCATGCTTTTGGTCTTGCTATAGATTTCAATTATAACATAGATGGATTTGACATTGGAGAAAAAATTGATCCAAATACAATGCAATATAAGCCAACAACAACCTCTAGTTTAAAACTAATATCATCCCATCCAAAGAGAAATATTGTAGAAGGATTTATAGAATATGTTGCTAAACCTATGGGGATAGCTGGAATTGGGTGGTTATGGAGAAACGATGCAATGCATTTTTCTATCTATGAAGGAACTTCTACTTATAACCAAACCACAGGTAAATGGAGTTAACATATATTAAATAATAGTAATAATGTCATATTATCCAAAATCTCAAATAAAAACTAATCTTTACACAGCAGGAAAATATAGAATTCCTTCTTCCCCTATAGAAGGATATAAAGGATATTACTATGAAACTTCTTCTGGTAAAAAATATACTGGAAAATTCCCTGGAGATGGATTAAATACACTATTAACCCCTAACATACCTTCAGGAGAAGTAAACCCTTATGATCTCTCTAATTATCAACCAGATACATACATAATTGTAAACAATGTAGTAGTAGGTGATAGAGCAGGAGACCCAGATTTTGATCATAATTATACTCCATTAAATCAAAATTTACTACCTCGTTCAATCCCCTCATTTCATTATCCAAAACCAACCCCACAAGAAATTCAACAAGGAGCAATTACAAGATATTTTTGTAAAAAGAACAATGAGTATAAATACATTGAAATCAATAAAGACACATTTAATAAACTTCAATCTCAAGATAAATCAATAGCATGGGACTTATATACTCCTACATCTTTAACATATAATCTTAATAGTAGATCATTTTACCTTTCCCCATCAATTATTGAATCTCGGCTTGGGTGGATTGGATTTTCTAAATATGCAAAACTATTAAAAGTATATACTGAAGGAAGTAGAACAACCGGCAACATAGCAAATCCATCATCACCTAGTAATATTAATGATTTATATACTTCTGGAGATGAATTTACTACTCAAAATGGCCAAAATTATGTAGGATTTTACCATGTACATAAAAACACCACCCCAATGGTAGGAAAAACTCATACTGATGCTCCTCATGAAACCCTTATCCCTGTTTCAGGCAAAACCCTTCTCCAAATAGTTACCAAATACCTATCTAACCCAGAAAATTTGCCAACATTTCTTCAAAATAATACAAATACTTCTTATTCCCAACCTGATACTACAGAAAATATGGGATCTAGTGGTGGAGGAATGAGTAGTGGTGGAGGATATAGTGGTGGAGGAATGAGTAGTGGTGGAGGATATAGTGGTGGAGGAGGTGGGGGTTATTAATTTTTTTTGGATATTTAAAATACTTTTTGTATCTTCAAAACATGTATTGGCTTATAGAAGATCAAAAGAAAATAGATATATTTTGTCAAATTAAGTACGAGGTAGCTTATGTTGAAGTAATACCTACATCACATAATTTACATCCTGTTGAAAACGAAATATGTGCCTTATATATTCGTCCAAGAGACGATTCAAAAGGATATATCATACCAATAAACCACAGTGAAACAATAAATACAACAATAGAAGATTGTTTAAAAGTACTAAATAGTATAAAACATATTTATGTAAGAGATAGGAAGGAGTTTTTACATTATTTTTGCATTAAACATTGTGCCCAATACTCACCTTCCCCACATACGTATATACCACAACTAACACAAGCTCACACATATGTTTACAACAAATACCCAACTTTATACAATTTAAATACAATAGTTCCAATTGTAAAACATTACGAGGTATGTGAACAAAATTTTGCTAATTTTAAGTTAAAAGAATTAAATCCATTTTACAATAAAGCAGCGCTTGTGTTTAATCAACTAGAACGAGCGGGTATAAAAGTAGACCAAGCATTATTCGAACAACATTTTGATAAAGAAATAGATGAGTTTATATACACGCAATACAATTTAAATACATTAACAACCCGTCCTTCAAACACATTTGGAGGAATTAATTTTTCAACTTTAAATAAAGACAATGGAGAAAGAGAATGTTTTATCCCCCGCAATAACATTTTTATTGAAATGGATATTAGTGCTTACCACCCTACCCTTCTTGCTAGTTTATTGGATTATAATTTTGGTGATGTGGATATTCACAGTAGTTTCGCTCAAATGTATGGAGTGGACTATGCCAAAGCAAAAGAAATCACGTTTAAACAACTTTACGGTGGAATTTGGAAAGAATACAAAGAAATAGAATTCTTTAAAAGAACCCAAGCGTATATAGATGATTTATGGAATACTTTTAGCTCTGGTGGATATATTAAATGCCCTATTTCAGACCATAAATTTATAAAAAATGAAATGGAGGATATGAATCCACAAAAGCTTTTAAATTATGTTTTACAAAACTTGGAGACTGCAAATAATGTTCTTATATTATGGGACATTTTTAAAATATTACAAGGAAAAAATACTAAACTTGTATTATATGTTTACGATTCATTTTTATTTGATTTTGACCAGAATGAATCAGAAATAATACCTAAAATACTAGAGATATTTAATAAACATAAATTACAAGTTAAAATTAAAAAAGGTACAAACTACAATAATATTAAATAAAGTTATGCACACTATTTTGAACCAACCATATCATATGTATGATCAGTATGACTTTGATCAAGTTTTTGATTTTACATTAATGAATAATAGACTATTTTGTACTTTTACAGCTTTAGAGGCGTTGGATGAACTGATTGCAGAATTATCTAGTAAGTATTCTATAATGTATAATAAAATGTTTGTATTACATATTAAAAGTAATAACGAATATGTTATCACATATAATGTTGATCAAGGAAATATTAACGATATTCCTGAACAGACTATTTTAGTGCACAGAAAAAAAGAATCAAACACACTTTACACTATAAATGCATTAAACGAGTTAATTAAAAGATTAAATGGTGGAGTAGTTGATACAAAATACCCAGTAAACTGGCAACATTATAAAAATTGTATATTGCTAACTCAACATAATGAGATTAAACAATTAAATACAAAAATATTTAAAATAGTTGAACTATAAAAAAAATGATTTTATCTGAAGAATTTAAAAGAATGCAAAAACTTGCAGGAATTCAATTAAATGAATCCCCATCTGATAAAATATACCACTTTACATTCCCTGACGATGAGTACCAATATGACACAATTACATCTCTCCCTTCAAATATTACAGGCTACAATCTAGGAGGAGGAGGCATGCCTGAAGAAGAAGGATATGTTCATGTTGACATTATGGATCCTGATAAATTTGGGGAAGAGGCAGTGGATTATGGTTTAAGTGATGAATATAATGAAGTATATTATATTAGACATAACTTGAATAATTATATTTCTCTTCCAAAAGTTTTAAATATTGTAACTTCTAAAATTACCCATTATATTTCTAATCAAGAAAATTTTACAAAAACCATAAATGATGCTCTTTCTCCTGGAGGAGAAGTAGTTTTTTATGCTGATGTAATTGATTTTGAAATGAAAGATGAAGAAGTTTCTGGGCGTAATGATTTAAATTTTTTTAAACTAATGACTGAAAAATATAGATTTAAAATTTTTAATGGTGCTGGAGAAGAAATTTCTATAGATGAGGTGCCTCAATATGAAGAAGAAAGAATATATTTAAGAAAGTAGAATTTCAAATTAAAATAGTTTGGCTATTTAAATTAAGGTTATTATATTAAACGTTGTAAATTATAAATTAAGTTATATATGAATCTAGATGCAATCAAGAAAAAACTTGAATCAATGCAAAAGACCTCAAATGGAGGATCTAACAATTCAAGTAATGTCAAGCGTTTTAAACCAACAATTGGCAAACAAACGGTAAGAGTTGTACCGTTCAAATTCAACAAAGAGTATCCATTTACTGAAATGAGATTTTATTATGGAATCGGAAGTCGTAAAGTAATTGCTTCACCATTAAATTGGGGGGAAAAAGATCCAATTGCTGAATTTGCAAAACAACTTAGAGGTACAAACGATAAGGAAAATTGGCGTTTGGCTAAAAAATTAGACCCTAAAACTCGTATTTACGCTCCTGTAATTGTACGTGGTGAAGAATCTGAAGGTGTTCAATTGTGGGAATTTGGTAAAGAAATTTACGAAGCATTTTTGCAAATGGCTGCTGATGAGGAAGTAGGTGATTTTACAGATGTTATGTCAGGTAGAGACATTAAATTGGTTACTGTAGGACCTGAATCAACAGGAACAGCTTACAATAAAACAACAATTGCTCCTTCAATGAAAGTATCAGCATTGTCTGAAGATTCAAAACAAATTGAAAAATGGTTAGAAGAACAAGAAAATCCAAAAGATTTATATAAACCACTTCCATTTGATACAATCAAACAAGCACTTCAAGAATGGCTAAACCCAGAAGAAGATGAAGATGAAGATGAAGCAACAGTTAATGAAGTAAAAGAAGAACCAAAATCAAACTATAGCTTGTCTACAAAACCAGTTGCTAAAAAATCTAAAGCAGATCAATTTGATGATTTGTTTGACGATGATGATGTACCATTTTAATTAGTTAAAATAAATTATGGCAAAAGGAAGAAAATCGCTAACAGAAGCGGCGGATAAAGAACTAAAAACCGCTTTTAGTTTAGATAAATTTAAAGCAAATAAAGGTCTAGCATCAAATATTAAATTTAAACCGCAAAGGTGGATTCCATTTTCACCAGCTTTACAAGAAGCATTATCTATTCCTGGTATTCCTATGGGTCATAATTCCATGGTTCGCGGTAAATCAAATACTGGTAAATCCACTATGACTATTGAAATAGCAGTAAATGCTCAAAAAATGGGAGTATTACCTGTATTGATTATTACCGAAATGAAACATGATTGGGAACACTGGAGAAAAATGGGTTTTCAAATTGAAGATATAGTTGATAAAGAAACAGGTGAAATTGTAGATCAAACTGGATTTTTTATCTATAAAGATAGAAGTACTTTAAATTCAATTGAAGATATTGCAGAATTTATTATTGATTTATTAACTGAACAGAAAAAAGGAAACCTACCATATGACCTATTATTTATGTGGGATTCAGTTGGTTCAATTCCTTGCCAAATGTCGATTGAACAAGGCAAAAATAATCCAATGTGGAACGCGGGGGCTATTGCAACTCAATTTGGTAATTTTATCAATCAGCAGATTGTAATGTCTCGTAAAGAAAGCTCAAAATACACGAATACCTTGTTTATTGTAAACAAAGTAGGTGTTGCTCCGGCTTTAACTCCAATGTCACAACCTAGAATGACAAATAAAGGTGGAGACACATTTTATTATGATGTATCTTTATGCTTAACATTTGGAAATGTTACAAATGCAGGCACATCAAAAATTAGTGCTACTAAAGATAAGAAAAAAGTTGAATTTGCATTACGTACTAAAATTGCTTGTGATAAAAATCACATTAATGGTATTACAACAACTGGAACTATAATTTCAACTGTACATGGGTTTATTGATGATAAACCATATGCAATAGATAAATATAAAAAAGAGCATGCTGCTGAGTGGATTAATATTTTAGGAGCAGGAACCTATGGGATTGATATTGATGAATCTGAATGGGACGAAAAGAAAGATATTTCAGATCTATTTGAACCAGAAGATTTAATTTAATATTTTATATGAAAAAAGACCTCTTAAACCTTCTCAATAATATACAAGAACAAGGAGAAGAATTGCCACAATCTGAACGTTACCTTTTAATAGATGGACTTAATTTATTTTTTAGAAACTTTAGCGCTATAAATGCTGTAAATTCAAACGGAGTCCATATAGGAGGTTTAGGGGGATTTTTTCGTTCATTAGGTGCTTTAATTAGAACAATACAACCAACTCAAGTTTATGTTGTGTTTGATGGACCTGGCTCTTCAAACAATAGAAAAAACATTATACCAGAATATAAATCTACAAGAAACATAACTCGAGTTACAAAACATGAATTATTTGATAATTTGGAAGAAGAAGATGATTCTAAAGTAGATCAAATTATTCGAATTATCCAATACTTACAAACATTACCTGTTAAAACAATATCTTTAAGTAGGGTAGAAGCAGATGACATTATAGCACATTTAAGCTTAATATTGCCTACCCAACCAGAAGACAGAGTATTTATTGTATCAAGTGACAAAGATTACCTTCAGTTAGTTACAGAAAAGATAATTGTATATCGCCCAATTGAAAAAGAATATTACACAACGGATACAGTAAAGGAAAGATTTGGGGTTAATCCTAACAATTTTTTACTCTATAAACTATTAATGGGTGATAATTCAGATGGAATTGCAGGTATTAAAGGTTTAGGTGCTAAAAAAATATTTAAATTATTCCCTGAACTACAAAATCAATATATATCGTTTGATAATTTATTAGATATTGCTGAAAGTAAACTAAAAGAACATATCGTGTATGCAAGAATACTACATGATGTAGAAGGATTAGAAAACAAGTATAAAGTAATGGATTTATCTAACCCAATGGTATCAGATAAAGATAAAGAATATATAGATTATTTTATCCAGTATACTCAACTTAAATTTCTCCCAGAAGAATTCGTTAATATGTGTGAAGAAGATCAAATTGGAAATTTAATCAGAAATACAGATTTTTGGGTTCGCGATATTTTTAAAGGGTTTTTGGAAAACCAACAATAAGTTATTAAATTTAAATAAAAGTTATAAAAAATGACGTTACAATCAATTGACGAGTATGGACCGTCCTTCCAAATGAAGGTTATTTCATCACTCTTAACACATAAAGAATTTTTACAAAACATAAATGATGTATTAAGTGATGAATATTTTTCAAATCCTGCACATAAATGGGTTATAAATGAAATTTTAAAGTACTACGAAAAATATCATACAACTATTTCAATGGACATTTTAAAAGTTGAAATGAAAAAGTTAGATAATGAAGTACTTAAAGTATCCGTTAAAGAACAATTACGTGAAGCATATAAAGCTGATATTGATGATTTACATTATGTGCAAGAAGAATTTTCTACATTTTGTAAAAATCAACAACTTAAAAAAGCACTATTAAATAGTGTAGATCTACTTAAAGCTGGAGATTATGATTCAATTAAATATATGATTGAATCAGCTATGAAAGCTGGTGCTGACAAGAATATTGGACATGAATATAAACGAGATGTTGAATCACGTTATAGAGAAGATCATAGAACTACTGTTCCTACACCTTGGCCTGAAATAAATGAATTAATCCAAGGTGGTTTAGGTAATGGAGATTTAGGATTAATATTTGGTAATCCTGGTGGAGGTAAATCATGGACATTAGTTGCTTTAGGTGGATATGCTGTTCAAATGGGGTTTAATGTTATACATTATACTTTAGAGTTAAGTGAAGCATATACTGGAAGACGATATGATGCTTTCTTTACAGGCACACCAGTTGATCAACTAGAAAAACATAAAAGAACAGTTGAAAAATCAACAGCAGAACTACCAGGTGAATTAATTATTCGTGAATTTTCTATGGGAAAAACTACAATTTCTACCATAGAAGCACACATTCAAAAAGTAAAAGATTTAGGAATCGAACCAGATTTAATTATTATAGATTACATTGATCTTCTTTCAACAAGAAAAAGAAATATTGACCGTAAGGGAGAAATAGATGATATTTATACAAGTACTAAAGGTTTAGCTCGTGAATTAAATTTACCTATTTGGTCAGTTTCACAAGTAAATCGCGCAGGTGCTAAAGATGATGTTATTGAAGGTGATAAAGCAGCAGGAAGTTATGATAAAATGATGATAACTGACCTTTCAATGTCATTATCAAGAAAAAAAGAAGATAAAGTTAACGGAACAGGAAGACTTCATATTATGAAAAACAGATATGGGATGGATGGACTTACTTTTCAAGTTAAAGTTAATACTTCAACTGGAAGAATTGATATTGGAAATCAATATGATGAAGAAACAGATTCACCAAGAAAAATGTCAAACGAAGAGTTTGAAGACCTTGACCGGCGAATGCTAGCAAATAAATTTTTTGAACTAAACACATGATAACTGAATTACGACCGCATTACAAGCCGTTTGAATATCAAACTGCATTTGAATTTTATAAAGACCAACATCGAGCCCATTGGCTTGCAGATGAAGTACCATTATCTTCTGATTTAAATGATTGGAAACTTAAACTTACCGAAAGTGAAAAGAATTTAATTGGAAATATATTAAAGTCGTTTGCTCAAACTGAAACTTATGTAAATGATTATTGGTCAACTAAAGTTGTTAATTGGTTTCCAAAACACGAGATTAAAGCTATGGCTTGTGCATTTGCAGATTTTGAATCAATTCATGCTGAAGCATATGCTCGTTTAAATGAAGAGCTTGGTTTGGATAATTTTGAAGCATTCATGGAAGATGAAGAAGCAAAAGCTAAAATTGATCGTTTAGTTGAACAACCTGGAGATACTTTACATGATCAAGCACTTTCACTAGCTATATTTTCAGCATTTACTGAAGGTGTAAATTTATTTAGTTCATTTGCTATATTAATGTCTTTTCAATTACGTAATTTAATGAAAGGAACAGGTCAAATTGTAGAGTGGTCTGTACGTGATGAATCGTTACATTCAAAAGCTGGATGTTGGATATATAGAACACTTTTATCTGAACAACCAGAATTAGATACACCACAATTAACTCAAGCAATATATGAGGCTTGTGATTTATCTGTAAAATTAGAATTTGATTTTATTGATAAAGCATTTGAAATGGGTGATATTGAGGGTTTAAATAAAGACCAACTAAAAAATTTCATTAAAGAACGAGCAAACCAAAAACTAATTGAACTAGGCTACTCAGCAATATATAATGATATTGATCCAAATTTATTAAGACAAATGGAATGGTTCGGACATTTAACAAGTGGTAAAACACACCAAGATTTCTTTGCAAACCGAGTAACAGATTATTCAAAATCAACCGCTGATTGGAGCGATTTATAAAATTATGAGTATTAATACAGACACAACAGATTGGGTTAAAGGTAAAAATTATCCTACATGGTTTAATGAAATTGGTCTATCAATGATCTCTAAAGGTTATTTATTACCTGATGAAGATGTTTTTGGAGCATTTAAGCGAGTATCTCGTGCTGCCGCTAAACGCTTAAAACGTAAAGATTTACAACCATATTTCTACGAGGCAATAGTTAAAAATTGGTTATGTCTAGCATCTCCTGTTTTATCAAATATGGGAACAGAACGGGGAATGCCTATTTCATGTTTTGGGATTGACACAGATGACTCAATTGAAGGAATTGCACTTGCCAACTCAGAATTAATGCGTTTATCGTCTCAAGGTGGAGGTGTTGGAATTGGAGTATCTCGAATTAGAGGAAGAGGTAAAACTATTAAAGACAATGGAGTATCAGAGGGTGTAGTTCCTTGGGTTAAAATATATGACTCTACAATACTAGCTACTAACCAAGGCTCAGTTAGAAGAGGAGCAGCATCAGTTAATCTAAACATTAATCACCCAGACATTGAAGAATTTTTAATGATTCGACGACCAAAAGGTGATGTTAATCGCCAATGTTTAAACATGCATCAATGTATTGTAATTGATGATGAATTTATGAATAAAGTGGAAGAAAAAGACCCAAAATCTATTAAATTATGGGGTGAAATCTTAAAAACACGACTTGAAACTGGTGAACCTTATATTATGTTTGAGGACAATGTTAATAATGCTAATCCTGAAGCATATAAAAAAAACAATTTACATGTTTCAATGACTAATATTTGTTCTGAAATTTCTCTTTATACAGATGAACTACATTCATTTATTTGTTGTTTATCTTCTTTAAATTTAGCAAGATGGGATGAATGGAATGAATATAAATTTGAAAATGGAATGTCTTTACCTGAATTAACATGTTGGTTTTTAGAAGGTGTATTACAAGAATTTATTGATAGATCAAAAAATATCCGTTTTATGGAAAACACATACCGTTCAGCATCTAAAGGCAGAGCAATTGGTATTGGTGTTTTAGGTTGGCATACATTTTTACAAGAAAAAGGACTTTCATTTACTGGATTACAAGCAAATTCTTATACTCGCTTAATGTTTGATTTTATAGAAAAAGAAGCATTAAAAGCATCTCGTGATCAAGCAAAAGAATATGGAGAACCTGAATGGTGTAAAGGCACTGGTTTAAGACATACACACCACCTAGCAATTGCCCCAACTGTATCAAATGCCCATATTTCAGGTGGTGTTTCACCTTCAATTGAACCAATTCCTGCAAATGTATTTAATTTAAAAACAGCTAAAGGTACTTTTATTAAACGTAATCCAACATTAGAAAAATTACTTGAATCTAAAGGATATAACATTGACAGTGTTTGGGAACAAATTGCAAAAGATAAAGGATCAGTTTTAGGATTACCTGATTATATTTTAACTGATGAAGAAAAAGAAATTTTCTTAACATTTAAAGAAATTAATCCATATGAAATT
>Ga0194115_10000227_pt1 | contig 87294 bp, 87 predicted proteins | sample TA2MahsurfametaG_3_FD_148656 | JGI IMG/M metagenome (GOLD analysis project Ga0194115, IMG submission 148656) | Freshwater microbial communities from Lake Tanganyika, Tanzania - TA2015002 Mahale S4 surface | ecosystem: Environmental > Aquatic > Freshwater > Lake | place: Tanzania: Lake... | reverse complement strand
GTGTTTCCGAAAAAAAGTTCCCTACTTCATTTTTGGCCCAATACCTCATGCTTCTCGGATTTACGCCGCTTTTAGAAACAGAACTTCCAGAAGCATTTGATTTGCAAAAAGGCAGTTTTTGTAAAATAGCTCATAGCGGTTCCACTGCGATACAAGATCCTCAAATGGTTGCTTTTTTAAAAACGCAATTTTGGCCAAATGTGAACGAAGTTGATCATTCGCCAGCACTTTACAAGAACGGGTTGCGCATCCTCATCGCTTATGCCCAAATTCACATGCAAGGTTTTGATTTACAAAAAACAATGGAGATACTGCACGATACCTTATACGATTAGTTGTAAGTGGGATGGAGCGGCTTATCTTTTTTTCGAGAAGAAATCCTTAAGTAATTGTCTGCATTCATTTTCCATTATCCCATTTTCAACAATAGTTGCAGGATGATACAGGCTCCCGCCCGACGCACTTGCGCCGCGCTTGGCGTCGCGCGCCCCAAAAACCACGCGGTCAATCTGAGACCAATAAAGCGCCCCGGCGCACATACAACAAGGCTCAAGCGTTACAAACAAAGTGCACTCTTTGAGGTATTTGGCGCCTAAATATTGAGCGGCTGCGGTTATCGCTTGAATTTCTGCATGGGCGGTAACGTCAGTAAGTTGTTCGGTGAGGTTGTGCCCACGCGCAATAATTTGATTTTTACACACGATGACTGCTCCAACGGGTACTTCGTCTGCGTCAAAAGCTTTTTGTGCTTCCAAAAAAGCTTGTTTCATGAAATATTCGTCGTTGAACGGACTCAGCATAGCGCAAGATTACAAACTTTCTGTTAATTTTCGGCCATGAATTTATTCGATCTTTGTCTTTTTGCACCACTCGCTTACGGCGCCTACAAAGGCTATAAACGTGGTCTGATTATGTCCTTGTTCTTGTTATTGGCAATTGTTGTGGGTTTGTATGCTGCTTTTCAGCTCACTGATGTAGTAGTTTCTTTTGGCCAAAAACAACTCAAATGGGAGAAAACCACCTTGATGCCTCTTAGTTTTATCATCCTCTTTTTGGGAATTGGCGCAGGAATTTACTTCGCTGGCAAACTGCTTGAAACCGCATTAAAAGTGGTCAAACTTTCTATTCTCAATAACCTATCCGGTGCGCTTTTAGGCATTTTGCAATGGATGTTTTTGGTCGGCACAATCCTCTTGTTTGTGCTCTCAAACGACACGAAACAAAAACTCATTAGTTTGGAAACGCGTAACGCTTCTTTAGCCATTCCGTTCTACACCGGGATGCTGCAAAACACCTTGCCAAAGGCGAGTGAAACCATTCTATTTGAGTCTTATTTAAATCAAGTTCAAGATAAAATTGGCCATGAAAAGGAATAGCATTAAAATCTTTTTATTTGGGTTCTTATTTGGGTTTCTTTCGACTACGCTTTTCGCAAATCCCGATTCTTTATTTTATCCGAAAAAAAGAACGCTCAAGTCCGGGACCTATTTTGGCTTGCAAAGTGGCCGTTTTTATGCGCTGGAATACGGATGGGAGCTTCAAAGAAAAACGCGTGAAGATCTTGTTCATTCAAATACAACAGCCGTTCATCATGGATTCAACGCCTCCTATGACTTTTCGCGTTTGAACCCTATTTTGGGTTATGACATCGGTTTTTGGAGTCGCACTGGTAATCTTGACCTCACATACGGGCTCAGTGCAGCGGTGCGCACCGACTTGAAGCAATTGCGTTTTGGGCTTTGTCCAAGTGTGGGCATTAAAGTTTGGCAATTGCATGTGCAAACGGGTATGTATGTACTCGGTCCATTTTATGCTTTAGACAACACCACCTTCAATTCAAATACTTTTTTTATCTCCGCCCGCTTTTTGTTGGTAAAGCATAAAAAAACAAAAGGGGCCAATTAGGCCCCCTTTATAAGAAAGTACGCTTGATTTATAAATCAAACTTGATACCTTGTGCAAGTGGCAAGGAGTCTGAATAATTGATGGTGTTTGTTTGTCTGCGCATGTAAACTTTCCAAGCGTCTGAACCAGACTCGCGGCCACCGCCAGTTTCTTTTTCACCGCCAAACGCACCGCCAATTTCAGCACCTGAGGTTCCGATATTGACGTTCGCAATTCCGCAGTCTGAACCAGCGGCACTTAAGAAAGCTTCTGATTCTTTGAGGTCGTTGGTCATAATCGCAGAAGAAAGCCCTTGTGGCACGCCATTTTGAATGGCAATAGCTTCGTGCACATCGCCGGTGTATTTCATGACGTATAAAATTGGCGCAAAAGTTTCGTGCTGAACAATTGCAAAATGATTTTCTGCTTCAATAATGCAAGGCTTCACATAACAGCCAGACGCATAGCCTGGGCCACTTAATACGCCGCCTTCTACTAGTACTTTGCCTCCCTCTTTTTGAGCAGCTTCTATGGCGTTGAGGTAATTATTGACTGCATCTTGGTCAATAAGTGGACCAACGTGGTTGTTTTGGTCTAGCGGATTTCCAATGCTCAATTGTTTGTATGCAGAAGCAAGTGCTTCGGTTACTTTCTCGTAAATAGAAGCATGGATAATCAAGCGACGTGTAGATGTACAACGCTGACCTGCAGTACCAACTGCCCCAAATACAGCACCTGGCACCACCATTTTGAGGTCAGCGGTTGGGGTAATAATAATGGCGTTGTTACCGCCCAATTCTAATAAAGAACGGCCTAAACGCTCGCCGACTGCTTTACCTACAGATTTACCCATTCGCGTAGAGCCTGTTGCAGAAACGAGCGGAACGCGGGTGTCGTTGGCCATGAGTTTGCCAATTTCGCCGTCGCCGATGACCAAGCCAGATACTCCTTCAGGAACGCCGTTGGCTTTGAATACTTCTTCAGTGATGCGCTGACAAGCAATTGCTGTTAGCGGGGTTTTTTCGGATGGTTTCCATACACAGACATCGCCACAAACCCAAGCAAGTGCGGTGTTCCAGTTCCAAACAGCAACCGGGAAGTTAAATGCTGAAATGATACCCACGACGCCAAGTGGATGGTATTGCTCGTACATGCGGTGACCAGGGCGCTCGGAGTGCATGGTGAGGCCATACAACTGGCGAGACAAACCAACAGCAAAGTCACAGATATCAATCATTTCTTGGACTTCGCCCAAACCTTCTTGCAAAGATTTACCCATTTCGTACGAAACGAGTTTACCTAGTGGCTCTTTGTAAAAACGGATACGCTCGGCCAACTGACGAATGATTTCGCCGCGCTTTGGAGCCGGCACTTTGCGCCACTCAACAAATGCTTCTTGAGCCTTTTCGATAACGTGGTTGTAGTCTGCGGCTGTTGCCATATTGACGCTAGCAATAACTTGAGCGTCTACCGGCGACACAGAGTTGATTTGAGCACCAGAAGTTGTCAGCCAATTGGAGCCAGTAGAGGCACCATGGTTATTTTCTTGAATCCCTAATTGACTTAGAATTTTTTTGATTTCTGCTTGAAGTGACATAATGTGTTGATTTTGGGGCAAAGGTAGGGAATTTTTATTGTGTAACTTTGTAACATGAATGACCTTTCACAAGACCCAATTTGCGCTTTGGCGACGGCCAACGGAACCGGCGCTATCGCCGTTTTGCGGATTTCTGGTAAAGGCGCAAAAAGCATTGTGTCCAAGTCATTCTCCAAAGATTTGACGCCGCTTCAAACCCACACCGTTCATTTGGGCTGGATGCGAAGCGCTACAGGCGAGCGCCTAGACGAAGTGCTAGCCACCATTTTTGACCACGGCAAAAGCTTTACCGGAGAAGAAAGCGTTGAGCTGGCCTGCCATGGCTCTCCGTATATTCAGCAAGTACTTTTGCAGCGTTTGGTTGAGGTAGGTTGCCGCTTGGCCGAGCCTGGCGAATTTACCAAGCGGGCATTTTTAAATGGCCGCTTAGACCTTTCGCAGGCCGAAGCTGTGGCAGACCTCATTGCCGCGCAATCTAAACAAGCACATCAGGTAGCCCTGCAACAATTGCGCGGCCGCTTTTCTTCGGAGCTGCAGCAACTCCGCGAACAACTCATCAACTTTGCGGCCCTCATAGAGCTAGAGCTTGACTTTGCCGAAGAAGATGTAGAGTTCGCCGATCGCAGCTCACTTACGCAACTTGTTGCCGCAGTATTGCAAATGGTGCGCCGTTTAGCAGCTTCGTTCGAGCTCGGCAATGCCATCAAGCAAGGCGTACCAGTTGCCATTGTGGGGGCGCCCAACACAGGCAAAAGCACGCTGCTCAATCAATTTCTAGGCGAAGAGCGTGCTATTGTCTCCAACATTGCTGGCACCACCCGCGACGTCATCGAAGAAGTCCTCAACATCGACGGCATTCAATTTCGCCTCATCGACACCGCCGGCATCCGCCAAACGACTGAAACCATCGAGGCCTTGGGCATCGAGCGCTCCCAACAAAAAATCGAACAAGCTAAAATAGTCCTTTGTTTGGCCGACTCCGGCGACGCCGCCAACCTCCAAGAAACCACTAGTTGGGTACAGTCTTTGAAAAATCTTCATCCAGAAAAGCACATTTTATTGGTCCAAAACAAAGCCGACCTCCAAACTTCCATTTCACCCAACGCAAGCACCGAAATTGACCTCCAAATCAGCGCATTAAATGGCAAAGGCATTTCAGAACTCAAAGAAAAGTTAGTCCAACTCACCTTGGGCGACTTCAGCCTTCAAGACGAAACCATTGTTTCCAATGCCCGCCACCACGCAGCCCTGCAACTCACCGCTGCAGCCCTCGAACGCGCCCAAGCAGGCCTCAATGGCCAAACCACAGCCGACTTCATCGCCATGGACATCCGCGAAGCCATGCGCCAACTTGGCCAAATTACGGGCCAAATCGATGTGGATACGGATATACTCGGCACCATCTTCTCCAAGTTCTGTATCGGAAAGTAACTTTCTATCATTGTTACTATCGTATAACCTAAGTAAATATTATTGGTGTTGAATTATTGTAAGAATTGTTATATTTGATTGATTTAAATAATGTCAAAATCATACAGTATGTGGTATAAATATCAATTGCTATTAACGATGTTTCTGTTACTCTCTGTTAGAGCAACGATGGCCCAAAACCTCGTAGTAACATTAAACAATTCTACCACTATTAATTTTCCAATAGCTTCTATTCAAAGCATTAAATTTGGGGCCAACACCATGATTTTGACAGAATTTAACGGAACTGTTAATAGTTGGAATATCCCTGATATAAATAACTACGCCTTCACCCCTTCTGGGCCGGGAGTCAATGAAATTATGTCGTCCTTGGTGAAAATTTTCACCGTTTTTCCAAATCCTTCCTCTGGTAATATAAATGTCCAGTTCCAAACCGAGGATGCATCCTACATTACCATGGAAATTCTGGATCAAGAAGGCAGAAGATTGTCTGAAATTTATTCGGGAAATCATCAAGGATTGCACACCTATACTTGGAATGCTGAACTCGCTAAAGGTGTTTTTTATTGCCGCATCAGCTCTAAAAATTACACGATTACTAAACCCTTTAGTATAAGTCTTTAAATATCTCATGAAGAATTCACTCCTTACTTTAATCATTTTTATGGCCTACCTGTCATATGGCCAAACCGTACAAAATGTCAATAAGACAAGCGGTACCGTTTCTATGCCTATCGCCCAAATTGACAGCATCCGTTTTAATACGCTTACCAATCAAATGGAAATCATTCAAACCAATGGATCCGCGGAAAATCACGTTATCCTTGATATAATCAATGTTACATTTTCTGGGGATTGGGCAGGAGTCGTATCCGCATTGAATTGTGAAAATTCTACAATAACGGGCACGCTTTTAAGCGGTATCGCATCGAACGGAGTTGCCATTTCCATACCTTATACAGGTGGTAACGGAGGTGCTTACAGCGCCCAAAATATTCCATCGACCGGAGTTTTAGGCCTAACAGCCTCTTTGGCAGCAGGTACGTTTGCAAATGGAAGCGGTAACCTCATGCTGAACATCAGTGGGACCCCTCTATCAAGCGGTACAGCCATTTTTGTACTCGCCGTGGGTGAGCAAAATTGTACCCTGACTTTAAATGTATCGGGTTGGGAAACTCAATATCCTCCGAATAGCGTATTTTGTTTTTCAGGAGGCACGGCTGTTGTTGATATTACCAATCCTACCACTGGGCAAATTTGGATGGATCGCAGCCTGGGAGCAAGACAAGCTGCTTCCTCGAGCGTTGATCAAAACGCTCACGGGGATTTATACCAATGGGGAAGAAGGGGGGATGGTCACCAATGTCGTAACTCCCCTACCACAGCAATTTTAAGTTCAATGAGTCAACCGTCACACGGGGACTTTATTTTATCTCCCGGTGCGCCTTTTAACTGGGTAACCCCGCAGAATAATAATCTTTGGCAGGGAGTCAGTGGATTTAACAATCCTTGTCCTATCGGATATCGCCTACCCACCGAAACGGAATTGAATAATGAACGGTTAAGTTGGAGCAGTAACAACAGTGTTGGTGCGTTGGCTTCCCCTCTCAAATGGACGATGGGCGGCGTTCGCAGTCATATCAACGGACAAATTTATGCAGAGAATGAATTGGGAGGAAGTTGGACGAGTACCATAATAGGCCCCGATTCACGTCTGCTGAACTTTGTTGCTAATGATGCAAGTATGGGGGGTAGTGTTCGTGCTTTTGGTCTTGCAGTTCGCTGTATAAAAAATTAAACGCGGTTTTTCCTCTTGTTGGTTATGCCTTATTGCCCCCTACTTTGCCGATAAATAGAAATCAAATACCATGAGAATCGTATTTCTGTTACTTGAGTTGGAGTGGCAACAACAGCAGTGGGGCATTTGCCTAACCGCTTAAATTGATTAGGGCGGGTCGTCGCGTTACGAATGGATCGCTCAGCGTTGTCGGCACGGAGGGCCAGTATTGGAGTAGCACGGTGTGGGTTGGGGATTCGTACTGCCTGTACTTCGAAAGCAGCTATGCCGTCGTGACTGGCTTCAGCCGAGGGCACGGCTTATCAGTCCGTTGCGTAAAGAATTAATGGAATGGAACGTGGGATGGAGATTTATTAACCCGAGTTAAATTTTGCTTGAAAATAGAGGGTGCTTAGAATTAAATTACTTTTAGGATATTTCATGCTGGGGGTTCTCGTTCAGGCCCAAACCCTCACCGCTACCTTTCCTTCCATGGCGGGAGAACTCGTACGTTTTGGGACCTTTCAAGGTATTCAATCGCGCACCCTCGACAGCGTTAGGGTAGGGGCAAACGGCACCTTTTCGTTTTCCTTTAAAACCGATAAGCCTGCCATTGGCTATCTCATCACGGCCGAGAATAAACCCTATTTTTTAATCCTCGATAAAAACGAGCGCATTCGTTTGCAAGGCGGTCACCTCAGCTATTTCGAAAGTGTACAAATCCTTGAGGGCCAGCAAAACCAAGCTTTCACCACCTACGCAGTGCAACATCCCCGGCGCGAACAAGCGCTTAGTGCTTGGGGTTATTTGGAAAAGATTTACACCCTTGACAGCCTCTTTTCCATTCAAGCGGTTCCCTCTCAGGCCATCCAATCCGAAAAGGTTCGCATCAAACAAGAAGATCAAGCCTACCTCGAGGCACTGAATCCTTCGTGGTACGTGCGTTGGTACTTGCCCATGCGAAGTTTGGTGAGCGACGTTTCCATCATTGCCCAATACCGTACTGAGGAAATTCCAGCAACCATCACCGCCTTTCGAACACTCGATTACACCGACGAACGCCTCTACCGCAGCGGCTTACTCAAAGATGCCATCGAAAGCCATTTCTGGCTCTTAGAGAATTCTGGTCGTTCCTTGGATTCGGTGTATTTAGCAATGAAGGTTTCCATAGACTCCATGATGCTGCATCTCGTAAAAAACGAATCCCGCTTGAACGAAGTCACGGATTACCTCTTCGACCTCCTCGAACGTCACTCCTTGTTTCAGGCCTCGGAATACCTCGCCTTAAAGGTCTTGAACGAGAGCCGTTGCACCCTCAATTCCGACTTGGCAAAACAGCTCGAAACCTACCGCGCCATGAAAAAAGGGAACATCGCACCCGACATGGAATTTAAGGGTAATTTGAAGACGTCTGTTCCAAAACTCAAGAAACTATCGGAACTAAAAAGTACGTACACCTTGGTGGTTTTTGGAGCTAGTTGGTGTGAAACCTGCAAGGAAGAGGTTCCCAAAATTGCCAAATTGTATCCAAAATGGAAAGGGAAAGGGGTAGATGTTGTTTACATTTCCTTGGACGAGACCCAAGAAGCCTTTGAGCAATTCGTACAAACTTTTCCCTTTAGCTCCTACTGCGATTACGGCAAATGGGACAGCCCCCTTGCAGTATCGTACTATGTTTTTGCAACCCCCACCATGTTTTTACTGGACGCCAAGCGGGAAATTCTGCTTCGTCCCAATTCCACCAGTCAAATGGATGCGTGGGTGGATTATTTTTTAAGATGACTGAATTCGAAATCAACCATGAATCTCACAACCGTTGGTGATTTATGATTTCCTGTTACTTTTAATAAAACGATAAGTCAGTTGGCATCCATAAGGTTTCCTTTTTCTTGTACTCTGCCTTTTCATATTTAGATCTACATTGCGCCATAAAAACTTTTAGTTTTTTTACACTTTTCAAACAACGGGGCTCAACTACCTGCTTACTTTTTGTATCGGTAAATAATTCCCTACCTTCGCAACCTAAATTTTAGTGTTATGAAAATGCGTTTTTTCGTCCTCTTTTGCATCGCTATTTTTTCCTTGAAGCCCGTTTTGGCAGAGGAAGGCATGCTTATTCCGTCTTTGATTGCTGCTTTTGAAAACGACATGAAAGCCAAGGGCATGAAGCTGAGTGCAGCGGATATTTATAGTGTGAACAGCACAAGTATCAAGGATGCCATTTTTCAGTTTGGAGGCGGTTGTACGGCAGAGCTTGTTTCAGATAAAGGATTGCTATTGACCAATCACCATTGTGGCTATGGCCAGATTCAGGCGCATAGTTCACTTGAGCACGACTACCTCAAGAATGGTTTTTGGGCGAAAAATTATGCAGAAGAGCTACCCAACCCAGGTTTAACGGCCATGCGTATAGTGCGCATAGAAGATGTTACCGCCGCAGTTTTGGCTGGGGCATCTTCAAAATCGGATCAAACTATCATTGCAGCGAATATCAAAAAATTAGTTGCAGCGGCTATTGCCGGAACTCATTTCGAGGCTGAGATCAAGCCATTTAACTATGGTAATGATTACTATTTGATGGTGAAAGAAACTTTTACCGATATCCGTTTTGTAGGCACGCCGCCAAATTCCATCGGCAAGTTTGGTGGCGACACCGACAACTGGGTTTGGCCGCGCCATACCGGTGATTTTTCGGTTTTCAGAATCTATGCAGGTAAAGACAACAAACCTGCGGCATATGCTGCAGATAATCAACCATACAAGCCATTACATTATTTACCGATTTCTTTTCAAAACCGTCAAGAAGGCGACTTCACGATGGTCTATGGTTTTCCGGGCACCACCGAACAACACGTAGTTTCAGAATACCTAAAGTTCATCATCGAGAAAGAACGCCCGTCGCGCATCGAAATGCGCAATCAGTCTTTGGCTGTTATTGACGCCGGCATGAAGGCTTCTGACCTCACTCGAATTCAGTATGCAGCTAAGCAAGCAAGTATTGCCAATGCTTGGAAAAAATGGATCGGCCAAGTCGAGGGCTTGGAAAATCTGGGTGCCATTGAAATCAAATTAGCCGAAGAGACGCGCTATAAAGCCATGGCGAGTAGTAAGCCCGAATGGGCCAAATACGCTTCGGCGCTGGAAACGCTCAATGGCTTAATGGCCAAAGGAACATTAACAGAATACAAGTATGCTATCGGAGTAGAATATTTTTCAGTTGGCCCTGAGTATTTTAAGTTAGTGAGAGGCATTGAAGATTTGCTCTTAAATCATGCAAAATACGGCGCCAACAATGAACTTCCTAAAGTATTGGAAAAACTCCAAACCACGGCTGATGGCTTCTTTAAAAATTACAATGCAGGAGTAGATCGCCAGATATTTTTGGCACTAACCAAGTTGTATCTCACTTATTCGGTGCAAAGTTTGAAAGGTTCCTCAGTTGAAGAACTAACCAACCTCATTTACACCAAATCGATATTTACCGATGAATCGCGTTTTAAGGCATTTTTGAGTGGTTTTTCGGCAAAATCAGTCAAAAAAATCGAAAAAGACCCCGGTTTTGTGCATTTTAATCAATTTTTCACGCCATTCAGAAATGACGTGGTGCCTGCTTACAAGAGTTTTCAGGCTGAGGTCAATAAATGGATGCAGGTATACGTAGATGGCAAATATGTCATGTTCCCACTTCACAAACACTGGCCCGACGCCAACTCTACTTTGCGCATTACCTACGGCCAATTAGAAGGCTCGGCACCAACCGATGGCATGCGCTACACCGAACACACCACTTTAGACGGCATTATAGCCAAATACAATACAGGCAACCCCGATTTTGAATTGCTGCCGCGCATGCTCGAACTGCACGCCGCTAAAAATTACGGCCCTTATGCGCAAGGCGACGAACTCTGGGTTTGTTTTACCGGCTCTAACCACACCACAGGTGGCAACTCTGGCTCGCCAGTTTTGGACAAAAATGGCTACCTCATGGGCCTCAATTTTGACCGCAGTTGGGAGAGCACCATGAGTGACTACCTCTTTGACCCTGATCGTTGCCGCAATATCGTAGTTGATATTCGCTACGTGCTTTGGGTAATGGATGTCTATTCTGGCGCCAAACACTTAGTCGATGAAATGACCTTAATGAAAGAATAAATCTATATTTGCTTTTTATTTCAATTTCTTGTTGCTTGACCCATGAACAAACTACTCTTAAGCGCACTACTCAGTTTTTTTGTAAGTTCCGTATTTGCCAATAAAACCTACATTGGTCCCTTATCTAAAAAAATCGAAGGATTTCTTGTTGATTACAAAACTAAGGCTGAAGTAGAAGAGGTCGAAGTAGAACTTACCTCTTTGGTAACGGGCAAGGTTTATACAGCAGAAACCGACGAGAATGGCAAGTTTACATTCCTTAACGTACCTATTGGTAAATCGAAATTGCGCTTAATTGACAAAGATTACCGTGCGATAACCTTAAAAGTATTCCAGACCAACGAAAAGGAGCACCTTATTCATTACACATTCAGCCAAGAAGAACCTTTTACGGCTCAATTAAAAGTTTCTTGGATGTTCAATTGGGGAGATATCCAAGGAAAAGAACATTATTGGTCTCACATGGCAGCACGTGTCATTCTTGTTATTTACGGTTTGTGCTTGGTGCTCATCTTCTTCTATAGTGTCATTCAATTGAGTTTGGCATTTGCTTATTTGAAGAATAAAAAGAAGCAACAAAATCGTGTTGCCCCAGACTTTGATTTAGCAAACGCACCTAAAGTAACGGTTCAGTTGCCCATGTTCAACGAGATGTACGTGGCAGAACGCATCATAGAAACGGTGGCCCAAATGGACTACCCACGCGACAAATTCCAAATCCAGGTTCTTGACGACTCCACCGACGAAACCAAAGACATCATTGCCAACAAATGCGCTGAGGTAGCTGCACGTGGCATTAACATTCAGCATGTGCACCGCGTTGACCGCACAGGTTATAAGGCTGGGGCTTTAGATGCCGCTATGGACAAAGTCGAGGGCGAGTTCATTGCTATTTTCGATGCCGATTTTGTCCCGAGTCAAGATTTCTTGTTGCGCACAATTCCTTATTTCAATTCAGATAAAGTAGGTGTAGTACAAACGCGATGGGGTCACCTCAACAAAGATTACTCTTTGCTCACCGAATTACAGGCTTTTGGTCTGAATGGACACTTTGCCATTGAGCAAGGCGGCCGCAATGCCAGTGGCCATTACATTAACTTCAACGGAACAGCAGGTGTTTGGCGCCGCGCCACAATCGATGATGCTGGTGGTTGGGAACACGACACCATCACCGAAGACCTCGACCTTAGTTACCGCGCCCAAATGAAAGGCTGGCGTTTCGTTTACCTCGAAGAAGTGGAGTCGCCTGCAGAGCTGCCCATTACAATGTCTGCTTTGAAAAGTCAGCAACACCGCTGGATGAAAGGTGGCGCAGAAGTATTTATCAAAATGTGGAAGCGTTTGGCCACTACTAAAGGGCTCAAAATCGGAGACCGCGTTCATGGTTTGGCGCATTTGTTCAATTCATCGGTTTTCGTATTTATCTTGATTTTGTCTTTACTGAGCTTGCCTGTTTTACATATCAAAGATTCGTTCTCTGACCTGAACATCTATATCAAATTTGGTATGTACTTCTTCTCAAGCACCATCTTCTTGGCATTTTATTATTGGAATGCCTTCCGCGACAAAAAAGGAAATTTCTTTGGTGATTTCTTCCGTTTCTTAGGGCGTTTTGTTCAATTTTTAACGGTTTCTATGGCTTTGGGCCTTAGCAATGCAGTTGCAGTAATTGAAGGATACCTCGGCATCAAGAGTTCTTTTGTTCGAACGCCAAAATTTAACGTAGCTAAGAAAGACGAATTCAAAGGAAATAAGTACGACAAAAAGAGCTTGTCTATAATCAATATTCTAGAAGGCACTTTTATGGTTGTCTTTGGTTTTACCGCTGTAAATCGTGCGATTTACGGAGATTTAGGCATGGTGCCGTTTCATTTGATGCTGACTATAGGTTACGGTATTATTTTCTTTAATACGCTCAAAGAAAACCGCAGTCAACAAGCTTAGAGCTTTATTCTTTGACGATACCTATGCTTTCGAGTTTGGTTTCGTATTTACCACTTCTAAATTGAAAAGTACTACGGTAACTACTGCCTTTGCAGACGTAAGAACCGATGACGGTACCTGCACCATCTGCGGATTTGGTGTTTTTGTACCTAAAGACGAACGTGCCTCTGGGATTTTTTTGAAAAAAACTTTGTAAAATCATTTCGGCTTGCGCCAACGGATATGCACCATCTGAGCCAGGGACTTGAAGTAGAATTTTATCTTTACCTAATTGAACAAGTGCGTGTGCGTCGTTGGTTTCCATGCCTCGCTGGATGGTTGCATAGGGAATATCTCCGCTGAGCCCAAACGAGATGAGTAAAGTTGTCAAGAAACCATAAAACATATTCATGCCGCAAACTTAGCAAAAATGATGCCGTAAATTTGGCTAAATTTGTAATAATTAGTCGCAAAATGAAAGCTCAACAAGACCAACTTCACATTTATAACAGTCTCAAAGGTGAAAAAGAACCCTTTATTCCTATAAAAGCAGGTAAAGTTGGCATGTATGTGTGTGGTCCAACACTCTACAGCGAGCCACACATGGGCAACATGCGAACCTTCATCAATTTCGACCTCATCTACCGCTACCTCTTGCATTTGGGCTTTGAGGTAAAATATGTCCGTAACGTCACAGATGCTGGCCACATTACCAACTCTGCTGGTCAAGAGGTAGATAGCATTGGCGAAGCTGCCAAAGCCGAACAACTACAATCACTAGAAATAGTTTATAAATACGCGCTCAAATTTCAAGAACTTCAGCGTATATATAACCTATTATCGCCGAGCATAGAACCTACCGCAACCCAGCATATCCAAGAACAAATCGAAATCATCGAACAAATTTTGGACAATGGCTACGCCTACGAAGTCAATGGATCGGTCTATTTTGATACACGCCGCTATATGCAAGACTACCATTACGGCATTTTAAGCGGCCGTAAGGTGGATGAACTAGAAAACGAGACCCGGGTGTTAAATGCCCAAGATGAGAAACGTTTTTTTGCGGATTTTGCGCTTTGGAAAAGGGCCAATCCCGACGACATGCAAATTTGGCGCTCCCCTTGGGGCAACGGTAATCCGGGTTGGCACATTGAATGTACAGCCATGAGCACCAAATACTTAGGTAAGCAGTTTGATATTCACGGCGGTGGCATGGACCTAAAATTTCCGCACCACGAGGATGAAATTGCCCAAAGTTGTGGCTCGTTTGGTTGTAATCCAGCGCGCTACTGGATGCATGCCAACATGCTCAATGTGAATGGTCAAAAAATGTCAAAATCTTTTGGCAATTATTTTTTACCCAAGCAAATCTTAGAGGGCTCTACTGGGTTATTTGAAAAAGCCTATTCGGCTAATGTCGTGCGCTTCTTTATGATGCAAGCACATTACCGCAGTAATTTAGATTTTACCCAAGAAGCACTCAACGCAGCCGAAAAAGGTTATGCTCGTTTGATGGAAGGCCTTAAAACCTTGAATCAAATACCTACTTCAAGTTCATCATTTGATATAGATGCACTCATAGCGTCTTTTTATAAAGCCATGAATGATGATTTCAATGCGCCTATTTTAGTAGCTAATTTGTTTGAAGCCGTGAAACAAATCAATCTCATCAACGATGGCAAAGCAAGCATTTCTATCCAGGATAAAATGCGCTTAAAAGCCACGTTAGAGGCATTTATTTATGACGTTTTAGGTCTGACTCCAGAAAATACAGTTGGCGAAACGCGCTTAGCTCCGGTAATGGATTTGGTCTTGGATTTACGCCAACAGGCGCGCACAAATAAAGATTGGACAACCTCGGATCAAATCCGAGATGGTTTAGCAAAAGCGGGAATAGTAGTCAAAGACGTCAAAGACGGCACCACTTGGTCCTAGATTGTGGTCTAAATTAGGCCTGGAGTTTGGCCCTAACGCCATCCCAAAGTTGGTAGCGTTTTTCTAATGCCACCAAAGATACCTCAGTTGCTTCTTGCCACTTGACTAAATCAGTACCACAAATTTCTTCCATCATTTTTAATGAAATAGGCCCGTGGTCTCCGCCGTCTACCTCAATATGCCTTTCGAGATAGTACAGTAATTTGTCAATATTGGTCTGACCTTGATTTTGCATTTCGCGCAAAATTTGAATGAACATCTCGGGAATCAGGTCTTCGCGTCCGAAAGTAAAGAGTGCGGCTATTTTATGTAGTTGACGGCTATTAATGATTTCAAAGGTATAGCGTACAAAAGCACGGGTTTCTTCGCGGATGTCCAATTGATAGAGCGCTTCGTCGAGGCTTTTGCCATAATATAACCATTCGGTGAGTTGGTGAATGGGTAAGGTGTTCGCACCAATTTGTTGCATGGCTTCAAGATACATTTCGAAGTGGCTCAGCACTTTACCATTGCTGTCTAGGTCAGATTCTTCGCCGAGTACAATTTCATTGATAAAGCGGCGGGTTACTGGAGAGCCTTTGGGTGCCCACGGAACTTCAACACAAGTGAGTGCGCGCTGCAATGCTTTGAGCAGGCTCATGAAGTCCCAAACAGCAAAAATATGTTGCTCCATAAAGCATTGAAAGTCTTCAATACTATTGATTTGGCCATACATAGGATGCGCGATCAATTCTGCTCTTTTGGAGGTCAGTGCGGCTTGAAGTTTTGCGATTTGTGGTTCCATATGTTAGCAACAATTGAGTCGAAACTTAGTTGAGTTTGAGGCCTAATTCTTTTAATTGTGCATCGTTTAGCGGAGAAGGCGCATCGATCATGGTGTCGCGGCCTGCATTGTTTTTAGGGAATGCAATGTAGTCTCGGATAGACTCAGAACCACCCATGGTTGCAACCAAGCGATCGAGCCCAAAAGCCAAGCCACCGTGCGGAGGCGCCCCGTATTCGAAAGCAGACATCAAAAAGCCAAATTGGGCTTGTGCCTCTTCTTTGCTAAAACCGAGTAAGTCAAACATGCGCGACTGCAAAGCGCGGTCGTGGATGCGAATAGAACCTCCGCCGAGCTCGACGCCGTTCATGGCGAGGTCGTATGCATTGGCGCGCACTTTTCCTGGATCGGTATCGATGAGGTGTAGGTCTTCTGGTTTTGGCGAAGTGAAAGGGTGGTGCATGGCGTGGTAACGGCCACTTTCTTCATCCCACTCAAGTAACGGGAAATCAAGTACCCAAAGCGGCTTGAATTCGTCGGGCTTGCGCAAACCAAGTTGAGTGCCAAGATGCAAGCGCAATTCGTTGAGTTGCTTGCGCGTTTTGTGTAGTTCTCCGGATAGGAGTAAAATCAAATCACCGGGAGCTGCATTGGCTTGTGTAGCCATTGCTTTTAAGTCTTCTTCTGAATAAAACTTATCCACGCTCGACTTGAGTGTTCCGTCGGCGTTGTATTTGATGAAAACCAAGCCCTTGGCACCAATTTGCGGGCGCTTGACCCATTCGGTCAATTCGTCGAGTTGCTTGCGGGTGTATTCGCTGCATCCTGCGGTGTTGATACCAAGTACACACTCGGCGCTATTGAAAACAACAAAATCATTTTGTTGGGCAAGTTGAGTGAGGTCGACGAATTCCATTCCAAAGCGGATATCGGGTTTGTCTGACCCATAGCGCTCCATGGCTTCTGCGTAGGTCATGCGTGGAAACGCACCTTCGAACTTAACTCCTCTGACCGTTTCAAAAAGGTGTTTGATCAGGCCTTCAAACATATCTAGGATATCGTTTTGCTCTACAAACGCCATTTCACAGTCGATTTGCGTAAACTCTGGTTGGCGGTCTGAGCGCAGGTCTTCGTCGCGGAAACATTTGACGATTTGGTAATAGCGGTCAAAACCACTTACCATAAGTAATTGCTTAAATGTTTGCGGAGACTGAGGAAGTGCGTAGAATTGGCCTTCGTTCATGCGGCTCGGCACCACAAAGTCTCGGGCACCTTCTGGTGTAGATTTAATGAGTACAGGTGTTTCTACATCGAGAAAAGCTTTAGAATCTAGGTATTTTCTGGTTTCAAGTGCTACCTGATTGCGCAAGCGCAGTTTTTCCAAGACAGGATTGCGTCGCAGATCGAGGTAGCGGTATTGCATGCGAATTTCATCGCCGCCGTCGGTGTCGTCTTCAATGGTAAAAGGCGGGAGCTTCGAGGCATTTAGAACTGACAAATTGTTGACGTTGATTTCGATCTCGCCAGTAGGGATATTTTTATTTTTACTACTGCGTTCAATGACTTCGCCCTCTATTTGAATCACGAACTCACGGCCTAACTTACGGGCTTGTTCGCAAAGTTCGGCATTGACTTCCATGTTAAACGCCAATTGGGTCAGGCCATAGCGGTCCCGAAGATCGATGAAGGTCATGCCGCCGAGGTCTCTGGAGCGCTGCATCCAGCCTGCTAGCGTTACTTTTGTTCCGACGTGTTCTAATCTTAATTCTCCGCAAGTGTGTGAGCGATACATAGCCTTTGATTTTGAAGAAACAAAGGTAAGCAATCTCGGTTAAAAGCCGTTTCTGCGGAGGTAAGAAGTATCGACCAAAGCATAAAAAAAAGCCAGGAGTTGTTCTTTTTCTTTCTGACTGAGCTCAAAAGCCGTAATTTCTTTGTTTTGAAGTGGATGTTTGGCGCCGCCTCTCTGGTAATGAGCAAGGACAGCATCCATTGTTTGAAGACTGCCATCGTGCATGTAGGGAAAGGTAAGCGGCAGGTTGCGCAAACTTGGGATCTTGAATTTGCCGATGTCGCTAGAGTCGTGATGAATACGAAAGCGGCCCTGGTCTGTTTTACCGTTATAATCCGCGTATAGCCCATTGTTGGCTGCTTCGAAGGTGGTAAAATAGGGTGCAGGATGACACTTTGTACAATATAATTCCTCAGAAAAAAGTTTCCAGCCCGCCTTTTGGTTGGCTGTCATGGCGCTATGGTTGCCAGCTATGAACTGATCAAATGGCGCATTCATGGAAAGTAAGCTTCGTTCAAAAGCCGAAATACTGCGCGTGAGGACCCACGCATCGAAATCGCGTCCGTAAATAGCTTGTGCTGCCGCTTGATATTCCGGAATTTGGCGCAATTGTTTGATGAGGTTCTTCATATTGTGCCCCATTTCTACGGGCTCTTGAATTGGGACAATAACTTGCAGCTCAAGCGTTTGCAAGTGTGCATCGAACATGGCTGTTTTTAAAAATGCCGCATTGAGTATGCTCGGTGCGTTGCGCTCGCTGAGTTGACTGTTGATGCCAAGGCTTTTTGCCAAGTTATCGGTAAAAGCTTTTCTCGGGTTATGACAAGTTGCACACGAAACAGTTCCGTCTAAAGACAAGCGTTTGTCAAAAAAGAGTTGACGACCGAGCGCTATTTTTGCATTTGTTTGTGGATTGTCTTTAGGCGCTGGAACAGATATACTGAGGTTGAGGTCTTGAATGTTTGCGCAGCGCAAAACAAAGAACCCGATGAGCAATGTAAAGGCAATACTTCCGAAGCGCCACATGATTTAGGGTTTTACAAAGCGCAGCGTTTGCTGCAGGCCGTTGCTAATAGTAAGGGTTAAAAGATAGCTTCCGGAGCTGAGCTGCTCGAGTGAAATTTGTGCTGTGGGCTCTTGACCGTGGCTATCTTGAATTTTTTGCCCGGTGCTTGAGAAAAGTTGATAACCGTTCACGTAAAGTTCATTTTTACTGTGAAGGACAAGCACATTTGGTGTTTGACTCCAAGAAATCATTTGGCTGTTATTTTCACTTAAACCGGCATTGGCTGCAAGTGTAAACACTTCTTGACTATTGACATTTTGGAGAATGGTTAGGTTTGGACCAGCTTGACCATGAACTACGCCGATATTTGAAAGGGCAATTTGATTAAGCCAGCGGTCTACATGACAATTTAAGTTGAGGTCTATTTGAGCTACAGTATTGGTTTGAAGGGTGTTTAGACGCACATTTTGTTGGTTGTTGTCGCCGAGGTTATGCAATTCAAAGTAGGCATTCGGAATGTTGTCGTTATTGCTATCTGCGTTGCCGCCCACAATCATGTGCATGTAGCCAAAAGACCAACCCCAATACATCGAAGGACTTTGAAAGCTTAATGGATGCGTTTCGGGGTAAGTAGAAATGTCTTGAGCTAAGGCGCCATCTTGGGTATTGTAGCGTTTTGGAACACCAACAGTAAAGTTGATAGAATCGATTTGGTTTACATTTAGGTAGCCTAAATATAAGCTGTTCTGAGTAGGCGTCACTAACCAGATATCGGTAGGCAAATTGGTTTGCTGTCCGTTGTCATGAAAAAGAATGACATCAGAGAGGTAATAGTTGAAGTGTTCAATTTCGACTACTACGCCGTCGTTACCGATGTAAGTTTGGTTTAAAACAAAAGGCTGCGTGCCAAAAACGGGTTGGATGTTCAAGAAAATATTTTTTTGCGCACTTGAACTGAGCACAAAAAGAACGCTTAAAATCAAGGCAAATATTTTCATACAATCGGTTTGGTAAAAATATACAAAACTTCTTCTTTCATGAGGCGAAAGCGAAGGATGTCTTCTTGGCTATAATTGGCGTTTAAATCAAAGGAAGTTACCTCAAAACCAACGCGTTCCAAATAGGTTGGGTAGTCGCGCCCAAAAAGTCGGACGTGGTCTTTTTGCCAATAATGTTTTTCGCGGTCTGCTTCGGATATAATGGTTGGATCTTCGTATGTGGTTTCTCGAGAGAAATCTTGCGGAACTTGCATAATGGCCCAGCCACCGGGCTTGAGCACCCTGAAGAGTTCAGACATACATTGAATTGGGTCTGCAACATGTTCCATGACATGGTTACAAAACACGACGTCAAAACGGTTGTTTTCGAGCGGGATTTGGTGGAGGTCAAAATGGAGGTCTGCAATAGGTGAAACGAGGTCTGCAGTGAGGTAGTTTAAGTTTGGTTGAGCCTTGAAACGATCGATAAAACATTGCTCTGGAGCCATATGCAAAACGCTGAGATCAGGTTTTGAAAAGAAGTCAGAATGGTTTTTGAGATAAAGCCACATTAGGCGATGGCGTTCGAGTGTAAGGTCATAAGGGCAGAGAACGTTCTCGCGGTGAGCCACTTCAGAACCGTAAGATAAAAATTTAGAAAATGATTTTCCGCAAACTGGGCAATGAACGGCGTCGCCTTTGTACAAGGCAGGTGCAAAAAGGCGGAAGACGTAACTGAGCCGAATGAGCAGCGGTCGCGGTAATTTGTTAAGTAGGAATTTATATAGTTTCTTCACTTTTCAAAGGTAACCTTTTAAAGAGAGAATATCGTTAATTTTGCTAGAAATCCTGACATGAAAAAGCTGCTCCTAATCACTTGTTTTCACTTGTTTATGCAACAACAACACACTGCACAAGAACCAATTGCCCCGCGCAAAGATCAAATTTTAGAAAAACACGGCCATCAGCGCAATGACCCCTATTATTGGATGCGCGAGCGCGATTCCCAGCCCGTTCTAGATTACCTCAATGCCGAAAACGCATATGCCAAAGCATACTTTAAGGCATTAGACCCCTTAGTTACGGAACTTCTTAATGAATTTGAACAGCGGATTGACCCAAATGAAACCAGCGCTCCTTTCATTTTGAACGCTTATCGCTATCAAATTCGCAGTGTAGAAGGTTTGGATTATCAGCAAATCTACCGCTACGAGATGGACGGCAAGGCTGTTTTGTTTTTTGATGAAAACGAACGCGCAAAAGGAAAAACATTTTATGAGCTTGCAAGTTGGTCACCTTCACCAAATAATCAGGTTTTAGCGGTTTGCGAGGATTTCAAAGGCCGTCGCAAATACGAAGTCCGGTTTAGAACGAATGGGAAATACCTCAAGGACGTACTCACCGAAACCAGTGGTGGTTTGGTATGGGCTAACGATAACAAAACCATTTATTATTCCAAAAAAGACCCAGAAACACTCCGTGAGTATCAAATTTTTCGCCATACACTGGGCACCCCTCAAAGCGCTGACGAGCTTATCTTTGAAGAAAAAGACGATAAATTCAGCGTAGGTATCGGCAAAACCCTTACGAGCAAATACATTCAAATTTACAGTTACAGTTCTACAACCTCTGAAGTACAGCTCTTAGATGCCGATAATCCAAAGGCACAAGCCCAAGTTTTTTTGCCGCGCAAAGCAGGTCATATTTATGAGGTTGAACACCACGAAAATGGATTTTATATTTTAAGCAATGACAACGCCATTAATAACCGTGTATTGTTTTCAAAAAACAAGCCTTCTGAACTTTCTGCATGTCAAGAAATCGTGGCACACGACCCAAAGGTACTCATCGAAGGACTCAGCGTTTTCAAAGATTATTTATTGCTTGAAGAACGCAATAACGGCCTACTCAAACTTAAATTAAAAGGAGTAGCTGATGGTAAAGAAAGTTATATTTCGGTTGAAGGTGAAACCTATTTTTTAGGCTTGGCCCTCAACGATAACTATGCAGCAACGGAGTTGTATTATACGTATAATTCCATGACAACACCTTCAAGGGTTTATGCCTACAACCTAAAAAGTGGACAGCAAAATATCTTTTTTGAAAAGAAATTACGCGACCCAAAGTTTGATCCTGCTGCTTATATTTCAAAGCGTGTTTGGGCCACCGCCAACGACGGCACCCAAATCCCGGTGAGCATCATGTACAAAAAAGGCACGGATTTGAGCAAAGCTCCCTTATTGCTCTATGGATACGGTTCTTACGGTTACACCATCCCAGATATTTTTAGTCCGACAAGATTATCCTTAGTGGACCGCGGTTTTGTATTTGCAACAGCGCATATCAGAGGGTGTAAATACATGGGCGAATCTTGGTATCAAGACGGCAAATTTGACAAGAAGATCAACACCTTTACCGATTTCATCAATGCGGCTGAATACCTTGGCCATATGGGGTATTGCGATCCAGCGCATATCTATGCGAACGGTGGCAGTGCAGGCGGTTTATTGATGGGCGCAGTCGCCAACATGGCCCCGTATTTATTCAAAGGTATCGTATCAGAGGTGCCTTTTGTTGACGTAGTCACCACCATGCTCGATGAAACCATTCCGCTCACAACCGGTGAATATGAAGAATGGGGAAATCCAAATGACCCTTATTACTATTATTATTTGTTGAAGTACTCTCCATATGATAATTTGCACCCCATGGATTACCCAGCCATTTATATCACTTCCGGATACCATGACTCTCAGGTACAATATTGGGAGCCTGCAAAGTATGTAGCGAAACTACGTACGCTCAGAACAAACGATAACGCGCTTATTTTTGATTGCAACATGGATGCCGGTCACGGTGGCGGTTCAGGACGCAGCGTCGAAAGATTGGAACGTGCCAAAGTTTATGCATTTATTTTAGGGCTTGAGCAAGGACTTACTCATTAGTATTAGTTTCGTTGCTTGCCTTACAATTATAAAGGCACAACAACCTGTTCTTGAGAGTTTCAAGGAAAAGCCAATCATTTATGCCGATTTGGGTTATAACGTCAATCCATTTCAAATAACCTACCCATTTTCAGCAGGGCAAAACACGCTTGCTTATAAAAATAATTTTAGTCCGTTCTTGGCGTTTGGTTTTGCCTATAAATGGTTCCATTTGCGCTTGGGTTTTCCTGTGATAGGTAATTTACGTTCTCCAAGTAAGTACGGCAAGACTACACAATATAATTTTGCCTATGACCTTACTTTTAAGAGGATCTGGTACGATTTCGAGTTCAAATCAACATTTGGCTACGCGCTCAAGAATCCAAATCTCATTTTCCCCGAGGCTTATTCTATCAATGGCATGCTCAATGCTTGGTATTTCCGCAATTCAGACTTCCAAATGAACGGTTTACTCGGTAAACGAGCGCACTATAATCAGGAGATTTTAACTTGGTATCTCAAAGGAACGCTGAATTATTTTGGCTCCGCAAATCGAAATGGCGGACTCATCCCGGAAGATTTTCAGGACCAACAACCGATAACTACGCTAACCGAACTCAAGGCCTTCGATTTTGGCGCCGCGCCTGGTCTGGCGTATGTCAACAGAAAAAATAACTGGCAAATTGGTGGTTGGGCTGGACTGGGCCCAGTTTTGCAGATAAAGGGTTATGCGACACCTGAATTTTCAAAAGCAAACATTGGCATTGCACCAAGGTATGATTTAAGAATTATGGGAGGATATTCATCGGACGAAAAATTCTTTTTTATTGTAACCGATTTTGACAACAAAAGTTTGCGTTTTGACGATTTCCAATATCGGCAAATTTATTTTGCATGGAAGTTCGTGGCGGGTTATCGATTTCCAGGAAAAAGAAAGGCTAATTAAATGGAAAATACGAAATGGTTTGCCCCCCGTAGGTAATCTTTAATTCGATGTTTTTAGGCGCATCTTTTAATTGAATGGAAATATCTTTTCCGAGTATGTTTTCTCCTTGTAATTTTGCGACTTCGGATATAAATTGAGTTTGTTCAATTCCTTTTATCCAAGCGCTTACATGAACCTCTCCATTCCCATTGAGCTGTACCAAATAGTTGTCATTGGAAACAGGAATGAGGCTTACAAATCCTTGTTCTTTATGCAACGCTTTTTTGGGGTAGATAAGCGGTATTTTCTTTTTGAGCACTTCTTTTTCCATTGAAATCCAGCCATTGTCCTTTAGGTTAATTTGCGGAAACTCGCTCATTTTTTTGGCCGCAGATTGTTCTAGTTTCCAAACCCTGACGTAGTCTACTTGGTAGTCAGCTGGGAATTTTGTTTTGCTATTGGGTCCGGGATTGAAGGGATAGTTTTCTCTTGCAACCGCTAAATTGACAATGACGTTCATGGGGGTAGAAAAATCTCCGTCAAAATGTGAGACTGGTAAACCATTCACAAAATAAGTTAGTGAATTAGGTAGCCAAACGCCTGAGTAAATCACGGTGTCATTTACAACCGGATTTTTCATGCGGATCCAGCCGCCCCAATCTTTTTTGATTCCGATATTGTTTTTAACGTAATCTTTGCGTTCGGGAAGGTGAATATCTACATGCACGTCGTTACTGCGTTCACCTTTACATTCCATAATGTCAATTTCGTCTTTCCCATTTTGTCCAAAGAGCCAGAATGCCGGCCAAAGTCCTTTGCCCTGAGGAATAACTGCACGACACTCAAAATAACCGTAACGAAAGGTATCGATACTCCAGATGCACGAAGTCAGGTAATCTAGGTAAACCGAGTCGTTCTTGATATTTAAGCCCAGTTCTTTGGCTTGCTCTTGGTTGATCATCCAATTAGGAACTTGTGTTTTTTGGTTAAATTCTTTAGCGCCTAAATGCAGCCAACCATTTTTTTGAGTAAGCATTTCAGGTACGGCCCATTGGCTTTGGTCTAGTAGCAGACCACCCCAAGGGTAGCGCGGATACCATTTACTTTGATCAACTTCTTGTGAGCTGAATTCATCTCCAAAATGGTAATGCCATTGCAGAACTGTATCTGTTTTGAATTGGAAAAGTGCCGGTTTGATTTGGGCGTGGGTGCAAAAGGCAATAAGCAGAAATAAAAGAATATTGAATTTCATTTTGGCGCTCAATATTTGATGAATACATTTTTGGCTTCGGTGAAAAAACGCAAAGCTTCCCAACCGCCTTCGCGGCCTACGCCAGAGGCCTTGACACCTCCAAAAGGCGTGCGCAAATCCCTAACCAACCAAGCATTTACCCAAACGATACCGGCCTGAATTAAATCTGCTACGCGATGCGCGCGTTTCAGATCTGAGGTCCAGACAGTTGCCGCTAAACCATATTGTGTTGAATTGGCCATGGTGAGTGCTTCCTCTTCAGTATCAAAAGGTGTGATGGTCACTACTGGCCCAAATATTTCTTCTTGATTGGTGCGGCAATTATAGGCTAAACCTTCAATGATGGTTGGTTCGATATAGTATCCTTCTGCATGTACACCTGGTAAAATTTTACGTTTACCGCCACACAAAATGCTGCCACCTTCTTCTTTGGCGAGCTCGATATAACTGAGTATTTTTTCCATGTGTGGTTTAGAAACTACCGCACCGAGTTTGGCCTCTGGATCTTCGGGAAAGGAAACTTTACTTTTAGAAACAGCCGCTACGAATGCTTCTTTAAAAGTTTCGTAGATGGAACGTTCAATAAATATGCGGGAGCCGCATAGGCAAATTTGCCCTTGATTGGCAAACGAAGAACGAATGGTGGTGCTCAAGGCTTCTTTAAAGTCACAGTCGGCAAAAATGATATTCGGATTTTTGCCACCGAGCTCCAAAGACAACTTTTTAAACATTGGCCCCGCAGTTCTAGCAATGTATTCTCCCGTTTTGGTACCACCTGTAAAAGAAATTGCTTTTATTTTTGGATGCTTGACAATAGCATCGCCAACATTTGGGCCGGTTCCATGAAGGATGTTCAAAACGCCGTCCGGCATGCCTGCTTCTTTGGCAATTTTACCCAACATATAGGCAGTGTACGGCGTTACTTCTGAGGGTTTGGCTACCACGCAATTTCCTGCAGCCAAAGCAGGTGCTATTTTCCAAGAGAAAAGGTAAAGTGGTAAATTCCAAGGAGAAATACAGCCAACTACGCCAATCGGTTTGCGGGTTGTGTAATTGAGTCCAACACCTTCCATTTGATGAGATTCCGAAGCAAAATGTTCGATTGCGGTGGCAAAAAAATGAAAGTTAGAAACTGCTCGTGGGATGTCTACGTGTTGCGCTAGGCTAATGGGTTTGCCGTTGTCTTTGGACTCGGCCGTCACAAATGCAGCCATATTGGCCTCAATGCCTTCGGAAAGCTTGCGCAATATAGCCGCCCGGGCTTCTATTCCCATAGAGGACCACAGTGGAAACGCGGCCTCTGCTGCCTGAACAGCTAATTCTACATCTTGCGCATCGGAGTCGGGGATCAATGAATAGACTTTTCCTGTGGCTGGCTCGAAGTTATCGATGTAATTGCCATTCTGCGGCGCCATATAAGCACCATTGATGAAGTTGCTCAATTTTTTCATACTACACAAAGGTAAGCATATCAACGAGAGGTTTTGATACCTTTGTATTATGGAAATTAAAGAAGCGCAAGCTAAAGTAGATCATTGGATCCAAACCTTAGGTGTTCGTTATTTCAATGAATTGACCAATATGGCGGTTTTGATGGAAGAAGTTGGCGAATTAGCCAGAATCATGGCAAGGCGTTACGGCGAGCAGTCAGAAAAAGAAAGCGATCAGAATAAGGATCTTGGCGATGAAATGGCAGACATTCTTTTTGTATTATGTTGCTTGGCCAACCAAACAGGCATCGACTTAGATGCGGCCTTGGAAAAAAACCTCGAAAAGAAAACCAAACGCGATGCTAACCGTCATCTCGACAACCCTAAACTGCAATCTTAACCATGGAAAGTATTCAAAAAGCATTGCAACCTGTTCCTTACTTATTGGTTAATGCATTCCCCGAACAATATCAAGAGGCGCTTTGGCCTGTGATTGATGCCGCCGTACCCCAGCCAGAGGAAGGTTCGCCGCGCGCAATTGTTCTATGCACCAACGACGAGCAAGCCAGAGCCATTCACGCACAATTTGTAAAATTGGCAAAAATCAAAGACCTCACCGTAGACCTCGTTGTCGAAAAAGGAAATAAACTACAACAGCGCAACGATCTTTTTGATGGCACCGAGATCATTGTAGGCACCACACGGCGAATGGCCGAACTCTATTTTCAAAATGGCTACTATATCAAAAAACTTAAATTGTTTATAGTATTGGGTCTTGAAGAACAAATGCGTGCTGGTCACAAAGGATACATCGTGCGTTTGACTGAAAGCTTACCCAAATGTAAATCCTTATTTTTTGCTACCCATCCAGACGAAGAGCGCGCTCAATCTTACTTGAATGAGTTTTATCCGAACATTCGGCTTCTTGATTTGTCTGAAAAAGCATGAGACCAAACGTAAATCTGGTTGAACTCAGACCAGAAGTACATAGAGAGGTGATGGAAATTTCGCCGATAGAAAAATTCCAAAATGAGGTATTACGCCCTATTTTGAAATTTCAACATGAATTGCTTTTGGCAGAATGGCAAGTGAATCCTTTATTTAAACAGATCAAAGAAAGTCCAAATCCCGAGCAACAACGAAAACTTTTAAGCGCGGTTTTTTCTAAAAATACCTCGCTCTTTCAAAGACTCATCGGAATGGTGGTTGGGATGTTCACAACTGAAGAGTACGATTACTATTTGGCAGAGAAAGTTGTTATTGATAAAAGATTAAAAGAACTGCTGCTAACACGTTTTCTATCTTACTGATTTTCTTTACACCATATCGAATGCCACCACAAAAATGGGCTCTATGGGCTCAAACTGGCCTCTGAACACGACGTCAACTTCGGCTACGCCAATGAGTCGATGCAACAAGCCCCAATTGAATTTTTGCTTCGCTTTTTGATAGAGTCCATCTCTGGTGTCGTTCCACCAAAGCATGGAATGCAACTTTTTTTGTGCAAGTATTGCTTCGAACAGCCGTTCTACATCTTTGATGTTCCCCGATGGATTGCAGACGACATCAGGTACCAGAAAAGTGTGTGCTTTGGGCTGGATTAATTTATTGAGTAAGGGGATATAGGGTAATAAACGAACTTGTAAAGCACCAAATTTTCCAGGTAACCTTTTGATTTCCCACCGCACCATATGAAATTGAGCAAACGCTAACCGGTTTCCCTCTGGATCAAAGATGGAATAAGCTGTTCCGTTTTCAAAAAAGTGTGTAAAATAAGCGGTGTAATGGCCGTAATGCTTTTCAATGGTTTCAAAAAGCACTTGATTCATGCGTTCTTCTTTTAAAGTTAGGTCTCGTTTAGGCCAAATCCTGCTAAAACTTTGGGTAGCTAACTTGGCTTTGGTTTGAAAGCCAAAGGTTTCACTCATCCATTTGCTACGGACATTTTTTGCATCGATATACGCGTAGCAAAAATTTTGCGCTCCCGGAAAACGCGATGTAATATCTTCAAAAATACCTGCGATGTCTTTTTTGATTTGCGATTTCGGATTCATTCGGGCCTTTCCTTTCGATTGAAAGCGTTGATCAAAAGTAAAATACCTTAGGTATAGCCCGAACGGGCGTTTACAAAAAGTGATGTTGGCCAATAATTGTTGATTTCTGCGCAATGAAAAGCTCAGCGGATGATCGGTATGCCCGACGCTTTGCGCTACATCGAGGTGCTTGTATTTGGCTCCATTCGTCCCGAGAACGGTATTTTCAAACAAATGAATTAGATCGGGACTTATGCTTTCAGCTTGTTCAAATTGCATATCCGAATATACGATTAAAGTAATTTATGGAGCCAGTTAAGTAAGTCCGTTTGTTGCGGAGCGCGCAGTACATAAGTGACATTGATGCCGTTTTTGAGGAGTTCGCGTTCGGTAGAACTGCCCCAAGCTACCACTTTGGCGTCTTCTGCAATCGTGTTGTATTTTGCAAATGCAATGACATTGCTCGGTGATGAAAAAATATAGATGTCTTTATTTTCCACCGGCTGCGGCAAAAAATGAGTTTGATATATTGGAAAAACTATTTTCTCCTGATTTGGTATCATTGAGGCGTAGGTGCCAATGGAAATTTGGCTACTCGGAAAACAAGCAATGCGGTTTTTTCTCCATTCATTAAAACGTCGTGCTTCAAGTTCAGGTTGGTCAGATTGTTGTGCAATAAAAGCGATTTCTTTTTTGAATTTTTCGGCAACTTTTTGAGCGGTCTCAACACCAGCGCAGGCAATTTGTGCGGTTGAATCGCATTTTGCAAAGAAGTATTCTGCTGCCCGAATACTTGCCAAAAAAAGGATGTCGTATGCAGGTGGACATTCAAAGGGCAAGGCACTAAATTCAATTAGTGACTTCGCTTCGAGCACACCATTTTTATGGAGGTGTTGTAGGCCTTCGTTGAGGTCGTGGGCATCTTTAGAAATAAAGATTTGGACCATGTTATTGTAAAGCAGCAGTGATTTCAGAAATACTGGCGCCGTGCTCGAATTGATAAAATTGCGCTGGCGTTGCGGCATTGGCTGCGTGCGCGGCATAGATTTTATCAGGGCCAAAGTAAACGCCAAGTGGCAATTGGCAACCACCTTGGAGCTGTTGTAAAACACCGCGTTCTAGTGCTATTTGTGCAGCCACTTCAGGGTGATTCAATTGACTAACAATAGCTTGTGTAGCGCTGTCGTTATGTCTAATTTGCAAACCGAGAACACCTTGTGCGGGTGCCGGAATAAAAGCTGTTGGGTCTAACACTAACGTATGTAAATCAGCAGTATCGAGTTTGAGGCGGCTCACACCGGCATTAGCCAATAAGATAGCATCATATTGACCGTTTCGGAGTTTGTCGATGCGTGTTGGTACATTCCCTCTGAGTTCTTCAATTTGTAAATCTGGTCGCAATGCTTTGATAATGGATTTACGGCGTGCCGAAGAGGTGCCGATAGTAGCGCCAAGTTGAAGTCCCCATAACTGATTGGGGTCTTGTGCAACTTTGCGCATCAGCAAGAGCTCTGAAGGATCTTCACGGTACGAAACTGCTCCAATGCAAAGTCCATTAGGCTGAGTAGTTTCTAAGTCTTTGTGGGAGTGCACGGCCAAGTCAATTTCATTATTGAGTAAGGCGGCTTCGATTTCTTTGGTGAAAAACCCTTTGCCCTCTAATTTGTCAAAGCTGAGGTCTTGGATGCGGTCTCCTTGGGTAACTATAATTTGAATTGCGACTTCACAGTCGAGTGCTTCTAACTGAGCCTTTACAAAATGTGCTTGCCAAAGCGCGAGGTCACTACCGCGGGTTCCGATGCGGATGAGGGGTTTAATCGGCATGATTGAGAATAATTTCTTTGGCTAATTTCATGGGGCCACTGATGTATTTTTTCTCTAAGTAGCTCACGACCTTATCCAACACTTCTTTGGCCTGAGGATCGAGTGTTTCGAGTTCCTCTTTGAATATTTCTGCATAGGCAGTAGCACGCAATTCTTTAACTCGGGCCGGAACTTCTCTCATAGCGAGCTCCACTTTGCGCTCGCGGAGTAAATGTTGAAATTCAAAACGTGCATTGGCTATAATTTCTTCGACTTGTTGGAGTTCTTTGGAGCGCTCTTTTACGTTTTCGTTGGAAATGCGTTGAAGGTATTCGATAGAGAGGTATTTTACGGCGTATTGGTTGAGGATTTGCGCATCGAGGTCTTGTGGAATGGCGAGGTCAATCACAATTTTCTCTTGGGTTTCGCCATTGAGTAAATCTGCATAAAGCGCGGCGTCAATAATTGTACCTTCGGCTGCAGTACAAGTGATGAGTACATCGAAACCGTTTGAATAGCTTTTTAAGTCATTCAAAGCATGGGCATTTCCGCGAATCTCAGCGGCTAATGTTTCTGCATTTTCAATGGAACGGTTAACTACCTCAAAATTTTTAAAGCCGTGTTTTTTGAGAAAACGGGCCATTGTGGTATTCGTAACGCCCGCCCCGATAATTAAAATTCTGGCATCTAAAGGGATGTGCAGTTGCTTGAGGTATTGATAAGCCAAAGAAACTACTGATACAGGTTTGGTGGCAATACTTGTTTCAGTATATACTTGTTTAGCTGTTTCAATGACTTTTTTCATTAGCAAACGCAGCAGATCTCCAGTTAAACCAAGGGCGTGGCAATATTCGTAGGCCAAACGCACTTGGGTAATGATTTCTCTTTCACCAATGATCATGGAATCGATAGAAGAAGCAACTGATAGCGCGTGCTGAACAGCCGTAGTTCCGCTATAGACCTCAGCTTTGCGAGCAAACTCCTCGAGTTGGATAGGCACTAACTTTGGATAAAGTGTTTGGAGTAGTCTCATTAATAAGGGCGTATCGAGGTCTTGTTCGTTGACAAAAGTGAGTTCTACACGATTACAGGTCGTGAGAAACATGAGTTCTTTGAGCCCGAGTGCTGCTTTGAGATGCTCGAGTTGTAGGACTTGAGCTTCCTTTTCAATGTGCAACAAACCAATTTTGTTGACATCTAGTTGCCTGTGCGTGAATGCAATAATATGGAGTTGTTGCAACAAGGGGAGCGTTTATGGTGCAAATTTACTTCCGGCAAGGGTCACATTTGTCATTGAATTGTCATTATGGCTAATTTAGAATGGGTTCAAATAGCTTGATTTGAGGTATTTTTAACGCATGAGAACAAACTACAAGGCCTTGCTCTTTGATCTTGGTGGTGTATTGATTGATATAAATTACCATGCCACTGAGGTGGCATTCGAAAAGCTCGGTGTAACTGACTTTAAGGAACGCTACACCCAATTTGCTCAAAATGAACTTTTTGATCGTTTGGAGTGCGGCCAAATATCAGCACAACATTTTATCAATTTGTTGCTGCCGTATACGGCTCCGGGCACTACTCCTAATGAGGTTGTTGCCGCATGGAATGCCATGATTGGTGCGTTTTCAGTTGAAAAAATAGCGCTGTTAAATCGATTATCTCAGACGCTGCCGTTGTTCATGCTTAGCAACACAAATGAGTTGCATTGGACACCTGTTCAAAAAGCTTGGAATCGGTCAAGCAAACAAGAAATGGAAGTGTATTTTCAAACCATTTTCCTTTCGCACCAAATTGGTAAACGGAAACCGACACCAGAAACGTTTAGTTGGGTTTGTGAGCAAATAGGGTTCGAACCTAAAGATGTGCTTTTTATAGACGATAGCCCTCAGCATATAAATGGCGCCAAAGCCGCAGGGTTACAAACATTTTTTTACGAAGATGCCGCGTCTTTTTATGCGCTTTTTTCCTGACAAAGTTCGACGAGCATTCCGCCACTCGATTTTGGATGTAGAAAAGCAATTCTTTTGTTGTCAGCACCATCCTTAGGACTTTGATGGATCAATTCAAAACCAGCTAATTGCAAGCGTTTCAATTCGGCATCGATATCGGCCACGTCAAATGCAACATGATGAAATCCGGGACCATTTTTTTGTAAGAACTTAGCAATTGGCGATTCTAGCTTGCTAGCCTCTAGCAGCTCAATTTTTGATTCACCGACTTTAAAAAATGCGGTTTTTACGCCTTCAGAGGAAACCTCTTCTTGTTTGTAGCATTTGGTATTGAGTAGCGCCTCATATAGTGGAATAGCGGTCGAGAGGTCATTAACGGCAATACCGAGGTGTTCTATACGCTTCATTTATTCGTCGGTTTTGATGAATTTTTCGGTTTTGTTATCGTAATTGATAAAATAAACGCCATTTACAATATTTCGGCAATCAACACTGCTGCTGTAGCCGATCTTTAACAAATTACCATAGGCATCGTAAATTTCATACTTGGTTTTAATGGCTTGCCCTTTTGCTTTGAAAGTGATGTTCGTATGAACTTTGGTTGGGCTAAATGTTACTGTAGTAACTTGCGAATTGAAGCCAGCACTTTTTGATACTCTCGGCTTGCCAGAACTATCTGTTTGGCTGACCCTAACCGTATTTTTGCCCGAATGCGGCGTAAGCTGAAATTGATAATTGTTGGGCCCTTTGCTACCCTTTCCTTTTACCTGTCCGACTTCGACCCAACGACCCCACTTGAATTGTTCAACACTAAAATCCAGTACAGCTTGTTCGTTGGTGGTAGTCCACTTCACCAAACCATCTTTTTGGGCAGTGATAGAGGTGCAATCAAAAGTGCTGTTAGGCAACAAAATAATGGGATTTAAAAACCTTGGCTCACATCCTGGCGCATGTTCGAGTACAACAAATACTTCTGCGCCTTTTTTGAGATGAAAAAGGGTAAAATCAATTTCAAAATGAGAAGTTTGGATCATAGCGGGTAAAATTTCTCCGTTAACCAATACCTTGCTAATACAAAAGCCAAAACCATCTGCCATTGGCGGATTATTGACCAGTAAATTTTTTTCTTGGTAGGTACCCTCCAAAGACAATAATTCTACTTGCGCAAAAAGACAAAATTTAATCGCAAAAAACATCAAAAAAAGTATCCTGCGGTGCATAGCGAAGCTTTTTATACAAATATAGTACGATTCAAGCGCTTTCGATTAATTTTGTGAAATGGTCAATACCACCTACGATTACATCAAAGCACTGCACCTTATTTTTATGGTGAGTTGGTTTGCAGGCCTTTTTTATATGGTCCGACTTTTTATTTACTTTCGGGAGGCTACCGATAAATCCCAAAACGAACAAAATATTTTACAGTCTCAATTTGTTATCATGATGCAACGGTTGTGGTGGATCATCACTACCCCAGCCATGATTCTCACTGTCGTTTTTGGCATTTGGATGTTGACACTAAACTCCAGTTACTTATTATACGCACCATGGATGCATCTCAAACTAGGCTTCGTTTTTCTTTTGATTTTATACCATTTCTATTCGCAGCAAATGCTGCGTCAATGCGAGGCAGGAATGCTGAATTGGTCTTCAAATCAGTTGCGGATTTGGAATGAAGTAGCCACATTATTTTTAGTTAGTATTGTCTTCATAGCGGTGCTCAAAGGTCAGCTCAACTGGATCAAGGGCACCATAGGATTTTTTGCGGTGGGCGTGCTGCTCATGTTGGGCATCAAACTATACAAGAAATTGCGCAAAACTCAAGCCTGAATTATTCAAAAATTAAATTGTTTCTTTTAGAAAGTTTGAGTATATTTGCAAAAATTTTTCGCAAACACGCAAACTTAAATTCTAATGCAGCAGGTTGGTAAGGTTTCCTCTCTTTTCAAAATCATCATTTTCGCTCTGTCATTCCTTGTTTATCAACCTCTTGCGAACGCTGCAAAAGAAGAAAGTTTCAATGTTAGCGAAATGATTATGCATCACATTAACGATGCACATGAGTGGCACATCGCTGGCCCAGAACATGGAGGTATCAGCTTATATCTTCCTGTGATTCTCCTTGACAACGGTTTAAAAACTTTTAGCTCAAAATACTTTTATCATGGTAAAAAGTGCGAGGTAATTTCAAAGGATGGCACCACAGTTCATTACATGGAAGGTGTTGGTCCGGCAAAAGGATACGCTCTATACCACGAAGAAATATACAAGTTAGAGAAAACCAACAATTCAAAAGGTCAGTCGGTGTACATTTTGAAATTTCATGGTGAACATCCGGAAAATTCGCCTACACTAGATTTTTCCATTACGAAAAATGTAGCTTCTTTATTTATTGGCGCTCTGCTTATCATCATCTTGATGTTAAGAATGGCAAGGTTTTACCGAAAAAATGGAGCCGTAGCTCCAAGCGGAATAGCAAAATTTCTCGAACCGCTCATTGTTGTCATTAGAGATGACATTGCGCAAGAGAACATTGGCCATGGTAAACATCACAAATATGTTCCATACCTAATAACAATCTTTTTCTTTATCTGGATAAATAATCTTTTGGGTCTTGTGCCAATATTCCCAGGCGGAGCTAACTTAACAGGAAATATTACCATTACTTTTTTTCTAGCATTATGTACTTTGTTTCTGACATTATTTTCTTCAAATAAGAATTATTGGAAACATATTTTTGCTACGCCAGGTGTTCCTATCGCATTGATGCCTATCATGATTCCTATTGAAATTGTAGGTATTTTCACAAAGCCTTTTGCGCTAATGATTCGTTTGTTCGCCAATATCACCGCTGGACATATTATCATTTTGGCTTTGATTTCCATTATTTTCATCAATAAACACATTGCTTGGGGCGCCTTATCGGTCCCTATGGCACTTTTCATTTCCTGTTTGGAAATGTTGGTCGCAGTTTTGCAAGCGTATCTTTTCGCATTGCTTTCTGCGTTATTCATAGGTGCAGCTGTCGAAGAGGCACATCATTAATTAGTAATTTCTAAATATACATAGTATGATTTATGGTAGTATAGCAGCAATCGGTTCAGGACTCGCAGTTTTAGGCGCTGGTATTGGCATTGGCTTAATCGGTGGTAAAGCAGTTGAGGGAATCGCGAGAAATCCTGAGGTCTCAGGAAAAATCACAACAACTATGATTATCGCCGCAGCGCTTATTGAAGGTGTTGCACTTTTCGGCGTTGTAATCGGTTTGTTAGGAGCTGCAAAGTAAGCAAGTTTTCTACCCAGACGGTTGGTTTGGGTAGAAACTTTTTTTAATCGTCAAAAAAGCATCTGAAATGAATTTAGTAACACCAGATTTAGGTTTATTATTTTGGACAGGGTTGGTATTTTGTTTGCTGTTGTTTGTGCTTACAAAATACGCTTGGAAGCCTATTCTCAACGCAGTCAATACCCGTGAGCAAAAGATTACTGAAGCGCTTAAATTAGCCGAGAAAACCAAAGCTGAAATGCAAGTACTCAAGGCCGAAAACGACCAAATTTTGAAGGCTGCTCGTACTGAGCGCGATCAAATTTTGAAAGAAGCTAAAGAAGCTGCAAACGGCATGATAGAGGAAGCCAAAGGCAAAGCTAAAGTCGAAGCTGCAAAACTCGTTGAGTCTGCCCGTCAGAACATCAACAGCGAGAAAGCGGCAGCCATGGCAGAGCTTAAAAATCATGTGGCTAGTTTGTCTTTACAAATCGCTGAAAAAGTAGTTCGTCAAGAACTGAGTTCAGACGACAAGCAAAAAGCATTGGCCAACCAGCTTGCTGGTGAAATCAAAATGAACTAATCCATGAAGTCAAATAAATCAGCTGTTCGATATGCCAAAGCTCTTTTAGAGTTGGCTACTGAGCACAATAAAATTGAGCAAATAGAAGCAGACATGCTCCAATTGCTTCAAGTCGCTGATGAAGCCCATGACTTTCAAGTTTTCTTGAATTCACCCTTGATCAACATCGACAAAAAAGTTGCCGTGATCAAGCAAATTTTTAAAGATTTCAGTCAATCGACCATCGATTTTCTGACGCTTGTTACCAACAATGGTCGTGAATCAGTTATGCTTGACATCGCTAAGCAATTTATTGCACAACTCAAAGCACAACGCGGAATAGTTCCTATCACAATCATTAGTGCGCAAAAACTCGAAGAAGGCACTAAGACAGCTATTCTCACCAAGGTTTCGGCAGCAATTTCTGGAACAGCGGATGTCACAGAAGAAATAGATCCAACACTAATTGGCGGCTTCATTGTAAGAATGGGTGACCACCAAATCGACGCCTCTGTTGCAAGTCAACTCAAGCGTCTCAAACAACAAATCGTATAATCGTCAACAGACAATAAAAATAAGTACACATGGCAGATATTAAACCAGCAGAAGTTTCGGCAATATTGAGAGAGCAGCTCTCAGGTTTCCGCTCAGAAGCTGAATTGCAAGAAGTAGGAACGGTACTTCAGGTAGGAGATGGTATTGCACGCATCTACGGAATGAACGGCGTACAATACGGCGAACTCATTGAATTTGATGGTGGCATGCAAGGTATTGCACTCAACCTCGAAGAAGACAACGTAGGAGCGGTATTGCTTGGTCGTTCCTCTAGTGTAAAAGAAGGTGACACCGTTCGCCGTCTTGGTAAAATTGCTTCTGTAAAAGTTGGCGATGGCATGGTCGGCCGTGTTGTTGACACTCTCGGTCAGCCAATCGATGGTAAGGGTCCAATCCAAGGCGACCTATACGAAATGCCAATTGAGCGCAAAGCACCAGGAGTAATTTTCCGTCAGCCGGTAAGCGAGCCACTTCAAACCGGTATAAAAGCAGTAGATGCCATGATTCCAATTGGTCGTGGCCAGCGTGAGCTCATCATCGGTGACCGCCAAACTGGAAAAACAACAGTTGCCATCGATACCATCATCAACCAACGCGAGTTCTACGACCGCGGTGAGCCTGTATATTGTATCTATGTTGCAATTGGCCAAAAAGGATCTACAGTTGCTGGTATTGTAAAAAAATTAGAAGATGCCGGCGCAATGGCCTACACTACGGTAGTTGCCGCTAATGCATCGGACCCTGCACCAATGCAATTCTATGCACCAATGACAGGTGCGGCAATCGGTGAGTATTTCCGCGACTGCGGTAATCCGGCGCTCATCGTTTATGATGACCTTTCAAAACAAGCTGTTGCATACCGCGAGGTATCGCTTCTTTTGCGTCGTCCGCCAGGACGCGAGGCTTACCCTGGTGACGTATTTTATCTGCACTCTCGCTTACTCGAGCGCGCGTCTAAAGTTATCGCCGATGACAGCATTGCTTCCCAAATGAATGACCTTCCTGCCTCTTTGAAAGACAAAGTTCGAGGTGGTGGGTCGCTTACAGCACTTCCTATTATCGAAACACAAGCGGGTGACGTTTCTGCGTATATTCCAACCAACGTAATCTCGATTACAGACGGACAAATCTTTTTGGAGTCTGACTTGTTTAACTCAGGTATTCGTCCTGCAATTAACGTAGGTATCTCTGTATCTCGTGTTGGTGGCTCTGCACAGATCAAATCCATGAAAAAAGTAGCGGGTACATTAAAGCTTGACCAAGCGCAATATCGTGAACTCGAGGCTTTTGCTAAGTTTGGTTCTGATCTAGATGCAGCTACCAAAGCCGTTCTCGATAAAGGTGCACGCAACGTGGAAATCTTAAAGCAACGCGAAGGAGATCCATTCCCTGTAGAAAAGCAAATTGCGATTATCTACGCCGGTGTAAAAGGCCTTATGCAACCAGTACCAGTAAACAAAATCAAGGAATTCGAAAAAGATTACTTAACAGTACTAAAAGCAAATCATGGCGATGCACTTGTGGCGCTTAAAGCAGGTAAATACACAGACGAAATTGAAGCTGTATTGACCAAAACAGCCAAAGAAGTAGCAGCTAAATTTGCTTCATAATTGCCAATAATTTAGGATTACAATGGCGAATCTAAAAGAAATACGTAACCGCATCAGTTCAGTCGGATCCACAATGCAGATTACTTCTGCCATGAAAATGGTTTCTGCTGCCAAATTGAAACGCGCCCAAGATGCCGTCACGCAAATGCGCCCATATGCGGGCAAATTGCGCGAAATCCTCGAAAATTTAAGTACAAGTCTTGATCTATCAGAAAATGCCTATGCAGTACAGCGCGAGGCAAACAAAATTCTGATTGTTGGCATTACCTCTAACCGCGGACTCTGCGGTGGTTTCAATAACAACATCATAAAAAGAGTAGGTTCATTAATTGCCGAAGATTACGCCGGAAAAGAAGTTTCTGTTTTATGTCTTGGAAAGAAAATCAAAGATGTTTATAAGAGAACACCTTATTTCTACGCCAACGAGACAATAGAGCAAATGGAAGACATCTATGCCGATTTGCGTTTTGAATTGGTAGCTCAGGTAGCAGAAGAAATTATGGCACAGTTTATCAATAAGTCTTTTGATAAAGTCGTATTGGTATACAACCGATTTGTGAATGCAGCAACCCAGAACATTGAAACAGAACAATTTTTACCAATTGTACCTACTGTCAGTGATTCAGAGGCTGGAGACTACATCTTTGAACCTTCTAAAATGGAGATTGTCGAAGATTTGCTTCCAAAGTCAATGAAGTTGCAGCTTTACAAAGCAATCAGAGATTCTTTTGCAGCAGAGCACGGTGCCCGCATGACAGCCATGCACAAAGCTACCGACAACGCAAAAGAACTTCAAAAGAACCTCAAATTAAGTTACAATAAAGCCCGTCAAGCTGCAATTACCAATGAAATCCTCGAGATTGTTGGTGGAGCAGAAGCACTTAACGGCTAAAAAAACCGATTTAATAGAATGAAAAAGAGCGCTGAAAGGCGCTCTTTTTTTGTTTAAAGGGTTTTGGTAAAATGTGAAAGAATTGGGTTTTCTTCGCTTTCTTTCGCGCTTAATAATTCCAATTGAAACGTGCTGCTATGCGCTTGTGAACATAGGCGAGTACTTCTTCATTTTTGACATAAGCCAGCACGTCTTCCATGAAAGCCTGTAGCAATAGATTCTTGGCGGCGGCCTCACTCAGGCCCCTGGCGCGTAGGTAAAATAGTGCGTTTTCGTCTAGTTGGCCTGTTGTTGAGCCATGAGAACACTTGACGTCGTCGGCGTAGATTTCAAGTTCTGGTTTGGAATTGATACTTGCATTTTCAGAGAGCAGCACATTGGCATTGCTTTGATACGCATTCGTTTTTTGGGCGTCTTTTCTGACGAAAACCTTGCCATTGAAAACAGCGGTAGCTTTATCGGTGGCAACCCCTTTGTAAGTTTCAAAGGATTCACAATTGGCCACGCGGTGGTCAATGGTGGTATAATTGGCGACATGTTGCTCCTCCTTGAGCCAATAAGCACCGTTTAAATAGCTTTGGGCTTGTTCTCCGTTGATCTCAACTTGGATATCGTTGCGCACAAAACTTCCGCTGAGTGTAATGGTATTGATTTCAAAATGAGAGCGTTCTGCTTGTTTGGCGCGGTCTTCATTGAAATCAAAATGTCCAACATTGGTGTCTTGAATTTTGAAAATTTTGACGCGTGCATCTTTTGCGATATTGTATTGAAAGTGCGTATGGGCAAAACTGCTGTGCCCTTCTGTATTTTTAGAAATAAAATAAACAGCTACTTCTGAATTCTTTTCAAAACTGAAATGATGACGGTAAAAAGTTTTGCCCCCACTATTTATTTGCAAAATTTGCAGCGGTTTGTCTAAGGTGATATTTTGACGAATATGAATCGAAATACCAAGGGAGGCATGAAGAATATTCAGCGCGCCGAAAATATCATAAAAAGCAGCCTCATTGAAAGGAATTTGGGTTTCTGCTATTAATGAAACCTCGATACCCGATGGAAGATTCTTGGGTATTTGGATGTTGTCATGGTTAATGACAATTGTATAAGCGTCTATTAAAATTTTTGACTGCGCTATTTGCACTTCGTTTACGCTTTGCGCCGCAGAAAATGCTGCATTTGCTAATTTGGCAAGTCGGGTGTATTTGAATCGTTCGGAGCGGGTTGTGGGAAAGTCTTGTCCAGCTAAAAATTCGTGAGCCGCGTCTTTGAGCGCATTTGGCGCAAGTGCAGTTTCATTTAGATCTTCAACAAAAAGAGAAAGCTTATTGAGCGTGCCGGTTTCCATATTATAAACTTTCTTTAATCCAGTCGTAACCGCGTTCTTCGAGCTCTAAAGCCAATTCTTTTGGCCCTGATTTGACAATGCGTCCGTCGTAAAGAACATGCACCATATCTGGAATAATGTAGTCGAGTAGGCGCTGGTAATGGGTAATGACGATACTTGCGTTTTCAGGCGATTTAAGTGCATTGACGCCTTGCGATACAATGCGCAGTGCATCGATATCTAAACCGGAATCTGTTTCGTCTAGGACAGCCAATTTGGGATTGAGCATGGCCATCTGAAAAATTTCATTGCGTTTTTTCTCCCCACCAGAAAATCCTTCGTTCACTGAGCGCGATGCAAGCTTTGGATCGATTTCCACAAGCGCAGATTTTTCGCGAACAAGCGCCATAAAATCTTTTGCAGAAATAGGATCTTGGCCATGATAAGCACGCTTTTCGTTAAGGGCGGTGCGCAAGAAGTTGACATTGCTCACGCCTGGGATCTCAACTGGGTACTGAAAGGCCAAGAAAAGACCTTCGCGGGCGCGGTCTTCGGTAGAAAGTTCTAGCAAATCTTTGTCGAGAAAGGAAACGTTTCCTGCAGTGATTTCATAGTCTTCGCGGCCGGCTAAAACAGAGGCAAGTGTACTTTTACCTGCTCCGTTGGGCCCCATTATGGCATGTACTTCGCCTGCATTTACAGTGAGGTTGAGTCCTTTAAGGATTTCCTTCCCATTAATGCTAGCGTGTAAGTTTTCGATTTTTATCATTGGGTTGAGTGTCTTCTAAATATGATTAACCTACGCTACCTTCTAGACTGATGGCGAGTAGTTTTTGTGCCTCGACGGCAAACTCCATTGGGAGTTGGTTGAGAACTTCTTTACAGTAGCCATTGACGATGAGGCTGATTGCTTTTTCTTCACTTATACCGCGTTGCATGCAGTAAAACAGTTGGTCTTCGCCAATTTTGGAGGTTGTTGCTTCGTGCTCAATTTTGGCCGTTGGGTTTTTGCATTCGATGTAAGGGAAGGTATGCGCGCCGCATTCGTCGGTCATCAGAAGAGAGTCACATTGAGAAAAGTTACGCGCATGGTGTGCGCTTTTGTTTATTTGAACCAAACCGCGGTAAGAATTTTGTGATCTCCCTGCAGAAATACCTTTGGAAATAATGGTTGACTTCGTGTGCTTACCTAAATGAACCATTTTCGTGCCGGTATCGGCTTGTTGCAAATTATTGGTGACGGCAACCGAATAAAATTCTCCGATTGAATGGTCTCCTTTGAGGATGCACGATGGATATTTCCAAGTTACTGCAGAACCTGTTTCGACTTGTGTCCAAGAAATTTTGGAATTGGTTTCACACAACCCGCGTTTGGTTACAAAGTTAAACACGCCTCCTTTTCCATCTTTATCTCCGGGATACCAGTTCTGTACGGTAGAATATTTGATTTCCGCATCTTGTAGGGCGATAAGTTCTACAACGGCTGCGTGCAATTGATTTTCATCGCGCTGAGGCGCAGTACAGCCCTCGAGGTACGAAACATACGCACCTTCATCTGCAACAACTAGTGTGCGTTCAAATTGACCAGTACCTCCTGCATTGATTCGAAAATAAGTCGAAAGTTCCATAGGGCAACGAACACCCTTTGGTATATAGCAAAAAGACCCGTCAGTGAAGACCGCACTGTTTAATGCAGCATAGAAGTTGTCCGTATTTGGAACAACGGTGCCCATATATTTCTGAACGAGTTCTGGGTGTTCTTGAACTGCATCAGAAAAAGAACAAAATATGATGCCGAGCTCGCTGAGCTTTTCTTTGAAAGAGGTTGCTACAGATACGGAATCCATGACAAAATCAACAGCTACGCCTGTGAGACGTTGTTGTTCTTCCATGGAAATTCCGAGTTTTTTCATGGTTTCCTTAAGCTCCGGTTCGACGTCATCCCAAGACTCGTATTTTTTGGTTTGTTTAGGAGCAGAGTAATAGGAGATTGCTTGGAAATCTGGTTTTTGATATTGAACATGGGCCCATTCAGGCTCTGTCATTTGTTGCCAAATTGCAAAAGATTTTAGACGGTAGTCAAGTAACCACCTCGGTTCATTTTTTTTGGTCGAAATGAGTCGAATGATGTCCTCGTTGAGGCCAACAGGCACGGTATCGGACTCGATATCCGTGACAAAACCAAATTTGTATTCTTGGTTTTCGAGGTCCTGTGCAAGTTCGTTTTCGGTATAGTTCGACATAATTATACAGAAAAGGATTCACCGCAGCCGCAAGTGCGGTCTGCATTTGGGTTTTGGAAAACAAAACCTTTGCCGTTGAGCCCGCCGGAAAAGTCGAGTGTGGTACCCACAAGGTAGAGGTAGCTTTTTTTATCTACTACAACCTTAACACCATTGTTTTCGAAGCCCATATCTCCTTCTTTTTCTTCATTGTCGAAGGTGAGTTGGTACATGAGTCCTGAGCATCCGCCCCCTTGAACACCTACACGAATAAAAAACCCGTCTTTTTGTTCGTCTTCCATGAGGCGAAGCGCCTGTTTTTTGGCTGCGTCTGTTACAGTTAACATGTCGTTTTTATTTAGATTAATTATAAATAAAACACTTTATTTGCTGCAAATTTACCACATTAATGGTATTGCATCCAAGTTTTCAAACAAAGAAATTACAGGCTTGTTTGGGTTTATGCTTAATTTTAGCTTGTGAAAATCATATTCATTTCTCTTGTAACGCTATGTTTAGTTGTAAATCAGGCATTTAGCCAACAGCTGAACCAGCAGTTCAAAACCAAGTACGTCTATATCTTAGTGATTGACGGTCCACGTTATACTGAAACCTATGGCGAACCAAATTGTAAATACAGCCCTATTTTATGTGATTCACTTAAAAATGAAGGTGCGTTTTACGCGCAATTCAAAAATAATGGCCCCACTTTTACTGTGCCTGGCCATACCGCAATCGTAACTGGTAACTACCAACGCATGTCAAACGCAGGAACAGCTCTTCCGAAACAACCCAATATTTTTCAATATTTCTTGAAGGCTAGCGGCAAAGATTCTTCGGCTGCGTATGTCGTAGCGAGTAAGGGTAAACTAGATGTTCTTGTCAATACGTCGCATAAAAAGTGGAACAATCAATATTTGGCTGAAACCTATTGTGGACCTAATGGAAATGGCTTGGGTTATGGCCGAGACGACAAAACATTTGCAAAAGTGACCGAATTGGTGCAGTCTGCTCAACCCCCGCAACTCATGCTGATCAACTTATTGGCGGTTGATGTCTATGGACATGCCAATAATTGGGATAAATACCTTGAGTCTATTACGCAGTCAGATCTTTATGCAGCTAAGCTATGGGAAATGATCCAGTCAAATCCGGTATTGCGCGATCAAACAACATTACTGATTACCAATGACCACGGCCGCCACTCAGAAGGCGTGCGCTCTGGCTTTGTCAACCATGGTTGTTGGTGCGAGGGCTGCCGCCATATTTCATTGTTGGTCTTGGGTCCAGACACACCAAAAGGGATTGTCGTCACACAAAAAGCAGACATGCTCGACATCTCTAAGACCATTTCTGAAATCATGCATTTTGAAATGCCAACCAGCAAAGGTAAATTCTTGAGAGCGGCTTTTCCTTTACAATAGCTTACTATCAAAATAACTGATCGAGCAGTTGATCATCGACTATATTAGGCAGCGTCACTTTGAGCAGCGGTTCTGCTTCCATGGCGCGTTTGATGGCGAAAATGGCGTTTTCGTTTCTTGCCCAATTGCGGCGGGCAATACCATTATTGACATCCCAGTGCAGCATGCTCTTGAGGTTGCGCTGTGCTTGCGCTGAACCGTCTAGCAACATGCCAAAACCGCCATTGATGACCTCTCCCCAGCCAACACCGCCGCCATTATGAATACTGACCCAGGTAGCCCCTCTAAAACTATCTCCAATGACATTCTGAATGGCCATATCTGCTGTAAAACGGGAACCATCGTAAATATTGGAGGTTTCGCGGTACGGCGAATCGGTTCCTGAGACGTCGTGATGGTCTCTACCTAAAATAACAGGTCCAATTTCACCATTGGCAATTGCATCATTGAAAGCGGCAGCAATGCGCATGCGTCCTTCGGCATCGGCATACAGAATGCGCGCCTGAGAACCCACCACAAGCTCGTTTTCTTGTGCCCCTTTAATCCATTGGATGTTGTCTGCCATTTGTTGTTGAATTTCTTCTGGGCAGTTCGCCATCATTTCTTCAAGGACAGCACAAGCAATAGAATCTGTTTTTTCTAAATCTTTGGGATCGCCACTTGCGCAGACCCAACGAAAAGGGCCAAAACCAAAGTCAAAACACATGGGTCCAAGAATATCTTGGATGTAGGAGGGGTATTTGAAGTCAATGTGGTTTTCAGCCATAACATCGCCGCCTGCACGCGCAGATTCTAACAAAAATGCATTGCCGTAGTCAAAGAAATAGGTCCCTCTCGTAGTGTGTTTATTGACAGCTGCGGCATGTCTTCTGAGGCTTTCTTGTACGTGTGATTTGAACTGCTCAGGGTCTTTGGCCATCATCTCATTGGCCTCGTCGAAACTGAGCCCTGCTGGGTAATAACCTCCGGCCCAAGGGTTGTGTAGCGAAGTTTGATCAGATCCTAAATCGATATGGACACCCTCTTTATCAAATTTTTCCCAAACATCGACCACATTACCAAGATAAGCTATCGAAACCACTTCTCTGTTGACTTGCGCTTTTTGTACTCTTTGAACGAGTTGATCTAGGTCTGAAATGATTTCATCCACCCACCCTTGAGAATGGCGCGTAGTGACCGCTTTCGGGTTCACTTCTGCTGTAATAGAAATGACACCCGCTATATTGCCAGCTTTTGGTTGTGCACCAGACATACCGCCGAGTCCGGCAGTCAAGAAAACTTTCCCTTTGATGTCGTCTCTGGTTTTTGCTAAGCGGCGAACTGCGTTTAAAACGGTAATGGTCGTTCCATGTACAATTCCTTGCGGACCAATATACATGTATGAACCAGCGGTCATTTGTCCATATTGAGTGACCCCAAGGGCATTGAATTTTTCCCAGTCGTCGGGTTTAGAGTAATTGGGGATCATCATGCCGTTGGTGACGACAACACGCGGGGCATTAGTGTGTGAAGGAAAAAGCCCAAGTGGGTGCCCTGAATACATTACCAAGGTTTGCTCATCATTCATTTCTGAGAGATACTTCATGACCAAACGGTATTGAATCCAGTTTTGAAAAACAGCGCCATTACCTCCGTAAGTGATGAGTTCAAGTGGATGCTGTGCAACCCGGTGATCCAAGTTATTTTGGATCATGAGCATAATTGCCTTTGCTTGTTCTGAATGGCCAGGATACTCGGATATAGGCCGCGCAAAGATGGGATGCTCCGGCATCAAGCGGTACATATATATGCGACCGTATGTTTTTAATTCCTGTGCAAATTCAGGCGCTAAAATGGCGTGAACTTCCTTAGGAAAATAGCGTAAAGCATTGGCAATTGCCAGTTTTTTCTCAGAGTTGCTGAGGATTTCTTTGCGCTTGGGCGCATGATTTACTGCTGGTTCCCAGGGTTTTGGATTTGGTAGAACAGAAGGAATACCTTGTTTGATTTCGTCGGCAAAACTGATCATGTTTATGATTTTGCCACAAAAATAAGCAATGTTAGTACTTCAACACGACAAATCCGTGTTTTTGAAGTTCAATGCCTCCATCTAGTACTGCATCAATGCGATAAAAGTAAGTGCCTTCTTCAACGGTGTCACCTGCTTGGGTTTTGCCGTACCATTTATCGGCGGGATTCGTGTATTCAAAAATCACATTCCCCCATCGATTCAAAATAGCACAATTGAAAGATGCAATGCCTTCATAATTGACATAAAATGCTTCGTTGCCATTCGTAGATGAGAGTACCACAACGTTTGGCGCTGTAATATCACAAGGTTTATAGGTAATTTGAGCTGTATCGGAAATGGTGTTGCATGCATTTTGGGCCGTATAAATGTAATTGCCGGCTTCTGTTGCCAGTCTCGGCACTTCTGTACTGCCGTCCCACCATTGCCCGTAAATCGGTGGGCTGTAGCCATTTTGTAGTGGCGGGGTATTGATAACATATGGATTGAGCCATAAACTTGCACCCTGACATATTGCAGAGTCAAAAATGGTTGCGTAGACGTACGGCATGAATTCAATGCTCGACGAAACAGTATCCTGACAAGCGTTGTCCACGTAAAATACTGGATAAACCCCTCCCATATTATAGGTCATAATTTGAGGGTTGTCGACCAAATTACTCGGTATAAAATGAACAGCTGTATCGAGTGCATACCATTGGCCGCCGGCATAAGCACTGGTGTTGCCAACAAAATAGTTATAGTGACAAATGGCAGTATCAGAGAAAATCGCTGGGCGTGGCAATACGATGAACGAAACGGTGGTGTCGTACTGACAGCCAAAGTTATCGGTGATGCCGTAAGTGTAGTTGGTAATACCGGGGGTACTCGGTTGAATGACGATAAGCGTATCGTTTTGACCCGAGATAATAGTAGGGTCACTTGCCCAAGCTTCGGTAACCACATAGTTTTGGTAGCCTTCGCTTTCAGGATATAAAGAGGCGTTAAAATAAATTCCCCAAGAAAAGATGTAGCCGTCGTCAATTCCCTGATTGTCTTGGACTGAAATAGTCCAGTTGCCATTGATAGGGCAGCCTGCAAACTGATTAAAGTCACCATCCGGAAGATAAACTCCATTGGGATTCATAGATGGGAAGCCGTAGTCGTTAATTATTATATTTCCAGCTGCGTTTTCTGCGCAAATGGTATTGAAAGTATTGCTTGTTGTTGAAAAGCAGTAGGTCCAGACCGGTGAGCCAGGATTGCCACCATCTATGTTGGTGTCGTTACCTAAAAAGGTGCCAATGCCATTGCCACAACCACCAGGCACGAGTTCGGTCCAACCAAATGGCGTTTGATTATAGGCATTCATAAGAGAAACGGTAGTTCCATTCGGACACGTGAGTGCGATTTCAAGGTCGCCGATATAGGAGTGTTCGATATCCAAACAAATTTGATCGATATCCGCTCCTGTGGTGATGACGGCGGTAGAGTCAAACCCGGACATTGGAATGTTGGTTTGATACATTTGGCCAGCTCCGTCGGGAAGGAAAGTGAGGCCAGCAAAAGTGCCTCCAATTTGAAAAGTCCCTCCAGGAATATCAATGCCAACGGTATCTTGGGGGGTAACACCACCAATGAGGTAAGAATTTTGACCCAAACAAACGGTGTCTTCTAAAGGGCCTGTGCCGGCAAAAATTGGCGGCACTGAAACGCGAACTTTGAAGTTGGTATGTATGGTTTGGGGAAATTGATCTGTAATGGCGAGGTCTACATAGTAGCCAGTGCTGCTGGTGGGAGTAAACCAAATTTGACTACCGGTGAATTGACCCACGCCGCCGATGGTCCAAGTAAAAGTACAGTTGTTAGAGTTTTGGGAATATCCGGTATTGGCATTTTCGAGTGAATACGGAAAAGAAGGCAGCGCCTTGAGCAGCACGCTGTCCCCAGGGCAGAGGTCTACATAACCAGTATCCAACGGATTCATAATGTTAGTTCCGCTACCGTTTTTTAGTGCTTCTACATGAGGAACAATTGGTTGCGGCGGATTGCCACAAGCAACATTAGCAACCCAGCCTGTCCCTTCGTTGGCGCCATTTGAACGGAACCGAAGCGTAAGACAACCTGTTGGGTTGTTCCATGAGGCTTGTGCAAAAAGCCCAACTGGGTTGGTGCCACTGTTATAGGCACCAATGAGTGGTGCCGCTGTAGTCGGACCGTCGTAGATATAGAGCGTATCTGTTGGGTGAACATTCCACTCGAAACCTATATTGGTTGCAAACGCAATAGAAACTTTAGAACCTTGATTGGGGTCTGGGCACAAAACAAGTGTTTCGTCCATGTTGGGAGTGTAATTACCCACACCGTCAATAAAGTTTGTACCACCCGTTGGAACAATACCGGCACAGTTGAGTGGGTTGCCTTGGTTGTAGTCTGGGCCTGTAAGGGTAAGGGTTACTTGCGCTTGAACAGAAGAAATGAACCCAAATAGGAAAAGAGTTGAGCGTAGAATTAGTTTCATTTTTTCTGATTTTGCATTTCTAATGAAAGGATATTTTTCGACTTGACCACCAATATTTTATTGGTGTTGGCAACTAAGTAGTATTGCGTTTTATCTAAAATACGAATGCTGTAATTGGTAAACACGATTGGTTCTGGATATTGGGGCAAAAGCAAATCAAAAACCGGAAATTGACTTATATCTTTTCCTTGGGGTGCGTCTATTAAATAGCAAGCATGCGTAAGTGCGTACTCGTAAAGCGGCAAGGAGTTAGAAGCTTTGAATTCAGCAATTTCCTCTTTGGAATAAGTTTTGCTAAGCTGGGATTCGAGGTTTTGCGACCAAGATTGGAGGCTCAAGAAGGCAAAAAGAAAGGTGTAAAGTAGTTTCATAAATATAGAATTCGATTGAAGACGCAAAAACCCGTTGAAAAGTTGCATCAAATGTTCAAAGTTTTAAAACGAAGTCTAAGTTAATAAAACGTAGCTTTGTAGGACCAAAAGCACAACAATTTATCATGGAAAACAACGCATTGGCAGCAATTGCCTCCCAAGTCAGAAGAGATATCGTTAGAATGGTTTCGGCCGTGAACTCAGGTCATCCTGGGGGTTCTCTTGGCTGCACTGATTTTCTAACGTACCTCTATTTTGAGCAGATGCAGCATAACCCTGCATTTGACATGGATGGCAAAAACGAAGACCTTTTCTTTCTTTCTAACGGCCACATTTCTCCAGTGTGGTACAGTGTATTGGCAAGAGCAGGTTATTTTCCTGCCGCAGAACTTGGCACTTTCAGAAAATTAGGCACACGTTTACAAGGGCACCCCTCTACTGATAAAAATTTACCTGGTGTGCGCATGGCTTCCGGATCTCTCGGACAAGGTTTGTCTGTGGGGGTTGGTGCCGCACAAATTAAAAAACTCAATCAAGACCCAACTTTAGTTTACACCCTTCATGGCGATGGTGAATTGCAAGAAGGACAAATTTGGGAAGCCGCCATGTATGCGGCAGCCAATAAAGTAGACAACATCATCGCAACCATTGACGCCAACGGCCGTCAAATTGATGGTGACGTCGATGAAGTATTATCACTAGGCGACCTCGCTCAAAAATGGCACGCATTTGGTTGGGATGTCTTACATATGAACGGCCACGATTTTGATAGCATTCGCAGCACCATGCAACAAGCCAAATCCATGACAGGAAAAGGTAAGCCGGTGGTCATTATTATGAAAACAGAAATGGGCCAAGGTGTAGATTACATGATGGGTTCGCACAAATGGCATGGTGTAGCGCCAAACGCCGAGCAATTGCAAGTGGCCCTCGATCAACTCGAAGAAACCTTAGGCGACTACTAGTGAAAGCAATAGGGTGCTTCATATTACTGACTTGTTTTAGTTTAGGCTGGACCCAAACCACTACGCGCATACTCTTTATATTGGATGCCTCAAATTCCATGAATCTGGACTGGAATAACCAAACCCGAATGTCCGCCGCCAAAGAAGTCTTGATCAAAAGCATCGAAAGCTTGCGCGGCGTCCCAGACCTCGAACTCGCCTTGCGCGTTTACGGCCATCAGTCAAATGTCACCAACACTTATCAAGATTGCCAAGACACCAAATTAGAAGTGGCTTTTGGTCCGGCCAATATTGATGCCATCAAAACCAAAATCAAAGGATTACAAGCAAAGGGGGCAACGCCAATAGCACGCTCCTTAGAGGCTGCGGCTGCAGATTTTCCTGATACACTAGCCCGCAATTTTATTATCCTCATCACTGATGGCCTCGAATCTTGTGACAACGATCCTTGCTTGGTAGCCAGAAAACTCAGAGATAAGGGCGTCAAAGTCACACCTTTTGTGATTGGTCTTGGCATGGACCTCAGTTACCTCGACAAATTTGAGTGTATCGGCAGTTACACCGACGCCGAAAGCAAAGCTGCATTTGAAAATGTATTATCTAATATTTTGTCTAAAGCGCTACTCAACACAACTGTTCAAATCAATCTGAATACTGTAGATGGTAAACCATTAGAAACCAACGTCAGTATGTTTTTATATGAAGCGGGTACCTCTAATTTAAAGTATACTTATATGCATACTCTGAATCGGAAAAATTTACCAGATACTTTAGTTCTAGATCCTTCCATCAAATACGATTTACGAGTGGCAACCTTGCCGTCAATTGCCAAAAACAATATCGCAATTGTACCGCACACCCATAACACCATTCAAGTACCTGCTGGGCAAGGACAACTCACAATCACCTCAGTGAAAAGCCCAGAAGGCAGTCGCATTGAATCCAGAATTATTCAAATTCCTGGAACGTCTACTTTACACGTTCAACAACTCGGCGAAATCCAAAAGTATTTGGTTGGAACCTATCAATTAGAGATCTTGACCATACCGCGTATTTACAAGGAAGTCAAAATCGAACAATCCAAGCTCACAAGTATTGATATTCCTGCGGCAGGGCAATTTATATATCAAGTACCAAAAGGAATTGTTGCTCAGCTTTTTTACGAGCGCAACCCCGGTCAATGGGAGTGGGTTCTCGATTTGCCATATAACCAAAACAAAGGCACCATTAAATTACAGCCCGGTGTCTACAAGGTCATCTACCGTGAAAAAGACCAACGGTCAAGTACCTATACAAAAGAAAAAAAGTTCAATATTACCTCTTTAAAAGTCACGAATTTAAGTTTATAAAAATGGAATTTGAAGTACTCGGAAACAAAGACACGCGTTCAGGATATGGAGAAGGCTTAGCCGTATTGGGCGAGCAAAATCCAAATGTAGTTGCCCTCTGTGCGGATTTAACAGGCTCGCTCAAAATGGATGCCTTTCAAAAAGCGCACCCTGATCGTTTTTTCCAAACGGGTATTGCCGAAGCCAATATGATTGGTTTGGCTGCCGGTATGACTATCGGTGGGAAAATCCCATTTACAGGTACTTTTGCCAATTTTTCAACCGGACGTGTTTACGACCAAATTCGTCAGTCTGTGGCTTATTCCAAGAAAAACGTCAAAATTTGTGCTTCGCATGCAGGCCTTACGCTCGGAGAAGATGGCGCCACACACCAAGTGTTGGAAGATATCGGCATGATGCGCATGTTGCCCAACATGACGGTAATTGTGCCAGCTGACTTCAATCAAACCAAGCAAGCTACTATTGCCATCGCAGCGCACGAAGGCCCCGTCTACTTGCGCTTTGGCCGCCCTGTAATGCCAATCTTTGTAAAACCTGATGCCGAATTTGTGATTGGCAAAGCTGATGTTTTGGCAGAAGGAGTAGACGTCACCATCATTGCTTGCGGTCACATGGTATGGAAATCAATAGAGGCGCTTAAAGAACTGCGCGAAATCGGTATATCGGCAGAACTCATCAATATGCATACAATTAAGCCGCTAGATGAAGCTGCAATCCTTAAATCGATTGCCAAAACTGGCTGTGTAGTTACTGCCGAGGAGCATATGATGAATGGTGGTTTGGGCGAGGCCGTTTCTCAGGTCTTGAGCAGAAACAACCCTGTGCCTCAAGAATATGTAGCAGTCAACGACACATTCGGTGAATCCGGAACACCCATGGAACTCATGACCAAATACCACATTGATACACCAGACGTCGTAGCAGCTGTAAAAAGAGCTATCGCGAGAAAACCATACATCATTTAATTAGAAAAGCAAGGCTTCTTCTATACTTTGAACTGGTATATGACAAACGCCATACTCACATACAGAGATGGCGTTTGTTTCATATTCCTTCGATATTGGTAATTCTTGGTGGTAGGAAAGTAAACAATTGCTTTGAACCGTTGACTTAAAGACTTCCATTGGCTGGCTATCATTCAAAACATGCCAGTGTTTTTGTGCATGTAATTCTCGGCACAGCAATAAGCCCCAATTGGAGTAGCCTGAACCATAGGTTTCCATTCCGTCGTAAACATTTCGTAACATTTGTCTAGCACTTTCTGTCCAATTTTGGTTGTCAAAATAAATACCCATAGTAAGAAATGCATTGGCCATGACCGAATTACTCGATGGTATGACGTTATCATGCAACTCCATGTTGCGGCTAATCAGCTGAGCGTCTGTCGGAGTAAAAAAGCACATTTTGCTTTTGGGGTGTTGAAATTCAGATGCCACTTTTTCGGTTAGGGTTTTTGCAAAATACAGGTAGTTTAACTTTCCTGTTGCTTGATATGCAAGGGTTAGCGCTTCTATGGTATGTGCGTAATCTTCTAAAAATGCGACAACATATCGCTGTTTGTTTGTATTGACCCTAAACAATTGTTTGCCATCCCATTGTGTTGATTCTATACAATTTAGAATTTTCAAGGCGCGCAGTAAAAATACGTCCTCTCCAAAGACGCGAAATGCTTCAAGGAGTCCTTTGGCAGCCATTGCATTCCAGCTGACTAAAATTTTATAATCCAAACCCGGACGTATCCTTTGAGCGCGCGCACTAAGCAATACAGCATTCATCTTTGTTTTAAATGCCAGCCAATTGGCCAATTCTAGTCCTTCTTTTTGAGCAAATGCAACATCTGTTTCTTTGCGAAGTGGAATGTATTTATCTTCTTCCCAAAAACCGAGCTGATTGACGTTATAATATCTTTTGACAAGTGGTGCATCTTTGCCAAAAAGCAGGTCTATTTCTGTTGAGCTCCAACAGTAAAATTTTCCTTCCTCGCCTTCGCTATCTGCATCAAGCGCGCAGTAATAAGCACCCGATTCTGATAGGAGTTCGCGCTCCAAAAATTCAAATGTTTGAAAGATGAGGTCTTTATAATGTGCTGTCTTGAAATGCTGATAAGCATGGGCATAAAGCCCGATGAGTTGTGCGTTGTCGTAGAGCATTTTTTCAAAATGCGGAACTTTCCAAAGCACATCTACGCTGTATCGCGTGAAACCACCACCAATTTGATCATAAATACCGCCAAATGCCATTTTATCGAGGGTCAATTGAACTTGTTTCTCAATTTTGAGCTCGTCAAAAAGCTGTGCATAGCGGAGTAAAAAAAGCCAATTATTCGGTAATGGAAATTTCGGCGCTTTGTTGGTGCCTCCTTCAAAAGCATCAAATGTTCTTGCCCAGCGCACCACCATTTCGTAAAGCCTTTCCGCACTCAAAGCCGAAATTTCTTGCGGCACGTCAATTAGTTCTGCTTGTTGAATACCTTCGTGTAGTTGTCGTGCATAATCAATGGCTTTGGGTCGGTCATGGGAGTAGGTATGCACAAGTGATTTCAAAATATGCATCCATTGTTCTTTCGGGAAATACGTGCCGCCATAAATGGGCCTGCCGTCGGGCAAGGTAAAACAGTTGAGCGGCCAACCGCCTCTTTGGGTCATGAGCTGAACAGCGGTCATGTAAATTTGATCAACATCAGGCCTTTCTTCTCGGTCTACCTTTACATTGATGAAGTGCGCGTTCATTATTGCAGCTACTTCTTCGTCTTTAAAACACTCGTGCTCCATTACATGGCACCAATGACAAGCAGAATAACCCACACTGATCAAAAGCAGTTTATCCTCAGCTTTTGCTCGCTCAAAAATGTCTTCAGACCATGCTACCCAATGAACAGGGTTATTGGCATGTTGTAACAAGTAGGGTGAACTTTCGTTGCTGAGTTGGTTGGTCATATGCTTAATATTTGCCTAAAGATGAACTATATTTGCCCAAGATATTGATTCGTGCAACAAATACGCCCATACAAAGTTCTTCTTTTTTTAATATTGGTTTTGTCACTTTTGTGCATTCCGAGTGTTTTTTTACCTAAAAACGGGGTGCAATGGCTCGGAATCCATTGGCGCTTTCTACCAATTGAAAAGGTATGGGTAGGTAAAAAACAAGTCAAGAAAAATATTGAGAAAATTGTTTCGGCCGTTGATACCTCGGATATCAACGCTGGCCCTAAACATTCAGGCAGAAGTTCAGGGCAAGCAGGTTTGCCAGAAGGCGGGGCATTGGCTGCCGTAACCGCCAATCCACTCATCTTGAGTCAAAGTGCAGAAGCGCGAATGGCGCATTTTTTTGAAGTGCTTCAGAATGCCGCTTCAGGTCAAAAAATTAGCATTTTTCATTATGGGGATTCTCAAATTGAAGGCGACCGTATGACTGGTTATATAAGACAGCGCATTCAGCAGCAATTTGGTGGAATTGGGCCTGGGCTTATTCCAGCATATAATGTCTACGCGACCCAAAGTTTCAAGCAAAGCGTTTCGCCAAATTTCAAGCGCTATACCTCTTTTTGGCCACCAAAAATGAGTTCGCGTCGCTATGGAGCTATGCTCTCCTCAGCAACATTTACCGACGGCGCAACAGAATTAAAAACACCGGTAGAGGCCTGGATTGAGATCGCACCTTCTGCAGCTGCCTTTGCTAGGGCACGCTCTTACAGTCAAGTCAAGTGCTTTTATAATAGTTGCTACAAACCATGCAGTGTCAAAGTATATCAAAATGATAAACTGATTCATGAAGATTCATTAATTGCAGATGGCGCTCCCCATGTTTTGCCGCTCAGCTTTGAGCAGAATCCAGGAAAATTGCGTTATGTGTTTTCCTCGACAAAAAGTCCGGTATTTTCAGGTTTTAGCCTAGAGGGAGATGTTGGCGTACAAGTGAATAACGTAGCCATGCGCGGTTCTTCTGGGCACGATCTCAGCTCTTCAGATGCCACCCTGTTTGCTCAAATGCATCGCGAAGCCAATACCAAATTGTTCATTTTACAATTCGGCGGCAATTCCGTACACACATTCCGAGATAGCAGTAGTGTGCGTTATTATGTATCCTCTCTTAAAAACCGTATCAACTACATACAGAAGTTAGTTCCGGACGCGGCTATTATCCTGATTGGCCCAAGCGATATGTCAAGGTTAAACGATGGCGTTTTTGAGACTTACCCTCTCTTACCGTATACTGTTGATCGGATGCAAAAAATGTGTTTGGACAACGGTGTGGCTTTCTGGAATTTATATGCGACAATGGGCGGCTTCAATTCAATGCCGGCATGGGTCTCACAAGGTTTAGCAGGTAAAGATTACGTCCATTTTACACCCCGGGGTGCGAGTATCGCATCACAGTACTTTTTTGAAGCCTTTGGAGCTGCTTATTCAAATTGGCTGAGTAAAAAAGGAGGTCAAGAATGAAAAGCACTTTGCTTGTTTTGATTTTCCCTTTGTTGATTTTTGGACAAACAAAGCCATTCTGCACCAGTGATTCTTTGAGCCCTACAGAACTCGAAATTGCTGAAAAATATCCGTTCATTGCAGTTCAATGTAATCAATTCCAATTTTTTAGCGCACAAAGTCTAAATTGGTCATATTTAGATTCAGCGCTTTCAGAAATGATTGCCTCGAAAAAAGGCAAGCTCAATTTTTATCACATTGGCGGTTCCCATTTGCAAGCGGACATCTACACGCACGATTTCAGAACTTTCTTACAAACCAATTGGCCCGGGTTAAGCGGTGAGCGGGGCTTGGTTTTTCCTTTTAATTTAGCACACACCAATAATCCTTCAAATTACAATTTTAGCTCTCCAAACACATGGAAAGGCTACCGTAGTGTCAATCAAGGTCCAGAAGATCTGGACTATGGTCTAAGTGGGGCAGCAATAACATGTTCAGATTCTTTGATAGTCATCAATTTCAAGCATTTACGCACTGCAGCCAAGCCGCCATTTGATCGCTTGAGAATTTATCATAATACTGGCGCATTTCCCTACGACTTCAATTTCGGCGATCAAGAGTTGTTGGTAACAGCCTTAAATCACTATCCAAACTTAGGTTATACCGAGGTTGCATTTTCAGATCATTTGGATTCCTTGGATTTACTTTTTGTAAAAAATAGTTTAGATCCATTTACGATGGAACTTTATGGCTTTGAGTTTCTTAACGATTTACCCGGAATAAGTTATACTGCCATTGGCATCAACGGGGCAAGCTTACCAACTTATTTGGCGAACAGGAATTTCAGTAGAGATCTTCAATTGAGCCCGCCTGATTTATTTATTTTTTCGGTAGGCACCAACGATGCGCACTGTTCTTATGATGCCTTCGACCCACAACAATACAAGTCAAATCTTGAAAAGATGATTATTCAGGTCTTACAAAGTAATCCAAATTGTGCCATTTTACTGACTATTCCCAATGACGATTACTACCAACGCAAATACCCCAATCGGAATACCGAAAGACAGCGTGAAGTCATTTTTCAATTGGCAGCTCAATACCAAACAGGAGTTTGGGATTTTTATGGCATCATGGGCGAGCTCGGCTCTTCTAAAACCTGGAAAAATGCGGGCCTTATGCAATCTGATTATGTCCATTTTACGGCAACGGGTTATCACTTGAAAGGCACTTTGCTCATTGAAGCCTTTAAAAAGAACTTGCCAAATTCAATAATGCAAATCAAATGAACCGCATCAACGAACTTTTTTCATGGCAGCAACAAGAGAGTTTGGTTTTTAACCGTCTTGATTTCTGGCTGTTTTTTCTCGCTGTAATGGCTTTATTTGTACTTATCCACAAACGCTTTCTTTTGCGTAGTATTTTTCTGACAGGTGTCAGTTTATTTTTTTATTATAAGACCTCAGGCAATTTTGTTTTGCTTTTGGCCACCATGCTCCTGATCAATTATTTACTTGGCTTAGGTGTTCAAGAGAGAGAGGGCTCTAGAGCAAACAAAGCTTGGCTCATTTTAGGTCTGACTTTAAATTTACTGGGGCTTTTCTATTTCAAGTACGCTTACTTTTTCACGGAGGCTTTCAATGCACAATTTGGAACAGATTTTAACGTTGTGAACCAATTTGCTGTCATTGGTAATGAGTGGTTTGGGAAAGGAAGTTTTGTCGATAAAATTTTGGTTCCCATTGGTGTGTCCTTCTTCACTTTTCACAACATCTCCTATCTTGTAGATATCTCTAGAAAGGAAATCAAGGCCTCAACTAATTTTTTCGATTACGCATTTTACGTGACCTATTTCCCTCACCTTATTCTCGGTCCAATTATACGGGCCAGGGATTTCATCCCTCAAATTCATCAACCTTTTGAACTGAACAAACTTGCCTTTTCCGGTGCGCTTTGGATGATCGGTAAAGGCCTGCTTAAAAAATTGGTTTTTGCCGATTACATTGCAGTTCATTTCATCGATAAAGTACTAGACGCACCTGAGGCCTATCCTGGTTTTGTAGGTATGTTGGCCATGTTTGGCTATTCTCTACAGATTTATGCTGACTTTTCAGGCTACACCGATATGGCCATTGGCGTATCGAGGTTAATGGGCTTTACATTGCTTGAAAACTTTAATTCACCGTATAAGTCAGTTTCAGTTGCTGACTTTTGGCGACGTTGGCACAAATCTTTAGGGGCATGGCTTCGCGACTATCTCTACATACCACTTGGTGGTAATCAAAAAGGATCCATTGGCACAGCGGTCATGACGGCTGTTATTCTTGGTTTTTTATTTTTTATTACAGGTTGGGTAGAATTATGGTATGTCTATGGTGGTTTACTTGTTATTTATCTGATTTTATGGCAACTGTGGCCAGCGTTCAAAACATTTGCCGTTCGAGACCTCAATTTATTAATTACTATGATTGTTGGTGGTTTATGGCACGGAGCCAGCCAAAATTTTGTAATCTGGGGGGCCATGAACGGTGCGGCTTTGGTGCTTTATAATTATTGGAAACGCATAAGTCCTTACCAAAACAACACCTCCTGGCCTATCCGTGCATGGCGCATTTTTTTCACACTTTCGTTTATTACGTTTACCCGAATTTGGTTTCGACTATCGGAGCCTGACCAGCCGCTAGAATACCTCAATCATATTGCGCAGCATTTTGATTGGTCTATACAAGTTTGGTGGAAAGTTTGGAATAACTTCCAAGCGGTATTTTATTTGATCCTACTTGGTTATCTCGCACATTGGCTGCCACAAAACTGGAAAGATAAAACGGTATTATTTTTCTCTAAATGGCCCTTTCCACTGCAGGCTCTCACCTTTGCTTTTTGTGTTTTTATCATGTATCAGGCTGTTTCTGATACATTCAAAGCGTTTGTTTACTTTCAATTTTAGAAATACTTGAACAAATACTTGCTCAAATACTTGACATAGGGGGTCTTGATGTTGTATCTTTGCGCTCCCTTTCTAAACGAGGGCTAAAAGATTGTCCTATGAGTAAAATGAAATTGTCAGATTTTGACTTCCACCTTCCCGAAGAATTAATTGCAAATTATCCTAAAGAAAACCGAGACGAATGCCGTCTTATGGTTGTGCACCGTTCAACGGGCCTCATAGAACACAAAATGTTTTGCGACGTCATCGATTATTTTGAAGAGGGCGATGTCATGATCCGTAATAACACGCGTGTTTTTCCAGCACGCATGTACGGAAACAAAGAAAAAACTGGTGCAAAAATCGAGGTTTTTTTACTTCGTGAACTCAACAGAGAAAGTTTACTTTGGGATGTGCTCGTCGATCCTGCTCGCAAGATTCGCATTGGCAACAAGCTCTATTTTGGAGAAGATGATTCTCTTGTTGCAGAGGTCATTGACAACACCACATCAAGAGGTCGTACTTTGCGTTTTCTTTTTGACGGACCTTATGAAGAATTCAAAGCAAAAATCACCGAGTTAGGCGAGACACCGCTTCCAAAATACATCAAAAGAGAAGTAGAACCCGAAGACGAAGAGCGTTACCAAACCGTTTTTGCGAGCGTAGAAGGCGCCGTTGCAGCGCCAACAGCTGGCTTACACTTTTCAAAACAACTGCTCAAGCGTTTAGAGTTAGAAGGAATTATTTTTGCAGAACTTACGCTGCACGTTGGCCTTGGTACTTTCCGTTCGGTGGAGGTTGAAGACCTTACCAAACACAAAATGGATTCAGAACAAGTCATTATTCCAGAAGCGGCAGTAAACATAGTCAATGACGCTAAGCGCCAAAAGCGCAAAGTTTGTGCTATTGGCACCACTTCAATGCGTTCCATTGAATCTTCGGTATCCACAGAAGGCTATCTAAAACCTTACGATGGCTGGACCAATAAGTTTATTTTTCCTCCATACGAATTCAGTATTGCTGACTGTCTAATCACTAATTTCCACACACCGCTCTCTACGTTACTCATGATGATTTCAGCCTTTATGGGACATGAACTCATGCACAAGGCTTACGAAGAAGCGGTCAAAGAAAAATATAGATTCTATTCTTACGGTGACGCCATGCTCATTCTCTAATGCAGCTGCACAAAGAACTCCACTCTTTTCCTATTGACCAACCAACGGTGGTCACAATCGGTACTTTCGATGGCTTACATTTAGGCCATCAAAAAATATTGTCCTCTGTTTGCCAAGTAGCGAAAGAGCTAGGCCATGCATCGGTTTTACTCACCTTTCATCCTCACCCTCGCAAAGTACTTTTTCCATCAGAACCCTTAGGACTCATCCAAACCCAAGAGGAGAAAATGGCACGCCTAGAAGCACTTGGTTTAGATCATGTTGTAGTATTAGAATTCAACGAACAATTTGCCCAGCAATCGGCCGCCGCGTTCGTCGAGAATATCCTCATTAAGGGCTTGAATGCCCAAAGGGTAATCATTGGCTACGACCACCAATTTGGCCATGACCGACAAGGTAATTTAGCATTCTTGCGAACTTACGAAGCAAAAGGAAGCTTTACGGTTACAGAAATTCCTGTTGAGCAAATCGATGCTGTGTACATCAGCTCTTCAAAAATCAGAAAAGCAATTGCTGCGGGTCAAATCCAACAAGCCAACACTTACCTCGGTCAACCTTATCAGGTCTCGGGTTTTGTATCGAGGGGGCTGCAAAATGGCCGAAATATTGGTTATCCTACTGCAAATGTAGCGCTCACCGAAACAGAAAAAATCCTGCCCGCCGATGGCGTCTATGGTGTATCTACAGAATATAAAGGACGTAAGTTATATGGCATGATGAATATCGGTTGGCGCCCAACCATTCAGGAGACCAAAACCGTCAAAAAAATTGAAGTACATTTTTTTGATTTCCATGAAGACATCTACGAAGCCTACTTGGCTTTATCCCTACATGTGCACATCCGTCCCGAACATAAATTTGAAAATCTCAACGCACTCAAAGCCCAACTCCAACAAGATGAGCAATTAGTCCGTTCTTATTTTCGATTACTTTAGTTTTTGAGTACTTGCCGTTGTTGAGTGGCCCCGCTCTGTTTCTGGATTGTCACCAAATAAAGCCCATTTGATAAATGGGCCAATGAAATAGAAACGCTATTGGCGTTTGGTTCCAAACGCATTTGCAATTGCCCAAGAGCGTCGTAAATTGCCAATTGTAGGATATTTTCATTGCTTTGAATTTCAATAGCTTGACTGCATGGATTAGGCCAAATAGAAAATAGGCTCGGTTGTTGGTCGTGAAGGTTATTTGTGCTTTGATCGTAAAACAAGACATTATCGATAAACACAACCCCGGTTCCGACAGGTTCTCCTGATAAAATGAGTTGCGAGAAGTGACTGAGGCTATTTAGGTTACTGAATTGCGAAAGCGGAATTTCTAAGGTATTCCAAGTCTGAGCAATGGGCTGAAAACTCAGTTCGCTTTCGCTGTCGTCGCCACCTGCATATTGTCCATTATTGCCAAAATCGACCAATTTGACTTTAAACGGATTCATATTTGCCGTCCAGTAATCGAGGCGCATATGCGTCATGCCACTGAGGTCAAGCTGATTGGCACCTAAGGTTTCAATGCCTGTAAAATTCATAGCTGAATAGCGCTTGGTATCATTTCCTTGAATTTGTAAGTCTGTAAGTTGCGCGCTTGACCATGGGGCTTGCCAAGTATCTACGGTAACGTTTACATAAGGATTGCTAAATAGAGAAATCACACTAGCCGCCGGATAAGTTGGCGTAGGTGCAGGTACCATAGGTGCAGTATTTTGACTGCCATCTTGATTCGAGAATTTGATGTTATCGATGTAACATATGTTGTTGTCGGAGCGTTGTCCGAAATCGGGAAAAACAATAATTTGATCAATTCCAATTGATGAAGGCGCACTCAATACATTAGTAAAATCAAAGGTCAGTTCTTCCCATTGATCAACAACGCTATTACTGATTAAAATTTCTCCAGTAGAAGCACCTGAAGGCGTGGCAAATTTGAGTCCTACTGGGCTGATTACCGATTTATATACCATCATTTTTATTTGACAATTGGCTGAGGTTAAGTTAAATACACCAATCCCTTGCCCGTGTACGGATTCAAAACCTGCCCAAGGAGCCCCGTTGACTAAAGCTGTAAATTTGCAGACCGTTGCAGAAATATTGATACCACTTTGATTGGGGTTACTGACAATTTCTAAAGGTGGGTTGTTGCCATTTTCAAAGGTAGTCCAAGCCCAATTAGCGCCAAAACCGTTGGGTTCAAAATCTATTGGGCCAGCTTGTGAAAATCCAAAATGAGCGCAAAATAAAAAAGGTAGGGTAAGTAGGAATTTCATAGTGTATTTTTCTGGGTTAAGATATGGTTAAATGTACAATAAATACTGACAACCGAACGTATTATTTTTTTTCTACCTTAGTCTGATGTTCCGATTCCTTTTTCTTTATTTCTTGTTGTTTGGCGTCATAAACTTGACAAACGCCCAATTAATTAAATGGGAAGATGCGCTAAAGATGGATGCTGGCCAAGTAAAATACTTAGATTGTGCTGGCCTCAAGTGGGATAGCTTGCCAACCGAAATCTTCCGATTCACAGAATTGAAGTCCATCAATCTTTCTAAAAATAAATTCAAAGAGTTGCCTGTAAATTTCAAGCAATTTCAAAATTTGGAAGTGCTCGATTTAGGTCGCAACAAATTCGAGGTTTTTCCTTTAGTACTTTGTCAAATGACCCAACTGAAGGTTTTGCATTTAGACCGAAATGCGATTACATTGATTCCTGAACAAATCGCCGCATTGCAAAAATTAGAAATACTCGATTTATATGCCAACGGCATTGAGCAGTTCGGTGAAGGCATTTTTTTGTTGCCTCAATTGAAAGAACTCAATATTGAAGGTGTTATGTACGGAACTATTTTTGCCAAACAATTGAGCTCTCGGCTACCAAACACCAAAGTTCTAATTGATCCGCCATGTAAGTGTTTGGATTAGTATCTTTGTTTATGCACTATTTGCGTTCAATTTCTTTGTGGCTACTCAATCATCCGCAATATGTCTTGGGACTTTTTGGACTTTTAGCGCTTTTGCTCTTTTGGTCCAAAAAAAAATGGCGTCGCAAAAGACCTTATTTGCCTTGGCTGTTGGTTCTTACTTTTGTGGCCTATGTTTTTGTATTTATTCGCTATTACGACCGTCTCGACCTTTTTAGACCTGTCTTGCGCAATAATACCGCAGAAACACTAGCAGAGACCTCCCTTGCCGATGACCGCAATTTTTGTTTTGGCATCGATGTTTCACAATACCAAGGAAACATTAATTGGGACGAAGTCTTGCTCACCAAACACCCATTGCGCTTTGTGGTTGCCAGAGCCACAATGGGCCGCAACGGCCATGACTCACAATTTAGCAGAAATTGGCAGGAAATTGATCGCTGCGGCTTCAAACGCGGCGCTTATCATTATTACCGTCCTTCAGAAAATTCTGCCGAGCAAGCAGCCCATTTCATTGCAAATGTGCGACTTAATAAAGGCGACTTACCGCCCGTTTTGGATGTGGAACATATGTCAATTTTTGGTCCAGCAAATTTGCGAAAGGGTGTTCAAAACTGGTTGCGTATTGTAGAGCAACACTACCATTGTAAGCCCATCGTATATACGGGGCGTTTCTTTTACGAGCGCTATTTAAAAGGAAGCATCGATGGTTACCCTTTGTGGATTGCTTCTTATGGACCCCATCACAAAGTGTCGCATATTTCATGGTTCATGTATCAATTTTCTGAGAAAATGGTGGTTCATGGCATTGAATCGTATGTAGATGGTAATTTCTTTAAAGGGGAAATAACGAAACTTCGTAACTTCGGCTTATGATTCTTCTTTCGCTGCTGTTTAAGTTAGGTGTTCGTTTCGCCATTTTTAATTTTATTTGGTTTTTCTTAGAGTTACTCCATAAAATGTTGACCGGAATGCGCCCTCCCTTTTTGGCAGAATTCTATCTAATCAAAGCGATGAAATATGCGCTGCTTGTCGGCATAACTTTTACTTATTGCCTTGATTTTGCGCCTATCCAACCAACCTACGTTTTAGATTGGCAGAAATTAGTTCCTGGTGGCCTGATACTCATGCTCTATTTACTAGGTCGTTTTCAAAAACAACAAGAACAACTTCAGCTCTTTGCCAGATTTCAGATGCCCATGCAGCAGCGGCCCTATTCAGTGAAATTAGAGCTGTCTTTATTGCTCTTTGCTGCACTGGTTTTTGTCTTGTTGTATTTTAATCCGCACTTGACAGAAATCGCTTTATTACAATGGTTCGAAAAGAATATCCTGAGCTTAGAAAAAGCTTTTTTGCTTGGATTTATTTTTCAAGTATTGGGTTTTTTCTTTGTCATTGGCGTTTTTGTTCGACTGCTAAATGCTTTCAGGCCAAAACCGCCTCAACAAAATAGCACACCGCAAGACCCCGATCAATTTACCGATTACGAAGAAGTTTCCGACCAACACCTTGAGTAAAGCGCTATTACATACCGACCAAACTTTACCTAAGGCATATAAACTGTGTAGCCTGAAAAAAATCGAGGAGCTCTATGCCAATGGGAAATTAATCAAAGTATTTCCGTTGCGTATTTGCTACCTCTTGGAAGAAAAAACCAATGCTCCCGATGAAGTTTTATTTCAAGTACTGTTTTCCGCTCCCAAACGCCGCTTCAAGCATGCCCATGACCGCAATTACATCAAGCGCATCATGCGTGAGGTATTGCGTAAAAACAAATTAACGCTGCTCAATGCCTTGACACAGCAAAATAAAAAACTACTATTTTCGTTAACTTTTCTTGCCGATGAACGTCCGACGTATCAAATTTTGGAACAAAAGTTGCGTAAGGCACTAGACCTCTTGATAAAAGAAATTAACCCATGAAACACTTCAAACAGCTTAGTATTTTTCTAACTTTTTTATTTAGTCTCCATTTTGGATTTGCCCAAAACAATTCTTTTGAAACGCTCAAAAGTCTTGAAATCATGGATCAAATTTACGAGCATCTTGAATTGTACTTTGTGGACGAAACCAAAAACGGTCAACTCGCAAAGACTGGTATAGATGCCATGCTCAAAGAGCTCGATCCATACACGGTATATTACCATGAATCAAATATCGAAGATTACCGCCTCATGACAACCGGACAATATGGCGGCATTGGTGCTTTGATTCGTAAAATGGGCGATTACAGCTTTATTGCCGAGCCCTACGAAGGTAAACCAGCACAGGTTGCGGGCCTCAAAGCGGGAGACAAGATCATTAGCATTGACGGCAAAAGCATGGCAAAAAAATCCACAGAAGAAGTCTCCGACGCGCTTAAAGGCCCAAAAGGAACTGCTTTTGATCTGGTTATTGAAAGAGAGGGGGAGGGCAAGAAAAGCTTCAAGATCACCCGTGATGAGATTAAATTGCCAGACGTGCCTTATTTTGGAATGCTTCAGAACAAAGTAGGTTATGTCAAGCTCAATTCATTTACACAAACCGCGGCTGCCGATGTAAAAAGTGCCATTGAAAAGTTGCAGGCCCAGGGCATGCAAGAATTGGTACTCGATTTACGTGGCAATGGTGGTGGATTGTTGATAGAAGCAGTTAAAATCGTTAACTTTTTTGTGCCCAAAAACGAAGTAGTTGTCATAACTAAAGGCCGTGTTCCTGAAGAGAACCGCACGTACAAAACCCTAGACGAACCATTTGCGCCCAATATGCCGTTGGTGGTGCTCATAGACGGTGGCTCTGCGTCGGCCTCTGAGATTTTAGCCGGCAGTTTACAAGATTTAGACAGAGCAGTTATTTTAGGCGAAACCAGTTTTGGTAAAGGATTGGTTCAACGCACTTATGACTTAAAATACGGCTCAAAGATTAAAATCACCATTGCCAAATACTACACGCCTTCGGGTCGTTGCGTACAGCGTTTAGAATATTACGACAAAGAAAATGGCGAAAAACCAAAAGAGGTAGCCGATTCATTACTCAAGACCTTCCAAACCAAAAACGGCCGCCCTGTTATTGATGGCCGCGGTATAGAACCCGATATTGAAGTTGCCTACGAAGATCTTAGCCGCCTTTCTGCCATGTTATTGGTAAAAAATCATATTTTCAATTATGCCACCCAATATGCAGCGGCAAATCCAAGTATTGCCGCTGCAGGTAGTTTTCATTTGAGCCCAGCCGAATACGCAAAATTTAAGTCATATGTGATGGCCCAAACCAACTTTGACTACACCACGGCCTCAGAAGAGGCTTTGCGAAAAATGAAAGAAACAGCCGAAAAAGAAGGCTATTTTCAAGATATATCTGCTCAATACGACCAAATGCTCGAAAAAGTAACGCCATCCAAAGAACGAGACCTCGATAAATTCAAGCAGGAAATTTCGGAACTCCTTGAAGACGAGATTATTTCTCGTTATTACTACCAAGAAGGGCGCTCCAAACAACAACTAAATGCCGATCCGGTAGTTCAAAAAGGCGTTGAAGTCTTGCAAAATGTAAGTCAGTACAATACTATTTTGAAAAAATAAGCGTTACTCAACTATGTTGCAACGCTGGTTCGGACCCAAAGCCCATGTAAGGCTTCATTACTTTACCCTATTGCTTTTTGTGGTGGGCATGGTTTGCAGCAAATTTTTGATGTCCATGGGTTTGCTTTTTGGCAGCCTCAATCTTATACTCGAAGCTGATTTCAAATCGTATTACAGGCGTTTGGCTGAAAACCGTTTAGTCCATTTGCTTCTATTGTTTTACGGGGGCTTTTGGCTCAGTTTATTTTGGACCGATAATTGGTCCGAGGGCTTTGACCAACTCCGAAGGCTAACCAGTTTATTGTTGATACCAGTTATTATTGCTGCTAGACCTTTACCTGTGCACAACAAAATAGAAGGTTTGTGGAGTTTCTTTCTCGGTGCACTTCTCTTGAGTTCATTTGTGAACAACGTTTCTTTTCATTTTTTTGCCAAAGAACTGCAGCTCATTGATATCCGAGAAATGTCTTTATTTGGCTCCCATATCCGTTATGGAATCCTCATAGGTTTTGGATTGTCATTGGCTTTGTTTCGAATGCGCAAAAACCCATGGTACGGCTTGCTTGCTCTTTGGTTTTTCTACTACACTTTTGATAGCCAAGCGCTGTCAGGTGTTCTTACGGTTGTGGTGGTTTTATCGAGTCATATATTTCATGTCCTTACACAAAAAAGAAAAATTGGCTGGCTAATTGGCATTGGGTCGTTGACCGTTTTGCTGGTTTGCGCTTTGATTTATTATTTAGCCCAACCTATAGCGCCTCGGGAAACATGCCCGCCCAATGAAAGCACCATGAAGAAAGCTTGGGAGCTTCGTTCAGAACTTCCTTTTGAAGGTCAGGATTTACGCGGCCAGGATCTTTCAACAACGCTACAGCGCTTTGTCATGAGTAAAAATGGTTGTGCAGCAGCGAGCGGCGTAGCGCAACTATCAAAACAAGAGATCCATTTTGTAGAGCTAGGTTTTGCTGATGTCAGGGAGGCACAGGGCGGCTTACCAGCTCGACTTTTTGGTTTACGGTACCAATTGCATCACAGCAACAACCCCAATGATCATTCTTTATTAGAACGTCTAGAGTATTGGAAGAATGCAACATCGTTAATAGCCGATTACTGGTTTTTGGGTGTAGGCATTGGCGATCTCGAACAAGAGATGTTAGATCGCTATGAACAACGCGCATCGCAATTAAGACCTGATCGCCGCTTGCGCCCACACAATTATTACCTCACTACGTGGCTCAACTTAGGCATTTTGGGTTTACTTCTCTTTAGTTGGATCATGCTGCTTTTTATCAAGCAGCAACTGCAGTACAAGCAATTGCAAGGTTTTATCATTGGCTTAAGTATATTACTTTCACTTTTAATTGAAGATGGTTTAGAAACACAAATGGGCCTTACTATTTTTGCGTTTTTCTTTGCCTTCTACTCCCGAAGGGTTGCCCAATAAACGTTTCTCTGAAAAATTGAGTAACTTCGCATACCATGTCCATAGAAGTTAAAAATCTATATAAATACTACGGCGAGCAAGCAGCGGTCCGCGATGTCAGTTTTTCGGTCAAAAAAGGTGAAATCGTTGCTTTTTTAGGGCCAAATGGTGCGGGAAAATCGACCACCATGAAAATTATGACCGGTTTCATGCCGGCAAGTGAAGGAGAAGTCGAAATCTGTGGGATTAAAGTAGATATCGATAAACTAGAAACCCGCCGTCTTATTGGCTATTTACCTGAAAACAATCCGCTATATACCGATATGTATGTCCGTGAATACCTCGAGTTTGTCGGGCGCATTTACAAAATCAAAAATTTAAAGGCGCGTGTTGCCGAAATGATTACCGCAGTAGGTCTAGACGTAGAACAGCACAAAAAAATCGGCGCACTTTCAAAAGGTTATCGCCAGCGTGTCGGTTTGGCTCAGGCCATCATCCACGACCCAGAGGTTTTGATTTTAGACGAGCCCACCACTGGTCTAGATCCCAATCAGTTAGTAGAAATCCGAGAACTCATTAGAAGTATCGGCAAAGAAAAGACTGTGATCTTATCTACGCACATTATGCAAGAAGTCGAGGCTATCTGTGACCGCGTTATCATTATATCCAAAGGCCAAATCGTTGCCGACGACAACGCCAAATCGCTCCAACAAGAGCCCGAGCACCAAACCGTCTATATAGAATTTGATGCGAAAGTCTCAAAGGCCCAACTTGCTAAAATCCCAGGAGTAAGTAAAGTAGAGGCCCTTGAAAATGGCTGGCTTATCGAGTCCGTTACACTAGAAGATCTCAGAAAAGCCGTTGCACAATACGCACAAAAAGAAAATTGGCTGATCCTTACGTTGCGCGTGGATCAAAAATCATTAGAAGAAGTATTTAAAGAATTAACCAAATAAAATGCCCAGCAACTTTATAGCAGAACTCCAATGGCGCGGCATGATACACGACATCATGCCCGGAACCGAAGAAGCACTTCTTAAAAAAGTTTCCGCTGGTTATATTGGCTTCGACCCAACGGCAGACTCGCTACATGTAGGACATTTGGTTCAAATTATGACGCTTGTTCATTTTCAGCGAGCCGGCCACAAACCGTATGCGCTAGTTGGTGGTGCTACCGGAATGGTTGGTGACCCATCAGGCAAGAGCCAAGAGCGCAATTTGCTCGACGCTGAGACCTTAAATCACAATGTGGCTTGTGTGCGCAAGCAACTAGAGGCATTCCTCGATTTCAATTGCGGAGACAACGCCGCAGAAATGGTCAACAATTATGATTGGTTCAAAAACATGTCGTTTTTGGATTTCATCCGAGATGTAGGTAAGCACATTTCTGTGAATTACATGATGGCCAAAGATTCTGTCAAGAAGCGCTTGGAAACCGGCATGTCTTTTACAGAGTTCTCATACCAATTAGTTCAAGGCTACGATTTCTATTACCTCAATCAGCACCACAACTGCATTCTTCAGCTGGGCGGTTCAGACCAATGGGGTAATATTGTTACGGGTACGGAGCTCATTCGACGCAAATCTGGTGGCGAAGCCTATGCAGTTACGACACCACTCATCAAAAAAGCCGACGGTACTAAATTCGGTAAAACCGAGAGTGGTTCTGTTTGGCTCGATCCAGAAAAAACAAGCCCTTACGCATTTTATCAGTTTTGGCTGAATGCTTCAGATGCTGACGCCGCTAACTATATTCGGATTTTTACCCTTCGCAGCAAGGATGAAATCGAAAATTTAGAATCTCAGCACGCCGAGGCACCTCATTTGCGCGTCTTACAAAAAGCAATTGCCGAGGATATCACCACGCGTGTACACGGCCCTGAAGCGCTCCAAACAGCTATTGCTGCAAGCAATATTTTATTTGGAAAATCTACAGCTGACGACCTTCGCTCGCTTTCTGAAAAAGATTTTTTTGCCGTATTTGAAGGCGTACCACAAGCCACAATTTCTAAAGAAGATTTTGCCAATGGTCTTTCCATTGTGGAGGCATTGGCTGCTAAAACTGGCTTCTTAAGTTCTAACGGTGAGGCCCGCCGCGAACTCAAAGCAAACGCCATTTCAGTCAACAAAGAAAAAGTCGGCGAGGACTTCGTTCTAACCCCAGCACACCTCATCAATGGCCGCTACGCACTTCTTGGCAAGGGCAAGAAAAACAATTACATTTTATTAGTTGAGGCCTAATTTGGCACAAACTTTGTCCTGGAGCTCCCAAACCAATCACTATGAAGCGTTTTTACCCCCGATTTTTAGCCCTTGGTATGCTCCTTGTGCTATTAAGCAGTTCTTCCAAAGAATCATTTCCGGTAGTTGAAAACGATGCTTTTGGCATCGGAGAAAAATTACGCTACCGCTTGAGTTACGGCATCATTGATGCCGGAGAGGTTACGCTTTACCTCAAATGGACGGACCGAAAAGGTCACGGAAGGCCTTTGTATCATGCTATTGGGAAAGGTTATTCCATCAATTCCTTTGACCACGTTTTTAAGGTAGACGATACCTATGAAACCTATTTAGATCAGCGCAGCATTATGCCTTGGTTTTTTAAAAGACGCGTCGATGAAGGCGGTTATAAAATCAGTCAGGATTACACATTTCATCATCAAAATGAAACCGTTGTAACCAACAAGGGAAAAACTTTTCAAATCCCGATGGGAACTCAAGACATGATTTCCGCATTTTATTTTGCACGCACACTTCAATTTAAAGGCGCATCTAAAGGCAAGACCTTTAGTTTCCCTGTATTCATGGACAATGAAATTTTTCAGTTGAAAATTAAATACCTTGGTGACCAAGTTATAACAACCGATAAAGGAAAGTTCAAGTGCCATAAATTTGTGCCGTTAGTGCAAACCGGCCGTTATTTCAAAGATGAGGAAGACGTGGTATTTTGGGTGACAGCCGATGACAACAAACTACCGGTTTTGGTAAAGGCAAAACTGCCTGTTGGCACCGTTCGGCTACATATTGTTGGCTATACCAATTTGAGAAATAAAATGGATGCAAAGCGTTGATTACCTCAAAACCTCCAAACGTTTTGTCTGAGAACCAATTTTCAAGAGATACATTCCGTTTGTCAGTTCTTGTAAATTAAATTGCATTTCTTTTTTGGAGATGATTGCCTCGAAGATTTTTCTTCCGAATGCAAAGTACATGACCATACAATGACCAATTTGTTCTAGATAAAATCAATAAAAATAAGTTTGTGCGCCCGTTCCGTTAAGCGTAACAGCACCACCATTGCAGGCATATAAATCTGGCCCAGCACTAAGTGTGGTTAGTGTATTGCTCGCGGTGAAAAGGTCATTGATTTCACAAGCCGTTAAACAACGGTTCCAAATCCCGACATCGTCAATTTTACCATTGAAATAATTTCCACTCACGCCGCGTCCGATATAGAGTGGTAACGTTGCGCTTGTTACGCCAGTATGGTTGAAGGTTCTTGTGGCTACTGCAATATTATCTTTGTAGAGTATCGTGGCACCAGCGTTGTAGAAGGCCAGCCACCAGAACGTAGCTCGGAATTTGAGCAAATACAGAAAGGCTCAAACTTAAAAAAAGGGCTACAATAAATTTCATTGCAAATGGTTTAGTATGTCGGAAATTAAGGAATATTCTATTAAGTTTACACAATGAAATCATTGCTCTTTCTTTGCTTTTGTTTTTGTTTTTTAAATGTGAACGCTCAGTTTAAAACGCTTCATTTGAAGTCAGGTTCGGCTTATCGGTATACTAAATTGCACTTTGTCTCGGATGATACCCTTTTTTTCAGATCCAAAACAGATAAGATTGATTATAAGGTAGCAATTGCAGATCTTAGTTCTAGTTTCTATTTGCCCTATGGACAATACCACCATTACAATAGAAAGTCAAAAAATTTAAAGCTCTTGAAAATAGCAATGGGTGTTGGTATCGGCCTTATGGTAGGCGGAGCCGGCGCAGCATTTTTAATAGACACTGATTTTGTCGTATTGTACGCTATCGTTTGTGCTTCACCAGGTGCGCTCACGTATATAATTGCTAAAAGTGTGCACAACCAAAAGAAAATACATCAAGAGTCCTTACTTGCTCAATAATGGTGTCAAATTGAATGACAAAAAAAACCTACAGCTTAACCCAATTAGTTGAAAGCATTAGAAGTGTCATCAACAATTCATACGGTGAAAACACCTACTGGGTCAGTTGTGAATTGGTTAAAGTAAATATCAAAGCAGGGCACTATTATTTAGAACTTGCTGATACCCAAAATGACATTCATTCAGCTCAAATGCGTGCAGTCATTTGGCGAACGCAAGTACTTGCATTACAAACTAATTTTGGAGCTGAATTCCACCAGTTAGTGCAAAATGGCAACCGCATTTTATTCCGAGTATCTGTTGCATTTCATGAAATTTATGGACTGTCGTTAACTGTTCATGACCTCGACCCTGCATTTACTTATGGTGAAATCGAGCGCAAAAAAAAGCAGACCATAGAACAACTACAGAAAGAGGGGCTATTTGATTTACAGAAACAACTCAAGTTGCCACTGATTGTCAAAAAGCTAGTTTTAGTTGGTTCTCCTGATACTTCTGGCTACCGCGATTTTTTGAGCGAAATGTGCGGTAATCCGATTTTCAGAAATTTTACAATTAAAGAAATTGCGACAAGTGTTCAAGGCGACAAAGCGCTTACTGAAATTTGTGCCGCACTTCAAGAGGCCGACTCCTATGCTGCCGATGCTATTGTGCTGATTCGCGGTGGCGGAAGTAAAATGGACTTAAATGTTTTTAATGATTATCAAATTTGTAAAACCATTGCACAACTGCACCTTCCACTCATTACTGGAATTGGTCACGAAACCGATGAGGTGGTTGCCGATATGGTAGCGCATACCCGGCAAATTACGCCCACTGCAGTAGCCAAATTTCTTTATGTGAAGGTTGGCGCCTTTCGTTCAGATCTACAGACCGGCCTGGACCGCGTTTTGACCCAAGCGCTAACCCAACTTGCATTGGCTACCGAAAAATTTACCAATACCAATCAATACCTAACCCATTATTTTCAAAATATAATAACCGCTTACCGTACTGATTTACAAGAACAACTCCACGGCGTACAATTGCATGCCACCGATTGTATCGCTGTACAAAAAGGGATCCTAGAATTAACTCTAAATCGTGGGGTCGTAGCTGCAATTAATCAGGTACGAGTCATCAAAGAATTGGAAGTTCCGGCAATATTGGAACGCGTCATAATCAGCGCAAAAAATCAAATTACCTTGGCGCAGCTCCATTTGAATGGTCTCGATGAAAAATTGGAATTCCTCAATCCGCTAAAGCTTTTAGAGGTCGGCTATACGATTAGTAGCATCGGTGAAGTTGACATATCTCGTTACAAAGGTGAAATTATCGGAAAAGAGCTGATAACTTTAACAAATCAAATGACTGTTTACAGTACGATCACAAAAATAAAACGTGAATCATGAAAGAAGACCTGACCTATGAAGATGCCCTTGCACAGTTGCAAGTTATTGTCAAGCAACTTGAAAACAAAGAGGTCAAAATAGACGAATTAGCTGCAACCGTTGCCAGAGCAAATCAACTTGTAGAATACTGCCAAAAAAAACTACAGCAAACCGAGACAGAGATTCAAAAAATCGTTAAAAAACAAGCATAAAAATGTCAAGTTGGGTACGTGACTTGCGATATTCACAATTTAAGATTTACCACTTGTGAAATCAAGTTGGGCTAAAAGAATTTAGCAGCGTACTTTTGATTCAAACTATTGCCATGAAAAACATAATTTTTGTAGCCCATTTAGTGTTTTGCTGCTTTTTTTGGAATCAAAGTGTTGCACAGCAACTAGACCCTATTCATTATCCACCGGAGTCTGAGTGGGAATACCTCACAACAAAAAATACAGACTCACTTATACAGGTAATGAAGTTTTATTTCCTATCTGACGACACACTTTTTTTCAGAGAGGCAGTCAGTCAGCAAGTGGTTAAAGTGTCTGTTAAAGATCTACAGGGAATAAGCATTTATGTCGGTCAAGATTACGCATTTGCGAACAGGTTTTATGGCCCAAAAGGTGCCAATGCCAGTCGAACCTCCAAGAATGAGAAGCTCGATCGCTTTTATTATTACTATTTGAATGCACCTGAATTGAAATTCAGCAAAACGGCTTCTTTTCTATCGATAGAACAAACAGAAATGGCACTGACAGATTCAACAGCGGCGCGCCAAGAAACATTGCCTGTTACATCAATACCTGTACAAAATACCAAGCCCCGTTCGGCACTTAGGCCGCAAATTGTTTTGAAAAATGGCGGAATCTTATACCCTGAAAATTTTTATTTCCTCTCCGATGGTCAACTCTATTTTGGTAATGGCGTTCGCGAAAACGTTTTTAAGGTAGATACCAATGCAGTAGCCGCCGTTATTGGAATTGAAGTTGGAGAAAATCTCAGATTGATGTCTGGTAAAAAATACGTGAAGCGTGGCCGAAGTTTAGTGGCATTAGGTGTATATCTAGGAGCAATAAATATCGGAATCGTTGTAAGTGCCATGGTTAACGAATACAGTCAAGGCATGGCCGTAATCACCTCTATTCCTACGGCTATTTTATACTATCAATTGATTGCGAAAGGCACCAAGCGCATTCAAAATTACAAACGTTTCAAATACGCAAAATATGCGCAAATCGCTAAATAAAATTCTGCAGCATAAAATGTGATAAACATTTTGAATTTCATTTAGTTATATTTATATCCTAAACCTATCTATTGTTTGAATTACAAAAGTCGTTTGACTATGCCTTTGTAGGCATGGGCTGTGCCAATTCATTGATTTTAATGGAGTTGCATAGGTTAGACCTGCTTGCCAATAAGCGGATTGTCATATATGAACCCGCTGAAAAAGTCGCAAACGATCGTACCTTTTGCTTTTGGCTGGAGTTCGATAAGCTGAAGTCTTTACAACTTGATCAATTGGTTGCCCATAGCTGGTCTAGTGTTAAAGTCAATTCACTTAAAGCCCAAACTTTGGACGGAAAAAATTACTATTACTTGCGGGCCGATACTTTATATGCCCACATTAGGGACTTATTAAGGTGTTATGATGTCTGCTGGAAAGAACAACAGCTAGAGGGTTATCCAGAACCGCTTGGTAACATCGTTTTTGACAGCAGACCACCTCTATTTGAAAAACAACAAAGCCACCAAGTAAGACTTGAACAAAGTTTCTACGGTTGGATGGTACAGACAGAGGAGGCTATTTTTGACCCAGAGGTTTTTACCATGATGGACTTTTCTATTCCTCAACATGATCAAACCCAGTTCTTGTATGTACTGCCTTTTGCATCAAATATGGCATTGATCGAACCGACGCGTTTTGGCAAGGAAATTATTTCAGAACAAGAAGCCACTGCACTTATTGAGAATTTCTTAGTCAATCATAAAACGACATATCAAATTTTGGAAAAAGAGCAAGGATGTATTCCAATGTGTAGTGCGTCACTTCAAAAGGAAAACTTGCCGCGCAATTGGCTTCGTACAGGGGCAGGCAGTGGTCAGCTCAAACCGAGTACTGGTTATTCGTTTGTAAGAAGCTTATTGGATGCCCAACAAATCGTGGGCGCCGTTCAACAAAAATCAAAAATAATTGAACGTCGGAGGAGTGCAGCACGCTTTGCTTTTTATGACCGGTTACTGCTTCGAATATTAGCACAAAAGCCTCAATTAGGGAAGCGGATCTTCACTCAACTTTTTGATCGCAATCAGGCAAACGAAGTATTGGATTTTCTAGATGAGGGCACAACAATAGGTCAAGAACTGCGGCTCATGGCGACCCTTCCAATTGGCCCGTTTATTTGTGCGGCCCTAAAAGATATTCTTGCTCAATTTCTTGTTTATTTTCGGCGTGGCAATAGTGCTTTTTACATGACTCTGATTCTTTTTATTTTACAATTTTATCATTTGGAGGCATGGTCTAATTTTATTTTGGTCCTTGGTCTTTTGACAGTTGGGCTTCCACACGGAGCCCTTGATCATTTGCCAAATTTTCCTTTGAATTCAACCCGATTTTGGTACTTTATCGGAAAATACATAATTCTTGGTAGTCTATTGCTTCTAATTTGGTTTGTGTTGCCTCCATTGGCACTTATACTATTTCTTACTTATACGGCATGGCATTTTGGACAGGCCGATTTTGAACATTGGCAGCGAAAAACAAATTTATTGAGCTTTTTATGGGGGAGTATAGTTCTGACCCTCATCCTTGTTGGACACCGTAACGAAACGCTGATCATTTTGAATCAAATGGGCATAGACCTTAACTTAGGATATACCTTTAACATTCATTTCATAGGAAAAATCGGGACAGGTCTAGCTTTCTTGCTTTTAATAATTTCCCGAAAAAATCATTTCTTTTTTAGTTTGACACAAACTTTATTGGTCTTATTCATCGGATTTTACCTGCCACTGATTCCGGCCTTTGGCTGTTATTTTATTTTTCAACATAGCCTGCATGGTTGGTTGCATTTGAAAAACAAATTAGCGTTAACCAATATCCAGATGTGGAAACAAGCCCTACCTTTTACTCTTGGAGCATTGTTATTATTTGGGAGCTACATTCAAATGGTTAAAACCCCAAATTGGGGTCAACTCTTCATTTTTTTATCGGCACTGAGCTTTCCGCACGTATGGTACATGCATAAAAGTTATAGCAGAAAATAGCTTACTCAATGAGTGTAATCGGATAAGTCCGCTCGTTGATTTTTAAAAGATAATTCCCTTTTATGAGTTGGTTAGTAAGTTGAATCTCTCCTTCAGTATTCCCGTTTTGAACAGCTTTTCCGTCTAAAGAAATAAGTTGAAATGAGCATGCTTGTTGGATGCCACTTAAATAGATGATGCCGCCAATCTTTACTGGATTTGGTGAAATAATGAGCGCTTGATTTATTTGTTGCAGACCGCTGTCTTCAATGGTCAAGTTTATCGTAACGGTGCTATCACAACCATTTACTGATGTAAAGTTCTGCGTATAGGTACCAGAATTTGCGTAGTCTATGCCATTCCAGATAAATTGATCAAGAACTGTACTATCAATAACGATGGCATGGATAGGATATACGGAGAGGTTAAGTGTTACAATAGAATCACAGCCCAAGCTACTCTGTAATGAATCTAAATAAACCCCGCTGTTGAAAAGCGATTGCCCATTCCATGAATAGGAGCCACAAGCTGTTTCATTGAGGGTTGTTTCAATTGTAGGCGTAATGGTTAAATTGAGGACAACAGTTGAGTCACAACCATAGCTATTGGTACCCTGATATGAATAGGTACCGCTTTGGTTATAGGTTTGTCCATTAAAGGTGTAAGTGTCGCAAGTGGTTACGTTTAACGTCGTATTCGATGGTAGGTGTTGATAAACGATAATACTTACAGCACTGCTCGTACCGCAATTATTTTGAGCGGCAACCGACAACGTTCCAGAAATAAAACTTTGATTAAATACAAGATTGATATTGGTACCAGTACTATTGCCAGTGGTGCCATTTGGTGTAGTCCAAACATATGAGGTTGCGCCGGCAACGCTATTTGTGCTGTAGGCCTGTAAACCCCCGGAAAAACAAAAATCAATGGCCCCGTTAATTGAAGTGGGAGCAGCTGGCACTGAAACTAGGGTAACGGTCACTGCTAAACGGTTCGTTGATTCTAATCCATTAACAGTTTGAGTAGCATAATAAGTTGTTCCGTTTGAGAGGAGCGTATTGATAGGCAGTGCGCTTCCGCCGGTTGGGGTAGCATACCACTGAATGGCCGTTCCTGTTGCGATGAGTTGAGAAAGCGTTGCCCCTGCACACAGTGTTTGGCTCGCAGAACCTGTAGGCGCAGCGGGTGGTGTTGGAGGAGGCACGTAAGTATAACTTGCCGTAACAACCCCTCTGTTGGTACCACCATGATTGCTATAGCTAAAAGTGGCAGAACCAGAACGCGCCCATATCAAACTAATTGAAGTTGGCATACTTGGGAAAGCGTAATCATTGGCATCTCCGGTATTGAGTCCGCGCGTTGCAATAATTGTGCGTGTGCCTGCATTCACAACATCAGAAGAGATTGTCCAGTTTTGTTGGGCATCGGTAACCGGAGCGCTAAAGCCCGTGAGTTTGCAGTCAAATGCGGAGAGTGTTCCGGCGCTGTGCACCCCAACGACGTCTGTGCCGTTTGTCATTGACGTTGCGTTAAAACCCAATGCAAACCAGCGCCCGGCAGGGCCTGTTAGCGTGAGTGTAACTTGTGTACCCACATCAATTTTGGCGGTCATTGCTAAGCCAGCTGTAGAACTTAAGTTGACCACGCCTGTGGTGTAGGTTTGTGCCTTGAATGTTGAAGCGCATAAAAAAAGTAAAATGGTAAGTAAAATTTTATTTTTCATTCTGAAGGATTTCATTCAATTTAGGGTTATTATAGAGTTGCATCAGCTGCAATAAGGTTCTTCCTTGCTGATCTACAACATTTAAATTTGTATTGTATTTCTTGAGCAGAAGAAGAGCATCAATTCGCTGCAAAGATAAAGCAAAATGCAACGGATAACCCATTTGTTCAAATTGACACGGGATATCGGGGTTTGCGCCCCTTTTCAATATTTCTTCCAGTAATACCAGGTTGTTTTTGTAGATAAGTGCATATATAACGGATCCTTCTGCATAACAATAGTTGAAGTCTGCACCTTTGTCGAGCAGCAATTGCGCAACTTCATTGTTCCCACGATATGCCGCCAACAAAAATGGACTTGCACCGTGATCAGAAATAAGGTTGATGTGCTCGGGGTGTTTTTTGAGATACTTTTGCATTTGCTTAACCGATCCAGAACGCGCGAGATCAAATATAGTTTGGGCACTCACTTTATGTGTTGGCAAGTACATCAACAATAGAAAGAGTATATTGAATTTCATTTTACTTTTTTAAAAAAATTTGGTTTATTACGACAATTAATTACAGTAGAGTTGCTCATGTTTTAAACAATAAAACGTTCTAAATGTGTTGGAATGCAACCAAAAGCATAGAGCCAATTAGTATGATTTTCAATCCTGTACCCAGAAGAAAGCCAAGAAACGCACCTTTAGCCGACTGCCAGGCATTTGTATTGTTTGACCCGGCAACGAGTTCACCCAAGTAGGCACCGAAAAGCGGCCCCAGAACGATTCCCCAAGGACCCGCAAAAAGGCCTAACAATACACCAAGAGTAGCGCCCCATTGCCCGGCCTTGCTGCCTCCAAATTTTTTGGTGGTCCAGATGGGTAATAAATAGTCGAGAAATACCAATGCAATGACCAGCGCCGCGAAAACTATGAGGATGATATTGGAGAATGGCGTATTCCCATAGAAATGAAGGAGCAGCAGACCAGCATATGAAATAGGCGGGCCGGGCAATAACGGCAAAAAACTACCAAGTAAACCAGACAGTATCAAGATAAATCCGAGGATGGTCATTAACAATTCCATTCCTTGAATTTACGATAAAAAATCAGAAATTAAAACTTAATTTGAGTTGCGCAGCAGCTAGTTCATATTCTCCCGGCCCCATTTAACGGCTAATCTTAACCTCTGCAAACGGGAATTCTTCCAAAAGTTCACCTGAGTAATAGAAATCATAAGCTACACCTCCAAAAGTGTATTCTCTGTCTCGGATCATAAAATTAGATCCGCCTACTGCTGGATTTTTTTTAGGTTTCGACTTCTTATACCCTAAATTGAAAATAGATGCTAAAATTTCTGGGCGCTCGTCAATGGGGTGGCCGGCATTTTTCCATTGAGTCGCGATCTGGCGAATAAAAATGCCTGCATATAAATAAGAGTAATAATGATCTTTGTATTGCACGAGTCGTTTGACCCTCAAGCTGAGAGTGTCGTTGTGTTGGTTGTTGTAGTTATGCGTTGAATCGTAATCGAGGAGGTGTTCATATTGGGCGCCACAATAATAAGGGCTATTCGGATCTTTCAAATAGTTTTCGATGTTGCGGGCAGTGTGTTCTTTGATGCCTGTTACACCAAATGACATATTTGTTTCTAGCGCCAATGTTTTGAGTGGCGCCACTAAATCTTTGAAGCGCTCCCGTCTGGAATTAAACAAGCGCACTTGTTCTCCAACCAAACAGGCTACAATGATGCGTGGCTCTACACCGCAGGCTGCAGCAGCAGAGTCTATGTAGCGCTTATCTTTAGCAACGGCTTCTTTAAAATAACTCCATTCAACATAATTCATCCATTCGAAGGCATTCCCACCTTTAGCGCGCTGGTTGCTTTGTTGTTTGGTCAATAAAGTACGAAGGCGCCTTTGATAAGACTTATTATTTTTGAGTTTGAGGTCGACGGCGGCTAACATTTGCAAGGCCGTCTTCTCTGATTTGGATTGAGCCCATGCATCTAGAATGATTTTCGCATTTTTCGGATAATATTCATTGACCAAATTGATGCGCTGTAAAATTTCATTTCGGTATTTGACCAAAGAAGCGCTGTCTACCCTAAAGTTTTGGTTGTATTTGTCGTGCATCGACTGAAAGTAGCGGTTGTTGTTGTCCACCGAACCTTTGTCGTCGGTAAGACGCAATTTGAGCGCAATAAAAATACCAACGAGTACAACACCATAAGCGGCAAAGCCATATAGGGCAATGTTATAAGGGATTTTAAACCATTTACTTTTGAAGACGCGTTTCATTTGTTGAAATAAGAACGGGCATTATACGCAGTTTTCATTTGAAAGTTACAGGCGCATTTTACTACCTTTGCTACTATGGCACTCATTAAAGCATGTAGAGGTATAACACCACAAATTGGTCCCGATTGTTTTTTGGCAGAAAATGCAACAATCTTAGGAGATGTTCAGATGGGTGAACAATGTTCGGTATGGTTTTCGGCGGTAGTTCGTGGAGACGTCAATAGCATCAGAATGGGCAATAAAGTCAATATCCAGGACGGTGCCGTTTTACATTGCACCTACGAAAAGACGAAAGTTCATATTGGCAACAATGTTTCCATTGGCCACAATGCCTTGGTTCACGGTTGTACCATCGAAGACAACGTACTCATCGGAATGGGCTCAATAGTCATGGACAATTGTTACATCGAAGCCAACAGTATTGTGGCAGCTGGAGCTGTGCTCACAGAGGGCACGCGCGTCGAGTCCTGGTCTATATACGCGGGGATTCCCGCCAAGAAAATCAAAACACTCTCACCCGAGATATTTGCCGGAGAGGTTCAGCGCATTGCCAATAATTATGTGCTCTATTCTAGTTGGTTCAAAGAGAACCCTTAATTTTACTTTCAAATCTGTTTTCATGAAATACGATCGCATAGACAACGCTTTATATATAGCCAATCGCCAAAAATTTACCGCGCAAATGGTTGCCGGTACTTTGGCTGTATTTAATTCCAATGATATCTATCCGGTTTCTGCCGACAGCACCTTGCCTTTTGCCCAGCACCGCGACATTCTCTATTTGTCTGGCGTCGATCAAGAGGAATCAATTTTAGTTTTATTTCCTACGGCCAGCAACCCAGCGCACCGTGAGGTTTTATTTTTAAAAGAAACCAGCGAGCTCATTGCTATTTGGGAAGGAGAGAAACTAACCAAGCAAACTGCTTTTGAAACCGCTGGAATCCAGACCGTTTATTGGCTGCAGCAGTTCCCTACTATATTCAAGCAACTCATGGCCGAGGCAAGTGGTATTTACCTAAATAACAATGAGCATTTGCGCGCCAAAACAGAAGTCGAAACCCGAGAAGACCGCTTTATCAAGCAAGTCAAAGTGGACTACCCTGCGCATCAGGTATATAAGTCTGCGCCTATTATGCACAAGATTCGCTCGATCAAAGAGAAGAGTGAACTTGCACTCATGCAAACCGCATGTAATATTACTGAGGCTGGTGTTCGCAGGTTGTTGAATTTCATCAAACCGGGTGTTTGGGAATACGAAATCGAGGCAGAGTTAGCACATGAATTTTTGCGCAAACGCTCTAAAGGTTTTGCCTACACGCCAATTATAGCCTCTGGTAAAAATGCTTGTGTGTTGCACTACATCGAGAACAACCAACAATGCAAAGACGGAGATGTTATTTTGTTAGATGTAGGTGCTGAATACGCTAATTACAGTTCGGACCTCACGCGTTGCATCCCTGTGAATGCCCGTTTTACAGCCCGCCAAAAGGCAGTTTATAACGCGGTCTTGCACGTTAAAAATGAAGCCACCAAGTTATTGGTTCCAGGCACCATTATGGCCGAATACCACAAACAAGTGGGTCTGCTCATGGAAGAACAATTAGTTGGGCTGGGTCTTATCTCTATTGAAGACATCAAAAACCAAGATCCTGCTTGGCCAGCCTACAAAAAGTACTTTATGCATGGCACCTCTCACTTTTTGGGCCTCGACACGCACGATGTTGGGCTTTGGCATGAGCCAATTTCGGCCAATATGGTCTTTACGGTAGAGCCGGGGATTTATATCCCAGAAGAAGGATTGGGTATCCGTTTAGAAGATGATGTTGTTGTACAGCCGAGCGGTGCGCCGTTTAATCTCATGGGCAACATTCCAATCGAGGCTGACGAAATTGAAGCCTTGATGAATGCCTGAATTCCCGTTTAATTTACATTATACGGTCCATGGCGAAGGCCCGGCATGGGTTTTCTTGCATGGATTTCTAGAGTCGTCCACTATGTGGGACTACCTTCCGCTAGACAACCTTCCCATTCAGCAAATTCGCATCGATTTACCAGGTCATGGTTGGTCTTTTGAACTTTTAAACACGCCTTCCATCCAATTAATGGCACTAGAAGTTCAACGGATTTTAACTCATTTATCTATTGAGAACTTTACCGTTGTAGGGCATTCTATGGGGGCTTACGTGGGTCTTGAACTCTCTCAATTGAAGGGTTTTAAAAAGTTGATTTTACTCAACTCTAATTGTTGGCCCGACTCCGAACAAAAAAAGCAAGAACGCCTTCGCGTGGCATCAATTGTCATGAAAGCCAAGTCGCATTTTATCAGAGAGGCCATACCAAACTTATTTTCAAATCCGGCCGAACAAGACCAAGTTATTGAAGAACTAATCGAAGAAGCCAATTGCATGACCCCTGAAGCCATCGCTTTTGCAGCACTCGCCATGAGAGAAAGAGCTGACTTCACAGAATTTGTTAATGCCAATCCCGAACGCTTCATTTTTATTCACGGCAAGTTAGACCGTTTGGTGAGCGTAGCCGAATTGCAGTCAAAAATTAAGGGCCCAAAAATTCACCTTCTCGAATGTGGACACATGGCGCATGTGGAGGCAGGAGAAGAAGTGATGGAGATATTTAATAAGTTATAATTCTCCCTTCGAATCTATGATAATCGTCACTGGGCCATCGTTGACCAAAGATACTTGCATGTCGGCCCCGAAACGGCCGGTTTGAATGGTGCTACTACTTGTTTTCTGGAGCTCCGCAACAAAGTACTCGTATAGCGGAATGGCTTGTTCGGGGCGCGCGGCCTTGATATAACTTGGCCTATTTCCCTTACGGGTAGCGGCGTGTAAAGTAAACTGACTCACGACTAAAAATTGGCCGCCAACCTCTTGAATACTGAGATTCATTTTGCCGTCTGCATCGGAGAAAATCCGTAGGTTACTGACTTTTTGAATAAGGTAAGCGGCATCTGTTCGGGTGTCATCTTGCTCGATGCCAAGTAAAATGAGAAGGCCTTTATGGATTTCTCCCACAACAGCACCGTCGATTTTAACTGCCGCTTCACTTACCCTTTGGATTACTATTCTCATCGCTTCAAATTTAAAATTCGCTTCTGCGGTAAGGGTCAGAAGCATCTTCGTTCATGAGTTGCAAGTAAGTTTGGTAGCGATGGGCTGCAATTTGTTCGGCTTCAACGGCAGCTTTTACGGCACAGTGCGGTTCATTGAGGTGCTTGCAGTTGTTGAAGCGGCACTCGCCGAGTAAGGCACGCATTTCTGGAAAGTAATGGGCGTAATGTTCTTTTTCTAAGTCAACCAAACCAAAGGCACGAATGCCAGGAGTGTCTATGATGTAGCCGCCAGAACTTAGCGCATGCATTTCTGCAAAAGTGGTGGTGTGCTTGCCCTGTTCGTGCGCTTTTGAAATCTCGCCGGTACGAAGGTCTAAATGGGGATCGAGGCTATTCACCAATGTGGTTTTTCCAACGCCAGAATTGCCAGAAATCATGACCTGCTTGCCAGCAATTTCAGCTCTCAGAAATGCAATGCTATTCGGGTCTTCGGCGCTAATGCCGTAGCACGGATAACCAATATTTTCGTAAATGAATTGGAGTGCCTCAAAGTATTCACGATCCTCTTGGTCGAAGAGGTCAATTTTGTTGAACAAGAGTGTCGTCGGAATCCGAAAAGATTCGGCAGCCACTAAAAAACGGTCAATAAACGCAATTTGGGTTATTGGAGATTTTAAAGTGACGACCAAATACGCACGGTCTATGTTTGTCGCCAAAATTTGCATTTGCTTGCTGAGGTTGGTTGCCTTGCGCACAATATAATTTTGGCGCGGTAAAATGCTGGTAATGGCCCATCCTTCGTCTGATCCGGGTTGCATTTGAACGCGATCACCGGCTGCAATCGGGTTGGTGGTTTTAAGGCCTTCCAAACGCAGTTTACCTCGGATACTTGCCTGCACAATTTGCTGGTCTTCAAGTAAAACTTGATACCATTTTCCAGTCGATTTCAGAACGAGCCCTTGCATCTTGTAAAGGTAAACATTTGTATGTTTGCATAATGAAAAGCACCGCCGGCCTCTTTTTTTTATTGACGCTAAGTTCAATAGCTTTGACTCAAGAGCCAATAGCAACTACCGACACGAGTAAAATCTATGATATTGTCGAACAAGATGCCGAATTTCCTGGAGGGTTTGAAGTATTGAATAAATTTATTCGTGAAAACATCAATTTAAATGAAGTATTAGAATTTTCCGACAAAGAAATGAATAACAGGGTATTTGTTCAATTTGTAGTGAACAAGGAAGGGCTGATCGAGGATATCAAAATCATGAAAGCCACTACCTATTGCCCATCCTGCAACAAAGAAGCCATTCGTTTGGTAGCTAGCATGCCTCGGTGGAAGCCCGGTATGGTCAATGGAAAAGCAGTCTCGATGTACTTGACACTCCCATTAATTTTTGCCATTCAGTAACATGTACAAACTCTTCGGCCTGATCGGCAAATCTCTTGGACATTCTTTTTCGGCTTCGTTTTTCAAAGATTACTTTGAGAAGAACAACATAGACGCGCAGTACAGTAATTTCGAATTGGCTGCAATCGAAGATATACAAGCGCTTTTCAATGAAAACCTTGCCGGCCTCAACGTCACCTTTCCTTACAAAGAAAGTGTGCTTCCCTATTTAGACCGCTTGGATGAAAGTGCTGCCCAGATTGGAGCAGTCAATGTTATTGCTTTTGAAAATGGAGAGAAAGTGGGTTATAATACCGACGCGTATGGTTTTGCCCAGAGCATCAAGCCCTTTTTGACTTTCGAGCACGAGCGCGCACTTATTTTTGGAACTGGCGGCGCTTCCAAAGCAGTAGCGCATGTTTTCAAACAAATAGGACTAGATGTATTTTATATCTCGAGAAATGGCCTTGAAGCAAATGGGGTTTTCACCTATGAGGATATCAATAACCATATGCTTCACGCTTGTAAAGTACTTGTCAATTGTACACCAATAGGCACTTTCCCAAATGTAACGGAGTGCATTGAGCTCCCATTTGAGCACCTCACGCCAGCCCATTTGGTAATTGATTTGGTGTATAATCCGGCAGAGACCCAACTGATGAAACGCGCTAAAAAACAAGGTGCTGCAGTCATGAACGGTTTGTCCATGTTGCAGCACCAAGCTTTAAAGAGTTACGAAATCTGGAAGCGTTAAGCTTCAGGATTTTGCTGATTGAGGTTTTACCAGTCAATCTTTCTAGATAAATACATCACTAGGCCTAGTAAGATGAACACCCCAATACTGCCAATTAAAAGAAAGGCGATCAAGACAATACCGCCAATTTTAAAGTAAAGATTGTTTATGATTTTAGACATGGTCGTGTTTTTTTGCTACAAACGTAAAGGGTGGTATTTTATCGGATACGGTTGCAAATCTTCGATTAAATAAGCCCTTCAGCGCCTTTTTACTTGCCGGTAAATATTTATCCGACATTAAGCACTTAACTACCGATTAATAGCTGCCTCTCAATAGAACTTTGGTGCTCACCAATTAAATTTTTAGTTATGAATGCTTTTAAAAACAAAGTGAGCCTCATGGGGCGTTTGGGTGGCCAGCCAGAGTTGGTCAAATTTGATTCAGGGCGTTTACTTGCCCGCTTTTCTTTGGCTACCCATGAAAACTTCAAAGACAAAAACGGCGAGTGGCATGATTTTACACAGTGGCATACCATCAATGCTTGGGGCAAAATTGCCGAAAAAGTGGGCGAGAAACTCGAAAAAGGCATGGAAGTAGTCGTCGAGGGCAAGTTGGTCAACCAACAATACGAAAACAAAGCCGGCGAAAAACGTTTTGCCACCATCATTGAGCTCTATGATTTCATTATGGTTCAGCCCAAAAAAACAAATCATGAAGCAGCAAGCAGCGAAATCGCAGCCTGAGTTGCCTCGCATGTCTGCCAACCCAAATCTTCACATGAACCACGTCAACCTCATCGGCTACATGACTGCCGAGGCACGCCATGTAAAACTCGAGGACGGCAAACAGCTCATGCGTTTTACGTTGGCTACCAAAGAAAACTACCTCGATGCCGACGGCATCATGCGCCAGCGCAGCCAATGGCACCTGCTCACCGCTTGGGGCCGCTGGGCCAAGGTAGTCGAAGAATTTGGCGCCAAAGGTGTGCATCTCGCCATCGAAGGCAAACTCGTCGGGCGCTTCTACCGCTTCGGCGGCCAGCGCCGCTTTGTCACGGAAGTCGAAATCAACGACCTCGTTGTATTGCCCTAAACAGCACCCACCAACCAAACGATCTAATAGGCGGCCGCAGGCCGCCTTTTGTGTAATTAAATTCTAACCTTTTTCATTTACCGAACATGACAATCATGCGTGCTTTTGTAATGATGCGTCAATGGGCCATGACCTATCAGGAACTTTCGGATAAACTATCAGATCTTGAAAAACTTCACAACCAAAAGTTCAATGATATCGACCAGGTCTTGAACTACCTCATCCAGAAAGACCAAAAATCAATACAACAACCCAATCGAAAAGAAATTGGATTTAAAAAATAACCTTATGAACATTAATGCCCATCTAGCGCACTTCAAGCATTATTTGATATCCCAACGCTATAGTCCTAACACCATCAAAACCTACACGGACGCCTTAGCGGTATTTTTTCAATTTCATAATAACCAGGATCCAAAACAACTGGGAATTGCTGATATTACGCACTTCAATACGGGTTACATCCTCAAAAAGAATCTATCGGCGAGTTATCAGAACCAGGTGATCAATGCCATCAAGTTATTTTATCGAAACCGGTTTAATCGGGTCATGAACCTCGATAACATACAACGACCACGAAGGGAAAAGCGCCTACCAAATGTGTTAAGTAAGCAGGAAATCAAGGCGATACTTGAGGCTCCCACGAACCTAAAACACCGTGCCATGTTGAGCTTAATATACGCTTGCGGATTGCGAAGAAGTGAATTATTGAATTTAACCTTGAAGGATGTGCTCTCGGAACGAAACTTATTGTTTATTCGACAATCCAAGGGTAAAAAAGACCGCGTGATCCCGATCAGTGATAAAATCATTGAAATGCTACGAACCTATTATAAAGCCTACAAACCGAAAACATGGTTGTTTGAAGGGCAAATGACCAACACAAAATACAGTGAAATGAGTTTGGCCAAAGTATTAAAACAAGCCTTACAAAAAGCGGGCAATCAAAAACCTGTTAGTTTGCATTGGTTAAGGCACAGTTATGCCACCCATCTTTTGGAAAGCGGAACCGATTTGCGTTACATTCAAGAACTTCTGGGTCATTCAAGTTCTAGGACCACCGAGATTTATACCCACGTAAGCACCAAAAACCTAAAACAAATCCGTTCCCCATTCGATGATTTGTAAGATTTATTCTAAATTTATATGTACACTAAAAGTAATACTATTACAGCAGAGGGTGTTTGCTTGATAAACTTTTGGTAATGTTATAAGTAAGTTAT